>Ga0116217_10003198_pt1 | contig 14971 bp, 9 predicted proteins | sample Sb_taG_6_FD_89697 | JGI IMG/M metagenome (GOLD analysis project Ga0116217, IMG submission 89697) | Peat soil microbial communities from Weissenstadt, Germany - Sb_50d_4_PS metaG | ecosystem: Environmental > Terrestrial > Soil > Wetlands > Peat | place: Germany: Weissenstadt | collected 2010-09-21 | reverse complement strand
CGCGTAGCTCAGTTGGTTAGAGCGCTACCTTGACACGGTAGAGGTCAGGAGTTCGAGTCTCCTCGTGCCTACCATTTCTTTCATTGAAATCCGCTCAGTCGCGAGGGCCGCGGCGAATACAAGTAGGGATCGCAATTTCGGATGAAAATAGAGGCAGGGTGCACGCACACTCTGTTTTATGGAAGTGTTTTGCCTGCCTTGGCGCGTAGCGCGAGAAGCTCCAAGACCACCTTGTTCTCGGCCTCAGCAAGTTGCTCGACCGAATGGCCGTTGGCTTCCTTCAGCACGCCATCGATAACCGTCTGCATGAGTGCCGGCGTGACGTCGGGCATTTCGAGCTTCTTCATTTGTCCCGCGAAGCCATCCATGAAAGTTTTCACAAAGTGTTGGATTCCGCCGGGCCCTCCACCCAAATGCCACTGCAGGCTAGGGCCCATGACACCCCAGCGCAGGCCTGGCCCATAGCACACGGCGATGTCGGCATCCTCCACGCTGACGACGCCTTGCTGAATGAGATAGAGGACCTCGCGGTAGAGCGCCGCTTGCAGCCGGTTGCCAACATGGCCCGAGACAGCCTTGCGCAGCCGGATCGGCTTCTTGCCGATCGAAGCGTAGAACATCATGGCTCGTTCGATCACCGCCTCGGACGTCTTCGCCCCACCTACTACTTCAACGAGTGGAATGACGTGCGGAGGATTAAAGGGATGGCCGATCACACACCGCTCGGGATGATGCTTGCAGCTCGACTGGATGACGTCCATGGTGATGCCGGATGCGCTCGAAGCCAGGATCGCGTCGGGAGGAGCGGCTTCGTCCATCTGGGCAAACACCTTGGCTTTCAAGAGGGGTCGTTCCGGAACGCTCTCCTGGACAAAGTCCGCCTTTGACAACGCCTGCTTGATATCGGCAGTAAAGGTCAGCCGGTCGCGGCTTGCGCCGGAAGCCAGGCCAATCACCGAGAGTAACTTCCATGCGTCGTCGACGCCCTGGCGTAAGTTGGCCTCCGCGTCGGGCGCGGGATCGGTGGCGATGACGTCAAAGCCGCTGGCCAGATACTGTGCCGCCCAGCTCGCACCGATCAAGCCCGTACCAACGATCGCTACGTTTCGAATCTGCTTATCTGCCATATCGTTCTCCATGAACAAATCGGGTCTCCTCGAAAGTTTGGTCCCATCTTACAAGCATGCTATCTCCATTTTGAGGGCGCTGATCCCAACCAGACTCCGGTCAAGGTCGGCCGATGTACACTCGCGCAGCTTGCAAGTCTTCGCTGTGGCTGACTTCGCCGTGAATGAGGGATGAGGCTTAGGAGCAAAGAACGTGAACAGATGGAAGTACCCCAGGGTTGCGGTTTCGATGCTGGTGAGCCTTCTGCTGGCTGGGAGTGTGCAGACTTCCCCAGCACAGAGCAGCAGGGATGATCAGAAGACTGATGATCGGAAGACTGGCGATCGGAAGGCTGATGATCAGAAGATCAGGGCGCACGTTTTGGCGCTTCCGCTGACTTCCATGGAAGGATTGGAAGTACAGGGCATTAGCGACGACGGGGCAGACCCGGTGAAAATCCGGGCGGAGGTTGCCAGCTATCGGGGGCGGCGCGCGGTCAGGGTTGTGAACGACGATGGCGTCACCGGGACGGCGACCGGGGGCCAGGTTCTTGCCATGGTTAAGAACTCCGACTTCAAAGACGGCACGATCGAGGCCGAAGTCGCTGGATTTCCGCGTCAGGGAGCCAAGCCCAGCACGCGGGGGTTCATCGGCGTTGCATTCCGCGTGCAGGATCACGGTTCGCGGTTTGAGGCGTTCTACTTGCGCATGACCAACGGGCGCGCCGACGATCAATTGCAGCGTAACCACTCGGCCCAGTATGTGTCGCACCCGGACTATCCGTGGCAGCGCTTGCGCCAGGAAAATCCCGGGGTCTACGAATCCTACGTCGATCTCGAAGCGGGGGCGTGGACCCGGATCAAGATCGTGGTGTCGGGCACCAAGGCCCGACTCTACGTTAACGGCGCCGACCAGCCCTGCCTGATCGTGAATGATCTGAAGCTGGGCGAAGCTCACGGCCAGGTTGCGCTTTGGACGGGCTCCGACACGGAAGCATATTTTTCGAACCTGAAGGTTCGATAGTGCGGGAAACCGGAAACAGGGTGAATAGCCCTGAGAGATGCCAGGAGAGAACGAATGCCCCGAATCACCCGCATGACCTTGTTGCTCTGCATTGGTATAGGGCTGGCGGCCCACGCCCAGCAGAAGCCAGCAAAGGTAGTCAAGATCAACGATGCGATCTACATGGCCACGGTGACCGGCAACGTTTATCTGGTTACTACGCCGGCTGGAAACGTGGTCATCGATACGGCTACGGCGAACGATGCTCCGGAGGCCCGGAAACTTCTAGGCGCGGTGAGCCAAGGGCCGGTGAAGTACATTATTCTGACGCACGGGCACGCCGACCACATTGGCGGGATCAATCTCTGGAAAGAAGCTGGAACGCAGATCATCGCGCAGCGGAATTACTACGAATTTGTGAATTACGTCACCCGGCTTGAGGGTTTTTTTGCCCCGCGCAATGCCGCAGCTTTCGGCCGTCCGCCGAAGGAAGTGGGCCCGTGGGCCGGCAACTTTGGCGCCAAGATCGACCCCACGATTTTCTTCGATGACAAATACTCCTTCACCTTGGGAGGGGTTGAGTTCGAATTATTCAGTACACCCGGGGAAACGCCCGATCATCTCACGGTATGGATTCCCAAGTACAAGGTTGCCTTCATCGGGGACAATTACAAAGGAGCCGGATTGCCGGAACCGATGTCGTTCCCGAATCTCTATGCGATCCGGGGCACCAAGCCGCGCTGGGCGCTGGACTGGATTAGTTCAATTGACAAGGTGCTGGCGCTCAAACCTGAAATCGTGCTCTCGGGCCACGGTGATCCGATTAATGGAAACGCGGAAATCACTCGACTGCTGACTCGCTATCGCAACGCGATTCAGTACGTGCACGATGAAGTGGTGAAGGGAATGAACTCCGGCAAAGACGTATTCACGCTGATGCAGGAAATAAAGTTGCCAGCGAGTTTCGATCTGACACAATCGTTTGGCAAGGTCAGCTGGTCGGTGCGCGGGATCTACGACGGCTACGCCGGATGGTTCGACCTGAATCCCTCCACGATGTACGAAACGCCACCGTCTTCGGTATATCCGGATCTGGTTAAGCTCGCCGGTGGACCGGAACCAGTGGTGCGGCTCGCTGTAGAGAAATTCGAAGCTGGTAAGCCAGTGGAGACTCTGCACCTGACCGATGTGGTTCTCGCATCCGACCCGAACAATCAGGCGGCGCTCGCGGCCCGGCTCAAGGCGCTGGAGTACTTGCGCGAACGCTGTGAGAACTACGTCGAAGCCGGCTACCTGGAATACGGGATTCGAATCGCGAAAGAGAAACTGGCGTCAAAGTAGGTCACGCCGGGAGGCCATTCCCGTTGTCGCTGGTCCAGATGCGAAACGGAATGCAAACACGCGCCATCGTCCCGCCGCCCGCGAGGCCGATGAGCTCCAGGCTATGATCTCGCCCGTAAAGCGATTCGAGTCGCTCGCGGGTAATTCTTAAACCCAACCGGCTGGAGGGGAGTGCAGCTTGGTTGGAGAGTCCCGGCCCGTTGTCGCAGATCTCGATCTGGAGCTGGCCGGCCTGATTTTTGGCTGCGATTCGGATCTCGCCGCCATCGGGCAACTTTGAAATTCCATGCTTGACGGCATTATCCACGAGCGGCTGCAGTAGCAAGTGAGGAACCGAGGCATCGAGCGTTTCCGGGGAAATCTCAAGAATCACGCTTAATTTCTCGGCAAATCGCACCTTCTCGATTTCCAGATAGCAATTTAAGAACTCAACCTCCCGGCTGAGGGTAGTGATCTGAGTTCCTGCCGATTCCAGGCTCATGCGCAGCAGATCGCCCAGCAGAGTCATCATTCGATCCGCGGCGCGAACGTCGGTCAGCATCAAAGACGAGATGGAATGCATCGTATTGAACAGGAAATGGGGCTGAAGCTGGCTTTTTAGGGCCTGCAATCGCGCTTCTGCCAGTTGTGCCTCCAACTGGGCTGCGCGCAGCTCGCGCTCCCGAAGAGCCCGGTTGTAGGAGACGACATAGGCCACCAGGACGATGGGAATGAAGGTCGAGCCGAGGTCGTTGAATAAACTAGTCAGGAACTCTTCCGGCAAAACCGACCATACCACTCCGAAAGCATGAGTTTGGGGATCCCAAAGGGCGGATCTCCATTGGTGATAATTCGGATCCCAGTAGCCAAACGGAGTCATAGATTGCAGAGCCACGTGCATCGCCGTGAACGCCAGTCCAGCCGCCAGATACAGCGGCGTCAGCCTCTTCCAGTTGTTTCGTCGAAGCGGATAGCGAGCAGCGAATGTGAACACAAATGGCGTGAGCGGAGCGTAGGTGAGTATCTGGCAGGCCTCCAGCTCCAAAGCGTTCGCGAGTGCCATGGGCGAGCGGGTCGCCAGAGATAACCGGTACACCGTGACCCCGGCAGCGAGAGCTACCAGAGACCAGACGCCAAAGCTTACCACCCAGATAAGCCAGGGGCGGCGCTGCGGCTGGTTGGATTCTGCATCGCTCCACTGCTCAGGCTCGCGCGCCAGTTCATCGCCGTATGTGGTTTTCATGCCGGGCCTCGAGTTTGCATAAACCTTTTCGCAGCGGGCCCGTCTATCTGCTTGGCAGGTCAAGCCAGCGGAGTCAACCAGAATGCCCGAGCTTTCCGTAAACGTCCCGCATGAGCAACCGAACGGATCCGCGATTCGCACCATTATTGCCGATGACGAGCGTCTTGCCCGGAAGAAGTTGCGCATCCTGTTGGGCTCGGAGCCGCAAGTCGAAGTCGTGGCCGAGTGCCCGAACGGGAGGCAAACGGTTTCAGCGATTCGCAGCTTTCGACCGGATGTGCTGCTCCTCGATATTCAGATGCCGGACCTGAACGGCTTTGAGGTGTTGAGCGAAATCTCCCCCGATGAAATGCCTCGCGTAATCTTCACCTCAGCTTACGATCAGTACGCAATTCGCGCGTTTGAGACCCACGCCCTCGACTATTTACTGAAACCGTTCGATCAGGACCGGTTGCACGCTGCCATCGAGCGCGCCAGCGTGGAAATCAGGAAGTCGAAGGAGCAAGAGTTTACCACTCGCGTTCTTGAACTGCTCTCTTCGGTAAAGTCCGAGAAGAAAACGATGCCGGAGTTCGAAGACCGCCTGGCTATCCGCACCAACGGTCGAGTGGTGTTTCTGAACCTCGACGAGATTCACTGGGTCGAAGCCGCCGCCAATTATGTTCGCCTCAATACCGGGAAGGACTCCTATCTCTTCCGGGAAACCATTTCTCGCGTTTCGGAGCGCCTGAATCCTACCCATTTCGTCCGCATCCACCGCTCGATGATCGTGAACGTTCGCAGGATCAGGGAATTGATCCCCGTCAACAGTGGGGAATATGTTGTGGTCCTTAACAACGGCAAGGAACTTCCCTGCAGCCGTGGTTACCGCGCGAATCTACAACACCTGATCGCCAGGAATTCCTGAGTGTGGTGAGCGTAGCAGTACCTGGCGAAGAGTGCGGCCAGAGTCGGGACGGATACTCTTGCTTCGGGTACGAATGCATCGACTCTGTACATCAATCCACGGCGCGGTGCCGATAACTCACATCGAACCGCGTGGGAGCGGTTGACTTTCTCTCGCTGGCGGCGTTTAAGTAACAACGCGTTGCGGCGGCGTGGTACTTGTGAGGTGAGCTGTGGAACCCTTGATTCAGGATCTTCGCTACGCTTGGCGGATGCTGCGGCAGTCGCCGAGCTTCACGGTCGTCGCGGTTCTCACGCTGGCGCTGGGGATTGGTGCGAACACGGCGATGTTCAGCGTCATCAATTCCGTGCTGTTCAATGCGCTGCCTTTCCGAGATTCCAGCCGGGTCATGATCCTGTGGAAGACGATGGCGAACGGCAACCCGAACGCCTTTTCCACGCCAGCTTTTCTTGAGATGCGGGAGCAGGGAGATTTTCTGGCTCATCTCGGAGCGTTTTCTGGTGTGGGGAAAAATCTTGGAGGCAAGGAACTTCCCGAACGGATCGCAGGGGGAAAGGTTAACTACGATTTACTGCCGGTCTTGGGAGTGCAGCCAATTCTGGGCCGAATGTTTTCGTTGGACGAAGATCGCCCGGGAGCAGGCGCAGTCGTGATCTTGAGCCATGCGTTGTGGTCCACGCGTTTCGCGTCACGGCAAGACGTACTCGGCCAGACCGTGGATTTGGATGGCGCCCCTTATACCGTGGTTGGAGTGATGCCGCCGGGCTTCCATGTGTTCGCCGACAACGAGTTGTTCTGGATTCCCCTTCAACTGGAGTCGGCTAATGCGCAAGCCACCGCGCGGAATGTTCATTGGCTTTTCGCTTTTACGACGCTTCCTCAGGGAAGCAGCCAGAAACAAGTACAGGCCGGGTTGGACGCAATCGCGGCGCGACTAAAGGCGCAGGACCCCACTGGGGAGGGTGGATTCGGAGCGACCTTGCAATCGGTGAGTGACGTGGTGAACGGAGCGGTCAAGCCGGTACTGCTTTTGCTGATGGGAGCGGTTGCTTTTATCTTGCTCATCGCCTGTTCGAACGTAGCCAACCTCTTGCTGTCGCGGAGCAATACGCGGCAACGCGAAATCTCGATTCGCAGCGCGCTGGGCGCCAGTCGCTCTCGAATGATCCGTCAGTTGCTGACCGAGAGCGTCTTACTAGCGCTTCTGGGCGGCTGCTTTGGCGTTGCACTGGCCGAGATTGCGATCAGGTTGTTACGGCTGGCTCATCCTTCGAGCATTCCCGCCTCGAATGCCATCGCCATCGATCCAAACGTGTTGGCCTACACGGCCATTCTCTGCGGAGTTGTGGGAGTTCTTTTCGGACTCGCTCCGGCCTGGGAAGCATCGAAGGCGAATGTGAGCGAAACGCTGAAGGAATGTTCGCGAGGCAGCAGCGGAGGTTTGGGGAGGCATCGCGCAGTGCTGGTGGTAATGGAAACAGCGCTGGCGTCGATGCTGTTAATCGGAGCCGGGTTGTCGCTGCGCAGTTTATGGCACGCCGAAATGGTGAGCCTGGGATTCAATCCGGAAGGTGAGTTGACCTTTCGCATCGCGGCGCCTGCGCAGTTTTCTGAACAACGCATTCCGCTCTTCTACCAGGAGGTATTGGATCGCTTACGATCGCTGCCCGGTGTGCAGTCCGCGGTGCTGGCGAGGAATCTTCCCATGAGCGGAACGGATCCGTCGATGCCGATCACGATTGAAGGCACACCGCCGCCGCCATCGGAGATCCCCATCGTGGCGCGCCTGCGCGCCGTTGGCCCGGGCTACTTCTCTGGGCTTCAGACGTCCTTGTTAGGGGGACGCGAATTCACCGAGCACGAGACCGCAGCCTCGCCGCGGGTGGTGGTGGTGAGTGAGAGCCTGGCGAAGCTGTATTGGCCGAATGAAAATGCGCTGGGCAAGCGACTGAAACCCGGAATGCCCGGAGGAGATTGGTGCGAGGTGATTGGAGTAGCCGCGGACGTTCATCACTGGGCGGCCGACGTCAACATCGAACCAACCGCCTACTATCCGTATACGCAGGTGCCGCCGGCGTTTCTGCCGCTGTTGGAAGGCAATATGAGTATTGCCGTGCGCAGTCAAAATTCAGCCGGTTTGCTCAGTTCGATTCGAGCGGCATTGGCCGAGGTGGACAAAACGGTGCCGATGTACGACGTGAAAAGCATGGAGGAGATGGTCGAGGAATCGGGGTCGTTGCGGCGGCTGAATATGTGGTTGATCGGAACCTTCGCCGCTCTGGCCTTGACTCTCGCCGCAGTGGGCATTTACGGAGTGATCGCTTATGCGGTGTCGCAGCGAACCCGCGAGATCGGCATCCGCATCGCATTGGGCGCGCAACGGCGAGATGTGCTGCGATTGATTCTCGGACAAGGCGCAAAGTTGGCGTTGGCTGGAGTGATCGCAGGGCTTGTGGGCGCGGTCATGCTTTCACAGCTGATGTCGAGCCTGCTGTTCGGAGTGAGTCCGCGAGACCTGGCTACATTTTCGGTTGTGCCCTGGATGGTCCTGGCGCTGGTGCTGATCGGCTGCTACATCCCGGCGCGCCGGGCGACGGCAGTTGATCCGGTGGTGGCGCTTCGCTACGAATAAGCAGAACGGCCTCGACAGAATGCTCCAGCGTCTGCTCATCACTCGCCGCGTTAGCGGAAGCGGCGAATGAATAGCGTGTGTCGCTCGGAGCGGTAGAAACCTACGCCGTAAATTGTGGCTTTGCCCTTGGTGGAATAGATCACCTGTCGAATACGCAGGACCGAGGCGCCCCGAGGCACGCCCAGCAACTCCGCAGTGTCAGAATCGGCGGCCGTGGCATCCACCTCTTCGTCGGCGTAGGCGAGCTCGACGCCATAGTCATGCTGAAGAATTGCAAACAGCGAGTTTCTGGCTAAGGGGGCAGAGGCAAGACCGGCAAACTCGGCCGCGGGCAAGTAGCAAGTTTCCATTGCGAAAGGCTCTTCGCCGGTCAGGCGCAGACGCTGGATTTTCAATACCAGGCTGGCTGCAGGCAGTCCGAGCCGGGCCGCGACCTCCTGCTCGTCCGCAATCACTTTTGCCACCAGCACGCGGGAGCGCGGAGCCAAACCGCGGCTCGACATTTGTTCGGTATAGCTCATCAGCTTGTTGAACTGGATCTTGGGTGCGGCGACGAACGTGCCCGCCCCGCGGCGGCGTTCCACAACGCCCTCCCGCTCCAAGCCGGCCAGGGCATGGCGCGCGGTCATCAGGCTCACCTTGTGGGTCTTGGCCAGTTCGCGCTCGGAAGCGACCGCATCGCCCGGCTTAAGACGCGCGGACGCGATGCGGTTGCGAATTTCGCTCTGAATTTTCTTGTAAACCGGCGTCCCGTTGTGATGGTTCCCAGTCATTTTGTTTTCAGACGGCTCCGCGGCGGCTCTGTCAACCGGAACAGTCTACGGTAGCCAGTTTGCCGCTGCGAACTTCGGTAGCTTAAGCTATATAGCTCACCAGGGGGGCAATGTAAAGCGCAAAGCGCACAAGGAACAGCTTTGGCGGTCCGACCGCCGGACTAATTGCTATAGTCCAGGGAGTGACCAGCATCACATATTATGCGGGAAGCCATCTGTTTTCAGCCTTGACTCGCCATTTTGCTCTCGAATTCGCCGGATTTCTCGTTCCCATCGAAAAAAGTGATATAGAGCGTTGGGGCTGGGCGCGGCGAAAGATTTCCACAGGGTTCGTTGCGCTTTCTTCTTGACCATGATCTATCACCTGCTATATAGCATAGTGGATTTCAATTAGGGCCCGTTTGTTGACGCCTAGTGACAGGATTTGAAGGAGACGCTGAGATGACGAAAATGACATTTGGAAAGTGTAACGACTTTGCGGCGCGCAGAGCGGTACGGGCGCTGGGCTCGTTCCTGGCGGTCTGCGGGATCATCCTCGGCTTGTCGCTGGTCAGTCTGGCGCAGGAACTGGCGGCTACGCTTACCGGTACGGTGACGGACCCCAGCGGCGCCGTTGTGGCCAGCGCGACGGTGTCGGTGCACAACGATGACACTGGCACGGATGTGCGCGACGTGCCCACCAGCAGCACGGGGAATTTCAATATCACGAATCTGGCGGCGGGCCGCTACACGGTAACGGTCAGGAACAGCGGATTCCAGACTTATATCGCCAAGGACGTGATCCTGAACGTTGCTGAAAAACACACTCTTGACGTTCAATTGGCGACTGGAAAAGCGGCGGAGACGGTCGAGGTGACCGCCGAAAACACGCCGATCCAAACCACGACGGCGGAAGAATCCGGAACGGTCACCGGGGACCAGGTTCGAGAGCTGGCCCTGAACAACCGGAACTTCGAGCAACTGATCCTGTTGCAACCGGGCGTCGCCAATCAATTGCCGGACAAGGTCGGATTTGGTCTTGCGAACAACACCTCAATCTCGGTGAACGGAGCGCGCACCGGCGCCAACAACTATACCGTGGATGGGGCTGACATCAACGACAGCGGCTCCAACGGAACCTTGCTAAACACGCCGAGCATTGACGCCATCCAGGAGTTCACCCTGGAGCGCAGCAATTATGACGCAGCGTTTGGGCGCAGCGGCGGCGGTCAAATTGTAGTGGCCACGAAGGCTGGGACGAATCAGTTTCACGGCAGCGCTTACGAGTTCAATCGCAACAACTACTACAACGCGAACACGTTTGCCGGCCGGGCCTCGATCGCAGCGGGGAATCCGCTCTCCTCGAGCAACACGGTCCCGATCGAGCGCTACAACGATTATGGGTTTACGTTCGGAGGCCCGATACCTGTTCCCAAGGCATTCCAAAAAAATAGAACGTACTTTTTCTGGTCGGAGGAATGGCGTAAAGCGAGTACACCGGGCACGAACGACATCAATGTGCCGACCAACGGACAGTTGGCCGGTGCTTTCCCATGGGTCCTAGATACGACCGCTGGCACGCCCAACTACAATCTCTACGTAAATCAGGTACCGGTATTCTCGAGCACTTTGCCAGCTGGGTGTGTTACCAGCACGGCTCCCAGCCCAACGCTAGCCGCTTCCGCAACCCAATACACCTCGACGATTAATGTGGCGAACACAGCGTGTCTTAGCCAGAATTCGGCTGCCTATTTCAAAGCCTTTATAGCGCCGAACCCTGCCAATAACTCTGCCGGAGACCAGTTGATCACGAATTACAGCCAGCTGAATAATTTCCGTCAGGACATTATTCGCCTCGATCAAACCGTTGGCGACAAGGTCCGTATCTTCGGGCGCTACATGGAGGATGTTGTACCCCAGAACGAGCCCTTTTCTCTCTGGGGTGGCAACAACTATCCTGGGGTCGAAACCACTGCCCTCAACGCTCCCGGACGCAATCTGGTTCTTAACGCGACCATGACACTCTCCCCCAGAGTCGTGAACGAGGTCGAATATGTCGACGCGTGGGGAGCAATCAATTCGGACCTCAGCGGAGCGATTGCAAATTCGCCGGCTTTTCTGAGCCAGCTTACCAACAACACTGCTTATCAGGATCCCAACCATCGGGCGCCGAATGTGAGCATATCTGGGCTCACGGGCTTAGGAAACGGAAGCGCGCCCTACTTTGAACGGAATATCGACAAGAACATATTCGACAATCTTTCCCTCCAGTACGGCAACCACACCATCCGCACCGGCTTTACAGCGATGTGGATGCAGAAAACTGAAAACGCCTCCGCCGGCGCTGCCAGTTTCAACTTCATTGACGACACTGCTGTTAACACACTCACTGGCGGCGATGCGCCATTCGCGAACTTCCTGCTCGGACAAGCGACCAGCTATACCCAACCGAGCAAGGATACGATCCCCCATCTCAGATACGTCAACTTCGAGTTCTACGTGCAGGACGACTGGAAGGTGACTAGAAAACTGACGGTAAACGCCGGCATTCGATACAGTTACTTCCCCTCACCCACCGACAGCAATAACACTTTGGTCAACTTCGTTCCAGGCTTATTCAACGCGGGCAATGCACCCGTGATTGACCCGACTGGGCCGAATGCGGGGAATATGCGCGCCGGAGTCGGAAACAACGCAGCGACCTACGCCAACGGTTTGATCTTTCCGAAAGGCGCCGCTTGTGCCGCAGCCCAGGCCGTTCCTGCTCCACTCGTCGGTTGTTCTCCTTATGGAGCCCGCGTCAATCCCAGCTCAAATAATAACTGGGGGCCGCGGCTTGGCCTCGCTTACGATCCCTTCGGAAACGGTAAGTGGGCCATACGATCAGGTTTCGGCTTGTTCTACGACCGCACCCTCAACGGCATCTGGGAGCAGAATGCCTTCGGCGACCCGCCGTTGGTTCAGACTACAACCATAAATAACACTTCCGGTATCGATAACGTGAATCTGTTCGACAATCCCGTTGGCGGACAACCAGCCGGCGCCCCGCTGGGTCCGGTTGCCTTGACTGCTACTGGGTTACCGAGCTTCAAAGTGCCGAGCTACCTGGACTACAACCTCTCAGTGCAACACGAGATCATGCCGAACACTGTGCTGGAGGTAGGGTACGTGGGTACCAAGGGCACGCATCTGCTGGGCGACATTGATCTCAATCAGCCCACACTCGCCAACCGCTTGGCCGAGCCTACATGGGACGTTAACGCGATACGCCCGTATCCGGGGTATGGCGCGATCAACGACCGTGCCACCGTTTACACCAGCAACTACAACTCGCTGCAAGTGTCATTGAACCGGCGCTTCAGCAAAGGACTGACCCTCGGAGTGGCGTACACCTGGTCCAAGCTGCTCACGACAAATCCCTACGACCGGGGCTTGTCGGCCTACGATTCCTACGACCTGAAGCAGAGCTATGGACCGTCGGTGTTGAATACTCCGCAAATGCTTGTCGTCAGCTATGTGTACGATCTGCCGTTCTACAGGGACCACAGGGGGATCGCGGGACAAGTCCTGGGTGGCTGGGAGTTCTCGGGCATCACGACTATCCAGTCTGGTCAGTCGCAGATCATGACCCAAAGCAACGATCCTTGGGTGCTGGCCGGCGATCCAGGTGGGCTTGGCATGACCCGCCCCGGCGAGACAGTCTTCATTCGTCCTGATCAGGTTGGCAACCCGCACGGGCCAAAAACCGCAGCCGAGTTCTTCAACACCGCAGCATTTGCACAGGCGGTCGGGCATTTCGGTAGCTCACGTCCGGGCGCGATTCTTGGTCCTGGCATCCAGGTCTGGGATATCTCGCTCCTCAAGAACATAAAGTTCGCCGAGCGGGCGGGCCTACAACTCCGTCTTGAAACCTTCAACACGTTCAATCACGGCAACCCCAGCGGGATTGACACAAATCTCGGAGATTCCACTTTCGGTCAAGTGACTGCCTGGCACGACCCGCGCAACGTGCAAATCGGAGCCAAAATCAACTTCTAACCATCCACACAAAGGCGCACGCCGAGACTCCGGCGTGCGCTTTATTTTTTTAAGACTTGGCCGCGAGATCAATTCCTCTGCCGGTCGGTCTCACTGGCTCTCGTTCTTCTTAATCGCCGCGGTCCTCGTTTTCTCCTGAATCTCGACGGATAATTTTTGCTCCTTCGTCGCCTCCGCGGTTTGTCCCAGCTGGCGCAGCACGGTGCCGAGGACGTAATGTGCCTGGTAGTAGTTGGGATCGATCTGGATGGCTTTGCGCAGGGCCTCAACCGCGGCTTGGGGATGCTCTAACGCCAGTTCCGTCTTGCCCAGGAAAAAGAAAGCCTCGATGTAACGAGGATTCGTGGTGATCGCCGCCCGAAAATGGGGCGCGGCCTCCTCTGGCTTGGACTGAGCCAGGAGGATCTGGCCGAGGATGCAGTTCGAAACCGGATCGCTGGGGAAGTTTTGCAGTTCGGCGAGGAATTCCTTCTCCGCAGGTTCGTTGTCGCCCTGTCGCCAATACTCGAAGCCTAGTCCAGAATGCACGCCCGTGAAATTTGGGTCCGCCGCAGCCGCCGCTTGATATTCCTTGATCGCCTCTGGCCGATTCTCCATCTGGTCGTAGGCCTGAGCCATCATGATGTGAGCGGGCGCCGAGTTCGGATTCAGCTGCATGATGCGGGCGAATACGCTAGGGAGTGCCTTGTAATCCTTCATCCGCAGGTAGGCCTTGCCCAGCATGTCGAGCGTCTCCAGATCGGAAGGCTGCGCCTGGTTGGCGCGTTCGAGATATTTGGCGGCTTCCGGGTAACGATCGAGAGCAAAGAGGGAGAGGCCAGCCAAATCGAGAATCTGAAAATCGTTGGGATAGGCTGCCGCCATCGGTTGAAGCAGGCTCCATGCCGACCGGTAGTGCTGGGCTTTGAAGTCAGCGATGGCAAGATTGCGCTCGGTGGCCGGATCTCCGGGACGAACCTTCAGCGCCTCTTCATAGAGAGGAATGGCCTCTGCCGGTTTCCCTTCCCGCGATAACACAATGCCCAGGTTATTCAGGGCGGCAAGAGAATGTGGATCAATGCGCAGCGCCTGCCGGAAAGACTCGGCGGCAGCGGACAAATCGCCTTTGTGCATTGCGTCCACGCCCCGTTCGAGGTCCGCGTGTAGCTGTATTTCTGCCTGGTTCGCGGACGAAGTAGGTGGCCCTCCGGTTTGGGCAGCAAGGGAAAGGGAAACCAGCGACCACAACCAGTAACTGCCCATCCGCCGGAAGCGGACCGGTACTCTCATAGCCAGATTTTACCTTAGGACCGATAGGACTCGACGGTGCGGTGCCGATGCCGACTTGTAAACGCGGAATAGCGATATTTTATTGTTTCAGTTTCTCCGGCCGACAAATCGGGCAGCGTTGCCAGCGGTGGATCAGTCGCTTCCAATATGGCCAGCTCTGTTTGTCAGATTCATGCTTATACTGAAGAAATCTAGCTTCAGACAGCTTCTTTCGAGTCTCAGGGTCGCTCATCCCCATACGACAAACCCCTTAATGTCTCTAATGACGTTTGATTTCGCCCGCCAGGCAGCCGGTTCGGTGTACCGCACGCGGCTCAGCAAGTTTTGATCCCAGAACTTTGATCCCAGAACTTTAATCACAGAACATGGTAAACGAGCATTCCTCCTCAACTCAAACCTCGGAGTCCCCGCATGCTCTCTGACCTTTACCTGGTGAGCGGCTTGAAGTAATCTCGTTCTCGATGTCGGGCCATTGGGGAAGTGAACTAGCGATTCCTTAAGACTCATTCGTACTGGAGGATTCAGCCATGGCAAGCGAACGAAATCTCCTCGGCGGCAAGTGGTTGACCAATCCATTTTTTCCCAGTCGTAGAAGCTTCCTGAAAGGGTCAGCCGGGTTGACCGCCGGCTTCTCCGGAATATTGCGAGCACTGGCGATTCCCGACACCGCACAGGCCAGCGACTCGAATCTCCACATGCTT
>Ga0116217_10003196_pt1 | contig 14974 bp, 8 predicted proteins | sample Sb_taG_6_FD_89697 | JGI IMG/M metagenome (GOLD analysis project Ga0116217, IMG submission 89697) | Peat soil microbial communities from Weissenstadt, Germany - Sb_50d_4_PS metaG | ecosystem: Environmental > Terrestrial > Soil > Wetlands > Peat | place: Germany: Weissenstadt | collected 2010-09-21 | reverse complement strand
TTCACCCACTCCGCGGAACCAAGCAAGCCGAGCTCTTCCCCCGCAAAGTCCGCAAATAGAATACCGCGCTGGAGCTGGCCTTTGCGGGGAGCCAGCAGACGCGCGAGTTCGAGAACGCCTGCAGTGCCGGAGGCGTTGTCGTCCGCGCCGGGATGAATTTTTCCGATTTGAGAAGGCGCGAGCGAATCGACGTTGCCGTAACCGAGATGATCGTAATGCGCGCCGATGATGATGTACTCATCGGTTTTGCCGCGGAGGTAGGCGAGCACATTGTTCACGGTCGCGCGCGTCTTCTCGATATTGACGCCAAGCGAAATCTGAAGCTTGTCGGGAAATGCAAACGAAGCCGGAGTCGAAGAGGTATTAATCTGATTTTGTATATCGGCGAGAGATTTCCCCGCCGCCGCAAACCACGCGTTCGCGGCCTCGTTTTTCACTTGCACGATCACGACGCCGGCGTTTTCGGGCCCATTCACGCTGCCGAACTTCGTGAGAAGATCCTCTTCCTTGTCACCCAATTTTCCGTTGGCCAGGATCACAGCTTTAGCGCCATGATTCCGCGCGTTGATCGCCTTGGTGATCAGTTGGGAGTGTTGCGTCAGTCCGGCATTTCCGCTCTTCGCGGCAAAACCCGCCGGCTCGTAGCGCAGGATCACGACAATTTTATCTTTCACGTCGAGATGCGCGTAATCGTCGTAGCCAAACTCGGGCGCGGTTGCGCCATAGCCCGCAAATACGATAGAGCCAGCGACTTCACCGGAAGCGGAAAAACTGAAGGGAACGAAATCCTGATTCAATTTCAATCCCTGCTTCGATTTGCCGTCCTCCACTTCGAGGCGATTGCCATCTTTCAATTTTGCGCCGGTAATTACGGTGAATGGCTGGAAATAGGATTTGGCGCCCGCCGGCTGTATGCCCAGGGAACGGTAGCGTTGCTCGATCAAGTTCGCGGCGCGCTCGATGCCCTTGGTTCCGGCGCCGCGGCCTTCCATTACCGGGGCAGAGAGCGCCTTGACGTCGTCCAGGTACCGCTTGGGATCGGCGGAATCGGTATCGGCCGCAACGCGAACGGCGAGAAAAGCGAGTACGAGGGCCAAGCCAGCTGCGCGCCAGCGTGAAGGTCGAGTTGCAAGATGCGCGACGGGGTTATTCATTCGAATGGGTTTGAAGAAGGACATGTAACACTCCGAATCGTATGCCGCGGTTGCGAGGCTGTCAAATGTGGGCTGGGGGAAGTGCGCGTCGTGAGCCGGGAACGCCAATCTCCCCGCCGCGGCGGGCGCTTTTCGCCACGCCAATCGGGAGATTGGCGTTCCCGGGTCAAAAGCCGACCTTCAGGCGGGCGCTGACACTGGCTGGCGGCGCCACGGCGGTTCCGGAAAATAGGCTGGCGAAATTCAGGAGGTTCAGCTTGTCGGTCAGATTGTGACCCTCGATTTCGAACGAGATGTCTTTTCCTTCTTTGTGGAATAGCGTAGCGCCGGCGGCCGCATCAAACGAGAAATTGGGACGTACGCGGCGTGCATTGAAATTTACCTCGTTCAGAATGGCGGGGCCGTATTGCTGCAACAAAAAATTGATCTCGCTGGGGTCAACTGTGCCGTTCAAGTCCACGGGCAAGCCGCTCCCGTATTCCGCGGAGGTGGCGAACCACAAACGTTCCGTGGCTTGAAAACGCACTCGCGCGCGCACCGTGTTTCTCTGGTCCTGCGAGACCGGGAACTTGCTTGCACCTGCGATGCCCTCAATTTCATCTCCGAGAAATAATCCGCCAGTGATGGGCCCCTGCCCGATCCCTGTCTGATTCGAGTAGCTCAGAACTCCTGAAAAGTGGCCCCAGCGCGGGACGGCGATTTGAATTTCCTCGCCGTGAATTTCCGCAGATGAAAAGGCGATCGGGAAACTGATTCCCGTGTCGAGCAGCACATCATCGTCAGGGTAGTTCCGAAAATCACGGCGGAAGACGTTGCCGTCGATCCTGAGTTTGCTCACAAAAGATTTCGTGAAACCCACCTCGTAATAATTCGCTCGCGCCGGGAGGACGGGAATCTTCAGGACTACGCCGCTCAACGAATCCTGTTGCGACGAGCTTGCAAGCAGCAGGTTTTCCATTGCGGGAGTCTGAAAGACACGGTCGTACGAAGCATGTACGACAAGGTTGAGCGAAGAAAAAAATCGCGATACGCCAAGACGCGGGCTCCATGCCGATTCGTTCACCGCAAAGCCGTAATGGTCAAACCGCAATCCGGCGCTCAAGTTCCATTTGCCTAGACGAACTTGGTCCTGCACATAGGCCGATGGCTCGATGTCCCATTGGCGCGCTGAAAATGGAGGCGTAAGAGTTTTCGGCGTCCCGGGATCGTATTGCGAGATGTCCGTGATTTGAAACTGCAAGTTTTCATTCACGGGACTAAAAATTCCATCCACCCCGAACTTCCATTCGTGGCGCCCGTGGTGGCCCGCGAGGTCCGCACGGACATATCCCTCGCGATAGCCGCGGTTCTGATAAACGACGATCGGCGTGGAATCCGGGTTGGAATTTAGTAGCGCGTATGCATCGCGGACGCTTCCCGCGACGCTCAAGAGAATGTTCGCTGAAAATGCATGCGTGTAGTGGACCTGGCCAGAGGTTTCCTTCTGCTCAGAGTCCTGGCGCTGGCCCGCCTCTTGCTGTACGAGTTCGTTCGGCACCTCGTAGCGAACCGCGTGTTGCGCGAAAGTCATGAAAAGACGATCGCCGTTTGAGAAATCGCGCTCGTACGACGATGAAAATCCGCCGGCGTTTCCGATATTTGTGTAGTTCTGGAGAACCGGCGGGTCCAGGTAGCGGCCGGAATGAAAACCATCGCCGGTGACGGAAAATCGGTTACCTCCGCTGGAATAGAAGAGAGCGCCGCTCCCCGAAGCCGTTGAGAAACTGCCGCCCTCCGCTTCAAACTCGCCGTGCAGACCTGCGGGATTGTTTTTCGGAGAAGAAACTTCCACGACGCCGCCAAGTTTTCGTCCGTACTCGGCGGGAAAACCGGCGGTCATCACCCGCATGGACTCGACGTCGCTCGATTCGATCGGAGGCGCAAAACCGGGCGAGCGGTTTTCGGTCATCGGCAAGCCGTCCACGACGAACTGAACGTCATACTCCGAGCCGCGCGGGTGCAAGACGCCATTGGCCTCTTGCAGCCAACCGGGTTGGGCGTCCACGACATCGAGGACTCCGCGTCCCGCGTGCGGCGAGAGTTGCTCACCGATGGTTTGCGAGCCAATTGTATATACCGCGCTGGTCGTCGAAGGATCGACCAGGGTTTCCGTCTCGCTGACTTCTACCTGGGTTTCGACCGGCTTCAAACCCAGCGTGAAAGATAAATGCTGGGGGACCATGGACCGAATCTCCACGAGTTGAACAATGGGAACAAATCCCGAGTGCGACACGCTGACCCGGTAGACGCCGAACGCGAGGTCTTGCGCGGCGTAACGGCCGTCATCGCCAACCGTAAATTCCAGGTGAAATTGATTGCCTTCGCTGACTAATTCTCCGGACGCGCTGAGGACCGCTCCCTGCGGATCGCGCACTTCGATCTGCAGTTCTCCGCGATCCCGCTGCGCGGCAGCAGGCAGTGCGAGAAACCACGCGCAAGCCATTAAGCCGATGATCCGAATGAAGTGCGCCGTCATGGTTTGAACGTCGTTCCGGGATCCGCTATTTGTACGCCGGACAAGCATTCATCATGGCATCCGGCAGGATCACTCCCTTGTAAGCATATCGTAAAAAATTGAGCGATACCTTCGGGAAGTCCTATTGCGATGAGTCTCAGTGCAACGCCGGCATTTTTGTGGGACGAGAATGGATAATTTCGCGTGCGCGGCTACTTGGAGGGCGACTTCTCCAAAGCGGCGCGGTCCCAATGTCCGAGATCGGCGGCTGCATCATACGAACTCTGGCAAAAATCGAGCAACGCATCACGGGGAGATTCCATTGCGCGCACGTCGTCGTACATCAGCAAAAATTCGCCCAACTGTTTGTTGAAAGAGGCGGCTGCCGGACGCACCGGCCTCTCGCCAAATCCATCCGGCGCCGGCGCGGCGTACGAATAGAACGCCGCGCCCTTGATATCGCCGCCGCCCGGCCAAAAACCCACGCTGCTGACTTCGTGCGAATAGGCCTCCCGGGTCGTCGCGTCCGCGCCGGGGCGTTCCGGGGCGCGGCGTCCGGAAAAGCGCGTGACCGCAAGATCAAAGCTGCCCCAAAAGAAATGGACAGGGCTGGCTTTGCCGAGAAAACGAGAACGAAATTCCTTGAAGATGGCATCCACGGCCACGAGAATTCGCCAGAATGCGTTTGCGTACTTGGGATCGTACGCGCCGTGCACGCGGTCCTGATCGAAGCGGATCGGATTCGGAATCTCCACCGGCATATTCCAAATCTTGACGTCGATTTCCAGAGACTGGAGAAGAGAAAGAAACTCCGCATAGAAATCGGCGACCGTGCGCGGCTCGAGGCGCATAACTTTCGTTTCGCCGCTGGATGTAGTGACTTCGAGCCTGTGATCGATGAAGTCGAACTGAATCTCAAATATGCCCTTGCGGTAAGGGATCGGAGACGTTGTCAATCCCCTGGCATTCACGTAGAGCGGGACTTCCCACCAATGATTGACGTGCGGGGATAGGGCCAGGCGGACCTTGCCCACCATCTGGGTCCACATGTGCAGCGTCGCATACGTATCCGCCCAGGCAGAAAGCGGAAGGGCCGGCCAGGATTCCGAGGAGTCCATCACTGTTTTGGCAACGGACATGTTTTCCTCCTCTTTGCCAGGTGATCAAGGACCGCGTAGTTGTCAGTCCAGCATGAGTTCATCCACGTAGCACCAGCGCCAATTCTCGCCCGGCTCGATCGATTGCACGATGGGATGTTTGGTTCGATGAAAATGCTTGGTGGCATGCTTGTTCTTGGAGGAATCGCAGCACCCGACGTGGCCGCAGATCAGGCACATCCGCAGATGGACCCACGAGTCCCCCATCTTCAAGCATTCCTCGCAGCCATTTGCGCTCGGTTGCACTTTCTTGATTTCCTTGACGTGCGGGCATTCATCGAGATCTGCCATCGTGTCCTCCTTGGGTCTGATTTCACTTGTACCACACCACGTGGATAATCTGCATCTCTTGGGTAGTGAGGCCCGACTACCGAATCTCGGGCATGTTGAATTACTTTAGGCCAATTCACTCTCGCAAACGCTTTGGACCGCTGACGAAGGGACTGCCGCGTTCGTAGAATCGGCACAGCCGGTGAACGTCGCGAGTAATACCGATTCTAATGGTGGCGCCGATCGGGCCGGTGGGGCGAACCGCGGCACCAAGCCACAGTTTGCCGCCTGCGCATAGGTTCACTCCGTCATACCGTTTGTTGATGTCCATGGCTTGCGCGAGGCGCCCCGGGCCGCGCGCGAGGTCAAGCAAGCGAGTTGTCCCGCGCCGCCGCTGCATGAAACGGATGCCTTCCAGCGGTTCGACCGCACGCACTAAGACTCCCGCGCCGGTCCCTGCTTCTTCGCTGGAGACGTTCATCATGAAGCAGGAGCCGTAGGTGAAATACACGTAGGCGTGGCCGTGCGGAAGAAACAGCGAGCATCGACTTGGTGTAAGGCCTCCAAACGCGTGCCCTGCCGCATCGCCGACGGGATACGCTTCAGTTTCGACGATGCGGCCGGCGAGACGCATGCGCGGCAGGTCATGTACGAGTGTCTTGCCGATGAGGTATCTGGCAAGGGCGATCGTATCGATGGGAAGTTCCGCCCGCCGCAAGCGTCGAATGCGCAGGGGAGCGTTTGCTTGTTCCTTGCGCATCGCGATCAGTCCACCGGTTTCACGCTGTCCAGCAAAGCGAAGAATCCTTCGGTCAGTGTGGGATGGATATATACGGCCCCTTTTAAGAGCGTGTAAGGCAACTTTCCGAGCATCAATGTGTAGAGGACATGAACCAGTTCGCCGCCTTCGCATCCCAGGATAGCCGCTCCCAGAATCCGATCATTCTCGGCGTCCACAATCACTTTCATCATGCCTGCAGTTTCATCGCGTTCAATGGCGCGCGCCACATACGACATGGGAATCTTGCCGATTTTCAGTTTGTGCCCTGCCGCTCGGGCTTCTTTTTCCGTCATGCCGACGCCGCCCAACTGCGGGTCGGTGAAGACGCAATACGGGACGATGCGATTTTCGATCGTCAGGTTCATTCCGTGCGTCAGGTTGGCATCGACGATTTGAAAATCGTTGAAGGAGATATGCGTGAAGGCAGGCCCGCCCTTCACGTCGCCGAGCGCCCAAATTCCGGGCACATTTGTCTCCAGCCGTGAATTGACTCGGATGAAACCAAGTCTGTCGGTTTCGACTCCGGCCTTGTCCAGACCGAGGTCGTCTGTGTTTGGCCGGCGCCCGACGGCGACGAGAAGGTGCGTTCCGGAAACCGTCAATGGTTCATGCGCACCTGCGACGGTAACCTTCACCGTGCCTTTTATTTGCTCTACTCGAGTCGTTTGAACATTCAGATGAAACTCAATTCCCTCCCCTTCGAGGATTTTCTGAAGTTCGGCGGCGATTTCCGGGTCCTCGCGTGGAACGATTTGCGCCTGATTGTGAATGATCGTGACCCGGCTGCCGAATCTGCGGAACATTTGTCCGAACTCGAGACCAATGTACCCGCCGCCGAGAACGATCAGATGCTCGGGCAACTCCTTTAGCTCCATAATCGTTTCATTCGTGAGCACACTGGCAGGGTTGAGACCCGGAATGTCTGGGATGTTCGGGCGGCCACCCGAGTTGATGAAAATTTTCTGGGATTCGAGAAGGACTTCGCCCACTCGAACCTGGTGCGCATTCGTGAATCGTGCCTGTCCCTGGTAGAGGCGAATATTCGGATGCAGACCGATCTTCTTTTGTATTCCGCCGCGGAAGCTTGCGACGACGTTATTTTTTTGCGCAACGATGGTTGAAATGTCAGGAGTGACGCTTTCGGCGTGCACTCCCCAGCGTCTAGCATTGCGCGCGTAGTGCGCGATTTGCGCCCGGTGGACCATCGTTTTGGTGGGCGTGCACCCTGTATTGATGCACGTGCCGCCGACATTGCCCTTTTCGATCAGCGCGACCTGCCATCCTACTTCGGCAAGTCTATAGGAAAGAGGATTTCCTGCCTGACCCGAACCGATGATGATCGCATCGTATTTCATGGGACGAGGCTCCTCTTCGCGGGATTGCCAGCACAATACTTATTCCATGTTCGGGAGGATTACACAATCAGGGGAAAAATATATGGATGGCGCAGGCATTTTGTGGCACAGGCTTCAGCCTGTGGGGGTTAGTCCTGGCAAGGACGCAACCCCACAGGCTGGAAGCCTGTGCCACATGATGCGCTATTCAATAATCAGCAGCAGATCTTTGGCCTCGACTTTGTCGCCAACGTTTGCGAGCTTTTTTGCCACCTTTCCCTCCACAGGCGCGTAGACGGTGGATTGCATTTTCATGGCTTCCAGGACCAGGAGGCGGTCGCCCTTCTTCACTTGTTCGCCGACTTCCACAACAATGCTGGAGATGGCTCCCGGAATTGGCGAACCAACTTGTCCGGGAACGGACGGGTCCGCTTTCGGCCTGGTTTGCACTGTGGCTTGCAGCGCATGGTCTCGGACGGTGACTTCGCGCGGCTGGCCGTTGAGTTCGAAAAATATTGTTCGCGTGCCGTCGGGATGCGCGTCGCTTACCGTGAGCAATTTCACGACGAGGATTTTTCCGGCCTCCAGATCGACGGCGATTTCCTGACCTTGCGTCAATCCATAAAAAAATTGAGGCGTGGGCAGAACTTCCAGATTTCCATACGCCGAACGCGCCGCGGCAAATTTCAGGAAGACGTCCGGGTACATCAAATAACTCATCAGATCGGTGTCGGAAATGTTTTGCTCCGTTTTCTTCTCCGCTGCCGCTCTGGCCCCTTCCAAATCGACGGGCGCGAGGTGTTCGCCCGGCCTTCCTGTCGCCGGCTTCGCGCCGCGCAAAATCACGGATTGAAGCTTCGGCGGCCAGCCGCCCTCGGGTTCGCCCAGCGCTCCGGCAAACATTTCCACGACGGAATTCGGCAGCGTCAGATTATGGTTCGGCCCCAATCGCTCCAAATCATTCACCGTCATATCGTGGCTGACCAGGAAAATCGCGCAGTCGCCGACGACCTTGCTCGAAGGCGTGACCTTGACGATGTCGCCGAACGCGAAGTTCAATTCCGCGTAGGTGTGCGCGATTTCCTGCCACCGCGCGCCGAGTCCCATGGATTCGGCTTGCTCGCGCAGATTCGTGTACTGTCCGCCGGGCATTTCGTGGATGTAAACTTCCGCCGTTCCCGCCGGAGGCGCATTGTCGAACGGGCGGTACCACGTGCGCACCGTTTCCCAATAATCCGCGCAGGCATTGAGCGCATCGAGATCGAGCCCTGTATCGCGCTCGGTGTGCTGCAGGGCTGCGACCACGGAATTCAGGTTGGGCTGGCTGGTCGTGCCACTCATCGAAGCGATCGCGGCGTCGGCGGCGTGCACCCCGGCTTCCGCCGCTTTCAAGATCGAAGCGGCATTGATGCCGCTGGTGTCATGCGTGTGAAAGTGGATGGGCAGGCCCACTTCGTCGCGCAGGGCCGAAAAGAGCCGCTCGGCCGCGTAGGGTTTGCACAAGCCGCCCATATCCTTGATGCAAAGAATGTGCGCTCCCATCTTTTCCAGTTCCTTCGCCAGGCGGATGTAGTACTGCAAGGGATATTTGTCGCGTTTCGGATCGAGAATGTCGCCGGTGTAGCAGATGGCCGCCTCGCACACCTTGCCCGTTTTACGAATCGTCTCGACCGAAAGCTGCATATTGGGCAGCCAGTTCAACGCATCGAAGACGCGGAAGATATCGATACCCTGCTTCGCGGACTCCAAAATGAAAGCCTCGACCGCGTTGTCCGGATACGCCGAATAACCGACGCCGTTGGACGAGCGAAAGAGCATCTGGAAACAGATGTTCGGGATAGCCTCCCTCAAGAGCTGGAGGCGCGCCCATGGATCTTCGAGAAGAAATCGCATGGCCACGTCGAAGGTCGCTCCGCCCCACATTTCCACGCTGTAGAGGTTGTGCAGCTTGTGCGCGACGAAATTCGAGATCGCCAGCAAGTCGTAAGTGCGAACGCGCGTGGCCATGAGCGACTGGTGGGCGTCGCGGAACGTCGTGTCCGTGATCAAAAGTTGCTCCTGCGATTTCGTCCACTCCGCGAATTTTTCGGGGCCGAGTTTGTCGAGAAGTTGGCGCGTGCCCGGCGGCGGGTCGCCCGGAATGTGGACTGGCCGCGGAGCGGGGCGAACCGTCTGCGGCCTGGGTTTGTCCGCGACTTCGGGATTTCCGTTCACGATAACTTCGCCGAGGTACCGCAGGAGCCGCGTCGCGCGATCCTTCAGCGGAGTGAACTGGAAAAGTTCAGGCGACTCCGCGAGAAACGACGTCGTGACGCCGCCCTCCTGAAAGCGCGGGTGATTCACGACGTTCATGAGAAACGGGATGTTCGTCTTCACGCCGCGAATTCGGAATTCACCGAGCGAGCGGTCCATCCGGCGGCAGGCCTGCGGAAATTCGCGGCCCCAGGCCGTCACCTTGACCAGCAAGGAATCGTAGTACGGCGTGATGACGGCGCCGCCGTACGCGGAAGCGCCATCGAGGCGGATACCGAAACCGGCCGGGGAACGGTAGGTTTGGATTTTTCCGTAATCGGGGAGGAACCCGTTCGCAGGGTCTTCGGTCGTCACGCGGCATTGCAGCGCGTATCCGTGGAGTGCAATATCTTTCTGCCGCGGGAGATTCATCTCCGGGCCATGCAAATCGAAGCCTTGCGCGATTTGAATCTGCGACTGCACGATGTCGATGCCCGTCACCATTTCGGTGACCGTGTGCTCGACCTGGACGCGTGGATTCACCTCGATGAAAAACCATTCGCCCGTGTCCGCATCGACCAGAAATTCGACGGTCGCCGCGCTGTAATACTTGGACTCGCGCGCCAAGGCAACGGCGGCGTTCGCGAGCCCAGCGCGAATTTTCGGATCGAGATTCACGGCCGGAGCGACTTCCACGACTTTCTGGTTTCTCCGCTGCACGGAGCAATCGCGCTCGTGCAGATGGAGAATATTTCCGTGGGTGTCGGCGAGGATTTGCACTTCGATGTGGCGCGCTCTGCGGATATAGCGCTCCAGAAAAACAGCGTCGTTGCCGAACGACGCCCCGGCTTCGGCCCGCGCTTCCTGAAGGCCCGACAAGAGGAGTTGGGCGCTCTGCACGACGCGCATGCCGCGCCCGCCGCCGCCGAACGCGGCTTTCACGATCAAGGGATAGCCGATTTTATCCGCGATTTTTTGCGCATCGTCGTTTTGAGTCACCGGCTCTTCCGTGCCCGGCACGACCGGCAACCCGGCTTTTTGGGCCAGCCGGCGCGCCGCCGTTTTGTCGCCCAGCAAATCGAGCAGGTCCGCGCTCGGGCCAACGAAAGTAATTCCGGACGCGGCGCAGGCCCGGGGCAACGCGGGATTTTCCGAGAGGAAGCCGTAGCCCGGGTGGATGGCGTCGACGCCTCGCTCCTTCGCGAGGGCAACGATCCCATCGACGTCGAGATAGGCCTGGACAGGTCCCTTGCCCTCGCCGATGAGATAAGCCTCGTCCGCCTTGAAGCGATGCAGGCTGAGACGATCTTCGTCGGAATAGACGCCGGCGGTGCGGATCTTCAGTTCGTTGGCAGCGCGGAAAATGCGGATCGCAATTTCCCCGCGATTCAGGGCCAGAAGTTTTTTTATCGGCATCAATCAGAGTTTCCCGGGATTTCTCCCTATTTTCATCGTACGGCGTTGGCGGAATGCGATGGATTGCAGTATCCGCGGTCCCAATTCGCCCGATCGCTCAGTTCAGAGATCACAGCGTATCAGACAATTCGAGTTGTTCTTTTGCTGGCCTACGACTTGGTAGGAAATTAGTTACGTGCAGCGTGGCGCTGGATCAATCCGTCCTTGACGCATGACGAGAGGAAGAAAAATGGCCGGCGGCGAGGCAGAGCCATCTTCTGGCCGTAAATTCTACCGCAAGTTGGAGAATTCGAGCCGGTTTCAATGCAATATTTATTGGACAGAGCCGCCATTCGAATTGCGCCAATCCGCCACATTCCATTCAGTAAATAATTCTTACGATGTCAAAGGTTAACACGCAGTCGCATCGAGGCACGATGGGTGGTAAGGTTTGTACAGAAAGTTTCGGCCCACATGGTCCTCTTCTTCGCTTGTGAGTTTTGCGAATCCGCCGGCTTTGGGTCAGAAGAGGGAGAACTCTGTGGTCAATCCTGTCGAGACGCCTTCCGCCAAACTTCAATTGCCGGTTGAGGTCATTGGTGCAGATCTTTACGGGCAGCAATTCTTCGAGCGCACCCGGACCCTGACGATCCACCGGGACGGAGTCTCGATTCTCCTTGCAAATACGCTGGGGCCGGATTCCGAAGTGATCCTGCGGAACCCGGAAACCGATGAGGAAGCGCTCGCCTTTGTGGTGGGACAGGCTCGAGAAGACAACACTGGCCACGTCTATGGGCTGGCCTACCTGAACCCGCCCGCCGATCCGTGGCACATGCAATTCCCCGCCCCTCAAACCGCAAGAATGGTCCAACTAGAGTGCAAAAGTTGCCATTACGTTTGCACACTCGCTCTTTCGAGTATCGAAGTGGAAATTTTCGAAGCCACGCGAGAATTGACGCATACGTGCAAGAACTGCAATTCGTCCAGGACATGGAGAGAAACCAGCCGTGAAGCGATTGTGAAGGAACCGGACAAATCGCTTTCAAAGGATCCAAATTTGCGATTGGCCGTGTCCCCCATGGAAGAACGCCGAAGAAATAAGCGGATGGCGATGAAGACCACCGCGTGCATTCGATTCTCAGGCGTGGAAGTCGTCGTCGCTTGCGAAGACATCTCCAAAGAGGGTTTTCGATTCACAAGTCATAAAGAGTATCCTGAAGGAACGCGCGTCGAAGCCGCGGTCCCGTACACCAAGTCCAGCACCAATATATTTTGCCTGTCCAGCATCGTCTACTGCCTCAAAATGCCGGATGGCCAATTCCGGCATGGCGTGAACTACACGAGGACTCGCGGATCAATCGGCTGGGATCCGTAAAATCAGAAGAGTACATACCCTTCAAGATAAGCCGGCGCGCGCGAACGGAAGGTGTTGCTCAGGCCGGATATTTGGAGTAAAAGTGTGAGCCGTGAACTTTCTGTGCCGGAGTATACACATGAAAAAGTTAATTGGTATTTTGGGAGTGGGACTTGCGCTGTTCCTGAGTGGATCGGCAATCGCGCAGCAGAGCGCCCCGGCCACAGGGCTGGGCATCACCCGGCTGGTCATCGCAAAACGCCAGATCGCCTATGGCGGCGCTTCGTTCGGCAGCGCTGGAGCGTATGAAATTCTTGCCGGGACAGCCTACGGCGAACTCGATCCGCGCGCGCCCGACAACGCGGGCATCGTCAATGTGAGCCGCGCTCCTCTCAATGCCAAAGGCCACGTCGAGTACAGCGTGGATTTCATGGTCCTCAAGCCGGTGGACGCGAAAAAGGGGAATGGCAGGCTCATCTACGATTTTGTCAATCGCGGGCGCAACACTATATTGCGGCTTGACGAAAGCGGCGATTCCTTCACCGCGAGTGACACCGGCAACGGTTTCCTGATGAAGCGCGGCTATACCGTTGCCTGGAGCGGCTGGCAGATGGACGCGCCGGGAACACCCGGATTCCTCAGAGCGTACGTGCCCATCGCCATGGCGAACGGAAAGCCAGTCACGGGCATGAGCCGGGAGGAGTTCACCGACGTTCCTGCGGGGCCGGTCTTTACGCAAACGCTCGACTATCCCGCGCTGCTCGACTCAACTGGAACGACGCTCACCGTCCGCGAACACGAAACCGATCCGCGCAACACTCTGCCTGCATCGAGCTGGCATTTCATCGACGAGCGCCACGTCGAGATCGCGGCAGCGCCCGGATTCGATCGCGGCGCGCTCTACGAACTGATTTACCCCGCAACGAACGAAGCGGTTGTGGACGTTGGCCTTGCCGCTTCGCGCGATTTCGTTTCGTTTCTGCGCTATGCCGACCAGGACGCCACTGGCCAGCCCAACCCTGTGCGGGACCCGGGCACGCCGTTCAAGGCCGCTCTCGCGTTCGGCATCTCGCAGACGGGCCGTGTGATCAACGATTTCATCTACCAGGGTTTTAATGCCGATATCAACGGACGAATGGTGTTCGACGGCGCGTTGCCGCTCCTTTCCGCTACTCGCCGGACGTACACGAATTTTGAATTCGCTCAACCGGGCCGATTCTCGCGCCAGCATGAGGACCACCAATATGGCGGCGACCAATTCCCATTCTCGTACGCCACGTCGAAAGATTCCGTGACCGGGAAAACGGACGGGATGCTGATGACGTGCGAAAAGTCCCATACCTGCCCGCGAATTGTGCATCTCGATTCCGATACGGAATTCTGGCAGGGACGCGACTCGCTCTTGGTGACGGATACAAGCGGTCATCCGTTCGCGCTTCCCGAAAACGTCCGCGCCTACATGTTGTCCGGGCAGGAGCATAACCCCGCGCCGAACTGGAACACGCGCGGCACCTGCCTGCAGATTCAAAATGCGCTGAGTTATGCGCCCTATGCACGCGCCTTGCTCGTGGCGCTCGATCGCTGGGTCACCGAAGGCGCCCTACCGCCGCCCACCACGTTTCCAAATTTGAAGAACCACACTTTGCTCCCGCTTTCCAAAGTGCAGGCCTCCTATCCGGCGATCCCGGGCTCTCCATTTAGCCCGCTGTACAATCAGCTTCAGGTGATCGATTTGAAAAGCATGCCGCCGGAAGCATCCGGCCCAGCCTATCCCGTGTTCTTCCCTCCTGTGGACGCTGATGGCAACCCGCAGGGAGGCATTATTCTCCCTGAGATCGCAGTCCCAATTGCAACTTATTCGGGCAGGAATGTTCGCGCGGAAGGTTTTTCGGCTGGCGAATTATGCGGGCTCGCCGGCTCCTACATTCCTTTCGCCGCGACGAAGCAAGAGCGCCTCGCGAGCGGCGACCCGCGCCTCTCTCTCGAAGAGCGCTACAAGAGCGCGCAAGATTACGCCGATAAACGCAAGCACGCTGTCGATGCGCTCGTGCAACAAGGATTCGTCCTACCCGAAGATGCTGACGCGCTGGCACACAGCGTGCCGCTGCCTGGGACAGCTCAAGGAAAGCTCTGACAGATTGGGGGATGTGTCGCCCTGTTTTTGTAGCACAGGCACTCTTGCCTGTGTGGGCTTTGCGATCGTCGCTGCGTCACTAGCCCATGAGAGCAACTTACAAAACCGCACAGCCAAGAGTGGCTGTGCTACTTGCCGTTTGGCAATCCACTTTAAGAACTGGTCCTTAGGTTTCTCTGGCTCAATTCAGCAGATTGAGTGATTCGATGGATTATTTGCGCTTCCACTCGCGCCAATCGCGTTCGGTCGCGCGAAGCATGGCTTTGGCGGCCTTGTGCAGCCAGTTGCCGGGACGTTTCGCCAGGTCGCGCTTGATCGCGGGAATGGCGCGGGGCGTGCCGAAATGGATGTTGGCCGTCTCCCAGCCCATGGAATAGAGCAAGCGTTCCTCGTCGCGGCTCCCTGGGAGGGAGACCAGTTCGATGCGCGAGCAGTCCGGGGCCAGGCGGCGCAGCAGCCATCCGTCGTACGGGCGCACGAACGGGTCCGGAACGCGAACGGCGCGGTCGAGAATTTTTCCGTAGCGGGTACGTTGTCCTCTCGCCGGCTTTCCGCGCGCCCACACGCACGCTGAAGGAGTCAATTCCTTGGCCTCTCGCGCGACGTAACATCCGTGCCACTGGCCGAGCAGCACCACCCGCGTGTGCCCCAAGCTACCCAGGCCGGACA
>Ga0116217_10003195_pt1 | contig 14977 bp, 9 predicted proteins | sample Sb_taG_6_FD_89697 | JGI IMG/M metagenome (GOLD analysis project Ga0116217, IMG submission 89697) | Peat soil microbial communities from Weissenstadt, Germany - Sb_50d_4_PS metaG | ecosystem: Environmental > Terrestrial > Soil > Wetlands > Peat | place: Germany: Weissenstadt | collected 2010-09-21 | reverse complement strand
GTGTCACCAGCATCCAGCGGCTTCACACCCACGGCGGTCAGCCGCCTGCCGCCGCCACCTGCGATGCCTCAAAGCAGAATGTTGAAGTGAAGAGCAGCTACACTGCTGACTACTACTTCTACGCACTTCCAAAATGATTTAGTCGTTCTTTCGACGCAAACGACCAGATCCGCCTTTCTCGTTATTGCAGCTTCGCATACTCCGCCTTGGCTTGTGTCAGGATAGGAATGTGGGGGGTCAGCGTCCTTCCACTTGGTGAAGAAATCCTGGTAAGCGATGCGAGCCTTTGCGGAGTCGCCCGACATAGCATATGCAATACCAGTACTGCAAGTATTCTTCCGTGTAATTCGGGAACGTCGCCAGTGGAGTTTTTCGATGTCGCGCCATTATCTTTCTCCCATTTCGACTTCGGGCAAGCCTTGACTGATTATCTCGCATTCGGCCCCTGCCCGCCCGCATCCCCGTTTCGGTGTATTGTTGTCTAAGTTTCGATGGAGCACGGGCGTCCCCGCCCGTGTTTTCGGCAAAGCTGGACGGGCGAGACGCCCGTCGCTCCATCAAGATCGTGCCAGTGGGCCGTGTGAAAAATGTGCATGCGTAGATTCTTGATCGGGTGGGCTTGTGTTCTGGTAGTGGTCGCTCTCAGCCTGGCGGAAACCGGCACCAAATCGCAAAAGGAAACCCTTACCTTCGGTCCTGAGAGTCGCACTTACTACGTGTTCGCTCCAAGCGGTCTATCAGGACCCGCGCCGTTGCTCCTGTTGCTTCATGGTTCTGGCCAAGACGGCAAGTCTCTCATCGATGTATGGGAGGAGCTCGCCCGTAGAGAAGGAATCATTCTGGTGGCGCCGGCTTCGAGCGATCCCGCCGAGTGGGATTATCGCAAGGACAGTCCGGACTTTTTGCATGCGGTGATTACAGAGGTCGAATCCAAACACGCCGTCGATCCCCGGCGGGTGTATCTGTTCGGAGATTCAGGCGGTGCTGTGTACGCGCTTTATCTCTCGATTGTGGAATCGGAGTATTTCGCGGCGACTGCGATCCGTGACGGGTTCTTGCCGGAGAGCAATTTCAAACTCATCGACTCCTCGGAGCGCAAAGTTCCGATTTCCATTTGGGCGGGCACAGACGATACGGCGTTTCCTCTTCCGCAAGTGAAAGCGACGCGGGATGCTTTCACTGCGCGTGGTTTCCCCGTAGAACTTCATGAAATCCCCGGCCACGATCAAAACTACGATGCTATACAACTAAATGAAGCGGCGTGGCAATTCCTGGCGACAAATAAATTGGGGAAAGATCCCGACTTCCACGCGTTGGCCCAATTATTACGTCCCTTCTCAAAGGTCGACTCAGCGAGTAAGGTCCCTTCCGACGTGGAGCTCACACCCCAGTCTTTCGACCGATCGGTGTGGGCCAGCGCGAAGCCTTATCTGGACGATCCCTTGCCGCAATTGACTGCTCAGATTCCCGAGTTGCACGGATTGGATCCGGCGCCAGACCAGCTGCTGTTGGCGGAAATTCTCAAGAAGACTGGTGATAAGAGTCTCGACCTGCTGAGAAGAATGCCGAACGTAATTTCTCACGAGAGCGTGGTCACCAAGATCGAGCCGCGAGGTCAGAGCTGGCATCAGCAGTTCGAGTATCTGGTCTTGCGTCATGAGGGAACTGGCGAGGTCACGCTCGACGAGTATCGAACCGACAAGGCGAACACCGGGAACGCGCCACTCTCGCAGGGCACCGCCAACGCATGGGTGATATTTCATCCAGGCAACCAGTTTGAGTCGCGGTTTCGCTATTTGGGCCGCCAGCGCTTGGATGGACACGCTACGATGGTTCTGGCCTTCGCGCAAATTCCTGACAAAGTGAAATTCCCCGGCCAAGTAAACCTTCCGGGAACATCGGTTCCTGTGCTCTTCCAGGGAATCGCCTGGATTGATGAGGCCGACTACCGCATCGTTCGCCTGCGAAAAGATCTGCTGGCGCCTCGCCCGGATATTTCCCTCCGAACGCTCACATCGGAAATTCGCTTCTCTCAGGTTCGCGTACCAGAAGTGGCGGACCCGCTCTGGCTTCCGCAGGAAGCAACGATTACTTGGGATTTCAAGGGACAAGTGGTGCAACAACTCCACCGGTACTCGGGTTTCCATCTCTACCGAAGCAAGACGAAGATCGTAATGTGAACAGCAGTGCGGTGCAAAGACAGGCAAAGCGATCCGTCACTATAACGTTCCGTGGACTTGATTTGAGCGCCGTAGCGCGAGGCGACTGGCACGTCTCTCGTGATTCTGATGGCAGTTGATTGAGACGACACCGGTCCTATAGGTTTGTGTTGGAGCTGCACCCTGGACATCTATCTGGTCGACGGCACTTACGAGTTGTTCCGGCACTACTACGCCCTGCCATCCGCGAAGGACTCGGACGGACGGGAGGTGGCCGCGGTCCGGAGTGTCCTCGCTTCGATTCTGGGAATGATCAAAGGCGGCGCCACACATATCGCAGTTGCAACCGATCACGTTATCGAATCCTTTCGCAACGAACTGTGGCCAGGGTACAAGACGGGTGAAGGAATCGAACCCGACTTGTTAGCACAATTCCCATTACTCGAAGACGTGCTCTCGGCAGCGGGCGTTGTGGTCTGGCCGATGGTTGAGTTTGAAGCGGACGACGCGCTGGCTGCGGCAGCCGTCGCGGCTGCTGGAGACGCGCGCGTCGAACGCGTAATCATCTGCACGCCGGACAAGGACCTTGCCCAATGTGTGCGCGGCACACGCATCGTCCAACTGAATCGCCGGACGCACGTCACCTTAGACGAGCCCGGTGTGATCAAGAAGTATGGGGTCTCGCCGGTGTCGATCCCAGACTACTTGGCTCTGGTGGGCGATGCGGCAGACGGTTATCCGGGGCTGCAAGGCTGGGGCGCGAAGTCGTCGGCTGCCGTCCTGGCCAAGTTTGTCCATCTCGAATCCATCCCTTCGGATCCTGGCGAGTGGCGAGTGAACGCCGCCAACGCGAGTGCCCTCGCAGATACTCTCTCCCGTGAGCGGGAGCGCGCACTGCTCTTTCGGACACTCGCCACCCTCCGAACCGACATCGTCCTTTTCAACGACGTGGACCAGTTGCGCTGGAACGGCCCAACACCCGCTTTCGTCGAACTCGGGGCCCGATTGGACGCAGCGCGTACGGAAACCCGGCGGTCAGTGGCAGGTCGTTCCCGGAGCTCGCCGATCGACTAGGTTTAGACAGGCGTCGATCGAGGCCTGAGCCTCCGCCGCTGGGGCCGAGCGCTGTGGTGCCGACGTTCTGGATCACAAAGGCAATGCCGTCTACGTTGGGATTGCTCAACTGGAAGCTGAAATCGGCCCGAGTTTCATGCCTGAGGCTAGAGCCATAAGTGCGCCTAATTATAGCCTGACCGGTACGGTGAACGGGATTCGCCGCTGCTGGACGGATCGTCGGGAACGAAATGCAATTCGGTTTCTTCGATTATCGCAAATCATGAAATCGTGCAGAACATCTGCAGCACGAACTATCAGCCGTGATGCACGCTCGCAATGCATCCGCTGCGGTGGTTTCAAGTGCCCGTGAAGTAGACTCTTTACCGAATAGTGCGACACTGGGAAGCTGCTGAATTTTTGGAGTTGCGCCCGCCGTATGGCGTGTGCAGGCGGGTGCGGCTCACTTTTATTTGGCAGCGCGAACAGACTTGGCTCATGCAGTCACTGCTGAGAGCTGTCGCGCATAAAATCGGCCCTCGACAGAACGTCCTCTGGCCGTAAGTATCCAAAGAGCTGAATGAGCTTGGCCACCGTGCCTGTCCATCCCGTCTGGTGACTTGCGCCAATGCCGGCGCCATTGTCTCCGTGGAAGTATTCGTAGAACAGAAGGCAGTCGCACCAGTGCGGATCGTTCTGAAACTTGCTGCATCCCCCGAAGACTGGGCGGTGTCCGTCCGCATCCTTCAAGAAAGTAGCGACCAAACGATCGGAAAGGGCGTGCGCTACCTGAAACAGAGTCATTTGTACCCCAGAGCCTGTGGGGAATTCGATCAAGAAAGAATCTCCATAATATTGGTACAACACCATCAGCGCACGCACGATCAGCACGTTAACCGGCATCCAAACCGGCCCCCTCCAGTTTGAATTTCCTCCAAACATCCCACTGTTGGACTCCGCAGGCATGTATTCGACCCGATACTCTTGTCTGTTCACGGCGAGAACATAAGGATGATCCTTATGCCAACGAGAGAGGGCGCGGATGCCATGCGGGCCAAGGAATCTTTCCTCATCGAGCATCCTCGCGAGCACACGGCGCAGCTTGTCCTCGTTCAAGATCGAAAGCAGGAACCGGCCGCTCTGGCCGGGCTTTCTGGGAGGAGCGATGTTAGCGATGAGGTCGGAGTGACGTTCGCAGAACCGGTCAACCTTGTCCAGGAGGTTGGGGAAGCGGAACAGGAGTTCGGGTGAAATGACAGTCGTAGCGCAAAGCGGGAGCAGACCGACGATGGAACGCACCTTAATTCTTTCAGCCCTGCCATCTGGCAGTCGAAGCAAATCGTAGAAGAAACCATCCTCTTCGTCCCACAGATCGTCCATATTGATTCCCACGCGATCCATGGCGCCCGCGATGCGCAGGAAGTGTTCGATAAACTTCTGCGCCATGTCCTCGTAAGTCGAGTCTTCGGGAGCCAACTCCAGAGCAATCTGCAACATCGACTGACAGAAGAACGCCATCCATGCGGTTCCGTCAGCTTGTTCCAGAAATCCGCCGGTGGGTAAGGGTGCGCTCCTATCAAAGACTCCGATATTGTCGAGCCCCAAAAATCCACCCTCGAAAACGTTGCGGCCGTCCCGGTCTTTCCGGTTTACCCACCACGTGAAATTCATCAAAAGTTTCTGAAACGCCAACTTAAGAAATCTGGTATCGCCTTTCCCGGTTTGCTGCTTCTCGGTTAGGTAGATGAAAATCGCAGCCCACGCGTGCACCGGCGGATTCACGTCACCGAAGTTCCACTCGTAGGCTGGCAACTGACCATTGGGGTGCTGATATAGTTCGTGAACCATCAGCAGAAGCTGCGACTTGGCAAACTCCATGTCCACGGTCGAAATCGCAACCGCGTGGAAAGCCAGATCCCACGTAGCAAACCACGGGTACTCCCATTTGTCGGGCATGGAGATCACATCGTCATTTATCATGTGCATCCAGCCGCCATTTCGTATTCCCGCGGCGCCCGCGGAGGTTCTGACTCCGTGCTCGTTCAACCACCGCTCAAGATCAAAATAGTAGTATTGCTTGGACCACAGCATGCCAGCGAGGGCTTGGCGCATCACCATGCGTTCGTCATCATTCAGGTTGGCAGGAGAAATAGTTCGGTAGAAGTCGTCAGCCTCCCGCCTGAGCCTGTCAAAGGTTGTATCAAAAGGCTGGTGGAACGAGGTTTCATCGCATCTCCTGCTCCGGTTCAGTTTCATTTTGAGGACGAACTGACCCTTCGGTTCAATCTCTACGGTGCAGTGCGCTGCTGCTTTCGTCCCTTGATTGGCAGGATTGACACAGTCATGCCTTCCTTCGATAACGAACCGATGAAAGGCGTCTTTCACAAACGGACTGGAGTTCGGACGGCCCCAAATCCTTTCCGCGTTTGTCTCGTTGTCGGTGAACAGTAGCCTGCTTTGCCGATCAATGTGCCAGTAAAAACTCCCAAGCGTCGGATGGGACGCTTCGACGCAGCGTGCGCGCCCAGACTCGACACTTCGCAACTGGGGCGGCGATGAGGTCCTGTTCCCGTCCGAATCGGTCCAGGTATTGCGAAACCAGAGGTGGGGAAGCAGGTGTAGCGTCGCTGCGGAGTCGCCGCGATTGATTGCTGTGACTCGAATCGAGATGTCTTCTGGTTCCTCCTTGCAATACTCGACGAAGATGTCAAAGTAACGATCCTCCTCAAATATGCCTGTATCAATCAGCTCGTACTCCGGTTCGTTCCTGGAGCGCTGCCCGTTGGTTTCCACCAGGTCGTCATAGGGAAAAGCGCCCTGCGGGTATTTGTAGAGATACTTCATGTAAGAGTGAGTCGGCGTGCTGTCGAGATAAAAATAATATTCCTTGCAGTCTTCGCCGTGGTTGCCTTCCGAATTCGTGAGCCCGAACAGCCGCTCCTTCAGGATCGGATCTGTTGTGTTCCAGAACGCGAGAGCGAAACACAATGTCTGTTTGTCGTCGCAAATCCCCGCCATTCCATCTTCTCCCCAGCGATAAGCGCGTGAGCGAGCCATGTCGTGAGTGAAATAGTTCCAGGCGTCGCCAGAATCGCTGTAGTCCTCACGAACCGTGCCCCACTGACGCTCACTCAAGTAAGGACCCCATTTCTTCCACGCGCCTTTACCCAGGCGGTCCTCCTCTAGCCGTTGATGTTCGATTGTTGGGTGTTGCATCAGATCTCCTTGCGGGGGAGCAGAGCAAAATTGTAACTCACACCAGCCGCTTCGAACCCATGGGCGTGGAAGAAGTCGAGTCGGGAAAGCACAGTCGGCCAATCGGAATTTGTCAGCGACGAGATCCGGACGAGATAAAGCCGCGCGGAAGGCAGCTCGCGCGGCAAACTACTGTCTAAAGCTCTTGGTTGCTATGGCGGGGTAACGGTAACGCAAGCAAGCGCCGTACAGGTTGGAACTCCATCCTGCAGGGGACAACCGTTGGCAATCATCTGCACATTTATGGGCACGATCGAGGCATGCGGGTCACCATTTAGCGTACAAGCGTTTTGCAGGTAGTACGCATCCGACACCATGCCTGGCGGAGTATAGAGAAGCGTGGGTGGCGGGAGTTCATCAGGCTGCGGTTGGCAGATTTCTTCTCCCCTCGCGCCTTTAATGCAGCCCGGACCAAAAGCGGTCCTCCCTCCTCCGCAAAAATCAACTATTTGATTGCCGCCGCTGTCCGAAATGCATCCCAACTCCCAGGTTATCGTTTTCGGATTTGCGTTGGTAATCACGGCGGTGTACGAGACCGGACTTCCCCCTGCCTGAAGCGTCGACGGGCCTGTAATAGCGATGGTGGGTGCCGTGCCCGTGATCGTCACTTGGTTGAAATCGGAGGCACCAGAATCGACTACGGAAGTGACTGTCACGGTTACATTCGGGTTTGGAGGGACCGCGGTTGGGGCCGTGTAAGTTGCGGTAAATTGCTGGCTGGTATTGATCCCGGTGGGTGTGATCGTGCCGCAAATGGATCCGTTACTTACACTACAATCCTGACCGGTGCTCGTAATGGTCCAGTTCACGGGGTCGGTAGTGTCAATAACTTCATTCTTGTACTGCGTCGCCGTGTACTGAATTTTGTTGCTGGGCGGTTGCACCTGCACGGTTTGCGGATCGCCTTGCCCTGGCATCAATGAGATTGTGATGGGAGGAGGTGGAAATACGGTAACCTGAAATCCTTGAGATGTGGCTCCCGACGCGACCGCAGTGACTGTAACCGGGTTGGGGTTGGGAATACTTTGGGGAGCGAGGTAGGTTCCGGTGGTTACACACCCGGAAGGAGTCCCCTCGTTGATGGTCCCGATCGTTGAATTTCCTCCTTGTACACCATCCACGTACCAAGTTGCGTCTATGACGGAACTGCTGCCAAGTCCTGCAACTGTCGCAACAAGATCTACACCCTGGTTTACCTGAACGGAAGTCGAAGCCGTCTCGCAGGTTTCACCCACGGCGCAGCTTACAGTAACTATCGGCACGGGGACTGAAGTGATAGTGACTGCCTGGTTTCCAACAAACTGCGGCTCGGCAACAGAAACCGCGCTGACGACGACTTTCGCCGGAGTTGGTACCGTGGCGGGAGCGGTGTAAACGCCCTTGTCAGTTATCGATCCGATCGTACTGTTGCCGCCGGTAATTTTATTCACCTGCCAAGCCACGTTTTGGTTGGTCAGCCCCAGAACTGTCGCAGTGAACGTAGCGGCAGTTTCGATTGGTACGGCGTTCGTATTTGTGCAGGGATCGGCCGCTATGGTAATGCTCACTTTCTGAGCCGGAATCAAGTTCACCTGGATCGACGCCTGTGCGGCGGGAACAGCATTGGAGATCGCAGTTACTAGGACCGTCGGAGGAGAAGGAAGTTGCTCGGGCGCTGTATAGGTCGCCGTCCCCCCAGCCCCAGTTACGATCGTACCTACATTCGCATTGCCTCCGGGAATCGCATCCACATCCCAGGAGACTGTTGTATCGCTTGCGCCGGTCACGGTGGCCTTAAACGGTTCGGTTTGTCCTGCCGGCACGGTTGGCGGGACCGACGGGATGACAATGGCGACCATGGTACTGCCTACCGGCGACAACGTAACCGCAGCCGATGCACTCTGGCCGGAAATAGCGACGGATTGAGCGGTTACGTGTACTTGGGCAGTCTGGCCCCCGCCAGGCACGGCTAGAGGGGCGATGTAAGTTGCCTGGTCCAAACTGTCTGGCACCGGGAGGATTGTGCCTACCACTGCGTTCCCCCCAGGAACGTTTTCCACCAACCAGGTGACGGCCGGATCGGGGTTCTTCACGGCCGCAGTGAACAGCGCGATTCCTCCTACCTCCAGATTCGCGGTTAGCGGAGAAATGGAAACTGGCGATGGCGTTCCGTTTATTGAAACTGATGCATTTCCGGTCGCGCTATTGTCGGCATTGGCAACGGCGGTCACGGTAACGGAAGGCGGAGCCGGAATGAAAGGGGGCGCGGTGTAATTCCCATTCTTGTCGATGGTTCCGAATGGCGTACTTCCATCCAATGGACTTACTCCTCCTGGGAAGCCGTTAACCAGCCAGCCGACGCCAGTCTCGCTCGTGTTGATCACGGTCGCTGTGAATGGCTGCGTGGTTCCAGTCGTAATCGTCATCGTCGCAGGCTGCACGCTGACAGCGACGCCTGCAAGAGAGCCGCCGTTGATTGGAGCCGCGCCCGTTCCGCCACAGCCTACGGAGGCGAGCACAATTGACGCTACAGCGACCGCCAGAACCAACTGAGAACTCTTCAACATTTGGGACTCCGAGTGTTCAGGCGCTGCGCCAAACGAATCTAATCATCGAGCTTCGTTTGGACATGGTCCGACTGGACATCGTTTGACTGGATATGGTTCGGTTCGATGGCTTGCTTACCTGCCCGCGAATTCTGCGAATCCTGGCTCGCAGACTGCGGAGAAGCCAGCCGGAGCTGATCTTTCACCCATTGCAGGAGCTTGCCACCGGACGCGGCGCTCGAAAATTGCTGCGTAGTGTCGAAAGATAAGATCTGGGCCGTCCATGGAGTGGCTGCCTTAATCCGTTTCTGCACAGCTCTTGGCGTAACCGAATCATCGAGCACCTGTTGCACGCGAATGCGCTGCGATTTCAATTGAGGCAGCCACTCCACGGGATCCAAGGGCGCGACTTTCTTCAAGAACTCCGGTTTCACATAATTTGGGCGCTCACGCTCGGGAATCAGTGAAGACTTAGTCATCCAGTCCGGCCAATCTCCCCAAGGATCAATCACGTCGATCGTCTTGATGCGCGGGTCAGCCGCGGCTGCCAGAATCGCAATGGTCCCGCCGGATCCGACCCCAAACATGCCAACCCTGCTCATATCCAAGTCGTCTCGCGTGGAGAGATAGTTCAAAATCATTTGAATGTCATGAACGGAACTACCCAACGCTTCCTGCAGTTCGCTCACGAACCACTGCTTCATTGGCCGATAGGTGTAACGATGGCCGGTAAGAGCGGACACGAAGCCTATGGCCGCGAATCCGTCTTTGGTGACGTCGGCGCAGTAGTGGTCGCCGCGGAAGATCTCAGTTTCAGAAGGGTAGCTGTAGAGATAGAGAATGACAGGAGGTTTAGCCACGCCTTTTGGCCGGATCACGTACAGATCGATGGGATCGCCTTGGCGCCACTTCACTTGCCACAGCTCGCGGGTGAACTGGGGATTTTCATCTCTTTCTCCGAGCAGTGGCCGTTCTGGTATCAACTCGCTGTTGGCCAGCGAGAGCGAACTCCAGTCCTCAAGGTTGCCCACGGAACGAGCGCTTACGGAACCAGATTGATTTAACCCTGCCGGGTTCGACCAACCGAGGTTCGATCCAGATTGTTGAGCCCACGCGATCGTTACGTTTATGGACAACAAGAGAACCAAACCCGCGAAAAGATCGCCACGGCAGCTTCTCCTCCACACCTGCTGCATTCCACCCTCTTTCCGGAACATCATTCTTTCCACCTGATGATGCGGGAATCTCGAAATCAAGGCTGAATTACCCTGGGAATCCCAACAGACCTCGGCTGAGGAATTACGGTCACCGAACTGAATCCAAAAATCTCGCTGGCAATCAGCTCAGCGATCTCGCAAGCTAAGTCCTCAGGTTGCTCAGCGGCCTCAAACACTTCAAGGTCCGGAATCTCAACAATGAACTTCATACTCACTACCATCGACAGCATGCACCGTTGGCAAGTGGAGGCAGACCGCGAAACTGCCGGTCTGCCTCCATGCTTTCTCGTTGTGTTTTTATATTCCGACTTACTGCTTCATGCCGACGCGTCCAGTCTTGATACCAGTAGCAGCACAGTAATCCTGGTCGCCCTGGATCGAAATCACAGCGCCGCCCACATCGCCTCCTGTCTCAGCGGTGTTGCATGCCCCCCCGGTCCCGTTGCTCGGGCCGATTTTCAACGACGTATAGTGAGAGCGCAACACACCCATTGCACTGAGCGGAAGGAAGTCCGGGTAGATGTTCACGACCTGCTGTTGCGCCGTCGCGATTAGGGCCGTGACCCCAACCGGTACCGGTCTGTGTGCGACCACGCGTAGCGTGTTCCAGATTGGATAGCTACCCGATGACACGTTGGCAAAACTCACAATGCCCGGGCATGGAGCGGTACAAGTGGGGAGTGTTCCGTCAACGTAATTCAGGTTAATCGGGTCGACCCCGTCGACCGAAAGGTAGCGGATGTTGGGTGACTGGCCAGCCAGGTTGCCAACGCTCCAGAAAGCATAGCCAAGTGCATCACCGTTGGCGGCGGTGCCAATCTGAGAGATCATTTCGCCGTTGCCGATTGCTCGCTTGCGCCATCCCCCACCATTCGAAAGAAACAATGGATTGCCGCAAGGTTGTCCAGGGCAGGTCGTACCTTGACCAGTCGCTGGGTTGACATTGAGTTCCTGGGTTGAGTTGGTCTCCGCATTGCGCGGAATGTTGAACTCCATCGTAGTGAAGGTTCCGGAGAGAGGCTCGCGCGCAATGACATTGAGCGGCACAGTGGCTTGCCCCGGCACCGATGTCAGGTCTTTGGTGTAAGCGTAGCCACCGTTCTGCGCTAAGGTGAGATCACGGCGATTCACGTTAAAGAACGATGTCGAATCCCCGAAGTGACCCGAATTCTGGGCGCTACCCTGTTCAGCATTGACGATGGCCATCACGACTTGTACTCCGACGTCGAGAGTTGAATGCGCCGGAACGGTCTGGCCGGTAATTGGGTCGGTGCCGCTGAGGGCGTAAAGGGCGGGCGTCGACGACTTGGTGCTGAATGCGCTCAGAATAGGAGTTCCGACCGGGCCAGGACCGTAGCCAAGGCCGTTGTAGTGGACGGTATCCAGAGGGGCCAAAACGCGGGTCTCTTCGAACAGAGCGTCCTCTGGGCGGATGTCCGTGGGCGCGGCATTGAACGCCTTACCTTGCAGAACGTTGATCACGGTCTGCGGAATCGCCGTGTCGGTAAGCGTTGGGATCAAGTTGTCTCCCGCCGTGCCGGCAGGAAAAAGAATGTTGAACGTCGACGCCGGAGTGGCAAAAAATAGCTGCTGCCCGATAATGCTGTCGACGGCGATGTAACTGCAAACGATCGTGGGATTGGTGGAGTTATTCCATACGATCCAAACGTTCCCGGTTTCCAGGAGGCTAGTTCCGCGGTTGTCCACTCCCTGGGCGCCGTTCTTCTTGGTCCAGATGAATCCTCCGCAGATGCCTCCGCCCTGAGCCGGGCCCGCAGCCAATGCGAAGGAATTGAACGCGCCGCTCGAGCCTGCGGCACTAAAGTAAGGATTGACTGCAAAGCAGTTCGCTCCGATAAATATCATCAAGGCTAGCGACATCGCCGCCGCCGTCTTCGTGGCGCTCTTTGTCATTTCAGTAGTCCTCTCGGCGCAATTGTGCGCGGTTATGGGGAAGCACCCCCGTTTAAGCAGCGGCAGTGCGGTAGGTCGTTAAAGACCGCACGCCAAGTCCGTTACCCGAGGCGGCCCAGCAACCGCCAATTCGACTCGCTACCAAGGCTCCGAATACGGCATTCCGGCGAGAAAACTACAGGAAATCGTGGAAAGCGAGTCGGGGAGAATATCGTCGAAGTTTGTTGCAGGAAAACTACCCGAGGATTAAAATCCCGTGAATTTCTGCGGATGGACGAATCGTTCAAGACGCAATGGTGAGGAAACCCCCGCTAAGATTGGCCTGCGCGAACAGCACTGGCTAGCGGCGCAGCCGCAACACGTTTGTCAAAGCGTGAGCTCCAATCACGGAGTTGGAGCGGTGTTTTTCATCTGAAATTAACTTGCCCGTCACAATCTCGTCACAGCTTCTCTGTAACCATGTGGCTCCTTTTACTCCCTGAGAGGACAGGTGAACGTGGTGAGAATTCTGAGGGTATCTTTGTGCATTTTTGCTGTCGCTCTGTTCAGCTCAGTGCCAGCCTCAGCGCAAGGTGCGAAGACACCGGTTAGTTCCGCTAAAGAAAAGGGCGCTATCACAGGCATCGTTACTGATCAGACGGGCGCAGTACTTCCGGGAGCGACTGCCACAATCACGAATGGAGCGGGGGTGGCCCAGACGGCCACCACTAACGACCGCGGAGAGTACTCTCTCCCGGGGTTGTCGCCTGGAACTTACGGCCTCACGATTTCGGCTCCCGCATTCAAGGACTTCCACAGCGATGGACTGGCCTTGGTCGCGGGTCAGAGCATCGCGATTGACGCAGTCCTGGAACCGGCCGGTACGTCCACCTCAGTGAATGTCGAAGGGCAGAAGGTCTCGCAAGTGGAGACCGAGACTTCCCAGATTGTCGGCAACATCACACAAAAGGAACTCGTCAGCCTGGGCTTGAACGGTCGCAATTTTACCCAGTTGATTGCCTTGACTCCGGGTGTCAGTAACCAAACCGGTCAAGACGAAGCCAAGGTCGGGATCCTGGGTAGCGTCCGATACAGCGTGAACGGCGGCCGGGTTGAGTACAACTCTTTCAATGTGGACGGCGGAGATGTCTTGAACGCAGGGCTCAACGGCAATCAGAGCACGCTGACCGTCTATCCAAGCTTGGACGCTCTCAGTGAAGTGCAGGTTCTAACCTCTAACTATGGCGCGATGTATGGGCAGAGCGCATCGGGCACAGTTCTGGCGACGACCAAATCAGGGACGAATCAATTCCACGGAGTAGGGTACGAGTTCATCCGTAATGAATTTTTCAACGCCCGGAATTACTTTGATCAGACTAAAGAAGCGCCTCTTTACCGCAGAAACGACTTTGGAGGCACGATCGGAGGCCCGCTCTACATTCCGGGCGTGTACAACACGAATAAGGACAAAACTTATTTCTTTTTCTCGGAGGAATTCCGCTATGAGCGCACTCCGACTGATTTCAATCAGGCGGTTCCGTCAGTTGCGGAGCGCGGCGGAAATTTCAGCGATGTTTGCCCATTAGTGCTGCCAGGATTTCAGGCTGATTTTACGCGTTCCGCGTATCCCGATTGTCCGGCTTTCGGCACGGATCAAAATACGGGGAAGCCGGAAACATTCCCGGGCAATCAAATACCTATCGATCCCAACGCCCAAGCCATTCTCGGCACCAACATAATTCCAACCCCTACTTCGACCACGGGGTGTACTTCAACCATCGGGTCGTGCTTCGACGCTACGGTCTCACCGAGCACATACTGGAGAGAAGAACTCTTCCGCATCGATCAAAATATCAACACCAAGACAAGGGCAAGTTTCCGCTACATTCATGATTCCTGGGATACGACCATCCTCTCGCCGCAATGGGGCGTGGTCCAAAACAGCTTCCCGACGATTCAAAGTACATTCACCGGACCGGGCATCAGCATGCTGGCCCACCTCACCAATACGATTTCGCCAACACTGCTGAACGAATTCGTCTTCAGTTACACCACCGACCACATTAACCTCCAAAACATCGATGCCAACGGTGTGCAGTGGCAGCGGCCAGTCGGCTTGACCGCGGGCTATCTGTTCAACAACGGCTTTGGCGGTAAAGTGCCTGGAGTTGTTATCGGAGGCACAAACGCTGCGTACGGCGGATTCGGATTCGGCGTTGATCCTGGATATTTGCCCTGGCATCATTCCAACCCGACCTACTCCTTTGGAGATGGCCTAAGCAAGGTTGTGGGCAAACATAACCTTCAATTTGGAGTTCAATTCGTTATCTTTCAGAGAAACGAGTTAAACCAGGCAGTGGGAGCGAATACTGGCGATCAGCAGGGAATATTGACCTTCAGCAATGTGAGTAGCTTCAACACCAAGGGAAATGCTTTTGCCGACTTCTTGCTCGGGGCACCCACCGGTACGCCAGGCATTCTCGAGGGGGGCGTCAAGACCTTTCAGCAAGATAGCACCCAGCGAAATTATTACAACCGCTACCGTATCGCCGAGCCTTATTTCCAGGACGACTGGCGGGCCACTTCCAGGCTGACCCTCAACTTGGGTTTGCGAGTGAGCTTGTACGGAAATTGGCACGAGAAATACAACAATGTTTATAACTGGGTGCCGTCGGTTTACAGCCCTGCCGTCGAATCTCAGGCCACAGTCGATCCTTTCACTGGTCTTTTGCTCGACGGTCCCCCGTCGGTCTGTAATCCTGCGGGTTCGCTTACGAGCCCCTGTTCTCCAATCCCGCTGAATCTCAACAATCTGGACCCGCGAATCACCAATGGCCTCCAGCGATGCGGCGTGAATGGCGTTCCCGATGGCTGT
>Ga0116217_10003192_pt1 | contig 14980 bp, 9 predicted proteins | sample Sb_taG_6_FD_89697 | JGI IMG/M metagenome (GOLD analysis project Ga0116217, IMG submission 89697) | Peat soil microbial communities from Weissenstadt, Germany - Sb_50d_4_PS metaG | ecosystem: Environmental > Terrestrial > Soil > Wetlands > Peat | place: Germany: Weissenstadt | collected 2010-09-21 | reverse complement strand
TCCGCGAGCCCGCGGCCGGCACCTCCCCTCCACGAGCCCGCGGCCGGCACCTCCCCTCCCGCCAGGCACACGCGCCCCAAAAGCGCGGAGGATCTGGCCTCCGCGGAGGTTTTGGGCAACCGGGGTGCCTTGTCCCAAGTGTGAAACGGTGGCCGGGGCTGGGGTGGTGCTGGCGGGTGGTGTGCCGTGCCAGGTGTCGTCGTCGGTGCGGGGGTCGGTGAGGAGGGCGGCGATGGTGCGGGGGGTGTCTTGGGTGAGGCTGGCGCGGATGGTGACCTGGTGGTCTTCCCGGTTGTAGAGGGCGTTGATGTTGAAGGCGGCGATGAGGGCGGCTTTGGTTTTGTCGGGGGCGTCGGCCAGGGCACGGGCTATGGTGGGCAGCTGGTCCAGGAGGGCGGGGTCGGTGCCGGCCGGGGTGGCGGCGTGCAGGGCGGCGAGGGCGGTTTCGGTGCGGGTCCGTTCGGCGTACAGCTCGGCGTAGCGGGCGCGGATCCGGGCGCGGTAGGCGACGGTGGCGGGGTCGGCCGGGTCGGCGGGTGCTTCTAGTTCGGTGATGAGGCCGCGTTCGGCGGCGTCGATGCGGGCCAGTTCGGTGGTCAGGTGGGCTTGCTGCCGGGCTTGCTGTTCGGCGTGGGCGGTGGCGGTAGCGGGGAGCTGGGTGGCGAGCAGGGCGGCGCGGTCGGGTCCGAAGACGTACTGGTCGAAGAACTGGGACAGGGCCTCCAGGAGGGCGTCTTCGCGGAGGGAGACGGGGCCGTGGTCGGGGTGGGCGGCGTGGTGGCGGGGGTTGGCGGGGTCGTGCGGGCACCGGTAGTAGATGTAGCTGGTGCCGTTGGCGGTGGGCCGCCAGATGCCGCACATGCGCCGCTGGCAGATCCGGCAGCGGATCCGGGAGCGCAGGATGTAGCGGCGGCCGGGCTGGCTGGTGGGCATTTCGGGGTCGCGGACGTTGCCGCGTTCAATCCCGACGCTCTGAGCGGCGTGCCAGGTGTCCCGGTCGGTCAGGGCGGGGTGGACGGGCTCGGGTGACCAGATCCACTGGTCTTGGGGGGCGCGGCGGCCTTTGCGGCCGTTGGTGGTGCGGGTGCGGCCGTAGACCATGTACCCGGTGTATTTGGGGTTGGCCAGCAGCGCGTTCACGCTGGGCTTGGTCCAGCCGCCTTTGGCCGGGGGCGGGTAGGCGGCCGGGTCGGCGTTGAGCCGGGCCACGATGGTGGCGATGGACAGCTTGTCCACGACCCGCCAGTGGAAGATCTGGGTGACGATGGGGGCGCGGGCCGGGTCGGGGATCAGCCGGCTTTTGGTCTTCCCCTCGGCCGCCTTGGCCGGGACGGGATGCGGGATCCGTTCGGCGAGGTATCCGTAGGCGGCCGGGCCGCTGTTCCACCCGGCCAGGGCGTGTTCTTCCAGCCCTTTCCACGCCTTCTCCTTCAATTGGAGCCGGTACCACTCGGCGACGCCTTGCTTGACCCGGCGGACCAGCACGGTGGTGGCGTTAATCCCTTCGATGGAGGCGGGCTCGTCGGTGGCGAACAGCGGGATGCCCTGCCGGGACAGCTCCTTCTCCAGTTTCAGCGCGTTGAACGTGTCCCGCGCCGACCGTTCGATGTCCTCACAGACCACGGCGGCGAACCGGGGCAGCGGGGCCTTAGCCTCGGTGAGCAGGTCGGCCAGGCCGCCATCCCGGGGGATCCCGGCGTCGGCGTAGGCCCGGTAGGCGTGGCCCTGGCTGCGGTCTTCGAGGTCCAGGCTGCCGGATTCGATGTCCCAGTAGTACCCGGCGATGTACCAGCCGGCCGGGAGCCATGCCTGGCAGGTGCGGATCTGCCGGGACAGCGACGCGAACGGGTCCTGGAGTATCCGGCCGGAGGTCCGGGCCAGGACGGCCACGGGGACGGGCTCGGCTGGCCCGGTCAGTGCCTGGGGGGTGTCTGGTGCTGGGATGCCCATTGCAGTAGCTCCCTGATCGCCTCGGCCTGCTGCGCGTTCAGCGCGGCGGCTTTCTTTCCTGTCTCGATGCGGATCTTGAACCGGACTTTCAGTCCGCCCGGCCTTTCATCCTCATTCAGATTATAACTGATTATACGCGGCCCTTTAATATCCTCTGATGAGTTACTACCTTGTATTTCCGGGCTTTTACGGGGGTCATTTGCTGGCGTCATCGGCAGTTGCCTCACGATCGGCTTTGATTTGTTCATGCTGCTCAGGATGATCATGGAGCCATCGGGGCACGTCCATGATGGCCTTGGCCTGGCGGGCGTCTATATGTTTTGCCTGGTCGCCGGAGGCAACCCGGATAATGTACCGGACCTTTATCCTGCCTGGTCTTTTCCCGGGTGGCAGACAGTAGCTGATGAACCGGTCATCCGGATATCGTGACCGGAGTTCCTCCAGGTCCTGCTGGCAGTAATCGTCGTCCTCTGCTGGCATTCTCCGGTCTCCTCACGGGTCATCGGTGCGGGTGGTGTGGCGGGAGCGGCGGGAGGTTGTTTGGCCGGTGTCCTGTCTGGTGCGGGGCCGGGCATGCCCGGGGGGCCGTACGCTCGTCGGCGAGGCCGGGCCGTTCCTGCCCGGCCCTTGTGGGTCCGGCCTGGTCCCCCGGGCTTGCCCGGCGAGGGTCCCGCGCCTGGCAGGTGGGTAAAGAACCTCACGGCGCGGCACCACCCGCCTACCCTGTTTGGGGTCAGCGGCGGGGCGGCGGTGCCAGGTCCGAGCGGGCGGTCACGACGAACCCGGTGATCAGCATGGCCACGTCGGCGGGGGCGGAGGGGGTGCCGGGGATCAGCGCCAGCACCCCCAGGCACAGCCCGGCCGCGATGGCGGCACGGATCAGCATCCGCAGCGGCCGTCCGTGGATGACACGGCCGGGGAGCTGAAACAGCGCGAGCAGCGGGGCAACCCAGAACGGCGGGGTGTCGAGGATCCAGATCTCGGGGAGATCGGCTTCGGGCTGGCCGACTTCGAAGCCGGGGAACCGGTCGGGGTAGGCGTCCCAGCGGCCGTCCCGGTGGGCTTGCTCGACCAGGTCGGCGTAGGCCTCGGACCGGCCCCACGGGTCGCGCAGCTCGGCGTAGGCGGCGGCGCCCTGGGTGTAGCGGGCCAGGTCGCCGCCGTCGGGCCGGTCGGGGTGGGTGGCGGCGGCGATGGCCCGCCATGCAGCGTGCACTTGCTCGTCGGACAGGTCGGGGCGTTCGGGCAGGCCGAGGGCGGCGAACGGGTTGGTGGTCATGCTCATGGGGCGGCTCCGGGTCCGAAGAAGTCATCAAAGGGAGGGAGTGGCTGGGTGTCTGCCTCGCGGCCGGGGGCGGGCATCCCGCCCGGCGGGCCAGGCTGCTGCGGGGGCGGCAGCAGGGTCAGCGGGGAGGGGCGGGGCCGGGCGACCTGGACGAAGGTGGCCGTGTTGTGGGTGATGTAGCAGGCCTGCCCGGTGCGCAGGCGGCGGATCAGGTCCGGGTCGGCTACCCAGGAATGCTGCAACCGGGTGGAGCCTTCATCGCCCCAGGCGTTGCCGATGAGCTTGTGGGCGGTTTCCAGGACGCGGCGGGTGCCGGCCAGTTCGGCTAGCGGCTGGGGGTAGGGGGTGTGCATGACCCACAGGCCGCCGTCGGCAGTGGCCGCGATCCGGTACCGCTCGTCCTCATCGGCGCCCAGGCCCTGCCAGGACTGGGCGGAGACCTGGACGCCGATGCCGAGCGACCGGCCGCGCTCGTACAGGTTGGACAGCGGCACGCGGCGGGACACGGCGGAGTAGTCATCAGCGGCCAGCACGATGGCCCGTCTCGGGCCGTTCGTGCTGGTCGCGGCGCGGGCGGCCAGCTCGGTGATGGCCAGGGCCTGGGCTTCGGCGACGGAGGGTTCGCGGGTGCCTTCCAGGATGAAGTACCAGGCGTCGGCATCGGGGAGCTGGCCGGGGCCGTCGAAGGCCCGGCCCAGCCGCTCCAGCAGCGTGGTGTAGCGGAGCTGCACGTCAGGGATGTGCTGGGCGGCGGCGCGGATGCGGACCGCCTCGGCGGGATGCTGGCCGTCGTCCCAGGCGGCCAGCAGCCAATGCTGGTCGAGGCGTTCCAGGAACCCGGCCGCGTCAGCGGGCGGGCCGCCCGGCGCGGTGACGGCCAGGACGGTGACGGCGTACAGGATGTCGGCGTAGTAGGCGGCGTTGCCTTGCCCGGTCTCGATCATCTGGTACAGCAGGACGGCCAGGTCGGGGGCTGGCAGGTCCCAGACCGACACGCGGGCCTGGTCGGGCCAGATGGCCACGTGGCGGGCGCCTGCTCCGTAGAGCAGGCGGCGGGTCCGCTCGGCTTTGCGGCGGGCGTCCGGGCCGCCCTTGCAGTCCAGGACGATCAGCAGCGGCCGGTCCCCCTTTCCGGCGTAGTAGGCGTCCAGAGCGTCGGTGAACCAGCCGGCCCACAGCCGGATCATCAGGTTGGTCTTCCCGGACCCGGTCGCGCCGATGATGACCTGGTGGCGGGCACACGCGGCGGCGGGGATGGCGAAGACCGGCTTGGGCTTGGCGCCGACGACGCGGATGGTGCCGCCGATCGGGATGGTCCGGCGGCGGGTCAGCAGCGGGACCGAGCCGGGTGCCTCGGCCACGCCTTTGGCGGTGCGGACCTGCCGACGCCATTGCCGGTTGTCGAAGGTGACCGGGGCCGAGGGTCGGCGTCCGCCGATCCCGGCCGACACGGCGTAGGTCCGCCAGGACCACAGCCCGGCGGCCAGGATCAGCCCGCCCGGGACCGCCACCGGGGAGACCAGCACGAACATCCGGCCCACGGCCAGGGCCGAGCGGTGCCAGCCGCTCTGCCAGTCCCGGGCCGGGCCCAGTGCGGCGGCCCGCCCGGCGTGCTGGACCACTGCGTCCGTGACCGCGTACAGCGCGGTGGCGAGCAGCGATCCGGCGGCGGCGCGGCGCAGCCGGGCCGCCGGCCAGCCCCGCCACCGCGCCGCAAGGTACCCCGCCACCATGACGAGCGTGGCCGGCCACAGCGCGACCGCCACGGCGGCCAGCAGCAACCACCAGGCGGCCTTGACCGCCCGGCGCAGCAGCCACAAGGACACGGTCAGCTTGACCCAGGAGGTGACGGTCATGACGAGGGCCCCTCGGGGGTGACCGCGGACGGGGGCAGGTCCCGGACCACCACCCGGGCGGCCTGGCCCGCGGGCAGGCCGCCCGCGGCCCGGGCCACCACCAGCCGGGCAGCCGGGCTGGCCAGGTAGATCACCTGCGCATACCAGGGCGGAGACAACAGCCCGGTCATGATCCGGCCGGTGCGGGCCAGCGGCTTGGGCGTCAGCTCACACTCGATCGCCCACACCTGGCCCGCGTACGGGCTGCCAGGCAGGGAGGGCCAGTGGATCTCAGCGTCGGGCACGTGCCCGACGCCGACACCAGGCCGGGACAGGGCGGCGCGGATGCGCCGCTCGGAGTGCCACCAGGCCTGGCCCTGGCTCCAGGCCGGGCCGGCCTGGAGCCAGAGCCGGGCGGCCAGCACGGCGCGGATGTGCGCCAGCCGCGCCAGCGACGGGCGCGTCGCGGGGTAGCCCAGCCCGGTGGCAGCCATGCCGCCGGGCGTCAGCCAGCACCACGCCGGGCCGGATGCCAGCCGCCCGGTGGCGGCGAACCCGGCCCGCCGCCACCGCGCCACGATCCCCCGCAGCCGGGCCGGCTGCGCACCCAGCGCGGACGCGAGCAGGTCATAGGGGGCGCCGTACTGCTCGGCGCACAAGATCAGGCCGTCGATGTCGCGGCGGCCCAGCCGCACCGCGCCGTAATCGGAACGGCGCGGTGCCACGGTGACGGTGTCGTGCAGCGGTCCGCTCATGGCTCCCCAGCCTTTGCCTGTTGTCCCGCAAGTCACAGATGCCCCGGGTGCCCGTCTCACCACGGTTCGTGACGATTCTGCCGCGCGGCCCGCCGCGCGGCAGGACCAGTAAGCGGACGTAAGCAGATCGTCACGACTCACGGCTTAAAGCCCGACAGGGTGGGTCTGTTTGTGTCCCGTGATAACGAAGATTGCTCGGTCCGGGCCTCTGACCTGCGGTGAGGAATCTTCAATGTCAGGCGGCCAACCGCCGTCGACAGGGCGGAGTCGGCAAAGTCCCAGGTCACAGGGTTGAGCAATCTTCATTGTCAGAAAGGAAAGTACGTTGTCACGGGACAGTTTGAACTGGCTCCTGCTTCGCGCTCGCGGTCGATGCGCCTGCGTTCCACCTGTTCGGCGAGCTGGCCTGTAGCGACTTGCGCCTCGCGTCGTCCCGGATGACCCTGAGCCTGCACTTAAGCTTCGCGCGCCATCGTTCTAGTTCCCCCGCGCTCATCTCCGCTGCGGCGGTGCGCGGTGACGGTGCCGGCCTCACCATGTGACCTCAGCCCATACGGTCTGCGCGCTGGGGCGCACGTCGTGGCCGAGCTTGTCCGCGAGCGCGGCGACGATGGCCAGGCCGCGCCCGTACTCGTCATCGTCTGAGGCGTCACGCGGGCCGCTCCACTGGCCGGTCCCCGCATCGGAAACCTCCAGCCGTGCCCATCCCGGCTCGGTGCGCACCGTTAAGGTGAACTCGCCGCCGTCCTGGCCGGACGGGGTGTGCCGGATGGCGTTGGAGGCCAGTTCCGCCGTGATCAGCTCCATGTCGTCGGCACGGGGCGAGCCGGCCAGAATGCCGCGCACGAACCGGCGCGCGGATGGGACGATGGCGGGGAGCCCGGGGAAGGTAACTGAGGTCTCCAAGGCCCGGCTCCCTGTGCGACACGGCGAACAAAGCTGAGTACTCAGCTTGCACCTGAGTACTCACCTTCGTCAAGCTTGTTCGCGTGCCCGCTCCGACATACCAGCGCATCGCGGATGACCTCCGCCGCTCCATCGTGGACGGCGTGCTCGCGCCGGGCGCGAAGATCCCGAGCCGGCACGAACTGGCCCGCCAGTATGACGTGTCCGACCGGGTAGCCGTGGAGGCCGTGCGCCTCTTGGCCGCCGAGGGGTTCGTGGAAAGCAAGTCAGGATCGGGGTCCTACGTCCGTCAGCGTCCCGAGCGTCAGCGGCTCACGCGCTCCTGGTACACGCAACGGCTGGGCGGCTCCCCGTTCCGCGCGGACATGGCCGCAGCCGGGATACCCGGGACCTGGGAGTCCTCCACTGAGCGCGTCCCGATGACTCCGGCTATCGCCGCCCGGCTCGGGGCCGAGCCCGGCGATCTCGCGATGCGCACTACCTACACGTTCCTGGGGGACGCCAAGCCGGTCATGCTCTCGGTGAGCTGGGAGCCCGCCGCGCTGACCACGGGCACTCCGGTCATGCTCCCGGAGGAAGGGCCGCACGCCGGGAAGGGCGTCGTGGAGCGGATGGCCGTGATCGGCCACCAGATCACGCACGCGGAAGAGACCGTGGCAGCGCGCCCGGCACTGGCGTCGGAGGCGGAACGGCTCGGCATCCGGCCGGGAGGGACCGTGCTCACCATCGCCCGTGTCTACCGCACTGATGAGCGGCCAGTGGAGACCGCAGACATCGTGATCCCGGTCGAGCGGTACTCGCTGGTGTACGAGGTTCCCGTGCGGTAAGCCGCTAAGCGCGTTTGCCGCCCCGGCGTGCTGTCCGGCGGGCCGTCCCGCGTTGCCGCCTTGAGCAGTATTTGATCATGGCGGCTCCACTGCGCTCCGCCGTGCGGTCATTCACGCGGCGGGGTGGGCCGCCGTTCTTTGTCTTTTCCTCGGTCATTCGCACGGCGAGAACTGTCGTGCTGGGGAGGCAGGAATGGGGGTCTGGGGGAAAACCTGGAACCGGGCCGTGGTTTTTCGGGGCCGGGGGGGTTCCGGGTTTTCCCCCAGTGCGTTTCCGGATTGGTCCCCCCTGCTGCCTGTTTACTCGTGGAGCAGAGCCGTTCCTGACCTCGCCCTCGGGGCCCCTTGGGGTGGGGGTGAGGTCAGGAACATGAAGGCGACGCGGAGTGAGCGCGTCAGCGCAGGCAGCAGGGGGGACCGAGACAGAATCGCGGCGCACAGCGCCCGCACGCGCGGGCGCTGTGCTGTGTGGGGAGTGTGAGGTGTCTGCACATGGACTGGACGGCCAGCGGCGAGGGAAGGCCGGTAGGTGTGACGCCGTTACCGTGAGCCTTCTGTTCGGTGGCGATTTCTAACTTCAGATATCCGGGACGCCGCAATGATCAAGGAGGTTCACCGCCCGATAACAACGCATTCCTCAATGGATATTTCGGCCGGTTGGATTGTCATGGCTGGTCGCTGCCCTGGTTATCGCGGCGCAGATGCAGGCTGATGCTAGTGGACTGGTCGCCGCGCAGGTCGTAGGTGCGGCGGAGTTCCGCGAGAAGGCGCTGGTAAGTCTTCTCGTACAAGTCGGGGTCGCTCCGAGCGAGGATGGCGTACAGTTCGAGCCTTTCCCGGTCGTAGGTCAGGGCTTCTGAGTGACGTCCCTGGTCCCGCAGGCTGATACCGCAGTTGTCCAACGTATGGGCGAGGTAGGACTGGTAGACGGGGTCGGCGGCGGCCAGGTCCCGGCACAGGGCCAGCGCCTCCTCAAAGGTGGCCAGCGCTTCCCGGTCCTGTCCCAGGATCGCTGCCAGGCAGGCGCCGTAGTTGTTCAGCGCATCGGCGAGGCGGAGCTGGTGGGCGGGGTTGGCGGCGGCCAGGTCGCGGCACAGGGCCAGCGTCTCCTCAAAGGCAGCCAGCACTTCCTGCCGCCGTCCCAGGTTCGTCAGGTCGGCACCGTATTTGGCCAGCGCGTCGGCGAGATCGGGCTGGTGGGCGGGGTTGGCGGCGGCCAGGTCGCGGCACAGGGCCAGGGCCTTCTGCCTGGCGGCCAGCGCTTCCCGGAGCCGTCGCAGGTCCCGCAGGCTATCAGCGTAGCCGTTCAGCACCCTGGCGAGGCGGGGCTGGTGGGCGGGGTTGGCGGCGGCCAGGTCGCGGCACAGGGCCAGCGCCTCTTCCTCGGCGGCCAGCGCTTCCTGGTGCCGTCCCAGGGCCGCCAGGCTGTTACCGTAGCCGTTCAGCGCATCGGCGAGGACGGGCTGGTGGGCGGGGTTGGCGGCGGCCAGGTCCCGGCACAGGGCCAGCGCCTCTTCCTCGGCGGCCAGCGCTTCCTGGTGCCGTCGCAGGTCCCGCAGGCTGGCAGCGTAGCCGTTCAGCACCCTGGCGAGGCGGGGCTGGTGGGCGGGGTTGGCGGCGGCCAGGTCCCGGCACAGGGCCAGCGCCTCTTCCTCGGCGGCCAGCGCTTCCTGGTGCCGTCCCAGGGCCGCCAGGCTGTTACCGTAGCCGTTCAGCGCATCGGCGAGGCGGGGCTGGTGGGCGGGGTTGGCGGCGGCCAGGTCCCGGCACAAGGCCAGCGCCTCTTCCTCGGCGGCCAGCGCTTCCTGGTGCCGTCCCAGGGCCCGCAGGCTGGCACCGTGACGGAGAAGCGCGTCTGGGAGGTCTTCGCGTATCCCGGTTTCCCGCGCGAGCTCAACGGTGGCAGCGGATGCTGCTGCCCGGGTCCGGGGCAGTGTTCCCTCCGGCAGGTGGCGGTCAAGGTCAGCCAGGGCGCCAGGGGACCAGTCGGTGCTGGTGACCAGCGAGGCAAGGGCCGCGTCAAGCAGGTGCTGGGCGGTGCTGGCTGTCAGGGCCGCCTCGGCGCCGACCGCTGCCAGCCCGGCCGGGTCGGCCTGAATGAGGCCGGTATACAGCGGCACTGCGGCAGGCATGTGGTCGCTGGCGTGGGCGAATAGGATCAGCAGCGCGGGAATGCGCTGTGCGGCCAGGTCGGTCAGGTGAGCGGCCAGGTCCGGTGCTGATGTGAGCTGGGTGATGAGGAACCATTCAGCGAGCATGTCGGGCTGGATCTGCACCGGGCCGGGCGGGTACAAGTGGAAGGCCCAGCGTGCGATGCGGGCCAGCCGTTCGGCGGTGGCGTCGGCCAAGTCCGGCACCGCTCGCAGCGCGGTGATGGCCTCGGGCTCTCCGGCCGCGCCGGACAGCATGAGCGCGGCGATCACGCGCTGTTGCACGGGGGCGGTCAGATCGGCCAGGCCCCACCCGGGCTGCTGGGCCACCTGCTGCCAGCGGCGCTGCTCGTGCGCGAACAAGGCCTCGGCGACCTGGTCGAACGGCAGAGCCTGCACGCCGGTGTGCTGGGGGCGGCGGCGTTCGGTTTCCAGCACGACCAGCAGCGCTTGCGCCTGGATCGTCAGCACCGGCTCACCCGCCTTGGCGGCGCTTCCGGCGGCCGTGACGGCGGACAGGTCGGGCGGCGGGATGCGGCGGGCTGCCGCGTAGGCCCGGACCGCCTCGCCGAACCACCGGGCATGATCATCAGCGCCGCCAAACGGGCCGATCGGGCGCACCGGCAGGTTCTCCGGCGCGATGATCCACCGGGCCGCCTCCGGGATCTGGCCAGCGACCTGGGCGAGGGCGTCGGCGGTCCTGGCGATCAGCACGACACGGACCGGGCCGGCCCGGGGATGACCGGCCAGGTCGGCAAGCAGGGCGGCTGCGTCCTGGCTGGCGTCGGCATCATCGATCAAGATCAGGGCCGGGTCACCGCAGGCGTGCACGGCGGCCAGGGCCGAGCCGCCGCGCCCGGGATGCAGCCACCCGGCCGCCCAAGGCGGCGGTCGGGTCACGGCGAACTGGGTGACCAGCCTGGTCTTACCTACCCCGCCGGGGCCGGTCACCAGCGCGACCGGATGCCCGTCCCGGTCATCGCGCCAGGCCTGGAGCCAGACCAGGTCGGCGGCCCGGCCCCGGAACGGGGCCGCGCCGTGCCGGGTCGGCAGCAACAGCCCCAAGACACTGAGGTCATGCGGCGGTTCGCTGATCACCGGATCGAGCACCTGACCGCGTTCGCGCGCGGCGGCTGCGATCGCCTCCCGGCGCTGTTTCGCGGCATCGACCCAGGCTGCCGAGCACAGCCCGGCTACACCCCCGGCGGCACCCCCGGCCGCCCGGATTAACCCGCTGCCGCTGACGGCCAGCGCTGCCGCCGCCCCGGCGCCCGCTCCCGCGAGCGTGAGCGCCGCCACGAACACCAGCCGACCGGCCGCTGCCCGCTGCCGCCGCATAAGTGCCATATCCCTCTCCCCAAGGCCGGGTGATCGGCTGAGCGCCGGATAAAGGCAGCCAATGTCACCTAGCAGGATCATATGACCGAACGTCATCCCGGATCATTCGGCTCGGGAATAGCAGCGCGGACCGCAGCCCTGGCGAGTTGTTCCGCGCCGTTCTTGTGAGCACCTGGCAGGGGCTGGCGAAGTCCAGGGTTGTCGCGGTTGTGCACGAAGGTAGCCGCGCGGTCAGTGCCAGCCGCCGACCTGGCGGATGAGGGTGCGCCGGGCCTGCCCGGCGCGCCGAGAGAGCTTTTGCGGCGCGCGCCCCTTCGCCGGTCCGGCGAGAGCATAAAGGATCAGGCCAGGGCGCAGGCTGGCCGCTCCCCGCATGGCGTCGGGGGAGCGGGCCGATACTCTTGGCCGAGATGTCAGAGTGGGTAGGTGGCCTCGATCACGAGGCGGCGCGCTGGACTCGCCGGAGGGTTGGGGGATTCATTCAAGATGTCTCTAGGGAGAATCTAGCCATAACAGTGACTCCGCCCGCAGGCGCGGTTCGGTTTTCCTGCGGTAGGGGCTTTGGCCTACCGACGTCAGTCTCCGATCACGGCCGTACCTTCGGCAGGTGGGTCAGAACTGATCCGTCGCCTCGATCATGTGCCGCCGTGCGTCGCGGATCGGCCGCCGGGCTCGTAAGCGACGCCGGGCCGTAACGATCTCGTATCGCGGGCGCTCTAGGCTGACGTAGCGTGTCAGATGGATCGCCCGACCTGGAGGGCGCCATGGCAACCGATGTCACGGCCAACGCCGATCCGAGGAGCGCCACCTCGGCGGAACCGGCGTGGCGTGCTCGCTGGCTGATCATCGCCCGGCGGGCCTGGCCGGTGGTCACCGTCCTGGCCATCACGGCCAACCTGCTGGTGCTGCCCGCGTACATCCGCTCGCTGCTGACCCGCACGAGCAGGGCTGAGCTGCCTGCCGCGCACCTGACCCCGGCCGAGTACGTGGCCATCCAGATCTGTTATGTGGCCGTCTTCATGCTGGTCTGCCTGGCCGTTGCGACCGTGATCTACGTCCGCGCCGGACGCGAGCCCGTCGCGTTGTTCTGCGCGTACACCCTGATGGCGCTCGGCTGCGGCTTTGGCTTCATAGCCGGGCTGACCATCACCAATCCCATCCTGAACGCCCTGTCGGTCATCTTTACCGGCGTCACCCAGGTGATGCTTGGGTGGCTCTTCCTGATCTTCCCTTCGGGCAGGTTCGTGCCCCGCTGGAGCCGCTGGTGCGCGCTAGCCGCCACGGCCGCTATAGCGGCGGTGACCATCTACGCCGTCGCCAGGATCCAGCCGGCCCCGAACGCCGCCCAGACGATCGGTGTCGGGCTGTTCCTGCTCGGCGCGGGCGCCCAGGTCTACCGGTACCGCAGGGTCTCGAGCGTGACCGAGCGACAGCAGACGAAGTGGGTGGTATTCGGCCTAGCCGCCGCCATGGCGGCCATCATCGTCTTCCAGCTTGGCGGCCTGCTGGTACAACGGGTGGTCCCATCGACCATGAAATCGCAGGTGGGCAACAGCCTGATCGGCGGCGTTTGGATCCTGATGCTAGGCATCATCCCTGTGTTCATCGGCATCGCCGTGCTGCGCACCCACCTGTGGGATATCGGCCTGGTCATCTCGCGGACCCTGACCTACGCGATAGTGACCGCGCTACTGGTCGGCGTGTACGCCGGACTGGTGCTGCTGACCACCCGGGTACTCCCGTTCCACACCGCCGTCGCGGTCGCCCTGTCCACCCTGGCCGCGGCTGCGGCCTTCCACCCGCTGCGCCAGCGGGTCCAGCGGACCGTGGACCGCAGGTTCAACCGCGCCCGCTACGACGCCGACCAGGCCATCGCCGCGTTCGCCGCCCAGCTAAAGGACGCAGCCGGCCCCGATGCCGTCTACGCCCATCTGCTCACCGCCGTGCACCGAGCCCTGGAACCCGCCCATGCCTCGGTCTGGATCAACCAGCGGAAACCACCGCCAGATCGCTCGACACGATATGACAGTCTGCCGGTCATGATGGAGGTTGATCCCCACACTGCAAGCCGTCAGAGCGGATAAGTAGCCTCGACCACGAGACGGCCTGGTGAACTAGCCCGAGTTTCCAATGATCATGCTCCTTGCCAGGATGTTCTGCCTGGTCGGGATGTGTTTACGGGGCTGCCGGCGCCTATGACCTAACGGCGGGGGCGTAGCGGTCCAGCCGGAAGATCTGGCTGAGTTTGTCCTGGGTGCTGGTGGTCTCGGTGAGCATCCGGCGGGCTTTGGGCCTGCCTCGCGCGGCGGGGTAGATCAGGATGGTCTCGCCGATGCCGGCGAGCTGGGCTAGCAGCTCGCGAACTGACATGCGCAGCCCGGCGCGGCGGGCCTGCAGGCGCATCAGGTGCGCGATGTGCAGGGCCAGGACGCAGGTGAGGACGTGGACGTGGACGTTGTGTTCGGTCCAGTGGAACATCGGGGAGAACGACACCACGTGCGGGTCTTTCATCTGCCGGAAGGAGAACCCGGCTTCGGACTGGGACCGGTAGCCGGCGATGACCTCGGCGGCGGGCCAGTCGTCGTGGTCGGTGATCAGCACGTGCTTGCCGAAGATCTCCTCTTCCAGCGCGGCGCGCGCGGCGGCGTCGATAGACCAGGCCAGCCGCAGGTCGCGGGGGGTATCCCCGGTCAGCTGCCAGGTGATGACGCGGCGGACCCAGGCGTCATGGGTGATCTTGCCGATCTCTGCCTCGGCCTTGTCCCTGGCCCGGCGGGTCTTGCCGCGGGCCAAGGTGGCGGCCAGCTCGTCCAGCTGCCGGGCGGCCTTGGCCAGCGTGGTGCCGTCGAAACCGCGGGCTTGATGCTGGTGCAGCTCGGGGGAATGGGTCAAGATCGCCCGGCGCTCGGTGCCGTAGATGACGCGGCGGGTGTCATAGGCGGTCAGCCGGCCGAACCGTTCCGCATCGACGACGGTGCGGGCGTCCGCGGGCACGGCGAGCAGGTCACGGCAGTCGCTGGCCGGCACCGAGCCTACGTAGTGCAGGTTCGTGCCCGCCAGCAGCGCGAAGTTGGCCTCGGAGTTCTGCCCGGCGTCGAAGACCACGGTCATCTCGGTGCCGTCTTGCCCGGCCGCGGCCGCCAGGTCGGCGTGCCGGGCGGCCAGGGCCCGGATCATCTGCGGGAACTGGGTGACGTCGGGCTTGTTGCCCGGGTAGGCATGCGACAGCAGCGGGACGCCGCCGTCCCGGGTGACCACCAGGCCGAGGCCGACCAGCCGCAGGTCCGCGCGTTTTTGCTTGGCCTTGCCCCGCTGCGCGATCGGCGCCCGGGCGTTGCCGGTGTCGATGAAGGTCGCGAAATTCGTCATGTCCAGCGCCACCGAGCTGGTGTCCAGCCCGAACCGGGCGCACGCCGCCAGCGCGAGCTTCTCCTCGATCCGCGGCAGCGCGGCCAGCGGCACCGCGTGCATCGCGTCCCAGAACCGGCGGTGATCCAGCGCCGAGACCGGGATCTTGGTGAACCGGTCCGCCGCCGTGGTGCGCCACCAGTCCGCGAACGCCCGCTTGGAGCACGGATCCACCACCCGGTTCAGCACGGCCAGCGCCAGGTAGGTGCCCGGTGACAGCGGCAGCCCCGGCGGCCTGGCCCCGGCCTCCTCATCGATAACCGCGGCCACGCCCAGGTCGGCCAGCAGCCCCCACGCCGCGGCCACCGCCCCGAAGTCCAGGTGCCGGGTCCGCTCGGGCAGCATCCGTTCCTCGCGGGCGTCCAGCAGCGCCTCGATATCGGCCGCGGTGCCCACATACCGTTCGGAGACCATCTTCGGCTTGCCGTCCACCCAGCCCATCTCGCGCAGGTACCAGTACGGCTTCCCGCTGATCACCTTCTTGTACAGGCTCGCCATGAATTTAGGTCATAGGCCAGATCAGACG
>Ga0116217_10003187_pt1 | contig 14991 bp, 18 predicted proteins | sample Sb_taG_6_FD_89697 | JGI IMG/M metagenome (GOLD analysis project Ga0116217, IMG submission 89697) | Peat soil microbial communities from Weissenstadt, Germany - Sb_50d_4_PS metaG | ecosystem: Environmental > Terrestrial > Soil > Wetlands > Peat | place: Germany: Weissenstadt | collected 2010-09-21 | reverse complement strand
TTCTGCTCCAGCATGGGCCAGGGGATACCCAGGCTCTGGGTTCGGCGATACATCTCCGGGCCGTGGCGCCACAACGCGGTCGCCAGCACGACCGAATTCATGTTCCTCCCGCGGCCGCCCAGCGCGGGGCCGAGCGAAGTACCCTGAGCAGTGGCGCCATGGCAGCGACTGCATTCACGAGCTGTGAACAGGCCGCGGCCCGCCGGCACCGATCCGGTGGGCTCGAAGTAGCGCAGGCTATCGAAGAAGGCCATCAGGTCCGCCATCTCCTGGCCCCCGAAGACAGGGCGCTGAATGCCGCGGAGTTTCATCGCCTGATCCATCTGCGGCGAGTGGTTCCACATAACCCCGGCAAACTGCACCATGGTAAGCGCGGATTGGCGGCCGGCGGCAAGGTCGGGTCCGATATGGCCACCCTGGCCCTGCACTGCGTGGCAGACGATGCAGGATTTGCTGTTGAACACCTGCCAGCCGTGCTTGGGATCGGCGGGAAGCAGTTTAGATTCGGAACGCGGTGCGCCGACCACTTCGCGCACGTAGGCCAGCAGATCGTTCATCTCAGTTTTTTCGAAGCGTGGCCAGGCCAGCCCCACCTTGTCGATGTTTTTCTCCATGGCTGGCGCATGGTTCCAAAGCGTCTGCGCCCATTCGATCGGTGTGTCGACGCCGGAGATCGTCGCCAAGTCCGGTCCGATCTTGCCGCCCTGGCCGCGGACAGCGTGGCACTGAATGCAGCCTTTGGACTCGAACAGATGCCGCCCCTGGGCTGTGTCGCCAGGCTCATCCATGTAGCGCACAATGTAGAGGAATGCGAACAGATCACTGACTTCGCCCTCGGTCATCGGAGCGACTCGCAGGTTTTCCTGCTGCATCCGCTCCCACATGGTCGGTGCGTGGTCCCACATGGTGGTGACCAACTGGCCGAGGTCGTCGTGACCGGAGGTAGTTACCAGGCCCAGATCAGGGGCCAGATGCCCACCCGAGCCGCTGATCGCGTGGCAATGCGAGCAGGCTTTTGCCCTGAACAGGTCAGCACCAGCAACAGGATCGCCCTCCAGAAACGACTGGATGTGCCGATGTCTCTGCCGCCAGACCAGCACACCGCCGAGGAGCATCAGGGCGATGAAGGCCGCTGCTAGCCAGACTGTCGGTCGGCGCCACATGGGAGCCTCCGTGGAGAGCATTACCGAGATTTAGTTGAAGGTGGCGGCTCTCGTGGATGCTCACCTTACGCCACCTGCTGCTGCAAGTGCAACTCCGGATTCAGTTTCCTGGTCAACGTCGGGAGTTCTCGGTGGCCCCTCACCCGGCGGAATTTCCCTGGACTAGTCCGTTTCCGAAGAGGCCAAGGCCTGTCCTCCCCAGTGGGCAGCCATTCCATAGTTCTGCCGAACTCGCGCGCAATTCTCAGCAAGATGTCGGCCCCAACCTCGACTTACGACACCTCATGCGCGGGAACATCCAGTAACACTTGACCCCCACTTGTGATAGTATATATCAGTGATAGATATCATGGAGCTGCAATGAAAGCCAAGAAGGCGAGAGTGTTTTGGACGGGGAGGAGCCAGGCGATTCGCCTGCCGAAGGAGTTTCGCTTCGAGACCGATACAGTGCTCGTGCATCGCGAAGGGCAGGCGGTCGTTGTGGAGCCGGTCGACGAGTGGCCCGAAGGATACGTCGAGTCCTTTGCTGGAGTGCCGGACGACTTCACTAGGCCGTCACAGGGCGTGATCGAGAAGAGGACCTCGCTCGGATGAAGTTCCTCCTCGACACCGATACCTGTATCTATGCGCTTAAGCAGAACCCAGCCGTTTTGAAACACCTACTCACTCAGAGTCGAGAAGACGTTGCTGTAAGCGTCATCACGGAGGCTGAACTGCGAACGGGCGCAGCCAAGAGCACTTCGGCGGCGAAGACCTTGCGGCTGGTCGAAAATTTCCTCCGCCCTCTTGGCATCGTCGAATTCACATCGAACGATGCGGCTTCGTATGCTCAAGTGCGCGCGAAGCTCGAGCGCGCGGGCACACCCATTGGTCCGTTGGACACGCTGATTGCGGCGCAAGCGGTTGCTCGCAAACTAGTCCTTGTTTCCAACAACGAGCGTGAGTTTAGCCGGGTCGCAGGTCTCCGTATCGAGAACTGGGTGAGTTAGTTCCGGCCAGGCCGTCAGGACGGATTACAGGATCGCCGCGCGTTATTTCCTTCTCCCAGCCATGAACCGCGGGTTCGGGACGCGGTCTCTCGTGAGCTCCGCACCGCCCTCGAGTACGGTTTCATCTTCTTGCTGGCTTGGTTGTGGCGCTGTATTGCGGCGCGGCCCGTTCATCACGGCCATCCCGCGCGTGAGCGCGGACGGATTAAAACCGGAAATTACGGCCCGGGTCTGGAAGAACCGTCCCAGTTGCTGTCGCGCCAGAATTGTCAAAGATTTGCATTAGGCCGACCTGGGCCGGCCACAAGTCAAGTTGCAAAAAGCTAAGAAAAGCTAATTTTCGACATCAGCAGCCGTGCCCGCAGAGCGATCGCACTCGCAAGAGACGCGTTCTGATCCGAACTGACCCGTTTTGAACATGGAAATATCACAGTTTCATCACAGTGGCTGTCACCCTCATGCAAGGGGCAGTTTCTGAGAAACCCAGCACGAGTCACGACACCGTGAGTGCCCATTACTTCCGAGTAGGCCGACGATTCGCCAAGAACTCCTCCTCAGCGGGTCGCAACGAGGACGCTCCACGGTGTGGTCGGCTCGGGTCTCTCGACGCGCACGCCCTTGAACCCTGCCTTGGTGAGCGCATCGATGACGTCGTCGGGCGCCCGCGATGTGAAGATGTCCGTTGGCATTCCCATGCGGTCCATCCGCTCTTTTGGAAGGGAGCCGACGACGACGCGGCTGACGCATCCGGCGCGAATCAGCTCACACGCCTGCGCACGCGACCAGTAGCCCAGTTTGGACAGCGCGCGAGCCCAACTCGGCGTCCAGGGTGTGCCATGCGTCCATGTTAGCCGCAAGGCACACGTACACGCAGAATCATGCCCTAAGACTGACAGGCAGTCAATTCTCCGAACTCAGTTACCCACCTTGATCGTATTGCCACCATCCTCGACCCGACGTTTCGGTGAGCAAGTGGTATTTGCAGCGGTACTGCAGTAATCCACAGCGACGTTTGGTTTTTGCGGATAAATCGGGTCGTTTGGCCCCTTAACCAGCTTCACGATACCTTGAGAGTCTCCAAACACACCGGTTGGCGACGTGTACAGCCAAGTTGGCTTAGCGCAGTTGAAGGTTACGCTTCCGTCGTTTCCGATCGCAGCGTGTTTAGGGTTTGGTACGTAGTTGCCGTCGATCGTGATGGGAGTTGGGTTTGGGGCAGTGGCTTCCTTGCGAAGTGCCGATGATTGTGCCATGGGTGTAGCTCCTTTTATGCGAATTTGGTTACTTAGCCTTGGGCCTGAAATTCGGGTCGTGAATCAGGTTTTGCATATCAGGATCGTTGGTGACCTGAGCGAGCGGATAGCCTTTCTGAAGCGCGCGTTCGATGTAGTCGATGGCGTGGCGGCGATCGCCTAAGCGCTCGTATGCAGTGGCAACGTAATCCAAAATAGCTGGATCGTCAGGTGACAAAGCCAACGCGGTTTGAACCCGGCTGATTGCCTTTTCGCGGAGGTTTCTCCGGGAATAAAGACTGCCGAGAGCGGCCTGCACCAGCGCGTCTTGCGGGTGAAGTTTGGCCGACTTCTCGGCCAGTTCAAGCGCCATCTTCTGTGCGGAGTCCTCCTTTTCTTTTTCATTCAGCCAGTGATAGGCGTGAGCGAGATTGTTCCAAACCAGGTAATTGTTGCTGTTGAGCTGAAGCGCCTTTTCGGTCATTTCTGCAGATTCGCGATAGCGCTTCTGGGTGAAATAGAGCTGCCCTAAATTAGCGTAGGCTGGGTAACTGGGGGTGACTTCAATAGATTTCTTTAGGGCTTGTTCAGCATCGGCAGCCAGGCTCGGGTCACCGGTGTCGATGTATACCGCCCCCAAATTCAGATACACCTGAGCGTTGTCGGGTGTGAGTTCGACGGCCTTACGCAGGGCCACAATGGCTTGCGAATACTTGTTTTGGCGGTCGTAAAACAGCCCCAGGTCGTTGTATCCGACCCAGGAATCGGGCCGCAGGGCGGAGGCTTTCTTGAAATTGGTTTCAGCATCCTGGATGCGCCCGGCATTCTCATACGAATGCGCGATGCCGGACACTGCGTCAGCATCGTGAGCATTCAACTGCAAGGCATGCTGGAACTCTTGTACAGCCAGGTCATGTTTGCCGGCACTATCGTGTAGGCGGCCCAGGGTGACGTAAACGGCGGGAAGGCGATCATTGAGTTGGGCCGCCTTCTGGCAGTTGGCGAGAGCCTCGTCGATCCATTTGGGATTAACCTCGGTCTGGTATCTCAAGCGATAAGCCTCGCCGAGTTGGGCGAATCCCAGGGCGAAGCGGGGATCGGTGTTTACCGCGGTGGTGAGCGCGGCGATCGCGGCATCGAGATTCCCCGGCTTGTCGTAGCGCTGCATGTAACCAAGAGCCTTCAAATACTCCTCGTATGCGGCAGGCGTGACGGAGCCACCCGTGTTTCGGAGCATTTCGGCGGTCATGTTGATGTGAAGAAGGCGGGCCACCCGCGAAACCGCCTCGTCCTGCAGCATTGCCAGATCGCCCGCACGGTCTTCCAGCGCGGCCGACCCAATCTGCCGCAGAGTTTTGGTGTCAATGAGGTTGACGGTCAGGCGGACGTCCTGACCCTCGAGCTGGATGCTGCCCTTGACCACGAGGGTGGCACCGGCCTGGCGGAGCGCGGTGGTCGGATCCACGATCTTCAAGCGCCGGATTTCGCTAGCAGGAACGACCCAGAGGGACTGCCGGCCGACCTCCAGATTGGAAAGCTTGCTGGTGAGGCTGTCCATGAGGCCTTGCGCCAGCGCGTCATTGGTAGGGCTGTCGCCGATGTTGTCGAAGGGCAGGACCGCGATGTGCTTCTCGTCGCTGCCGAAGACGATGCCACGCGCCCGCTCGCGCGCCGCGGGCACAAGGAAGAGCGCGGCTAACATGACCGCGACCAGCAGCGCAGTGAGAAGCCATCGCTTCCAGCGTCGAGGGGCGGAGGCGGCGGGCCCCCAGCTCGGCGTGGAGGCATGTCTGACGTATTCATCCATCCGCTTCGAAGGAAGCGCCCGAGTTGCAGCAGCATGGTCCACTGGACCGGAGGGGGCGGTGCTGGGCGCGTCCCAGGGCGTGGTCGAGATGTGTGGGCGGACCCGTTCCAGGTCGGAAACAAATTCCTTCGCGCTCGGGTAACGATGGGCGGCGTCCTTGGAGAGCGCCCGAAAGACGATGGGCTGCAGCTCCGCCGGCACCTCGTCCATGTGCTCCGGCGGCTGGTTGACGATAGCGAACATCATCGCGGGGACGCTGTCACGCTGGAAGGGATGGCGGCCGGTGAGCGTCTCCGCCAGGATCACCCCCAGCGCCCAGAGGTCGGTGCGCGGATCCAGCGGCTTGCCCATTACTTGCTCGGGTGCCATGTAAGCGGCGGTGCCGGTGCTGGTCAGGCTCTGCGTGGCGCTGGCCGTGAGAACGCGCGCCAGCCCGAAGTCCACGATCTTCACCTGGTTCTGGCGGGTAATGATGACGTTGGACGGCTTGATGTCGCGATGGACGATGTTGCGGGCGTGAGCTTCCGCCAGGCCGCGCGCCACTTGGATGACGATGTCCACCGCCTGGCTCGGCGGAAGAGCGCCGCGCAGAATGCGTTGGGTGAGCGTCCCGCCTTCGTAGTAGGCCATCACGATGTAGAGGCGGCCGTCTGCACTCTCCTCCACGCCGTGAATGACGCCTATGTTGCTGTGGTCCAGGGCGGACGCCGACCGGGCTTCCTGCAGAAGCCGCTTCTTCTCTTTTTCGTCGAAGCTTAGATCATGCGGCAGGAACTTGAGGGCAACGGTGCGTTCCAGCTTCAAGTCGAGCGCCTTGTACACCACGCCCATGCCACCAGCCCCGATTAGGCCGGTGATTTGGTAGTTGCCGATGCGCTCTCCGGCAGCCAGCGATTGTGTGGTCCCTCCCATGGAGTGACCTCGACCAGATGCTTCTCCCTTCGCCTGAAAGGCGCCGCTTAGGAAATCAAATCAGCTCGTTGAGTTCAGGCGACGTGCAGGATTCCGCCGATAATACGCGAGACCCTGGGCGCTGGCAACACTACCAGTCTGCTGGCACCGCCCAGAAGCGCCACCAAGACCTTGCAGAGCGGCTGCGGCATTCGGCAGTGGTGCAGCGCAAACCTCGCACCCGATCAGGCCGGCTGGAGCGTGCCGAAGGTCTCAAGTGGCTACTGGCAAAGTATGGTCGCCCTGCCGGGTCAGCTCTTTTACTCAACCCAAATCCCCGTCTGCCTCTGGTTCCTCGCCCGCAACAAGAAGAATGGCCGCTTCCGGGACCGGCGCGGCCAAACGCTCTTTCTGGCTGGTTTATGCCGCCAAAGGGCTAATGATTGGCGTCCTGATGGCTGTGGCGGGAAACTTCTTGGCGGTGGTAACGGGCACGGCTCCGTTACCCTGGATCCTGACGGGCATCCTCACCGGCGTGATTATTCTGGCATCCGGCAGGCTGCTGTCTGCGAGGACGATTGCCGGGGCTCGCACACTCGCGAAAGTTGCTCCGCGATTACTCCCGAGTCGGCGACTACCCTCCAAGGGCGAGCTCGAATTCGTAAATAGATAGGTCCATCGTGGGTGGTTGCAACTTTTCTACTTAAACCTGTAGACCTTCGCGTCGGCCACGACTCTGTTGGAGTCAAACCTATTGATCTCGTCGATGAGTTCGTTGGTGATGAGATCTTGGGCGCCGACCTTCTCCTTTATCACACCCCACTTGAGCAGAAAATCCAGGTACTGGGCGCACCTGGCCTCGGAGCTCTCACCCCAGCGCTTCACACCGGCGTTCTCAAGTTTCCAATTGGCGATGCGCGCCTGCAGCACCCTGATGTCATCCCTGATTGCGGTGGCCTCATCTTTTCCGGTGGGCCTGGCCTGTGGAAACACCTCGTACAAGATGCGGACAGCAGCCTCCGGATTATTGATGGCGAAGATGGTGCCCTTGGCATAGCCCCGTGCCAGAGCGACGGCCTCCTTCCTGCGTGTTCGGAGCGTCTCCTCGAGCGCCAGCATACCGTTGCCGGGGTAGTGGTCGATTTCCCCAGAGTCCAAAAAGCGTAGCTACATGCGGTCGCCTGCGTTTGAGAGAGAGGCACGCCGGCAGTCTCTCGCGGTCGCCAACAGTCCTCACGCCAAGGAGGATCAGGACTTTATCAACGCTGTCTCTGATTGGGGCGCGAGGTGAAGCGCGGCGAGATTTGGACTGTTGGCGGTGGTAAGGACTATGCGGGAAAGCCCCGTCCCGTTGTGATTCTTCAAGACGACCGTTTCGACATGACCGGTTCGGTCACGGTGTGCGCATTCACCACCGACCCAACTGATGCTCCCCTGTTTCGGCTGCCTATCGAGCCCAGCGAGGGCAACGGCCTGCGCGCTGTCTGCCGACTGATGGTAGATCAGATCACGACCGTTCCGAGGGCAACGATCGGCGCGCGTGTCGGCCGCCTTGCTGACGAAGATCGGGTGCGGCTGAATCGTGCTGTTCTGGTCTTCTTGGGCATCGCCGCCCCGCCCAACAACAAGCAACTGGAATCGGCATAGGGTTTTCCCTCTGCGAGGCCGAGAAGCTTCTCCGAACCGCTGGTTCCGCTCTCTCGCGAACTCCGCCACCGCGCTGGAGTACGGTTTGATCTTCTTGGTGGCGTGGTTGTGGCGCTGAATTGCGACGCGGCCCGCTCACCACGGCCATCCCGCGCTGAGCGCGGGCGGATTAAACCGGGAATCGTTGCCCGGGTCTGGGAGACCCGCCCCGGTTGCTACCGCGCCATAGTTGTCAAAGATTTCCGTCAGGGCCAACCTGGGCCGGCCCGGAGTTGCAACGCTTCGAAACACCCAGGATCTCTACCGCGCCACTGCAAAGCCTGGGACACCGTTTCCGAGGAGGTCAGGGCCTGTCCTCCCCAGTGAGTAGCCATTCCATAGTTCTGCCGAACTCGCGCGCAATCCTCAGCAGGATCTCGGCCCTAACCTCGACTTGCGACACCTCGGATTTAACGTTCACTACATTCACAACGTTCACCAATTCCGGTCCCCAGCCGCCCGTTTCATCTTTCCAGTGGCAGAGACCCAGGGAATGACTGCGCCGCTCCGGGTTCCCGGCGAGCCTCACTTTCGCTTCGTAGTCCACCATTTGGGAGTGGCTACCCTATTGAAAACAAGATGGTTGTTTGGCTCGTTTCGCAAGAAGTCTCTCCTCCTCCCAAAAACTCTCAGCGGCGAGTTTCGCTACAAGTGAACAACGTCGGGGAGGGATTCGGGCCGTGTCCCCAAGATTCAGACCGAACCCCAGTTCTAATGTTCACAATGTTCACATGTTCACTTCTTGTTGCTTTCGCTGGGCTCAGGTTGCGCTTTGCTACATTCTTTAACCTTCGGCACGCACGCCCAAATCAAGTCAGGGTTCGAGCTCTGGGCCATAACCGCAATCGGGAAAAGCCGAGTCATGCACTATCGAGCTCGCTCGCCGGCGGTTAGTTAGAGATCTGGCTGATGCCGATGCCCTCTCCAAGCTTCGGTTGGGTTAGAAGTCGAACCGCCACATTACCGGCTGCCGGCAATGTTGACAATGTTCACATGTTCACATTCTGGCCCTGGGGAGGGGCCGTTGCCTTCTTTGGTTGGGCCGTTGCCTGCTGTGGTGAGGTTGTGCAGCCCGCCCAAAAATATTCGCGACGTTCACATGGTCACTTTTTATATGTTCTGTATTACTCCGTTTCCTCATAGCGCTTCTTGCATAGACTGCAGCCGGCAATAGTCCGATTTGAAGGTTGCAGACGGTACCCTTGGAACAAGTCATGGATTCTCTCTCGGCATTCCGTCGTCAATCGTAATCCACGACCGAAACTGCCGATCACCTCCCTTTTAAGCCCTAAGCACTTCAAAATCGCGCCCACGGCCCGCGGTGTCATGTCGGCTTCCTCCCTGAGAGACTTGCGCGTGGTATTGATACGTTCTGCCAGATGCCCGACCAGCAAACTCGACCTCCCATCTTCATGACACACCGCAAAGAGTGCATTAATGACCAAGCCTTCCGGCTCAGTATGCTTTTTCACTCGCGCATCCAGCTCCTGCTCTAATAGAGCTGGTCCCAGTGACGGAACGTTTCCTCGATCTTCCCAAAACGCTACCATCAAGGCACGCTGGAGATCCTGCATCCGCGGACAAAAAGACGAAAGTACTGGTACTTTCAATGAGTCAACCTGCTCGTAAAGGAGTAGCCTCAGCATCAGCAACATCGGCTGAAAGGTCGAGGTCGTGACTTGGAGCATTTGTTCGCATGTCAGTTCCAGCCTTCTTGTGGCTGGAACCATGGCAATGTGCAACATTCGACTAGCCAACGCTGCATCCGTTACGGGTCTACGCGAGCAGAGCACCTTCGCCCCGTAAGCATCTACGAGTTGTCCGCCCATCGGGACGAGGACTCCGGGGACGTTCCCGGCGCGGAGCCAGCACTCAAAGAATTTGTCTTTATGGGTGGCAGTGAAGTCCACTTCATCTAGTAGTAGAGTGGGGCGCAATAAGGCCGGCAGGGAATAAACAGCGGCATCGATGCGTCCTGCGACAAGCACTGCGCGTCTGCATAAGCAATGGAGCCAACGCAAGAGGGTAGTTTTGCCGCTTTCCGGCGGGCCAGTTATGCTCAGGTACGGTGCGACGGGAAGCTTGTCAATAAGCCAGGTCGATAAGGCGAACGCGACTACGAGCCATAGCGATGGCTCTGGGAGATCAATATAGAGATGGAGGCGATCGCAGATTCTGGCAAAAATCTCGCTGGCAGTGGCAGTGGCTTCACTGATCCCAGTCGGGAGACGCAGGTTAAGGTTCCCGTGAGCCTTCGCATCGAGGCTAGGGGGAGTTATCAAGCGGCCGCGGTGCTCGAAGCGATCAACGATCGATGAGCTCTTTCCGTTCCAAGCCAAGAACTTCAGTGCGTTTGCCGCAGAATCCTCGGGCCGGACCAACTCAAGAAACGTGCCATCCGGAAATGTGGCGAAATCGGTCGCGACACGAGCCGGCTCGATTAAGGATATTCCCGTGGAGCCGTTGTGCTGTCGAGTGTCGACCGGAGGGCAGCTGCCCGTCCCGAGATTCTCAGCGTTTTGAGAGTTGCGCATATCTGCCACCTCTTTTGTCCAAGCGATTTCTGCCAGGCTTTATGGTCAACCTGCGCCACATCATGGCAACCACCGCTCCCGGAATTTGGTTATGTCTCAATGATTGCCCGATTACGAAGCCGTAGGTGACCAGCTGGTAGTCCTCCTGCACGACCTCACCTTGCTGGCCAGCGCATTCGCCCAACCGGGTGGTGCCGAAGCCCCGGACGATGATGGTCACCTTGCCCCCGGCGCGCACGATGGCCGCCAGATCCTTGCCCTTCTGCGTGGGCACGATCACCGCCGTGCCAATCACCTCGTTCTCCGGCGTGTACTCCACACTCTTCAGCATGGCAGCGGTGTCGCTGATGCGGCTGACGCCGCCGGCGGGATCGTCGGCTTGGCTGAACATGGTGTCGCCCGAGCCCAGGCGCTCCTTGAGCTTGTTGACTTCGCGGGAGAGGATCGGGGCCGGGTAGATGCGGTGGTTGCCGTTGAGCTCGTTGGCACGCTGCATGATGCCGGTGACCTGCATCAGGCGCTCGCCGTTGTGCTCCACCTCGGTGATCGGCGAGGTAAGCTCGAACGGAGTGGCTTCGAACAGTTCTGGTTTGGCCATACCCCTTTTTGCGCCCCAAAAAGCGAAACCGCCCGAACAAAAACTCCCAAAGGGAAATCCCTTCTGGAAACTTTTGCTCGGGCGGCGATGTCACCTTACCCGGGTCACTACAGTTGCGCTTACGGGCTTATCTTCGCCTGGCGGGGACTTGCTGTCAAGCAGAAAAAAGGAGGAGGGTTCAAACGGAGAGGCCTAGTCCTCCCCAGTGAGTAGCCATTCCATAGTTCTGCCGGACTTCCGGGCGATTCTCAGCAAAATCTCGGCCCCGATCTCACCTTCGCCTCGCTCGGCATGAGACAAATAGGTTTGGCTGATGCCCACGCGGGCAGCAAAGTCCTGTTGAGTCAAGTCAAAGCCACGTAATTCACGTATCCGGCGCCCTACCGCTGTCCAGTTGACCGCCACGGGCCGGCACATAAGCGGTGAACGCGCACCGAAACGTTTGGCGTCCATCGCGATTGCAAGGCGTAGATGCAGAGCGGCCAACGCGGTACATATCAACCACATTTGTAGTACACTTACACCATATGCTCGACCTGCGCTCCAAAGCCCGCCAGCGACTGTTGGCCTATTTCTTCGCCAACCCGACCGCCCGACACCATCTGCGGGACCTGGCGAAACGGCTGGGGATTGATCCGTCCAACCTGTCGAAAGAGCTCATGCGTCTGGAGCATGAAGGACTGTTCCGGTCCGAAGTGAATGGTCGCCAGAAGTATTTTCAACTCGACCGTGAATATTCCCTCTTCAACGAAGTGCGCAGCATCGTCGCAAAGACCATCGGAGCGGTTCCGCTTATCGCACAATCCCTCAAGAAAATTAGAGGAATAGACGAGGCATATCTGTACGGCTCGTTTGCACGCAATCAGCAAGATGCTGCGAGCGACATAGATGTGCTCGTGGTAGGCACACCCCAAGAGGAAACCTTGGCGGAAGCGATGCGGAAACTCGAGCGACAACTCGGACGCGAGGTCAATTATACGGTCCTGAGCCGGAAGGAACTCGAATCACGCCGAGGTCGCAACGACGCCTTCCTAGAGAACATCTGGCACAATAAGCGAGTGGCGCTTGTGAGTCGCGCGTGAAAAAGCTGAAGCCACAAAGAGTAGATTGGGGACAGATTGACCGCTTTCTCCAAAGCGCAGAGAAGAAGCTCGCTTCCGGCCAGAGATGATTCCCGGTCAAAAGAGAGGTCCGCAGGGCTAAACTCTTCCCGCAGACCGATGGCGAAGCCGCAAGGTTTCGGCGGGCCTTTGAAAGGCGATGAAGGTGAAAGCGTATGCACTCCGGCGTTAGATTCGCAGTTTCAGCAAGCGCGCTAGCTGATCACAGGCGGCGAATTGGCGTCGAAGAACGTGAGCGTAGCGGTTCGATCCTGGCGAACGTTGGTGACGAGCGCGGGACGGAAGCATACGAGGCAAGTGCCGTCAGCACGCCGGACGCTTGGATATACGATTCCGGCCGATCCCAAAGCCAGCAATTCCCTGGCAAGCCCCTGCGAGTTGATGTAGCTGTTCGGGTCCAGACACCCGGCATAGTCGGCATCGCCGCGGATGTCGTGGAAGTCAGAACGAAAATCTGCGAGGTAATCGTGGAACGTAAACGTCTCCGGTTCCCGCCAGTTGATCTCCCGCAGTTCCTGAGCCTTATGGAATGCGATTTCGGCTTGGGCGGTTTCCAACTCGAACGCCGCATACCAAGCTCCCCGTTCGGGACCGTTGAAGCGGCTGCCGGCAGGATGAGCATGTGTGAATGCTGCATTCACGATGTGCGCATACGCGACACCGAACAGGAGTTCGTGAACACTGATGCCCGGAAGCAGGTTAGCTTCTCCGAGCAATCGGTCATTGGTGGCGCCGTCTAGCTCGAATAATTCCTGTAGCTGATCTTCGGCGGCGGCAAGCCTTCCCAAAACGCTTTCGTCGCCGTGGCGGGGCGGAATAAGCCGGTGGGTATCGTCCTGCCGGGCTGTTGTGAGTTTTGGCGTCACCGGCCCCCGCGGCGCGCGTCCAGGAGTTGGCGAACGCGCACAAGGGCGGGGACTCCGCCTTTGATCACGTAACGGAGAGGCGCTTCCCCCTCAAACATCGGATTGGAGTTGGGCAAGTTGACCCAGGCATCAGCCAATTTCCGGCTGTACAGGATATTGAGCGCCTTGAAAATCCCGAGGAGCAAAGAGATCCGGGTCAGCTTGTCCTGGTCCAGGGTTTTCTTGTGCCCGCGCTTCAACTGATAAAACACGCCATTGGAGACACCGCCCAGGAGCTGCCGAGTTGATTCGTCACGCAATTGCCAAGCACGTGCAAGCTTGAAAAATGCTGGAATAGCGGAACGGCTGAGCCGCTCCTGAACATCGCGGCTGGAAAGATCTGCAGTCCTTTGCGTTGAAAACCCGGCAAGTGGCGGTTGTAGTGTCGCCATGGAGTTCATCTCCATATATGGAGTAATATACATCCATTTATGGAGTTGCGCAAGAGGAAAGGCGGGGAACTCGGTGTGCGACCGAGCGACTCGCATTCTAGCGCGGGCCTGCTCTCCAGAGGATCCCAGGGGCACCCGGGGTGCACTTTTTAAGCGCTGGTCCGGATGCGCTCTCGACCTCCGAACGGCTTGAGTTCCCGTTTCCGGAGGCAGGTGGCAACCACCCTCGACAAATCCGCTTAGCCGAGGAGCTTCAGAAGCCGTTCGGGATGAAAAACAAAACTTCGTTGCTCCAGCCGTTGCGACCCCCACTTGCCCAGCTTTAATCCTGCTTCATATGTGCTCTGACAAAAATCAAGCAACGTTGCACTCGGCGAGGCCGCGCTCCGCACGTCGTCGTACATCAGAATAAATTCGTTGATTTGCGCCTCATCCCGCGTCGCCGCAGGCCGGACAGGCCAATCACGAAATCCCAGCGGCTCAGAGCGGAACCTGGGGATTACCGCCCTCGAGATGCGCCCGGCACATTACAAGCGACTAAACATTTCGACGAGCTTTGCGGAGACCGCCTGGGCGGTACTCGCCGAAACCGTTCCGAGCTTCCGCACGAGGCGCTGCCGGTCCACGGCGCGGAGTTGGTCCACAGCCACCTGCCCGCGTCTCCCCTGGAAGCGAACCGGCACTCTTGTAGGGTACGGCCGCGTGACCGTAGTCATGGGAGCAATGATGACGGTCTGCAGATGCTGGTTCATTTCATCGGGCGAGATGACTAAGCAAGGGCGAGTCTTTTGGATCTCAATGCCCTGGGTCGGATCTAACGTCACCAGCCAGACCTCATCCCGCTGGGGCGGCCGGCCTACCACTGCCATTCCCTGCGATCAAACTCATTCGGTTCCCCGGTCTCCAGCAGGAGTTCATCGTCTGCGGCCGGTCCGGCTGCCCGGAATGCTTCCTCCCAGCCTTGGCGGGGCCGGCGTTCTGGAGAAATGACCAGACAATCGTTCTCGACGCGCAACTCGACCGTGTCACCCAACCCGCACTGCTCGATGAGGGGCTTCGGAATGCGTACACCGCGGGAATTGCCGATACGAACCAGCTGGGCTCTCATTGCCTCAGGCACCTCTGTAATTACATTGTAATCACGCAGACGCCCTTCCGCAAGCCCCGGAGAACCCCTCAACTCAGCAGGCAAAAGAGAGCCATGGCACGATGCGCCATTAAACTGTCTACGTGGGACCTTCTTTACGACGGGAGAGGACCCGCTGGAGGTATTTGGAGCCTTCCGCCTTGCCCCTTCCCAACCTGGAACGCGCTGATCGTGGCCGCAGCAAGGTCGGCCCACTACTCTCCTGGGCCAACCTCTTCCCCAGTCACGATCCAATCAATGCTCCTGCCCGAATAAGACCTCAATTTCAGGAGCAACTCCAACGTCGGTGTGTTTTGCCCTTTTTCGTATTTCGATAATTGCGCCTGTCCGATTCCGAGAATCTTGCCGAAGTCTGCCTGTGTCAGGTCAAAACCGCGAATTTCGCGGATGCGGCGACCGATTCCCTTGAGGTCAGGTCGAAGCTGAATATTCTTCTTGATTATATTACCTATGGTAGTGTATTATTCTCAATGAGAATTACGACGCCCAATGCCAATTTTCTTATCGCATGCGGGCGGTTGCGAAG
>Ga0116217_10003179_pt1 | contig 15010 bp, 7 predicted proteins | sample Sb_taG_6_FD_89697 | JGI IMG/M metagenome (GOLD analysis project Ga0116217, IMG submission 89697) | Peat soil microbial communities from Weissenstadt, Germany - Sb_50d_4_PS metaG | ecosystem: Environmental > Terrestrial > Soil > Wetlands > Peat | place: Germany: Weissenstadt | collected 2010-09-21 | reverse complement strand
TCGCCCGCCCGGACCTGGGACAGCACTTGTGCCAAATCCGCGTCGCTCATCGTCCTGATCGTCTTCTGTCTGTCCATTGGTTAATACGCTGGGCGGCCTTCGAATATTTCACAACTATCACAAATCAACCCACTTGTCTGCGAAACAATATGCTCCGTCGCGGTGCCGGGCGTTTCGTCGGAAGGGCTTCCCCGGTCTGATATACTCGCGTCCCTGCCCGCCCTTCGCGATTCACGAGCGCGACGCGCGCGGCGGTGAATACAGATAAGCGATTCGCATGGCCCCCAAAACCACAAAACGCCTGTTCCTGGTTGACGCCATGGGTTATATCTTCCGTGCTTTCTTCGCGCCGATGGACCGCCTGCAGACCTCCACGGGCATTCCGACCAAGGTGCCCTATCTCTTCGCCACAATGATGCGGCGGCTGCTCCAGAGCAAAGACCTGCGCCCGGACTACGTGGCGGTGGTGTTCGACGTCGCGGCCCCCACCTTTCGCGACAAGCTTTTCGCCGCCTACAAAGCGCAGCGCCCGCCGATGCCGGAAGACCTCGCGGTGCAAATCCCGTTCGTCCGGCGCTATTGCGAGGCCATGCGGCTATCCATTCTCGAATATCCCGGTTATGAAGCCGACGACGTGATCGGCACGCTGGCGCAGCAGGCGACGAAAGAGGATCTCGATGTAGTGATCGTCACCAGCGACAAGGACCTGATGCAACTTGTCGGCGGGCGCGTGCGGGTCCTGAATCCGGCGAAGAGCGACCTCCTCATCGACGAGAAAAAGGTCGAGGAGATCATGGGCGTTCCGCCGTCAAAAGTGGCGGATGTAATGGCGCTGATGGGCGATTCGATCGACAACATTCCGGGCGCGCGCGACCCGAATGAAAAGCCCGCCCCCGGCGAGCGGCGGAAACCCGGCATCGGCGAAGTGGGTGCGCGCCAGCTGATTCAACAGTTTGGCAGCGCCGAAGAGGCCATCGCGCGCGCCGCCGAAGTGAAACGATCGAGCTACCGCGAGGCGCTCGAAAAGAACGCTGAATTCGTGCGGCTCAGCAAGCAGCTCGCCACGATCCCCACCGACGCTCCCGTGCCGCTTTCGCTCGACACACTCCAGATACAGGAGCCGGATGCCGCCGCGCTTCGCGCGCTGTACGCCGAGCTCGGGTTTACATCGCTGTTGAAGGAACTCGCCGCCGCCTCGCCAATGCCTGCGGATGACCGCACGACCGACTACGCGGCGCTCGATTCGCCCGCCGCGCTTCGGAAATTCCTCGACGCTGTTCCGCGCGGCCAGGAAACTGGCGTCTGGCTCGCGCTCGAATCCCAGGACCCCGATGAGGAGGGTTTCGGAATGCGCGTGCTCGGCGTCGAAGTTTCCACGAAACCGGAGTCGGGCCGCACCGCCGCGAACGACGCGGAGAACCATGCACTCCTGGCGATGAAGGACTGGCTCTCCGATCCAAAGTGGCCGAAAGTCGTGCACGATCCGAAGCTCTTCCATCTGCTGGCCGCGCCCGATTCCGCCGATGGCGCCAAAGCTGTTGCTGGAATCCGCCACGCCACGATTCTTTATTCCTATCTCCTGCGGCCCACGACCTCTAATCACGCGTTTGCCGAGGCCGTGCTCCGCCAGCTGAATCGCACGCTTTCGGGCGCGCCGGGCGAGCGGGCGGATTTTCTGCTGCGTCTCGCGCCGGTCTTGCGCGCGGAAGTCGAAAAACAGGGCCTGGCGGAGCTCTACGAAAGAATCGACTTGCCGCTTTCGCCGGTTCTGGCCCGCATGGAAGCGGCGGGCATCGGAGTGGACTCGCGGGAGCTGGAAAAAATCTCGGCCAGGGCGCAGGAAGAAATCGGGGCTCTCGAGAAGCGCATCTACGAGCTGGCGGGATTCGAGTTCAACATAAAATCCACGCAACAGCTTGCGGAGGTGCTTTTCGACAAGCTGAGCCTGCAGCCTCCGCGCCGCAGCCGCACCAAGGTGCGCTCGACGGCCGCCGAGGTGCTGGAAGAACTGGCGCTGGTGCACGAGCTGCCGAAAAAAATTCTCGAGCATCGCGAGTTGGCGAAACTGAAGTCCACGTACGCCGACGCCTTGCCCCGGCTGATTCATCCAGCGACGGGCCGCCTTCACACGCGACTCAGCCAGACCGGCACCGCGACGGGGCGATTGAGCTCGTCGAACCCGAACTTGCAGAACATTCCGGTGCGCACCGCGCTTGGCCGTGAAATCCGCGCCGCGTTCGTGGCCCCGCCGGGGCGACTGCTGCTTTCCGCGGACTATTCGCAAATCGAGCTGCGTATTTTGGCGCATCTTTCCGAGGACGCCGTGCTGGTCGAGGCTTTCCGCCACGGCGAAGATATCCACTCGCGCACGGCACAGGAAGTTTTTGGCGTAGGGCCCATGGCGCAAACGCCCGACCACCGCCGCGTCGCCAAGGTGATCAATTTCGGCGTGATCTATGGCCTTTCCGCGTTCGGCCTGGCCCAGCAGCTCGGAATTGATACGAAAGAAGCTTCCAAATTCATCACCGCGTATTTCGAGCGCTACAGCGGCGTGAAAAAGTATCTCGACGCGCAGATCGCGGAAGTCCGCAAGGCTGGATTCACGAAGACGCTCTTCGGGCGCACACGGCAGATCCCCGAAATCAATTCGCCGCAGCCCAATCTGCGCAGCTTTGCCGAACGCACCGCGATGAATACGCCCATGCAGGGCGCCGCAGCCGATCTCATCAAGCTTGCAATGATCGAGCTCGACCGCCGCTTAGCCGGCGACTTCGAATCGCGGATGATTCTCCAGGTCCACGACGAATTGCTGTTCGAAGCCCCCGAGCAGGAACTGCCGCGTCTCACGAAGCTCGTGAAAGAAGTGATGGAGGGCGTGCACAAACTCCGCGTCCCGCTGGTCGTGGACACCAAGGCCGGCCCCAACTGGCGCGATATGAAATGAAGCGGAGAGATGAATCTCGTCTTCTCCGTGAACTCTGTGCCTTCTCGGTGTTCTCTGTGGTAATGTTTTTTCCTTCTTGTGAAAACAGCGAGGTGAAGCGATGGCTCCGGATCATCCCGAAGGATTCCTGAAGCTGGTGAGAGACGCGAAGTCGCGCATCAAGGAAGAAAATTATCGCGAGACGAGAAAACGGCTCGACGCCGGCGAGAAGATCGTTCTCGTGGATACGCGCGAGGATTCCGAATGGGCGCGCGGCCATATTCCCGGCGCGATTCATCTCAGCCGAGGCGTCATCGAACGCGACATCGAAAAAACGATTCCGGACAAGGAAACGACCGTCGTCTTATATTGCGGCGGCGGCTTTCGTTCCGCGCTGGCCGCGGACAATCTTCAGAAGATGGGCTACCGCAACGTGATTTCCATGGATGGCGGCTGGCGCGGCTGGACCGAAGCCGGATTCCCCATCATCAAGGACTAGCGGATCGCTCGCAAGGAAGAGTTGGCTGGGGCGGTTGGACTCGAACCAACACCGTCCTCATTAACAGTGAGGTGCCCTACCGATTGGACCACGCCCCAACTCTGTAGTGCATGATTCTATCTGAATTTACACGAATCTTGCACGGACGGGAATGCGCATCGGAAAATTTTCGCCGGTATTCGTGTGAGGGGCGTCCAGGCGAACAAGAAGTGAAGCTGCGCACCCCGCCGCGCATTGGAACGGGTAGGCAGAAGTAACGAGCGGCGGAAGTGGCCGGGGGAAGGAAGCCGGCCCAGCCCTCAATCCCCTATAGGGATCCTCGGCTTTCCTCCCCCTGACGCAGATATGTAAGGCACGCCAAAAACCAAAGCTAAGCTACTGAAACCAAACATGCTGTTTGCGGAGTCCCCGGTAAAAAATCCTAGGTGCCAGTAAAAATTCCGGCTGCTCGCTCGCAAAGCCAGGTCCAGGTTCGACCGCCACTGCACGTCCGAGATCATTCCTTCAAAGGAAAAGCGAAGAAGTGAGAAACGTGCCGTCCTTGACCGCATCCCGCCGCTCTTGCTATGTTAATGAATTACGCTGGGCGCATTCTACCCAGTGTGTAGCGGGCCTCTCAGTACGAGGCACTTCATCCAATGGGTCTGAAGAAAATCGTCATCCGGGGCGCCCGGCAGCACAACCTCAAGAACATCAGCCTGGAAATCCCGCGCAACACCCTGACGGTCATCACCGGGCTGTCCGGCTCCGGCAAATCCTCGCTCGCATTCGACACGCTCTATGCCGAGGGCCAGCGCCGCTACGTCGAATCGCTTTCGGCCTACGCGCGGCAGTTCCTCGATCAGATGGAGCGCCCCGATGTCGATTCCGTCGAGGGGCTCTCGCCTTCGATCGCCATCGAGCAGAAGACCACCACGCGTTCGCCGCGCTCGACCGTCGGCACGATCACGGAAATCTACGATTACCTGCGCGTGGTTTATAGCGCCATCGGCACGCCGCACTGCCCAAAATGCGGCAAAGCCATCGCGCGGCAGTCCACCGAACAGATCGTGCAGGCCGTGACGGCGCTCAAGCCCGAAGATCGCATCATGGTCCTCGCGCCGGTTGTTCGCGGGCGCAAGGGCGAGTACCGAAAAGAGCTCGAAAAATACGCGAAGGAAGGCTACGTCCGTGCGCGCGTGGATGGCGACCTCGTGAATATCGACGAGCCGGTTGCGCTCGACCGCCGGAAGAACCACACCATCGAAATCGTCGTGGACCGGCTGCTGTTGAAAGGTGGCATCGCGCAGCGCCTCGAGCAATCCATCGAAACCGCGCTGAAGCTCACCGGAGGCCTCGTCACCATCGCCGTGGTCGGCGGCGAGGAGCACGTCTATTCCGAGAAGCTCGCTTGCCCGGATTGCGGCATCTCCGTCCCGCAGCTCGAGCCGCGCTCGTTCAGCTTCAACTCGCCCTACGGTGCGTGCACCGAATGCCACGGGCTCGGGTCGAAATACGACTTCGACCCCGCGAAGGTGATCGTGGATTGGACCAAGCCGCTCTTCGAGGGCGGACTCGGTCCGGGCTCCGGATCGGGTTCGCTGCAGCGCACGCTGCGCATCGCGGCGGCGGCCCACGGCTTCGATCTCGATGCGCCGTTCGATAAGCTGCCGCGCAAGGTGCAGAACCTGATCTTGCAGGGCAATCCTTCCGATGGGGCTTCAAACAAGGGCCTGAATTTTCAGGGAGTCTTTGGCCATCTCGAAAGCAGCCTCGGCGACTCGAATTCCGATAATTACCGGGAATGGCTCACGCAATACATGTCTCCCGCGCCCTGCGCCGCGTGCGGGGAGCAGCGCCTGCGGCCTGAAAGCCTCGCGGTGAAAATCGCCGGGCTTTCGATTGCCGATTTCACAGCGCTCGCGCTCACCGACGCCCGCCCCGCCGTGGACAAAATTCGCGGCAAGCTCACGCTGCGCCAGCGGAAAATTGCCGGACGCCCGCTCACGGAGATTGCCGAGCGGATTGAGTTCCTGCTGAACGTCGGCCTGGGCTATCTGACTCTGGCGCGTTCGGCGGCTACACTTTCCGGTGGCGAAGCGCAGCGGATTCGCTTGGCCACGCAGATTGGCTCGCGCCTGCGCGGCGTGCTTTACGTCCTCGACGAGCCCTCGATCGGCCTGCACGCCCGCGACAACGGACGCCTGCTCTCCACGCTTGAAACCTTGCGCGATCTGGGCAACACGGTCCTGGTCGTCGAACACGACGAGGAAACGATTCGCCGCGCCAATTACGTGGTGGACCTCGGCCCCGGCGCGGGAAAAACCGGCGGGTATTTGGTCGCATGCGGCGCGCCCGAGGAGATCGCCGCGAATCCGGCCTCGCTCACCGGGCAATACCTCTCCGGGCTGATGAAAATTCCCGTGCCCACCGAGCGCCGCAGCCCCAACGGCAAATCGCTCGCCATTCTCGGAGCACATGGAAACAACCTAAAGAATATTGATGTAACGATTCCACTCGGACTTTTGTCGGTGGTCACGGGCGTTTCCGGCTCCGGAAAATCCACGCTCGTGAACGACATTCTGTATCGCGCGCTCGCCGCGAAACTCTATCGCTCGATGGAGAAGCCTGCGGCGCATCGCGCCCTCGCCGGCGCCGAGCACATTGATAAGGTCGTCCAAATCGATCAGGCACCGATTGGGCGCACGCCGCGCTCCAATCCCGCCACTTATACGGGCGTGTTCGCGCCCATCCGCGAGTTATACGCCATGCTGCCGGAATCGCGCGAGCGCGGCTACAAACCCGGCCGGTTCAGCTTCAACGTGAAGGGCGGCCGCTGCGAGGCGTGCCAGGGCGATGGCCAGCGGCGCATCGAAATGAATTTTCTGCCCGATGTTTACGTCACGTGCGACGTTTGCCGCGGCAAGCGCTACAACGCGGAGACGCTGGCGGTGCGCTATAAAGGCTGCTCGATTTCCGACCTGCTCGATCTGCCGATTGAGGAAGCGCTCAAGGTGCTCGAAAATATTCCCGCCATCCTGCAGAAGCTGCAGACGCTCGTGGACGTCGGCCTCGGCTACGTCCAGCTTGGCCAGTCGGCGACCACGCTATCCGGCGGAGAGGCGCAGCGCACGAAACTCGCGCGCGAGCTTTCGCGCCGGCAGACCGGCCGTACGCTGTACATCCTCGACGAGCCCACGACCGGCCTGCACTTCGATGACGTGAAAAAGCTGCTCGACGTCCTCAATCGCCTGGTCACGCTCGGCAATACCGTGCTGATCATCGAGCACAATCTCGACGTCATCAAGCAGGCGGACTGGATCATTGACCTCGGTCCCGAAGGCGGCGAGGCCGGCGGGCGCGTGGTCGCGCAGGGCACGCCCGAGCAGGTCGCGCGCAACAAGAAATCCTACACCGGCCAGATTCTCGCCCGCGCGCTCCGGAATTGACGGCCGCCAACGACGATGAGCCTCTTCGACGAAAACTCGCTTCCTCCGGAGCCGCCGGAAGCTGCCGGACCAGAGCCGATTGCACCGCAACCCGCCGCCGCGGCCATGCGCGATCTTCCTCAAGATCTCCGCGCGCCATGGGGTTGGCTCGATCTGCTGCTGCTGGCCGTGCTCGGGCTTGCTGCAAGCGTTCTGCTGAGCCTCTTGCTCGGCCGGGCATTTGCCGCGTTCGGCGTGAATCTCGCCCAACTTCGCGCGTCCCCGAGCAAGACCGGCCTTTTCACCATCCTGCATCAAGTGCTTCTATTTCTTGTTTTGCTCGGTTACCTGGCCGCGCAAATTCGCGTGACCTTCAGAGCGCCCTTCTGGCGCACGATCGGCTGGCGTGCACTGGATCCGGGTCGGGCGCCCCGCGCCCTGCGGTATATCGCCTTCATCGCGGGCGGGTTCTTGCTTGCGGCGAGCATTCAGATTGCGTCGGTGGCGTTCGGCAACAGGGCCAAGGTGCCGATGCAGACGCTGTTCCAGGATCGCCGCACCGCGCTGCTGCTGATAATGACGGCCGTGTTTTTCGCGCCGGTGATTGAGGAAACTATTTTTCGCGGCTACATTTACCCAGTCGTCGCGCGCCGTTTCGGCGTGGTTGCGGGCGTCATCGGCACCGGAGTTATTTTCGGGCTGCTTCACGCGCCGCAGTTGTGGGGCGGCTGGGTGCAGATCGCGCTGCTCGTCGTAGTCGGCATCGTCCTCACCTCTGCGCGTGCCGCGACGCGCACCGTCCTCGCCAGTTATCTCTTCCACGTAAGCTACAACTTCTTCACTTCGTTCGCGTTCCTGCTGGGATCTCACTGGCTGCGCCTCATTCCGCCAGGCCATTAGGCCTTAACCCCTCGCGGAATCGGTTAGAATGAGTCGTCGATAAGGCGCGCGAGAAGACTGCTGTGTCTGCGGCGCACGGCGGGAACGGAGAAGATCGTTGCGAAGCGTTGAACCGATCCGATGGACGCCCGAGGGCGTGGTCATGCTCGACCAGCGGCGACTGCCCGGCGAAGTGATCTACCACTCTTACGCCGACTACCGGGACGTGGCCAAGGCCATCAAGGATATGGTCATCCGCGGCGCGCCCGCGATCGGAGTCGCGGCGGCCATGGGCGTTGCTCTCGGCGTCGAACGCTCCAAGGCCAAGACGCTCGAGGAACTGCGCGTCGAGTTCGCGACGATCTGCGATACGCTCGGGCGCACCCGCCCGACGGCCGTCGATCTTTTCTGGGCCATCGATCGGTTCAAGCGCCGGTTCGCGGAACTCGCGCTGGCAGCCGCGGATCAAGGCGCCGCGGGTCTGGCTGGCATCCGGACCTCGCTCGTCGAGGAAGCGCAAAAACTCCATCAGGAACGCCGCGACGCCGACGAGCGTATCGGCCGGTTCGGCGCCGAGTTGATGCCTAAAAGCGGCCGCGTGATGACCCAGTGCAACGCCGGCGCGCTGGCTACTGGCGGAATTGGCACGGCGCTCGGCGTGATTCGCATGGCCGTCGAGGGCGGCTACCGCATCGAAGTCCTGGTTCCCGAGACGCGGCCTTACCTGCAGGGCACGCGGTTGACCGCATGGGAACTTCATCAGGACCACATTCCCCTGACGCTTATCACCGACAACATGGTCGGACACTTTTTGAAGACAGGGGGCGTCGGGGCGGTCGTTGTCGGCGCCGACCGAATCGCGAGCAATGGCGACACGGCCAACAAAATCGGCACGTATGGAATCGCCGTTCTCGCGCGGGAGAACAAAGTCCCCTTCTACGTGGCAGCGCCGATTTCGACGCTCGACCTTTCCATTGCCTCAGGAGACCAGATTCCCATCGAAGAACGTTCGCAGGAAGAGGTCACGCATCTCGCCGGCGTGCGCATTTCGCCCGACGTCCGCGCCGCGCATCCCGCCTTCGACGTCACGCCCGCGCGGTTCATCGACGCTATCATCACCGAACGCGGCGTCGCCCGCGCGCCATTTGAAACATCGCTTGCGGCATTAGCAGGGGCGAGGGACGAGGGTTGAGGGACGAGAAATGCCTGGCGACATCAAAAGTTATCGTGATCTGCTCGTCTGGCAAAGATCGATGGACCTTGTCGTGGTCAGTTATGAAGTTGCAAAGCTACTGCCCCATCATGAGAACTTTGGCTTGATTTCGCAGATTCGGCGGGCAGCCGTCTCGATACCGGCAAACATTGCGGAAGGACATGGCCGGAGACACCGGGGAGATTATCTGCACCAGCTGTCGATAGCACGGGGCTCTTTGCTCGAACTCGAAACACATCTTCTAATTTCGGTGCGTCTCGGCTATCTGCAATCCAAAGACATTCAACCCAGTCTTGGGCTAGCAGACGAAGTCGGAAGGATGATTTCTGGCTTATTCCAAAGACTTCGGAGCAAGACAGACTAACGGCCGCTAGGCGACGGGTTTCCCTCACCCCTCATCCCCCGCCCCTCACCCCTATTCGTAGCGAAGCGCCTCAACCGGATTCAGCCGCGCGGCCTTCCACGCCGGATACACCCCGAAGAAGACGCCGATCAGGCTCGCTACGGTCACTCCGATGACCACCAGGGAGATCGAAATCGAGGCAGGAAACGACGAAAAAGCCAACCGGATGGCAAGAACGATGGCGCAGCCAAACAGGACGCCCACCGTCCCTCCAAGCCCCGCGAGCGTCACAGCCTCCAGCAGAAACTGCGTGAGGATATTGGACTGGCGCGCGCCAATGGCCTTGCGTACGCCGATTTCGCGCGTACGTTCCGTCACGCTCACGAGCATGATGTTCATCACTCCGATGCCTCCCACCAGCAGCGCCACGGAGCCCACGGCAAGCATCACGATGAAAATTCCGCTCGAAATTTGATTCCACAGCTCGAGAAAAGTGTCCGTCGTCAACACCGCAAAATCGTCGTCTTTCCTGGACGGCAGCTTCCGCACCCTGCGCATGTACTCGCGTATCTCGTCCACAACCAGCGGAAGATTTTCCGTGGTATCCGCCTTGGCCAGAAAAATCACGTTCTTGAACTCCGGATGCAGCTTGCGTATCACCGAGAAAGGAACAAGCGCTTTGTTGTCCTCGGGATTTTCGCCGTTTCCAAGCGCTTGCTTCTGCTCCTCCAGTACGCCGACCACCGTGAAATCGTGGCCCTCCAGCAGCACTTCCTGTCCCACCGGATCCTCGCCATTGGGGAAAAGAGTGTCCGCGGTGATGTGCCCCAGCACGGTGACAGAAGAGTGATGATCCTCGTCCGTCTCGTTGAAGAAACGGCCGCGCGCCATCCCGAAATCGCTGATCTTCGAAATATCGGGGCCATCGCCTTCGAGAATTACGTTCTTCGCGCGAAGATTGCCGCGCCGCACCTCGCTCGCTCCCGCTCCGATGGCGTAATTCTCAATCTGCGCCGCGGGCGCGGCAGCCACCACGTGCGGCAAATCCCTCAGGCCATCGACCCATTCCGGCTGTAGATCCTTGCGTTGAAGCACCTCGGCCGAAAGGCGCCCGAGCGTCGCCCACGAAAATTTGGAAACGATCACCGTGCTCGAACCCAGCTGCTGGATGTTGCCAAGCACGTTGGAATTCAGCCCGTTGATCACCGCGCCGATCACGATGATCGTGGTCACGCCGATCATGATGCCTAGAACGGTGAGAAACGATCGCAGCGGGTTGCGTAGCAACACGTCGAACGCCAGCCCGATCGCTTCCTTTACTTCGCTGAACTTTCCCGCCCTCGCCATCGCGCTTGCCTCGTTTCGGCTATTCCGACCTCAAAGCCACAACCGGATCGAGCCGCGCCGCTTTCGTCGCCGGATACACGCCGAAAAACAGCCCCACGCTCGTGGCCACGATCAGCCCCATCAGCACCGACCAAATCTGCACGGAGCTGGGCAGCGCGGTCGTCAGGCTCACGATCTTCGCCAGCAGAATGCCCAAAATCACGCCGCACACCCCGCCGACCGCCGCAATCGTGGACGATTCAATCAGGAATTGAGTCCGGATATCGCTCTGCCGCGCGCCGAGCGACTTCCGCAGGCCGATCTCCCGGGTCCGTTCCGTCACCGAGACGAGCATGATATTCATGATCACGATCCCGCCCACGATCAGCGAAATCGACGCGATCCCGATCGTCACTCCGAAAAATGTGCCGCTAATGCTGCTCCAAATCGAAAGGAACGACGCGTTCGTCTCCATCGCGAAATCGTCCGGGTCCGCGTACTTCAAATGACGGCGCCCGCGCAAAATCATCCGTACCTCGTCCATGGTCGGATCGAGCGCCGTCGTGCCGGCCGCCTTCACCCACAAGCGGACGGAATCGTCCCTTGCGTACATTGCCTGGTAGGTGCTCAGCGGCATGATCACCCAGTTGTCCTGCGACTGCCCCATCACCGATCCCCGCTTGGTCGCCACGCCGATGATTTCGCAGGTGCCCGTGTCCACGCGGATTTGCTTGCCCAGCGGATTCGACCCGGGCAGCAGCTTATCGGCGATGTCGAATCCCACCACGCACACGGGCGCGGCGCGTTCGTCGTCCACCTGCGTGAAGTAGCGCCCGTAGGCAAGTTCGCGGCTCATCACTTCCGGCATCTCGTGCGTGAAGCCCAGAATCGCCGAATCGGAGAGATAGTTGGTGCCGTACTTCACCTGCCCGCCCTTTTGCAGGTTGGCCGCGACGGCCGTGCAGTTGCGGCAGTCGTCGCGCAGGGCCTCGTAGTCGTCGTAATGGAATTTCCGGCGTTTCTGGGCGTCGGCCCACTGGTCCACGCTGGTGATGATCGAGGGCGAGCGATTGATCAGGAAGACGTCCGCGCCGAGGCCCACAACCTTGTCCGCCACGTATTGATTCAACCCGCTCACCAGGCTCACCACCGCGATCACGGACATCACGCCGATCACCACGCCTAGCAGCGTCAGCACGCTGCGCATCTTGTGCATCCAGAGGTTCGACGTAGCGATGCGCACGGCCTCCCCCATCGACATGGAGGCTTTGTTGGACAGGGGGGTTCTGACAGCCATAAGTGTCCTTCGGGACGCACTACGCAGTCGGGTGCTCGCCTATTATACGCGCCGAGGATGCCCGAAGTTGCACCTTGGGAGGGTTGGAAGCAGCGGCCTTGACGCCACGCGGCAGCCTGAGCTTTGGTGCTGCCCGGCGTGAGCCGAAAGAATCGGCGATCCGTTCCGCTGCCTCATGCGGTTCCGGGAGCCGCGGCTACGCTCGTCCATCGTGCGGCAAAAAAAACGGGCCTCGCAGCACGAAGCCCGCCTGTCCAGCTGTTCTCTTGTGCGATTAGAACTCGAACCGCAGCGCGAACTGCATCACGCGCGACGGTTCCTGTCCCGACAAACCGACGATCTGGCCAAAATTGCTGTCAATTGCGCCCGTGTCCGGCAGGCCAAAGTTGGTGTGGTTGAAGACGTTGTAGGCCTCCGACACGAATCTGAGCCTATACCTTTCGTTCGCGATCGGGAAGTTCTTAGAGACCTCCAAATCCAGGTTCGAAAAGTGCGGGCCGTGCAGGGTATCCCGGCTGCCGCTTTGCAGGCCGGTAACGGGAGAGAATGCTCCGCTGGCCGTCGCCTGATTCGCAAAGAACTGGACCTCGGGACCCGTCCCCGGGACTTGAACGACATGGATACTGGATTTGACCTCGGATTTCGTCCCGGTAAAAAGCATCCCCGTATCCGCAGCTAGACTTACCGTATCGAAGAACGCGACGGACGTATTGTTGACGGTGAACGCCAACCCCGTGCGATAGGTCTCGATTCCGGAAATCGTCCAGCCCCCGATCACCTCGTTCAGTAACCACCCTGCATTCCTGCCGAACGCTTGGCCGCGGCCGAAAGGTAGGCCATAGACAAAATCGCCAGTGATCGAGTGCCGAACGTCGAACTCGGAATTGCCTCTGCATGCACGGAGGTTGGTAACGTCGCACATAACCGACGTAACGCCCGACTGGAAGTTGCCATTCTCATTCGCCACGGTCGAGCCGTTATCAATCGAATGGGCAAATGTATAGTTGACGTCGAACTGCAGGTTGTTGGAAAGCCGCTTGCGCAGCGTCAAGAACAGCGAGTTGTAGTCAGAGTATCCCTTGTTTGCCATCAAGGCATCCACGAAAAACTGAGGGGTGAGGCCGACGTTTTGTGGAAATGGCAGAGAGGCCACGATTTCTCCGGTGGCTCCCTGTTGCAGCGCCCCGAATTGACTGGTATAGACGAAGTGCGTGCAGCTTGTAAGGATCTGCGGATTGGACTGGCAACTTCCGCCGAGTGCAGCGCTGATTTGATTCTCGAAGAAGGGCTGGTTGGGCACGGAAGCGGCAGGCAGACCCGCGCCGCCGTTTGCTCGAGAATCCACTTCCAACGTCGAGAAGGCATTGACCAATGTTTGCTTCGACGCCGGGTCCGTGAAATCCATGGCCTGCGAGACATCGCCCAACTGCATGAGCAGCCGGCCGAACCGTCCGTAATAGTCGGCCTCCAACTGGAAGCCGTGGGGTAGTTCCCGCTGCACTCCAAAGCTGGCTGTTATCGAATACGGGGTCTTCAACGCGGGATCGATGCCGTCGTTGAAGATAGCTGCCGGCGTTAGGGGTGTCTGGAATGGGGGAGGCACTATCGGGAAAGGCGCCACGCTCAGCGAGTTCATACGCGGGTCGTTTTTGATCGCAAAGGTCGTCGTGGTACCCGTATTGAATTGCTGAGCGACCGTGTTCCCGAACAAATAGTTCGATTGATCCTCAAAGTTTGTGATGGCGTATATAACGGACTCATCGTAAATGAGGCCACCGCCCGCCCGGACCACGGTCTTCCCGTCGCCGAAAAGATCGCCGAGGAGACCTCCCCTGAACGAAGGATTCCACGCCAAGCCAATTCTCGGAGAAAAGTCATGATATTCGGGTTTGTACAACGACTGCGCTCCCCCTTTGACTCCATTCCCTGCCAGTTGATAGGTGAGCAGCGGAGTCGCATTGGGTCCGGAAATGCCGGCTAGACCATTGGCCTCGCGCGCCTTGACGATGGCGTCGAGATTCGTATTGAAGAACTGCGCCTCCGTGCCATGCACTTCGTAGGGCGGCTGCTGGAATTGCCAACGCACTCCCAGGAGAAGCGACAGATCGTGGCGAATCCTCCAAGTGTCCTGCGCATAACCCGCGACTTCGTTGATGCGCCAGTCTCGCGCTGCGGGTGATCCCAAAGCAAGTGCAGTACCGGCGCCGGTGTAGTTGATCGCGGTTTGCTGGTTCCAGATAATACCCAAATCGCCCATGAAAAAATTGTCCCACTTGCTCTGGGCCGTAGCATCCGGGAGGATATTGCCGGGCTCGTATGGAGTACCCGCAAGGCCGGTGACCGCTCCGCCAAGCCCCTCCTGAACAAACGTAAAGTCATTGATGAGCCCGCTGCGAACCTTCGAGGCATTCCATTGTCCGCCAAATTGGAGGGTGTGACTGCCGTGGATCCACGTGAAATCGTCACGGACCGTGGGATCCGGGACGACATCTCCCGACGCAGTCTGCCGCTCGAAAGGTGTTGCAAACGATGCGCCTTGAAAACTGCCGAAGAAGCTCAACTCATAGAAGCTGCCCGCTCCGTTGAACGCGATCGGGAACTGCACATTCGCACGAGTTTCTCCGTAGGTAAATTGATTGATCATGTTGGAATTGATCGTCCAGGTGTCGCCAATCACCCATGCGCGGTCCCGCTCCGTCTCGAGCGATGTTAGCGGATCACGAGGAAACTGCACCGGAACATTGCCGTTGCTGAGGTTGATGCCGCTCCGGTTGATAATGTTGAAGCGACCGAAGAGCTTGTTGTTGCCAGTCAGGTTGTAGTCCACGCGGCTAAAATAGCTGTTCTCGGTAACTGGATTCGGCGCGTTGAATCGGAGCCCGGCAGTGTTGAGGCCGTCTCCCACCGTATAGTCGTTGGGGGCCGGATACCGATTTGCAAAAGCAGTCAACAAAACGGGAGCAGGTCCGGCCTGCGCGAACCCTGGGCTTGTGCAGGTAGCCGTCGAACAGGGATCGAACGCCGCCACCTGTGCAGCCGAAAGAATGGTAACGCAGGTCGTGCTGACGTCCGCGGACGATAGGCGCGCGGTCTTGTCGCAGCCGGGGGTGTCATTGATATACG
>Ga0116217_10003178_pt1 | contig 15011 bp, 11 predicted proteins | sample Sb_taG_6_FD_89697 | JGI IMG/M metagenome (GOLD analysis project Ga0116217, IMG submission 89697) | Peat soil microbial communities from Weissenstadt, Germany - Sb_50d_4_PS metaG | ecosystem: Environmental > Terrestrial > Soil > Wetlands > Peat | place: Germany: Weissenstadt | collected 2010-09-21 | reverse complement strand
TTCTCATACCCGAAGGGGATGAGAAGCGAAGTGGAGGGACCTGCTGTTTCGTGCGGGCCACAGCGCGGCGCCCCGCTCGGGGCCGAGACGGTATACTGTGAGCCTGCAGAACCCAGCCAGGACGCATGGAGATAGGAACTGCTACTCCTTGACAGTAAGCGCGAAAAGTCGAAAGACGCTGCTAGGAATGACCACGGTCGCTTGCGGCATTCTCGGATTGGCCTTGTTCAGGTGGACGCCCACGACTGGCAAGGGCGTTCTTATCTATGTCACCCTATTTGCCGTGCTGATCGTAATCGCTATCTCCTTGTCTCCTCGAAAGCGTGCAGGATACTGGCCTGACAAGCCCGAGGATCATTGAGGGACCGGTGGGCCGGTATATCCGTACTTCGCAGTAAATACCGATGCTCGCGCCTCACTCCTTGGGACTTCGGTTCCAGGGCGATTGTTGCGGGTTCCAGCTGTGAACTTGCTTGTCAAAATCCCCTGGCCGCTTTTCGCCGGTACACGCGGTTACTGGCTGCCCCGAGGATTCCGCAGCGCTTATGTGTTCGGCTAAACACTTTTCCAGCTTTTCGCGAACGCCGCTGTCGTTCAACAGGCCTATGAGTTCGGCCCGGTGCATCCGGTCGAGGCCCTGCAGCAGTGGACACCTGAGAAGATCCTGGTCGTTCATGACTAACTCCCGGCGCGAGATTTCTATCTTGCGGCCGCCGCGCATCCGGTCAGTTTCGATTAGAAAACTACAGCGCCTTTACGGCGGTGACGTTAAGCACTCGTCATTGTGAGGTTGGTCACATCAGGGTTTACCACTCGCCTGAGGTCAAATATTCGTGGATCGATTTCGCGGCGCGGCGTCCCGCGCCCATGGCCAGGATGACTGTGGCACTTCCGGTGACAATGTCACCGCCAGCAAACACGCCTCTTCGCGACGTGCGCTGCGTCATCACGTCAGCTTCGATGTAATTCCGCTTATTCGTCTTCAGACCTGGCGTGGTGCTCTGAATCAGCGGATTCGCTCCCGTGCCGATGGCGATGACGGCGACCGACAGCGGCAGGTCGAACTCTGAGCCCTCAACCGGGACCGGGCGCCTGCGTCCGGAGGCGTCGGCTTCTCCCAGTTCCATACGCATGCAGCGCACCGCATCGAGCCAGCCCTTGCCATCCGACAAGAATTCGATGGGATTGGTCAGCACTCGAAACTCGATGCCTTCCTGCTGGGCATGCTTCACTTCTTCCTTGCGCGCCGGCATCTCCGCCTCGCTGCGACGATAAATCACATACGCCTTGCTTGCGCCCAGGCGCAACGCGGAGCGAATCGCGTCCAGCGCGGTGTTGCCTCCGCCGATCACAGCTACATTCTTGCCGTGAAGATCGAGCATGGGCTCGTCATATTTGGGAAACTCATACGCGTGCATCAGGTTGATGCGAGTCAGAAACTCGTTGGCTGAGTAGACGCCGTTCAGATGTTCCCCGGGGATATTCATGAATTGAGGCAATCCCGCGCCCGTCCCGATGAACACAGCGTCGTATCCCTCTTCTTCCAGCAGTTCGTCGAGGGTCACGGTTTTCCCGACCACCACGTCGGTTTCAAACTCCACGCCCATGGCTTTCATGTAATCAATCTGCTCGCGGATGATCTGTTTGGGCAGGCGAAACTCGGGGATGCCATACACCAGCACGCCGCCCGGTGTGTGCAGCGCTTCGAATACGTGGACCTGATGCCCCTTCTGCACGAGATCACCCGCGGCGGTCAGGCCCGAGGGACCGCTGCCTACAATGGCGACTTTCTTTCCCGTGGATGGAGCTTTAGGCAGATTGCTGATATCCAGATGGCGTTGCTCATAGTCGGCGACAAAGCGTTCGAGATATCCAATTCCAAGCGGCTGAACTTTCTTGCCCATCAAACAGCCGCCTTCGCAGTGGTCTTCCTGCGGACAGACGCGCCCGGTGATGGCGGGCAGCACGTTGTCTTCGCGGATCTTAGCGGCCGCGCCCAGGTAGTCGCCGGCCACAATTAACTGCACGAAGTCCTTCACCTTAACGCCCACGGGACAATCCGTCGTGCATTGGGGCTTGGCGCACTCCAGGCAGCGCAATGCTTCCTGCCGCGCCAGTTCTTCGGAATAGCCGAGGTTCACTTCGGTGAAATTACAAGCACGCAGCAGCGGTGGCTGCTCCAGCATGTGTTGTCGGGGAACCTTCATCCGCTCTTTCAGCGGCAAAACATTCAACGAAGGTTGCTTTGTGGGCTGAGTCACCGGCTGCCTCCTTGCGCCGCGCATGCGCCGGTCTCGCCGGCATGAACAGTCTTGTGCTGGAATTCTTCCATCGACTTCTGCTCGGCCGCACGGTACATCGAGTTGCGCTGCACCAGCACAGCAAAATCGACGCGGTGCGCATCGAACTCGGGGCCGTCGACGCAGGCAAACTCACTCTTTCCGTCAACCAGCACGCGGCAGCCGCCACACATGCCCGTGCCGTCAATCATGATCGGATTCAGGCTGACGATGGTGCGAATTTGCTCTTTGCGCGTCATCTCCGCCACTGCTCTCATCATGGGGATGGGACCGATTGCCAGCACCAGATCGATGCGGGTGCCGTTCTCGATCAATTGCCGCAGCTTGTCGGTGACGAAGCCTTTGTCCGCATAGCTTCCGTCGTCGGTTGTAATCATCAGTGCGTCGCTAACCTCACGCAGTTCGCGCTCCAGAATGACCAGTTCTTTGTTGCGAGCACCAACGATGGAGATCACGCGATTTCCCTCGCGTTTCAGCGCCACCGCGGTCGGATAAGCCATTGCGGTACCAACGCCGCCACCCATCACCACAACCGTGCCAAAATTCCGGATCTCCGACGGTTTTCCCAGCGGCCCCACCACATTCAGAATCTGATCGCCAGTGTTCAGTGAATTGAGCATGTTGGTGGTCTTGCCGATCGACTGCACCACAATCCGAATCGTGCCGTGCTCGGGATCGGAATGTTCGATGGTGATCGGAATGCGTTCGCCCTGCTCGTAGAGCCGCAGGATTACGAACTGTCCAGGTTTTTGCTTGTGTGCAATGCGTGGTGCCTCGATGACGAACCGCTTGATGCCCGGCGCGAGAAATTCAGCGTGCTGGATTTTGAACATGTGCCCCCATGGCTTGCGTCCCAAGATATTGTCTGGAAAGCCAAGCCAAGTGGCTGTGACAGAAGTCACTGGCAGGTGCGAGCCACATCACAGTCATGCTATGTCTCGACGCCCTTCAAGCACAGCGTAGCCGCGTAAAGTAGTTGTTATACTGCGATTTGGTAGACATTCCAGCCAGCCGGCGCCAAGCAGTTCGAATTCGGCTCCAATCCGGATCTGACGGTCGGAACCTGCCACTTGGGAGCATCTGGTGAGCGAGAATGTGGCTGGGACAGCAGGTGGAGTGCAGGATAAACGTGACGACTTCGTGCGTTCGGAAATACGGCCGCTCGACGTGCTTTTCAAGCCGGGTTGCGTTGCCGTCATTGGCGCGACGGAACGCGAGGGCAGCGTCGGCCGCGCCGTCGTCTCCAATCTTCATATCCCTGCATTTCAAGGCAAGATCTATCCGGTAAACCCGCAGCACTCAAATATTCTCGGCCTGACGGCGTACTCCTCGATCCATGAGGTCCCGGAGGCAGTAGATCTCGCTGTCATCGTGACCCCCGCGGCCACCGTTCCCGCGATTGTCAGCGAATGTGTAGCTGCGGGCGTGAAGTCAGCGATTGTCATCTCTGCGGGCTTTCGTGAGCACGGCGCTGAAGGGCAAACGCTGGAAAAACAAATCACCGAAGAGTTAGCGCGCGGCCACATGCGACTGCTCGGCCCGAACTGTCTCGGGATCATGAACCCGCGGTTTGGACTCAATGCGACCTTCGCTCAAACCATCGCGCGTCCGGGCAACGTCGCATTTTTAAGTCAGAGTGGTGCGCTGCAGACAGCGATTCTCGATTGGAGCCTGCGCGAGCGGGTGGGCTTCAGCGCATTCGTTTCCACCGGCTCGATGCTCGATATCGGCTGGGGCGACCTGATTGATTACTTCGGCGATGATCCTCATACCCAGAGCATTCTTATTTATATGGAGTCGATCGGCGATGCGCGGTCCTTTCTGTCGGCGGCACGGGAAGTGACGCTTACCAAGCCGATCATCGTGTTGAAAGCCGGACGGTCGGAAGGCGGATCGAAAGCGGCGGCTTCTCACACTGGCGCTCTTACTGGCAGCGACGATGTTCTTCAGGCGGCATTTCGACGTGCCGGCGTTCTGCGCGTGAGCAGCATCGCAGATCTGTTCTATATGGCGGAGGTGCTAAGCAAACAACCTCGGCCACGCGGCCCAAGGCTTACCATATTGACGAATGCCGGCGGTCCGGCCGTGCTAGCCACGGATGCCCTCATTGCGGTTGGCGGCGAACTTACTACGCTTTCAAGGAAATCCCTCGACGCACTCAACCGTTTTCTACCGGCCCACTGGAGCCACGGCAATCCGATTGACATACTCGGCGACGCCGATCCCGAACGCTATCAGCGCGCAGCCGAGATTGCACTCGCCGACCCCAATAGCGACGGTCTACTTGTCATCCTCGCCCCGCAGGGCATGACCCATCCCGCCGAGGTTGCGGAACGATTAGAGCCCCACGCCCATGCGCTTGGCAAACCGCTCCTCGCGAGCTGGATGGGGGGAGAAAGTGTTGCCGCCGGCGAAGCCATTCTGAATAGCGCGGGAATTCCAACCTTTACTTTTCCGGACACCGCCACCCGAATCTTTACCCTGATGTGGCGCTATGCCTACAACCTTCGCGGCATTTATGAAACCCCGGTTCTCGCGGATGGCCCGCAGGAGGAGAGTGAAGCGCGGCACAAGATAAGCACGATCATCGAGGAAGTCCGAAGCCGCGGGCGAACGTTGCTCACGGAGTTCGAATCAAAACAGATCCTTACGCTATGTGGAATCCCAGCAGTGGAGACGAGAATCGCGCGCACCGAGCAAGAGGCCGAGGCGGCTGCGGCAGCAATCGGGTTTCCCGTCGTCGTGAAATTGCATTCCGAGACCATTACGCACAAGACCGACGTTGGCGGCGTGAAATTGAATCTCGCTGACACCGCAGCCGTTCGCGAGGCATACCGCGCGATTGAATCTTCCGTCACCGAGCGCGCAGGCCGCGAGAGTTTTCAGGGCGTGACGGTGCAACCCATGTGGAAAGGGGCGGGCTACGAGTTAATTGTTGGCAGCGCTACGGACCCTCAATTCGGCCCGGTCGTGGCTTTTGGGTCAGGCGGGGAATTGGTAGAAGTCTATCGTGACCGGGCACTGGCGTTGCCGCCGCTCAACACCACGCTGGCGCATCGCTTACTCGAGCAGACTCTAATTTTTAAGGCTCTATCCGGCGTGCGCGGCCGTAAGCCGGTAGACATTGAGGGGCTCGAAGCCTTGTTAGTGCGGTTCAGCCGCCTCATCGTTGACAACCCCGCCATCAAAGAGGCGGACATCAATCCGCTGGTCGCTTCTGGCGAGCAGATCCTCGCGCTCGATGCACGGTTCGTTCTTCACGATAAGAGCATCGCTGCGAGCCAGCTTCCCAAACCTGCCATCCGGCCCTACCCGGTGCAATACGTTTCGTCGTGGACGATGAAGGATGGCACCCCCGTGATCCTGCGGCCGATCCGCCCTGAGGATGAACCACTGGTGGTGAAGTTCCACGGAACGCTTTCTGAGCGCAGCGTCTTTCTCCGCTATTTTCAGTGGTCGAAGCTCAGCCAGCGAGTTGCTCACGATCGGCTGAGACGAATCTGTTTTATCGACTACGATCGCGAGATTGCAATGGTCGCCGATTACACTTCGCCGGACACGGGCGAGCACGAAATCCTAGCCATTGGGCGGTTGAGCAAGCTTCACGGGAAAAGCACCGCCGAGATCGCGCTGCTCGTGCGCGATCAGTACCAGCATCGCGGTTTAGGAATCGAGTTGTTTCGCCGCCTGATTCAGGTAGCCCGCGACGAACACCTGGAGTCGGTGCAGGCCTACCTGCTTCGGGAGAACATCGAAATGCGTGGCCTTGTTGAGAAGGTTGGTTTTCGCGTTGAGCCCGCGGACGAGACTGGAGTTCACCTTGCTTTTCTCAACCTGAATCGCGCGTGACTCCGGAGCGACGGTCTACCGCGAAGAATCGGCAGTTGCCACTTTTTTTGCTTTTTCCGTTTCGAGCCGGCGGATCGTCGTTCGCAGCCAGTCGCCGAGCGCTTCCTCAAGCTCTTGCTGTGTCCCGGTCCGGTATAAAGACGCGATTGTCTCTCCGGCGGGTGACAGCGGGATGTGAATGCACGGAATCTGTTCCGTGCGCGCGTCCTGGGGCACGAATTGCATCAGAAGGCACTCGTCACACGGCTCGCGGTCTTTCGAGTTAAAGTTCATGCAAGTGGGGGAATCCTCGAAAACAAACCGCGGCCGCCAGGCCTCGCGGGGTAATCGTCCGTAGCCGCCTTGCTCAAGAAACTCCAGTTCGAACTTCAGCACATCCAGCAAATTGCGATTATCCTTTGGCATAAGGCTCACCCTGACCACAATTTGAACCCAAGTCGAAAGGTCGTGCTGTGACCGACATCACAGTTTGCGGTGAGGGCTATCACCAGTTTATTCACACCTGAATGTAAAGGGCTTACAATCACAGGCATATGTGACCCGGGTCACGGAATCTCTACCTCGGGGAGTTCAATATTGCATTTTGCAACTGTTAATCTCGGTCCGATGTAGGGCCGATGAAAACTAGAATGGAGCTTGACGATGAAGAGGATTAACTTTCAAGTGTTTACTTTCGCAACAGCATTGGCTGTTGTTCTCACTCTTCCGTTATCCGTGCATGCGCAAGATGCATCGACGCTCTTCAAATCAAAGTGTGCCGCCTGCCACGGCGCCGACGGAACCGGTTCGCCGATGGGGAAGAAAATGGGGGCGCACGACTTCACCAGTGCCGACGTGCAGAAAATGTCGGACACCGAGCTCGCGGATATCATCACGAACGGGAAAAACAAGATGCCGAAGTACGCCTCTCTAAGTCCAGAAGAAGTCAAGGGGCTGGTGGCCCATATCCGCACGCTGAAAAAGTAGTTCTCGGGGCATCAAGCTGTAGAGCGATTGTTCGGGGCAGCGGAGTTTGCGCGGCGGAGCCTGAGGTGTGTCTGCCAGACGGCGCACGGAAAATAGAAAGGAGCAACGGTTTCACATGAAACTGCGAGAACGCATCCGGGACTGGGCGCAACCGATCTATTTTCTGGGACAGAATCCCATCACACTTACGGGTGCCGTGATCACGACCAGTACGGCGCTTACCACCATCGCTTTCTGGTTCTATGACATTTTTCTTCCGGGACCACCGCATCCTTACATTGGCCTTCTGGTCTTTCTGATTCTTCCCGGCATCTTCGTGCTGGGGCTGCTGCTGATTCCCCTGGGCATCTGGCTCAAGCGACGAAGTCTGCTTGGGGCTGGGCAACTGCCGCAAATTTATCCTGCCATTAACCTGCAGCTGCCGATGGTCCGGCGTACTTTGGAATGGGTAGTCGTGGCGACAGTGCTCAATCTCCTTATCGTTGGGACCGCCTCCTACCGTGGCGTGGAGTACATGGACTCGGTGAGTTTCTGCGGAACCACTTGCCACCGCGTAATGGCCCCTGAGTACACGGCCTATCAAAATTCTCCGCACTCGCGGGTGGCTTGTGTCGAGTGCCACATCGGGCCTGGAGCGGGCTGGTTTGTTCGATCAAAGCTTTCCGGACTGCGTCAGGTTTATGCGGTGACGTTCCACACCTATTCGCGGCCGATCCCTTCGCCGGTCAAGTATCTTCGTCCGGCGCGCGAGACCTGCGAGCAATGCCACTGGCCGCAGCGTTTTACGGGCGACAAATTTCTGGTGAACACCAGCTACAAGGACGACGAAAAAAATACTCCTCAGACGGACGTATTGCTACTGAAAGTTGGCGGACGCACCTCGCAGGGTTCCGTCGGAATCCATGGGCGTCACCTCGCCGACGCGGCGCGCATCCACTATATTTCCACCGATGCCGAGCGGCAGACCATCCCGGTCGTGTATTACACCGACGATCAGGGCAAGACCACCGAATTTATTTCCAGTGATGCCAAGCCGACCCAACAACAATTGGACAAGGGAGAGCATCGGGTCATGGACTGCGTGGATTGCCACAACCGGCCCACCCATGCTTTCGACCTTCCTGACAACGCGGTGGACAAGCGAATGTCGCTGGGGCGGATTAGTCCTGATCTTCCCTACATCAGGAAAAAGGCAGTCGAGGTTCTGAAGGTGAATTACCCCACCCGCGAAATGGCAAAGCAGAGCATTACGGAGGAAATCAACAATTTTTATCGGACGAATTACCCTCAGATCTATCAGACGCGGCGGCCGCTGGTGCAGCAAGCGGGTGAGGAGATTTCGGAGATCTACCTGCGGAATGTTTTCCCGGACATGCGCGTGACCTGGGGCACCCATCCGAACAATCTTGGGCACAATGATTCGCCGGGCTGCTTCCGCTGCCATGACGGCAGCCACACCAGTGCCGATGGGCAGACGATCACCAATGACTGTTCTGCGTGCCATCAGGTTTTGGCGTCGGGTGAAGAAAATCCCAAGATCCTGACGGACTTGGGAATGAAGTAGGGAAAGTTGTGTGTTTACCTTGTTGAAAGTGATGCAACGCGCGATCGTGACCATCAGGCGATCGAATCCTAGTTACTTATTCTTGCTGGTTTCGGTAAGTCTTCTTTCAGTTTGCACGCTGATGCCGACTCGGGCTGCCGCCCAACCGAAAACGCCCCGTCCGTTGAAGCAGGATGAAAGCTGCCTTGCCTGTCACGGCCAGGCCGGAATGACTTCGTCCACCGGCAAAAGCATCTCGATTGATCCTGCGAAGCACGCAGCCAGTGTCCACGGCACTCTGGGCTGCAACGACTGCCACGCGACCATTAAAGATTTTCCACATCCCGACAAAGTGCCGAAGGTTCAATGTTCGACTTGCCACACCGACGAGGCTTCCCATGTGGCTGGCAGCATTCATAGCGCGCTCGGGGATGTAGCCTGCCAATCCTGCCACGGCGACCCCCACGAAGTTTCGGCTGCGGCACAGACGGCGCCGGCAAAATGCGCGCAGTGCCACGCAGATGAAGTAAAAGACTTCAGGAAAAGTATTCACGGACAAGCCGCTGCGGCAGGCGATCCGGATGCACCGACCTGCAGCTCGTGCCACGGTTCCGTCCATCAAGTTCAGGTGTCGCGCGATGCCGTGTCGCCAGTGGCCAAGAAGAATCTGGCTGACACGTGCGCTTCCTGTCACAGCAATCAGCAGTTCCTCTCGCGGCATAAGATTCCGTTTGCGCACCCCGTTGAACTCTACCGGCAAAGCGTGCACGGACGAGCCGTGGTCGATGGAGATGGGGCTGCCGCAAGCTGCTCGGATTGTCATGGGAGCCACGGAATCTTTCCCCCGAAAGATGCGCGTTCCAAGACCAACCACTGGAATATTCCAGCAACCTGCGGGCACTGCCACGCGGACATCGCCAAGACCTACGGTGAAAGCGTGCACGGACAAGCTATGAAGGACGGCGTGTCCGCGGCTCCGGTGTGCAGCGACTGCCACGGGGAGCATCTGATTCTGGGGCCGAAAGAGCAGGCGTCGCTGGTGAACGCAGGACGCGTCTCCGTGGCCACTTGCGGGCGTTGCCACAGCGATGAACGCCTGGCACTGCGTTACAATCTGCCGGCAGACCGGGTTCCTTCTTACGCCGACAGCTATCACGGTCTCGCGCAGCGAGGCGGATCTCAGATTGTTGCCAACTGTGCTTCCTGTCACGGCGTACACAATATCTTTCGGTCGAGTGACGCGCGGTCGACGGTGAATGCGGCGAACCTTTCAAAGACGTGTGGCGCTTGCCACGCTGGTGCGGGCGACCATTTCATCATCGGTGCGGTACACGTGCAGACCGCAAGTGGACCGGCGCATCCAGTCGTAAAGTGGATTCGTTGGACCTATTGGCTTTTGATCCCGTTGACGCTTGGTTTCATGATCGCGCATAACTTGCTGGACTTTGTGGCGAAGCTCATCCGGCGGCAGCCACGACACGAAACCGGGGCGCAAGTGTCGCGCATGAATCGAAACTTCCGCATCGCGCACTGGGGCGTGATCCTCAGTTTCCCGACATTAGTGTTCACTGGGTTTGCGCTGAAGTATCCGGAGGCCTGGTGGGCGCGTCCGCTGTTGCTCTGGGAGAGCCACCTCGCGTTTCGCGGCTTGGTTCATCGCAGCGCGGCGATTGTGCTGATTGCTTCTACGATCTATCACGTGATTCATCTCTCGATAAACCGGCGAGACCGCTTGTTCCTGAAAGCGATGTTGCCCGAAATGAAAGATGCGACCGATCTGGTGCAGGTGTTCTCCCACAATCTGGGACTCACGAAAGTTGAACCGCGCTTTGCGAAATTTAATTACGCGGAGAAGGTGGAATACTGGGCGTTCATGTGGGGCACGGTGGTGATGACGGTCTCCGGCTTTTTGTTATGGTTTAACAATTTCACGCTGCGATATTTCCCCAAGTGGGTGTCGGACGCGGCCACCGCCGTTCATTATTATGAGGCACTGCTCGCGACCTTCTCGATCCTGCTGTGGCACTTCTACATGGTGATCTTCGACCCGCTCGTCTACCCGATGGATACGGCTTGGATCAACGGCAAAGTCCCAGCCGACCACTACCGCCATTCCCGTCCAGCGTATTTACGGGCTTTGGAACGCGCCGGACTGGTCGAGTTACCTACCGATCCTGCCGACTCCGTCGAGGAGCAAGAGGCTGCCGAAGTCCCTAGCGTCAAACCACCCTCGTGAGGAGAAAGCTACTTCGTTGCTTATAGCGGATGTCGCATTCAAGCGACGGTACCACATTCCCAAATCGGGACCGAGTTTACTGTTTAGTACCGGGCCCCCCCTCCCCCCCTTTGGCTGCAAAATCCAGAAAGCAAACGACATAAATTTTGACTATGTGCTAGATCTTTGAGTTTACAGGAGTTACACGCAAAATCTAGAGAACATAGGAGTTACGGCGGATGATCGAGCCCCCTCGGTTCCGTTTTGGGACTGGAATTTGTCAAAGACCTGACATTATCACACAGATAATGTGCACAGTCATAGATTATCCGATTTGGAAAACGCGGTCAACGAGAAAGCGCGGCCAGCGCTCAGGCAGGGATCAGATGAGTTTTGATTGCGTGTTGCACTAAATCGGCATCGGTCCGGACATGCAATATTTCCTTGATCCGGAGCTTATGAAAGGCAACCGTGGAGGTTGACACGTTTAAGACGCATGCGACTTGCTTCATCGTCTTGCCTTCCGTCAGCAACTGCAACACTTCGCGCTGCCGTTCGGTCAGCGGGTCTTCTTCCTCAATAGATTCTTTGTCCTGGTGCAACAAGAAATTGACGGCTTCTTTGGCGATTGCCGGGGAGAGATAAGACCTGCCATTCAGAACCTGGCGAATGGCAACTATGAGTTCGGAGGCGGACGAAGTCTTCAGCAGATATCCGGAGGCTCCGCGGCGGAATGCCTCGGCGGCCAAAGCGGGATCCGTATTCATGGTGAGGAACACCAGTTTCACCGAATCCAGCAGTTGCTTCACCTGATAGCCGGCATCGAGACCGTTCAGCAGCGGCATGGCGATGTCTACGAGGATGACCTGCGGCCTTAAAGTAGCCGCGATCTTCACCAGAGCGCGACCATCACCTACTGTGGCAACAACGTCGAACTCTGGTTCGAGCAGCTTCTTGCAGGCGTCCGCCACAAAGGTGTGGTCGTCGGCAATCATGACGGTGGGTCGATTTCTATCCAAAATCTATCTTCCTCCGGATTTCGTCCTGGATTCGGCTCGATCGCAACAGTTGCGAAGGATGGCTCACCGTAAGGAGAAAGAATAGCAATGCGATAAAACCAGGTCTGTGACGTGCGTCACGGAACCTGGGTTTTTCAGCGTCTCGAAGATAGAGTTGACCGAAGATGGAGTTGACCCAATCGCTGTGGGCGAAGCTCACCCTCAATTCAGGTTTATGCTCACGCCCAGCACAATTCCGGAGATGGCGGCATCGAAAATGGCGTTGCTACGATAGTTCACGTCCAGATAGCGATAACCTGCCTCCAGCGTCCACTTTGGTTTTATCTTGTAACCGAGAAGGGCGCCCACCTGATACTCCAGCTGCGAACCCGTACCCCAGCCGCCTACATCGCCCCCGATGCTTACGCTCACTTTGGGTGTGAGGACTCCCAGAATGCGGCCGCCGACGAGCGGATCCACCCAGTTCTGCGACCCGGAAAAATTCAGCCCCAGACGGGATGGGCTAAACTGCAAATTCTGTCCGAGGTGCCAGTATCGGAATCCGGTAAGGGCATCGATCTTCAGTTTTTCCTGATCGAGCAACCGGTAACCAACTTTTGGGGTCAGGATGAACATGTCCACTTTCACGTCCGCGGTTGTCGCAATCACGTCCGGGAGAGGAAGCGCCTTGTCATCGCCGAACCGGGCCCAGACGATGTCGAGCGGCAACACGATTCGTTTGTGGTCCGCTTCCACCAATCCCATGAGTCCGAAACGAAAATGCGAAAAAATCTCACCGGGGGTCGCATGGACGTGAGTGTCGTGGCCGCGTGCACCCACGGTTCCGTACACCCAGGGAATCCAGAGATATGGCGCCACGACGAAATGCCAGCTGTCGTCTGCCGCAGCGGTGTTTGGGGAAGTGCCCGTCGATTGGCCGTCGCCGGTTGGCGCTTCCGTGAAAGCTAGCTTGCCAGTGTTTGTCGCAACAGTTTCCTGGGCGGAGCTCAGCGAAGCTGCGCCAAGCACGACTGCGGCGATTGCGAAGAATCGTAGAAATAGGCTATGTTTCATAGCGTGCGGCTCCTAGAATCGGCATAATTTTTGAACACTGCTTTTTCCGCGCTCTTTCCAAACTCCGATTAGCTTCCGGGCTGGGAGTATCCTTCGTCCCTTCATTTTTCCAACGATGTCGCTGTTTGGGAACTAGTAATTGCGCCAGTGCTCGCCCATACATTTCGCGAGATTAGCGCGGAAATGCGCTTTCACAATGAGGGCGTGCTGAAGGCGCGCACCGCAAAATAACCGATGGTGTAGAGAACGACCGTAGCGTCCATCGCAGCGCCGAACCAGAGTCCCCGCGCATAGGGACGGCTTATGTTGGCCACGACCAGGTACACGATGAAGGTTTTTTCGAGAGCACTAAAGATGAGAATCGGTTTGCGCCAGTCCTCCCGAAAAGCGGCGACGATCATGAAAACGCCCATCAGGCCGAGCATTATTCCCCAGTGCTGCAGAATGATGGTGTAGTCCTGGACGAACGGGATTAGTTCGACCTTCTCGGCTGCCCACCTGGGCCAGAAGGCATTGAGCGCGCCCAATGCCGTTGCGATCCCGGTGAGGACAAAGAACGGTTTGAATGTGAGATCGAAGAAGCGCTTCATAACTGGCTGTGCAAATCGGAGGCGAGCACCTATTACGGGCGCTCGCCGCCATGTCGTTCCGGTTAGTTGCTTGGGCCTTTGGCCGCCGACTCCGCCTCAGCCATCCTTTTCGCCATCTCCGCTTTGATTGCGTCAAGGTTAAAGCTCGCGCCCCGCTGCATCGGCGGGTACTCGAGGAAAGTTTGGATTTCCTTGCCCATTACCTGCTGGACGAACACGAAGCGCCAGAATTCATACTTGAACCAATCGAAGTATTGCTGCGCTCCGTCTTTCGTGCCGTTGCTCGGCCAGCCCGTGCGCTCGAACGGATCGAGGCGCAGGTTGGTGATGTATGGCACGTCAGGATGGGTCTTTTCACCGAGCCAGCCTTGGGGTTGGTCGATGAAGCGGAATTTGTAATCGTCAATCCGCACCGCGCCAACCGTGCTTTCGCCGAGGTAGAAGATTTCATGACGCGCAGACGGGCCTTTGCCGGTGATGGCGGCCATCTGGTTGTAGCCATCCAGATGGTTCTTGTACGTCCGGTCACCGATCGTTTTGCCCTTCAGCAACTCTTCGGTGACGTTCGGATTACCGGCTGCGGCGACGAAGGTGGGAAGCCAGTCCAGACCGGAGAAAATGCCGTTCTGCACCGAGTCCGCCGGCACGTGACCGGGCCAGCGAAGGAGCGCCGGGCAACGGAAGCCGCCCTCGAGCACGGTTCCCTTGGACTGCGCGAACGGCGTCTGACCGCCATCGGGCCAGGTGAACAATTCGGTGCCATTGTCCGTGGTGAACACGACAATGGTGTTGTCGTCCACGCCCATATCCTTAAGCTTTTGCATCACCGACCCGACGATATCGTCGATTTGCGCCATGCCGGCTTCTTGTATTGACCAGCCATTGTCCGAGTTCCGCAGCGCTTCATACTTCGGGGAAAGGTGCGTGACAATGTGCATGCGCGTCGGGTTCAGCCAGAGGAAGAAAGGCTTGCCGTCGGTGTGCGCTTTATCGATGAACTTGATCGAGAGATCGAGAATCTCGTCATCCACGGTTTCCATACGCTTGGGATAGAGCGTGCCGGCGTCCTCAATCTTCTGTTTGCCGATCGCGCCCCACCGCGGCATCACCGTTGAGTCAACCTTGTCGGTGGACCAGCAATGAACCATGTTGCGCGGGCCAACCACATTCAACAGATTCTGCGGATAGTCAGGATGCGCCGGGTCTTCCATGGCATCGAGGTGATACAGATAGCCAAAGAATTCGTCGAAGCCGTGAACGCAGGGCAGGTATTCATTGAGATCGCCGAGGTGATTCTTGCCGAACTGGCCGGTGGCGTAGCCCATCGACTTCAGTATCGTTGCCGTGGTCACCGCTTCGGCGGGTATGCCAATTTTTGCTCCCGCTTGGCCTACCGTGGTCATGCCCGTATGAATCGGAAGCTCGCCGGTGATGAAGTTCGCACGACCCGCCGTGCAACTCGCCTCGGCGTAGTAG
>Ga0116217_10003172_pt1 | contig 15022 bp, 5 predicted proteins | sample Sb_taG_6_FD_89697 | JGI IMG/M metagenome (GOLD analysis project Ga0116217, IMG submission 89697) | Peat soil microbial communities from Weissenstadt, Germany - Sb_50d_4_PS metaG | ecosystem: Environmental > Terrestrial > Soil > Wetlands > Peat | place: Germany: Weissenstadt | collected 2010-09-21 | reverse complement strand
TCAGCTTGTGCTGGAGACTTACTTTCCCTATCTGGGTACAAGCTGGGGCACGCAAGGGTTCTACTCGGTCAGCGAATCTCAGCAAGCCATCGTGGGGGAGCGCTTTTTTGATAACGTCTTCGGCTCGACGGCGCGATTCGTGGTGATGGTGGACCGGCCGTTAATGGCGAGCGGCATTTACCCGTCGCTCGCGCAACTGCGCGAGAACATGAGCGGCTCGGGCAAGCTGGTGTCTTCGATCGCGGGGGAGCCCACGGCAGGTGCGGCGGGGTTGGAGTTCACGACGGAGGGGGAAGGCAAGGCGGCGCACTTTGTGGCCAAGCTGGGCTGGGATAAAGAGACGACGATAAGCGACGCCAAGAGCTGGCTTGAGGCAGACAAAATCGATGCGCTGCTGAAGGAGAAGGCGGAATCTTACGCGGCGCGCCGCCCGACAGTGAAGGGGCTATTTGAGGGAGCGCCGGAAGCTATCGGTAATTCGATGTTCTGGAACACGCTTTACGCACCCTCGAACGGGCTGATCTTTCCTAGCATCAGCCGTCGCTGGGCGCACGCATGGGGCGGTTGGGTAGTGGGTGAAATTGACTGCTTTTTCGGTTCCTTGCTCACCAGCTTGGAGGACACGGGGCAGACGGCGGCGGCGGTCAGGGCGATTCTTCTGGCGCAGACGGACACTGGTATGGTGCCCAACATCGCGGCAGGCTCAGGAATAACGCCGGACCGCTCCCAGCCGCCAGTAGGCTCCTATATTACCTGGAAAGTCTACCAGCGAATCCAGGACCGGGAACTGCTCGAGTGGGCCTATCCAAGACTTAAGAAGTGGCACGAATGGTGGCTGCACGACAGAGGCGATGGCCAGCCGTGGCGCGATGGCAATCGTGACGGATTACTCGAGTACGGCAGCGATCGCGGCTCGACGGACTCAACCGGCGGCCGCGGTTTCCTGCAAGCGGCCAAGTGGGAGGCCGGCTATGACGACGGTCCGGCGTATGATGGCGTTGCCTACGATCCCCACACCTATACGCTGAATATGGACGACGTGGGCCTCAATGCTCTGTATGCGCTTGAAGCCGAGTGCCTCTCGAAGATTGCCGGCATCCTCGGTAGGACTGAGGACGAAAAGGAACTCGCCGCCGATTACGATAGCATGAAGCAACGCATGCGTGAAAAACTCTGGAACGAACATGACGGCATCTATGAGAGCCGCTTCTGGAACGGGCAGTTCTCGAAACGCCTGTCAACGGCCAATTTCTACCCACTGTTCGCCGGCATCGCCACCCCGGAGCAAGCCAAGCGAATCATAGACGAACACCTGTTGAACCCGAAGGAGTTCTGGGGGACTTACGTCGTGCCGACGATCGCTCGCAACGACCCGGCGTTCCCCGACCAGTTTTACTGGCGCGGCGCCATCTGGGGGCCAACCAACTACATGATTTATCAGGGCATCACCCGCTATGGCTATGATAAGGTCGCCCTCGAATATGCTCAGAAGAATTACAACCTTTTTATGGATGACTGGAAAACTAACCAGCATGACGACGAGCAGTATTCCACGAGGGGCGGAAACGGGGGCGGCGACACGCACTACACTTGGGGAACGTTGTTGTGCCTGGTGGGGCTGGAGCAATACATTGACAAGAACCCGTGGGAGGGCCTGCGTTTTGGCGCGCTCAGTCCTGCCTCGAGCGGTGAGTTTCGCGGCAGCGCGTGGGACGGCCATACTTATGACGTGGCCATCGGCCCCCAAAGAACCGCGCTCAGCCGGGACGGCTCGATTCGCTTTGAGGCAACTGCGGGTGTGGTCGTGCGCAACTATCAAGCGGGAGCGTCGGAGGTTTCATTCACGATCAATGGCGGTCGGCCAGTCCGGGTCACCATCGCAGAATTTGATTCTGGCGAGCTGAATCTGAGATTAGACGGAAAGGTGGCGAAGAAGGTTAGGGTGGGCCAAAGTCGCGCGAAATTCGATATCCCAGCCGGGGAGCACGCGATAGAACTGACCAAGTAGCGCGGCCCCTGCAGTGCTATTCGCAAATTCGCATCTTGGAGCAATGTGGTATCGTGAGACCTTGATTCTTGGGAGGTAGAATAGGCCGAATTGAAGGGCTAAGTCGGCGGCCCGTGAGTCGTCCGGCTGAATGAGGCGGATGCTGTGAAACAATGGGGAGCCCGAAGTTTGATCGTCTGCTTTGTGGCTGCTGCCACCGCAATAGTTCTGGGGCGGGACACCTCGCAGCACGGCTCGAGCGCGGCAGGTTTGGCGTTTGCGCAGCAACTGGCAAGTGCGCACGCCATGAGTTCTTCTCTGTCGTCCAACCCTGACGGTTCGAAGCTGGTCGCGATTACGGTCGACTACCCCGAGGAAGGCTCGGTCTTCCCGCCGGAGATCACACCCCCTACATTCCTCTGGCGTGACGCTTCGAGCAGCGCCTCCGTATGGACGATCGATGTGGCGTTCACCGGCTCCGCCGGGATTCGGGTGAAATCGGCGGGCGAGCGGTTGCGCATTGGCGAGATCGACCCGCGTTGTGTTTCCGAAACCAACGAACTGCCCGAGCTGACACCGCAGCAAGCCGCGGCGCGGACTTGGATACCGGATGCGGCGACCTGGGAGGCGATCAAGCGACACTCGACGGAGCATCCAGCCACCATCACGATCACCGGATTCCAGGACGAGCATCTACACCACCCGGTTTCCCGCGGTGCGGTGGTGATTCAAACCTCGAAGGATCCGGTAGGAGCGCCGATCTTCTACCGCGACGTGCCACTCATGCCCTCGGAGCTGCAGAAAGGGGTGATCAAGCCGCTGGCCCAAAACGCTCTGCCTCTAATCGCCTGGCGGCTGCTCAACATCGGCGAGCCCCATAGCCGTCTGTTGTTGACGGGCCTCCACACCTGTGCCAATTGCCATTCGTTTTCCCGCGACGGCAAAACGCTGGGGATGGATCTCGATGGCCCTACAAACGACAAGGGGCTGTATGTGCTCACCTCGATCAAACCCGAAATGGCCGTCCGCAATCAAGACGTGATCTCATGGACGTCCCTCCGGGATGAGACGGTTTCACCCTCGAGGATCGGTTTCATGTCGCAAGTCTCGCCGGACGGCAGGTACGTTTTGACCATGTTGCGGGGGCTCGAGAAAGATCTCGCCAGCAGCTACTACGTGGTGAATTTCAAGGACTACCGTTTCCTTCAGGTGTTCTATCCGACGCGCGGCATCCTGGCATATTACGACCGCGCCACGGGCCGAAAGCGTCTCTTGCCGGGCGCTGACGATCCGCGCTACGTGCAGACGAACGCGGTCTGGAGTCCGGACGGAACGTACGTGGTCTTCGCCCGCGCGAAGGCGAGGGAATCTTACCTCGAAGGTCAGAATCTGCCGGAACATGCTAACGACCCGGAGGAGACTCAAATCCAATACGACCTTTACCGGATTCCTTTCAACGACGGCAAAGGTGGCCAAGCGGCGCCGATCGCGGGCGCTTCCCAAGACGGCATGAGCAATAGCTTTCCCAAGGTTTCGCCCGATGGGCGCTGGATTATCTTTGTGAAGTGTCGCAACGGGCAGTTGATGCGCCCCGACAGCCAGCTCTATATTGTCCCCGCGCAAGGCGGCGTGGCGCGGCGGATGCGCTGCAATACTTCCTTGATGAATTCCTGGCACAGCTTCTCTCCGAACGGGCGTTGGCTGGTTTTCTCCTCGAAAAGCCGTTCGCCTTATACGCAGATGTTTCTGACCCACCTGGACGAGCAGGGGAACGACAGCCCCGCGATCCTGATCGAGAACGCCACGGCGGCGAACCGCGCAGTGAATATTCCGGAATTTGTGAATATCCCCCCGGATGGGATGTTGAAAATCGACATGCCTGCGGCCGAATCGTACCGGCTTTTCGACATTGCGATGGATCTGACGGTTAAGGGGCAGGCTGAAGCGGCCATCCCGGAGTGGAAGAAAGTTCTGGAACTTGATCCTCGCAATGCCAAGGCCCACCACAACCTCGGGACCTTGCTGTTGCTGCAAGGAAACCGCGCCGAGGGAATCGATCACTTGCAGCAGGCGCTGGAGGTCGATCCCGACGTCAGCAATACCCAGAGCGGTTTGGGAATTGCGTTGTTGCAGGAAGGAAAGCTCGACGACGCGATTCCGCATCTCCAGCGAGCGCTCGAGCTCAATCCCAAATACGCCAAAGTCTATGACCTGCTCCTTTTCAACTCTGACTCGCCGACGAGTCCTCCTCCAGCGGATCCCAGACCGAAGGCGGAGGAGGGGGCCATCGAGAACGCCAGCCGGCAGGAGCATGAAAGCCTTGATGCAAAGTACCGAGAAAGCGTCGATGCGGTGCTCGCTTACACCATGGCGTCTGATGATCCCGCCCGCGGCGCGGAAATTGAGAAACTGATTGCGGGTTTGGATATTCCACGGCTACGCAGACTCGCTGAACAAGAGCAGGACTCGGACGAAAGCTCCGCTGCCCAGCGCCAGATTCTGCGCATCTTTCTTCATTCCTTCGAAGCTGCCAACACCTTGCTCGGACAGAACAGGAACGCTCAGGCCCTGACGTGCCTTGAAATCGCCGCCCAGGCTGCGCCGAGGAATCCTTACCTCTCCTATGACTTGGCCAGAGCGCAGGCGCTCATCAGCCAGCAGAAAGAGGCTCTAATCACCTTGCGACAGGCGGTGGAGGAAGGCTTTAACGACGCCGACCGGGCGGAAGGGGATCGCGCCTTCGACAACCTTCGCACCGAACCGGACTACCAGCAAGCTATCGCAAAGATGCGAAACGGCAAACCGTGGTCCACAGGCGGACCTTGATCGAGATTGCTTTCGGACACTATGTCCTCCTCGCGCGTTCGCAGCCATCTCCACAGAACACAGAAACTAAGAAAGCCGTATTATGTTGCCGCCTTCCGTAATTCCATATTCCATATACATGAATCGGTAATTAACGGTTAATATTCCAGCGACGTACACATGCGCGGCACGCGTGTTGTTGTAACCCGTTTATATTAGTTGATCTACAATCTGCGCACTATATAGACGATTTTGGGTCGTGACTTGCTCGACATTAACCGGTAGTCTAGCACGGGAAGTCTGTCAGGGACAATTCGTCGCACGCAGGGTTCGCAATGTGGTTGCCTTCATCGGTTTCCAACACCCTGCTTGTTCGCCCCACTGACTTGATTCCCGAAACACTCTTAGTCGCACAGTACGCCCGTTTCGTCGGTCAGTTCGCGAGAGGTGATTCGTGCAGCTGGCTTTTTCAGTAATGTCAGGCTTGATACAAAGTTACATGTAGGCAAATGCCCCTCGCTCGACCGAAGCAGTTACGCAGCGATGAATTTTGGCGTGTAGGGTAGGGAACCGCCCCGTTAAGGGCGGCTACGACCTTGAGAGGAGGGAGCTGTGAAATTTCACTCAGTGACGAGTAATGCCGAAGTTTTCCGTGCTTGGTGGAAAACCGTAACCCCGATCGCTTTGTTATGCACGGTGATGTTAGTTTTAGGCGTTGCACCATCAGGTGTTTTCGCTCAGATGAACACGGGCACGATCCTGGGTACAGTTGTGGACGCCTCCGGGGGTGCAGTGCCTGGGGCTAAGATAACGATCACCAACACGGGGACACAGATCAGCCAAACATTAGTAACGGACACTAGCGGAAACTATTCTGTCCCAACTCTGATTCCCGGCAATTATGATGTGGCGGCGGAGAAGGAAGGATTCCAAAAGAGCATCCGGTCGGGTATTACGCTTCAGATTGACCAGAAGGCTCGTGTTGACCTGACCTTGCAGGTCGGTGCGGTTACTCAGACGGTCGAGGTTAGTGGCCAAGCCCCGCTGGTCCAAACCTCGAGTTCCGAGCACTCGGAAGTGATCACCTCGGATCAGATTACTAGCTTACCTATGAACGACCGCAACTTTTCCCAGCTTGTCGCCCTGAATACAGGGGCAGTGCCTGACCCCGGCGACAGTGTGGGCCCCGACAACCCACAGGGGATGTCCTATATGCACGTCAACGGGACGGACTCCGGGGCGAACAACTGGATCATCGACGGTATTAGTGACAATGAGTCCTTCTTTAGCATTATCACCGTGAACCCCTCGCTCGATGCCATCCAGGAGTTCAAGGTTTCAACCAGCGACTACGCGGCGGAGTTCGGTCGCGCGGGTGGCGCCAATGTGCAGATTTCAATCAAGTCCGGGACCAACGCCTATCACGGTGATGCTTTCGAATTCGTCCGAAATTCGGACCTTGACGCCAGCGATTTCTTTACCAACGAAGCCCATGGCAAGATTCCTCCTTTCAAGCAGAACCAGTTTGGAGCCAACCTGGGCGGGCCCCTCAAGAAGGATCGTACATTTTTCTTTGTGGATTATGAAGGGTACCGTAGCCGCGAGGGACAGAGTGAGCTCGAAGTCCTTCCCAGCCTGCTGCAACGGCAGGGGATCTTTACGGAACCCGGCAACCCCACCCTTTACAATCCCAACGACGTGGTTAACGGAGTGCCGCAGCCTTTCGCTAACAATACCATTCCGTTAAGCATGCAGGATCCGGCAGCCAAGAACATAGTACCCCTGATTCCCAAGCCCAACGTGGTGGCGCCGATTGGCTCACCCAACTTCTCCAGCACGATCGCCGTCGCGCACACCACCGATGGCGGTGACGCCCGGATTGACCATCGGCTGAGCGAAAAGGACCAGATGTTCGTGCGTTACAGCATGCTGAACACGATACTGGATACTCCTAACTTCATGGGGCCGGTGATCGGGGGTGATCCATTCCTGGCCTCTCTGGCCACCACCCGCGATCAGAACGTCGCCATCAGCGAGATCCACACGTTCTCTCCCCAGACGATCAATGAGTTCCGTTTCGGGATCAACCGCGTACGGACCGACTGGACGGGGCCCGATGTGAACCTGAAAACTTCCGACCAGGTTGGAATTCCAGGTATCAATGACTTCTGCGGAACCTGCGGCGGCTTGGTGCGCATTGGGATTGCTGGTTTTAACACCTACGGCCACACCCCGTACGCTCCTACCTACCGCCACGATACGATTTTTCAATATGTGGACAACGTAACGTTCATCCGGGGCAAGCACACCTTTAAGGTCGGTGCGGATATTCGCCGCCAGCAGGCCGATCTTTACCAGACAGAGAACCCTATCGGTGAATTCGATTTTGACCAGCGGATTACCAGTGATCTTGGGGCTACAGGCACGGGCTCGGGATTCGCCAGTTTCCTGCTCGGTAACACCACCACTGCCGGGCGCGCAGCCTTGACGGACTACCCTTCCAATCGTGGCTTCCAAACTTACTTCTTTGGCCAGGATGATTGGAAGGTCAACCAGAAGCTGACCCTCAATATCGGCGCTCGCTGGGAGTACTACTCGCCCGAGACCGATGCCCACAAAAACATTGCGAACTTCGACTTGACTTCCGGGGATATTTTGTTAGGCTGCATCGCCACGAGCTGCTCGGGTGGTGTGAAGCCGCAATGGACGATTATCGAGCCACGGGTTGGTCTCGCGTATAGCCCTGACCATGGCAAGACAGCCATCCGCGCCGGCTTCGGCGAGTCCGCTTACTCTCCAGGATGGGGTGGACAGATCGGCACGCTCAATGACAATTACCCCTTCGTTACAGGTCAGGCATTAACTCCTGCCAACTACTTGACATACACTTCCGGAGACCCCCTGCTGAGCGAAGGTCTGCCGGCTCTGCCTCCCGTGGCAACACGGCCCAGCGCCCCTGCTGGCCACATCATTCCCAACGGGGGAGGCGCGGGCGGCGCGAACAGCTCTATTTTCTGGCAGGACCCGCATCTCAAGATGACGCAGGTATGGCAATGGTCATTCGACATTCAGCGATCGATCACACCCAACCTGTTGCTGGACGCGGCTTACGTGGGCAATTCCGTGGAACACATCTTCGTCACCCTCCCGGGTAACTACCCTGAGCCGGGAGTGGTGACAGCCACAGGAGAAACCATAACGGAAGCCCGGCCGTACTACAACGTTGATCCTTTGATGGCGGGGTTCTCCAGACGCCAAAACTCGGGGCATTCGATGTACCATTCCCTCCAACTCAAGCTCGAGAAGCGCACGTCCTACGGCCTGTCGTATCTCATCGGCTACACCGCGTCGAAGAATATCGAGGATGGCGTAGACTACGTTGATCCTGATCACTATATGAACAAAGACATCGTCGGCTATGACACTCCGCAGCGGCTGGTGGCGAGCTATAAATACGAATTGCCTTTTGGACAAAAAAGGCATTTTGGCAACCACTGGAATCGGGCGGAGGATGCGGTTCTTGGCGGCTGGTATGCGACCGGCATCACCACGTACAATGGTGGCTTCCCGTTCGCTCCGAGCATTACCAGCACCCTGGATAACGGTAACGGCAACGCGCCCAATCGAGTTTGCAGCGGGCGCCTGTCCCACCGCACCATCCAGGAATGGTATGACTGGCAGTGCTTTGTGGCCCCGCCCACAAACGTTTTCGGAAACATGGGGTACAACATCCTGCGCGGTCCCGGCTACCGGGACTGGGACCTTGGGCTGCTGAAGAACTTCGTGTTCACGGAAACCAAATACCTGCAATTCCGTGGGGAGTTCTTTAACCTGCCCAACAACGTGAATTTCGGTACCCCGAATTCTTACCAGTGCGGGGGAGGGTGCGGTGAGGGCGCCATCACGAGCATTCAATCTAGAAGTATTCCGCGACAGATCCAGTTCGCGTTTAAGCTTTTCTTCTAGTACCGCCTTGCAAACCAACCAGCCCCGGCATTGCTCTTTAACGCCGGGGCTTTTCTCTGAATATGCTCAACACTTCCTCGCTCCACTCGGAACACCAACGTTCCGCTGCGCTCGCCAGATGATAGCCCTCTCCCTTGGGGAGAGGGTGGATCGCGACGGCGCTTTCACCAGCCGTCACGGGCCGGGTGAGGGGTCACTTCCGTTTGACGCAAGAACTCCTCGGAGCCCTGTAGGAGAAGCCGCCATGCTCTTATTCCCAATCCCACGTACTTGCCAAACGCCGCGACTTCCGACTTTGGAAATCTCGGCGTTGTTTCTACTCGCCACGCTCATTCCTTCAGCCAGCCGCTCTCAGACCGCACCCAATCCCGGCGAATTCACGGTTGGCAATCGACTAATCTCGCGTGTCTTTACGGTGGAGAATGGACAACCCTCCACCACCGCGCTCAAAGCCCTGACTAAGACCAGGGTGACGTCGGAAGAATTCGAGATTGCCTTGAAGGTGGATGGCCGCACGGTTCTGCTGAATCGTCACAATTGTTCGCCGGGCCGGTGGTCTGGCGCGCCCTCGGGCTTGCGGGCTGACTTAAGCTGGGCATCGGACGACTTCGCACTCGAGATTCATGAAATCTACCAGGCTGAGGAGAATCGGCCATACATCTTCAAGTGGCTCGAAATCACCAACCGCGGCAGCCGATCCGTGCTCCTCGAGCGAGTAACCGTGGATTTACTCCATGTCAACGAGGGCGGTGCGCCGGTGCGAGGCGGCGTGGGACAGCCAGTGTTCCTCAATAACGAGCTTTTTGGGGGCATTGAACATCCTGCGGCGGAGAACACGCTTCACCTGCAGGATATAGTCCTTGCGCACCACCCTTACGCCGAGGTACAGCCAGAAGCAACGTGGAAGAGCAAACGGGCTGTACTCGGCGCTGCCACTGCCGGCAATGGCTCCGTTGAGGACGCCTTCCGCAGATATCTTGTGGAGGTCGCCGGCCGAGGCCCGGTTTACCGGCCCATCTACTGTGATTGGGCCGCTCATGACGAACTGGGGACATTGCTCAAGCCGCAACTAACGGAACAACTGACGGATTCGCTTCTCGACCGGCTCCAGACAATGAAATCCGCGTACGGAATCCAGTTCGACTACTACTTAATGGACGCGTTCTGGTACGACCCGAAAGACGCTTACCTGACTTTTAAGAAACCCAACTGGCCGCGCGGATATGAACCCGCTCTTCACCGCATGTTGGATCTTGGCATGAAGCCCGGCCTGTGGTTTGACATGGGAGGTTCGACGCTGGATTTGAAGGACACAACTTCCTGGCACGGTCCGGAAGAGCCATGCCTATCCAATCCGGCGCTTACCCAGGTTTTCGAGAATGCCTTCGAGTTGCACATCCGCGATCACTCGCTCGGCATGTTGAAATTCGACTTCGCCAATCTGCTCTGTGCGCATGGCAGCGGCGAAGAGCCGTCAGTTGCCATTCTCGAGAGGAACGCCGATAGCTTGCTCGAGGTTTGCCGGAAGGCCAGGGAGTTGAATCCCGCCATGGTCATCCGCGCCTACAACGGGTTCAGCTCGGGCGAGATGATGGAGAGCACCAAGTACTATGACCAGGCCTACGCCATCTCTCCCTGGTGGGTTATGTGGTTTGATTCGGTCTACTCCGGAGACCCCCGGCCCTCCGAGTTGCCCTCAGTGACGTCTTTGCGCGATTCGGTGAATTGGTACCAGGATCACGTTTTCCGCGGCTACGCGCGCTCCCTCATGCCCCTCTTCGCCATTGATGACTCCGGGACGCTGGTCGGCAAGACTTCCACCATTCTCTATCTGGGCGCCGAAGGCTTCACCGATTCTTGGATTTTGAACATCATGCGTGGCGATCTCGCTCCCACGTTCTACGGCGACCTTACGCTGTTGACCGACAACGACCGCAAATTCTTGGCGGGCACCCTCCGTTTCCTGCGCGAGCATCAGGACCTGCTCGAGAACACCCGGCCCATCCTCGGAATTCCGGGACGCGGTGAAGTGTACGGCTATTTGTCCGATAACCAAGACAGCGGCTTTGTCACCCTTGTGAATCCCGGACTTTTCCCCCAGTCCTTTGCTTTCCTGCTGCCGAACGACAAACTCTCCCGCGGGTTCGCAAAGCTGGTCTTTTCTAACGACGGCCAGGCGCACGACCCGACACGCCGAACGGAGGGCGTCTTGCAAGGAACGCTGGCCCCTGGCGAGATTCGAGTCTACGCGCTGGGCTTGCGCGAGTGGATCGAGCCGATCAAGTTGCCTTCCGCGCCGACACGCCAGTACCACGAGGTGACACCTATCGGCAATCCCTTTGGTTCCAACCGAGAGGCTGAAATCCAGCTTGGTTCGAGCCACACCGGCATGACATTGGCTGTCGTCATCCAATACCGTAAGGCAGGGGAAGCGGACCGGTCCTTCGAGCGTCCGCAAGAGGTCTTGAGAGTCGTGGGGAATGTTGGGTCTATGCAGGTGAGCTTTGCTTCCATTCCCAGAGAAGGCACAGATATCTGGTCGCATTGCTCGTGGGCTGTCTTCAAGTACCACGTCACAGTCAGTGATGCAAATCAACTACTTAAGCTAAAACTGATTGGTGAAATACCACCCCACACCACCTCGACGATCACGGCTTTATGGCTGAAATGATGTCGTTTTTGCCAAGGTAGAATAAGTACGTCGTCCACTTTTCAAGCTCGAGTTCGAACTCGCTCGTCGGCCCGGATAACACTCTGCGACCGAACACTTCGCAAACTCCCTCCGCCCGGAAAGGCAGCCGAATTCGGCGGGATCCCGCGGCGCCTGTATGCAGAGCCAGCCAAGATCGATTCGCATAGAGAACGTCTGGGTCCTCATTCAGGATGCACACGTCGGTGGAACGGGCGACCTCACGCCATACCGCCGCTGGCGCCGGCCCCGCGCTCATGTAAATTGACTGCCATCCATCCACCGACTTCACGACGTATCCTGGCTTGTTGTTGGCCGTCAGGACCCCCAGCGTGGTGGCTCGGGGATCATCTGCGAAGAATATTGGCGAGCACGCAATTGCTGTGGGCGGCCGTTCCTGCAAGGAAGTGAGAGTATGGTGGTTGGCTTCGAAACTGTACCCCTTCCCCAATCTTCGCGTTAGCGGATGATCGCTATCAGTGATCCTCAAGTCCAGCGAGCCTTCCATTGGATCTGCTGCGATTCGGATTGCAGTAAACTCCTCCATGTTCTTCAGGTCAAGGCTCGGGCCGATCAGGCCTGCCGCGTAGAGCCAGACTGCCGTGGCATGGTTCTCTCGCAGTATTCTATGCAGGGATTCACGTTCAGCCGCCGTTGCCACGAAAACATTCAGGAAGATATAGAGCTTATAGGGCCGAGCGCGTTGCCGCACAACATCCTCGAGAATGAGCGTGTCATATGGGGTTCCCATTCGGCGCAGCTCGTAGAATTGAGAGAGCACGAACGGGTTCATGACGTTCTGTGCGGGGTCGAGCTTCAGGTAGAACGGGCTGCGGTCGTCAACCACCACGACAGCCTGGGCGATGGATTCACGCTCGGTCTCGAGACCGAAACGGTGTATGCGCGCCATCTGCGCCAGATCCTGCAGGATGTCGGGTGCCGAGTACCAGTATCCGTCGGCTTCGTTCGTCATCCACCATAAAGCACATCCTTCTACAAGCGATTGGCAGAAATTGCGTCGCAATACCTCACGCGTGTCACGCGGGCTTCCGACACGCATGTTGGTCTCATTCGGGTCGGGGGCGGCCTTAGCCAAATACGTCCAAGTATCGGTTTCATTGAAGTAAACTTTGCCGTGTAGTTGGACGGACGTTACGACGCCTTGCGGGAAATCCATTCCGCCGATGCCGCGATCGTAATACCCATTGGGGCTGCATACAAAATCGACTTCGGGAGTTTCCAAAATACGCTCGAGGCCACAGTGAGCCGAGGCCCGCAGGCGATAATCGTTAAAATTGCTGTGGATGTCATAGCCGAAGAAAACGCCGTAAAGCGCCTGGGCTTTGGTTTCTGCCTTGACCACTTTGCCGAAGAATTGAATCAATTCGACGTTCAAATCTGACAAGAACTCATAATAGTCCGGAACGACGCAAGTTCGCGCGGGATCAATGAACATCCCCAAATCGGCGTGTCGCAGATCCTCATCGGTAGGGGCGCCTGCGCTGTCAAAATCAACCGTAGGGTTCTTCCAAACTTGGCGGAGTTGTGCGGTGTCCCCATGGTAGCGAACCCTGAGCCATTGGCGAAAGGCGCGGAGGGTAGCAGGCGAACGGTCAATACTGGCCGGCTGGTCCCATCCCCAGTACATCCACTCGCCGCACGTTCCCCATCCCACGTGGTATCCCAGGACCCTGTCCGCAAACGAAGACGCTTCGACGTGGCGGAGCAGATGCCGCAGGTCTTCCTCCGCACTAGTTTTCCAGACCGCTGACCCCAGAGCCGGGTGGCCGAGGTACGACTCGCCCGGGTTCTGCGCTTCCCACGCCTCCTGGTTCTGAGGACCCCAGAGCAACACGCGTGGCATTAGATAGCTCTTTGGATTCTGTTTGAGGATGTAATGCGCGATATCGTCGAAGCTTCCGGTCTGCAAAGGGTAGCAGTCAGTCCTGGGAGCATAGGGAGATGCATCGGGGCCGCTATTGAGGTGGAATGTGAAGAAATCCACCCCTGCGCCGTCGAAATCCGCCGCCGCCTTCGGCGTCATAGTGAGCGCAAAGTGGACCATGGGCACCACGGGGCGATCATAATGATAGATGGTGGTAACTCCGTGCAGGCGGCGCACGCTGAACCTGGGGACTCCGGAAGGTGTATTTGTTGCACGGGCGCGCCCCGGCGAAGTTCCGACCAAATAACCAGCCGTTACGGACACTAGAAAAGTTCGACGATCCAGCATGGCGTTGCTCCTCTATCGCAATTCCCGTGGTCCAAAGCAACCGGTCTAAGGCCTGTTCTCCGGCATCGGCTTGAGTTTCCCGGCTCTTGCCTTTTCATCCTTTTGCTTGAACAAATTTAGCTGCTCTTGAGCGTTGTCATCTTTGTTCAAGCGGCGATAGATCTGGAATAGGAGATAATGCGGCGTCGCGTCCTCTGGGGCGAGTTCGATATAGTGCCGAAGCTGAGGCACCGCGGCCTCATACAGCTCCTGCTGGTAGAGGGCTTTTCCCAGTCCAAGATATCCATTCACTATACCGGGCTCTATGGCGATCGCCGCCTGAAATTCCCTCGCGGCCTCGGCCGGGGCGTTCTGTTCCAGCAGCACCATCCCCAATTTGTAATGTGCCATGAAATGATTGGGAGCAAGTTCGATCGTGCGGCGGAATTCCGCTACCGCTCTTTCGAGTTGAGAGTGTTTCCAGCAGGCAGTTCCCAATACGTAGTGAAGCGAGGGCAAGTCTGGTCGCAACTCCACGGCCTTCTCGTATTCCTTGACGGCTTGTTCCGGAGCATTTTGCAGATCATAATACTCGCCGCGGACTTGATGTATGCGATAAGAATCCTCCCCCAGATCTGCGAGCCGACTCAGCATCGAAGAGGAGAGGCGAGAGTAGCCTTTGACGAGGAAGTATAGTTCATCCGCATCGGTTGGAGCCTTTGCCGCTTCCCGGTCAAAGGCTTTGTTGGCCTCGTCTTCTCGGTCCAGGGCGAGGTAGCAGAGCCCTAGATAGAAGGTAGCCTCCATATTTTCCGGATTGGTGTGGACCACCGTTCGCAACGGCTCGAGCGCCTCCTGGGCGTGGCCGGTATGAAAACGATCGATGCCCAGGCGCTGGTATACCTCCAGGTTGTCAGGCTGGAGCAGCACCAATCTCTCCAGCAGGGGCAGGGATTTCTTGAATTCACCTGCTCGATCATACAGAGCTACCAACTGAAGAAGCACCTTGGGATCTTTGGGGCGAGCGGCGGCTGCGGCCTCGGCGGCCGCTATCTGCTTTGCTGGATCTCTTCGGAAATGAGTGTCCCTGGAGGCCGATTCTTCCTGGCTGCCTGCCCGCGCCGGCACGCTTCCGGATAGCGTAGCGCTCACCACCAAGCACAAAACGAACCCACACCCCTGCGGCGAAAAGCATAAATTATGGTTTGTCAATTTGGACTTCCAAGCGCTGAATAAGATCTCCGGGGCTGTCCTCCCGGTTGGTGGCTTGAAACAACCGAAACTGCTCCGCCGAGCGAGGCTGATCGCCGAGCTTCTTGTAGATGAGGCCGAGTTGGTAGTGAGATTGCGCCAAACTGGGGTT
>Ga0116217_10003167_pt1 | contig 15028 bp, 14 predicted proteins | sample Sb_taG_6_FD_89697 | JGI IMG/M metagenome (GOLD analysis project Ga0116217, IMG submission 89697) | Peat soil microbial communities from Weissenstadt, Germany - Sb_50d_4_PS metaG | ecosystem: Environmental > Terrestrial > Soil > Wetlands > Peat | place: Germany: Weissenstadt | collected 2010-09-21 | reverse complement strand
CGCCAGCGCCAGCGCGAGTTCCAGCGCCTTGAACGCGGGCGCCGAGCCGTCGTTTGCGTGCAAAATGGTTTTGAACATCGACGACTCCAGATCTTAGTCGGATGTGGCCGAAGCCTTCGGCAATGCGGCGGTGGCGTGCGCGGGGAGCGCTGTCGCGGAATCGGCGCGCGGAAGCAGATGGCGTGGCAAAAAGAATGCATTGGCGATCACAGTCGGAACGACGGCGCTCGCAATGACCGTTGCCACCAGCGCCGAGTACTGTGCCTGGTTAATAATGCCATGTGACAGGCCAAACAAAGAGGAAATCGTTCCGAACGTCAGCCCGGTCGACATCAGGAGAGTCGTGTACATACCCTCCTGACGTGGCGATCCGAAAAACTTTGTGATCGGATAGACGCCAACGATCTTGGTGACGATCTTGACGACAAGGAAGAAGACGAAAGCGCTTGGCGCAGCGATGAGGGCCGGTATGGAAACGAACGATCCAGCGCGAATGAAATAGAACGGCGTCAGCAGGCCGAATGTCAGGGTGCGTAACCGCCTGATCAGCGCATGATCCTTGCCGACCGTGCCCGCCAGCACCATGCCGATCAAGTAGGCCGGAAGCACCGCTTCGCTATCGGCCCAGGCGGCGAGCGCACCCATGCCCAATAGGCAAAGCAGCAAAAACTTTGTCTCCAGCTCCGAAGGGCGATTGCCGTAGCGGCGGAAAAACCGCGGCGTCAGCCAGGGCAATACCGCAAAGACAACGATGCCAACGGCGATGAAGATCAGCGTCTTCATCGTAAACGGCGCAAAGATGAGCCCCAGCGCCACGACCGTGCCGAGATCCGTGACGAAGCAGGCGGCAAGAACGGTTTTACCGTATTCGGTCGTGTTGAAGCCGAACTCGATCATCACCGCATAGACCACGGCGACGGATGTGGTGGACATGGCCACGCCTGCGAGCCAGCTCGGCATGACTTCCCAGCCGAGCAGATAGTGAGCGGCTGCGGCGCATCCCAGGAATGGGAACAGGAAGCTGATCAAGCCGATCGCCGCGGCTTCCTTCCACTTCAGCCTGAAGACGACCGGATCGAGTTCGGCTCCGGCCAGAAAGGTGAGGACGATGGCGCCGATAGCCGACAAAAACTTGATCCAGGATTCGTCGGTGCCCAGCACGGCCGATCCGACCGCGGCGCCATGATCAGCTGCGCAATCGTTCCGACGACGATCTCCGACAGCGCGGACGAGATGCGCAACCAGATCGCCAGCAGGCTCGCAATCAGCGCAAGCCCCAACCAGAGCGAAGCGAGCGCCAAAACGGCCGTCATACTGCCCTCCTGCAATCCATAAGCTTCGACGCAAGGCACGACGCCCCGGCAATCGAGCGGTCACGCAACGGTCTTGGAGGCAGCGGGAGCCCAAAAAATAAACTCCTGCCGACGCCAAGCGCCCGGCAGGAGTCATCAGCCTCATCGGCGGTTACGGGGGGACTCCATCCCAGAAGTGCCGCTTATTCTAGCTGGGAATTCAAAGATGACAAGCCGAAATGGTTCCGAGGCCTGCTCACATGCTCACATGGCGACGCGCTCAGATTGGCGTGCGGTGTTGGCAGACAGCAGATCCGATTCGACCGATACTGCGGCGCGGTCTGATGCAGCCCAATGCAGCGCGCCGCATGAAAACACCGTGACGCCGCCCACGGGCGCCCGATGGGTCCGCCCCTGGCCGTTATGGCAAATTTTGTTCTACCACGCGCTGGCGTCATTATTGTGGGGGGATCAACTGATTCGCGGCAAGCGAAACCGGAATTGCATAGGTGAGCAAGCATTCGCCGCTAACCGCACACGGTCGACGCATCCGAGAACTCGACCGATCGTTGGAGCGGGACTCTGATGCCCTCGGCGCGCGCTTTGAGCGCGCCGGCCTGCTCAGGGAGCGGGGTTTGTTCGAGGAGGCCAAGCACGACTATCTGCAACTCCTTCGCCGCGCGCCGACCGATTTCGGCGTATTGAACGATTTCGGCACGCTCGTTCTCACCGCCGGCTACAGGGACGCCGCCCGCTCGCTGTTCAGCGAAGCCGTGCGTCATCATCCGAATAATCCGAACGGGTATGTCAATCTGGCGAACTTACTGTTCCTCAGCGGCGATCGGGAAACGGCGCGTTCTCATTTCGAAGCGGCGCTTTGGAGTGATCCGGACCACGCTCACGCTCACCGCGGCATGGCAAACCTCCTAGCCGAGATCGGCGATGCAGTCGGCGCCAGACGGCACCGGGATAAAGGGTATAAGAATCATTTCCAGACGACATTGCCTTATCGCGGCGACGGTATCTGCGTCCTGCTGTTGATCTCGGCCGCCGGCGGCAATATCCCGACAGCAACCCTTCTCGATGATCGGCAATTCCGGACTACGGTTCTGGCGACGGAATATGCTGATCCGAATACGCCACTGCCGCCCCACGATCTGGTCTTTAACAGTATCGGCGATGCCGATCTGTGCAGGGAGGGATTGCACGCTGCGTGCGCGGTGCTCACCCGCACCGATCGGCCGGTGATCAATCATCCGCGCGCCGTGCTCAAAACCGGACGGGCTTTGAACGTCGAACGCCTGCGCGGCGTCCCCAATTTGATCGTGCCACGCGTGGTCAGCGTACCGCGCCGGCTGCTCGCAGGCGGCGAAGCGGAAGCGGCCATTGCAGAGAACGGCTTTTCGTTTCCATTCCTGGTGCGAACGCCCGGCTTTCACACCGGCCGCTATTTCGTTCGCCTGGAGAATCTGCCGGGATTAATGGCGGCGGCGGCGGAGTTTCCCGGCGACGATATCTGCCTGATCGATCAGCTCGACGCGCGCGACGGCGACGGATTCTTTCGCAAGCTGCGCGTCATGATCATCGACCGCAAAATGTATCCGCTGCATCTGGCGATTTCGCGCAACTGGAAAATCCACTATTTCAAAGCCGACATGGCGGACTGTCCTGAAAATCGCCGCGTGGACGAAGCATTTCTCAACGATATGCCGAGCTTCATCGGGCCGCGCGGCATGGCCGCGCTGGAGCGGATCAACGCGGCGCTCGACCTCGATTATGGCGGCATCGATTTCGCCGTGAATGCCGACGGCGACATTCTGTTCTTCGAGGCCAACGCCACCATGGTGATGGTGCCGCTGTCGAACGATCCGAAATGGGATTATCGGCGGCCGGCGTTCGATGCGGTCTTTGCCGCGATGCGCACGATGTTGATGGAACGAGCGGCTGGTGCAGCGTGGTGGACCGCCGCCGAAGCTTAGCGACTAGTAGCGGTCCTGCCGGAAATCGGGTTGGCTTTTGGCCCTGAGAAGGATGGGGCCGTCAGCGATACCGAACCCTCGCCACTATCGGCAGGGAATCTTCGAAACGCCGTCCGAATCTGCTCATTTAGAGTGCATAGACAATGGCATAACGGCTGCTCATTTTTTAATCAGCGGGACGGCGCGCCGCCGCGGCCGCAATGGAACCTACAACCGGACGATGTAAATTTCCGAAGCAAATCAAATAGTCAGCATGTTTCTTCTTCGGCGAACTCGCTGGCATGGCCCTTGCGACGTGCCGGTCCGTCAATCCGGGAATGCCCATCGTCCTGATGGTCAGCCAGCAGCGGCGCCCATGGCGCTCGCATGCGTACAGGGAGCAAGCAATGACCTTCGACAAGCTTTCGCGCCGCCACCTCCTACAGGGAACGGCGGCCTTGACCCTTGGCACCGCCTTGCCGCTGCGCGGGGCTTTTGCCGCCGACACGACGGTCGGCTTCATCTATGTCGGCTCGCGCGACGACTATGGTTACAACCAGGCGCATGCGGCCGGCGCTGCGGCACTCAAGAAAATGCCCGGCATCAAGGTGGTCGAGGAAGAAAAAGTCCCCGAGACCGACGCCGTGGAAAAGACCATGGAGTCGATGATCAATCTCGACGGGGCGACGCTGCTCTTCCCGACCTCGTTCGGCTACTACAATCCGCACATGCTCAAGATGGCGACTAAGTTTCCGAAGCTCCGCTTCGAGCATTGCGGCGGCCTGTGGTCCGAAAAAGATCCGAAGAATGCCGGCAGCTATTTCGGCTATATCGACGAAGCGCAGCATGTCAGCGGCATCGTCGCCGGCACCATGTCCAAATCCGGCAAGCTCGGCTTCGTCGCCGCCAAGCCCATTCCGCAGGTGCTGCGCAACATCAACGCGTTCACGCTCGGCGCCAAGCTCGCCAACCCGAAAGTCACGACGCAGGTGATCTTCACCGGCGACTGGTCGATGCCGGTGAAGGAGGCGGAAGCCACCAACAGCCTGATTGACCAAGGCGTCGACGTTCTCACCTGCCATGTCGACGGCCCGAAGACCGTGGTCGAGAATGCCGCCCGCCGTGGGGCGATGGTTTGCGGTTATCACGTCAACCAGTCGGTGCTCGCGCCGCAGGCCTATCTCACCGGCGCCGAGTGGAATTGGGAAGTGCTCTATCCGCGTTTCGTGAAGATGTTCACCTCGGGCGAGACGATCCCGAACTTCTATCGCGGCGGCCTGAAGGAAGAGCTCGTGAAGGTGTCGCCGTACGGGCCGATGGTCAGCGAAGCGGCGAAGAAGAAAGCCGATGAGGTCAAGGCGGCGCTCATGGCCGGAAGCTATGTGATCTTCAAGGGCCCGATCGTCGACAACAAGGGCGCCACGGTCATCGCCGCCGGCGTCTCTCGCGGCCAGACCGATCCCGAGCTGGAAAAGATGAGCTATCTGGTCGAGGGCGTCATCGGAGCGACTTCGTGAAGGCTGATGTCGGCGCACCTGTTGTGAAATCGGGGCTAGGCGAATTGCTTCGCCTGCCCCCTTTCGGCCGCAAGCTCGGCGGCGTGGCGGAATACGTCGTCATCCCCGCGCTCGCCTTGCTGGCTTCACTGGTGCTGTTCGGCATCTTCGTCGCGGCCTTCGGGAAGAACCCGCTTGATCTTTATTTCTATATGTATCAGGGCGCGTTCGGCACCTGGTTTTCCTGGCAGAACACGCTGACGCGCGCCGCGCCGCTCATTCTCACCGCGCTGTGCACGGCGCTGCCGGCGCAGCTCGGCATGGTGATCATCGGCGGCGAGGGGGCGCTGTTGATCGGCGCGCTGTGCGCCACGAGCGCCGCCCTTGCGTTGCCGGCGGCGCCGCCGCTTGTTGTCGATCTCGCCATGGCGCTCGCCGGCATGGCCGGCGGCGGCTTATGGATCATGCTGTCCGGCGCGTTGCGCCAGTTTCGCGGCGTCAACGAGACGATTTCGAGCCTGCTGCTCGTCTATATCGCGCTCGCTATTCTGAATTTTCTGGTCGAAGGCCCGATGCGCGATCCGACCAGCCTCAACAAGCCGTCGACGCCGGAGATCGGCGCCGCCAACATGATCGGCAGCATTCCCGGCACCGACGTGCATTGGGGCTTGGCATTCGGCATCATCGCCGCCGCGCTCTCCTACATTCTGATCTATCACACGGTGTTCGGCTTTGCCGCGCGTGTTGCCGGCGGCAATATTCGCGCCGCCAAGGTCGTGGGCCTGAGCGTCGGCAAGCTCATTCTCATCATCTGCTTTCTCGCCGGCGCCGCCGCCGGCCTCGCCGGCATGATGGAAGTCGCCGCCGTGCAGGGCCGCACCAATGCCAACCTCGCGGCCGGTTACGGCTTTGCCGGCATTCTGGTGGCGTTCCTCGCCCGGCAAAATCCGCTCGCCGTCATTCCGGTCGCCGTTCTCCTCGGCGGCATCGGGGCGAGCGGCGGTCTGTTGCAGCGGCGGCTCGGATTGCCGGATGCCTCGGTCCTGGTGCTGCAAGGCATGATCTTCGTCATGGTGCTGGCAAGCGACTCGCTTTACGGCCGCCTGAGCTTCCTGAAAGGAAAGTCCTGACCGTGGCCGCGCCCGGCGATATCGGCTTGTGGACGGTGCCGCTGGCGGTGCTGGGCGGCGCCGTGCGCGTCTCGACGCCGTTTTTGTTCGTCAGCCTCGGCGAATGCATCACGGAACGCAGCGGCCGCATCAATCTCGGTCTCGAAGGCACGCTGGTCATGGGCGCGATGGCCGGCTACGGCGTGTCCTACCTGACCGGCTCGCCCTGGCTTGGCGTGCTCGCCGCCGGCATCGCCGGGGCCGGAATGGGCGCGCTGCATGCGGGGATCTGCGGATTGCCGCGCGTCAACGACATCGCCGTCGGCATCGCCTTGATGCTGTTCGGCGTCGGGCTTGCCTTCTATCTCGGCAAGCCGCTGATCGAGCCGACGGCGCCGCGTTTGCCGTCGATCGATTTCGGCTGGTGGAGCGATATTCCGCAGCTCCGCGCCGCGTTGCGCATCAACGTGCTGTTTCTGTTGGGCGTCGCGCTCGCGCCGATCCTGGTCTGGGCGCTACGCACCACGCGCTGGGGGCTGATCATCCGCACCGCCGGCGAGAGCGCAGACGCGGCGCTCGCCATGGGCTATTCGGTCAACATGATCCGCCTGCGCGCCACCATGTTCGGCGGCTTTCTCGCCGGCATCGGCGGCTCGTTCCTGTCGCTGTTCTATCCCGGCAGCTGGAACGAAGGCCTCTCGAGCGGGCAGGGCATCACCGCGGTGGCGCTGGTGATCTTCGCGCGCTGGAATCCGATGCTGTGCCTTGGGGCGTCGCTGTTGTTCGGCGGTGCTGCTGCGCTCGGACCGGCGTTGCAATCCGTCGGCTTCAGCCACGGCTATCATCTGTTCAATGCCGCACCCTATATCCTGACATTGCTGATCATGATCGCGACCTGTTCGCCCAAGCGCACGCTGGTCGGCGCGCCGGCGGAACTGTCGATCACGAGGTGAGCCGTTGACGAGGTGAAGTCATGCATCAAACGGTGACGAAAGAGAGCGGCGCCGCTGAACGTTACGTCGCCGCCGATCCGTATCCGTGGCCGTATAACGGCGATCTGCGTCCGCAGAACACGGCGCTGATCGTCATCGACATGCAGACCGACTTTTGCGGGGTCGGCGGCTATGTCGACAAGATGGGTTACGACCTGTCGCTGACCCGCGCGCCGATCGAGCCGATCAAGCGCACGCTGGCCGCCGCGCGCGCCAAGGGCTTCCACGTCATCCACACCCGTGAGGGCCACCGCCCCGATCTCGCCGATCTGCCCGCCAACAAACGCTGGCGCTCGCGCCAGATCGGCGCCGGCATCGGCGATCCGGGACCGTGCGGCCGCATTCTGGTCCGCGGTGAGCCCGGCTGGGAGATTATCGACGAGCTTACGCCGCTCGATGGCGAATCGATTATCGACAAGCCCGGCAAAGGCTCGTTCTGTGCCACCGATCTCGAGCTCATGCTGCGCCTTGCCGGCATCGATAATATCGTGCTCACCGGCATCACCACCGACGTGTGCGTGCATACCACCATGCGCGAGGCCAACGATCGCGGCTTCGAATGCGTGCTGCTGGAGGATTGCTGCGGCGCCACCGACAAAGGCAATCACGAGCACGCCATCAAGATGGTCAAGATGCAGGGCGGCGTGTTCGGCGCCGTCTCGGATTCGGCGGCATTCATCAAGGCGATCGCATGAGCGAGATGGCGACGCTCATCCCGCCCGGCGGGCTGCCATCGCCGACCGCGTCCAAAAAGACTTTTGGCGTCGAAGCGCTCAACATGACCAAGCGCTTCGGCGAGTTCGCCGCGCTCGACCAGGTGTCGCTGAAGGTGCGGCCCGGCACGTTCCATGCGCTTCTCGGCGAGAACGGCGCCGGCAAGTCGACGCTCGTCAAGTGCATCATGGGCTATTATCAGGCCGATGCCGGCGAGCTAATTGTCGACGAACGCCAGGAGGTGATCGGTAATCCGCGCGCGGCGCACGCACTCGGACTCGGCATGGTCTATCAGCATTTCACCTCGGTGCCGGCCATGACAGTGGCGGAGAATTTCGTGCTGGCGCGCGATCATGTGCCCGCTGTCGTCGATTGGCCGCGCAAGCGTAAGGCGCTGGAGGAATTTCTTTCGCGCATGCCGTTCCGCGTTCCGCTCAACGCCAAGGTCTCGGCCATTTCCGCCGGCGAGCGGCAGAAATGCGAGATCCTCAAGCAGCTTTATCTGCAGCGCCGCTTCCTCATCCTCGACGAGCCGACGTCGGTGCTGACGCCGGGCGAGGCCGACGAGGTGCTCGGCATGCTGCGCGGCATGGTCGCCAGCGGCGTGCTCACCATTCTGATGATCACCCACAAATTCCGCGAGGTCATGGCGTTCGCCGATGAAGTGACCATCCTGCGGCGCGGCAAGCTCGCCGGGCAAGGGCACGTCAAGGATCTGAGTTCCGACGCCATGGCGCGCACCATGATCGGCGCCGAAGAGCTCACCGTGCAACCGCCGCGCACGGGTGAATATGGCGCGCCGCGGCTCGACATCGAGAAGCTCAACGCGCTCGACGACGGCGGCCAGCCCGCGGTGCGCGACGTATCGCTCTCGATCCGCGGCGGCGAGATCGTCGGCGTCGCCGGTGTCTCGGGCAATGGGCAGCGGCAGCTCATCGAAGTGCTCGCCGGCCAGCGCGAAGCCGAAAGCGGCAAAATCTATTTGCAGGGCGAGGAATATCACGCCACCCGCCAGGAGATGCGCCACAATCACCTGTCGGTGCTTCCCGAGGAGCCGCTGGAGAACGCCTGCGTGGCGCGCATGAGCGTCGCCGACAATCTCGCCTTCCGCGAATTCGACCGCGCGCCGTTCGCGTCCGGCGGCTGGTGGCTCAACCGCGCGCAATTTCATCAGGACGCGCTGCGCAAGATCGAGCGCTACAAGATCAAGACGCGCTCGGACGATACCCCAATCGGCGAGCTCTCCGGCGGCAACGTGCAGCGCACCGTGCTGGCGCGCGAGCTGGGCGGCGAAGTCGATATCCTGGTTGCCGCCAATCCCTGCTTCGGGCTCGACTTTGCGGCAGTGGCGCAGATCCACGCCGAGATCATGGCGGCGCGCAACCGCGGCGCCGCCGTGCTGCTGGTGAGCGAAGACCTCGACGAATTGCTGGAGCTCGCCGACCGGCTGGTCGTGATGTTCCACGGGCAGATCGTCTATGAGACGCGCGCCAGCGATGCCGATCTCACCGTGATCGGCCGCCACATGGCCGGGCATTAGCTCTGCTGCCCTAGGCTTTCACGTTCGCCCGAACCGGCTCGCTTGTATGCGCAGGGCCCGGTGGAATCCGCCAAACTGGGCGAAGAGATGCGAAGCGTAAAACGCTCGCAATTGCCCTGCCGGTTGCGGCGGCCGCTGCCGCCCGCGGTTGCCTGGCGATGCCGTGATCGTGGCCACGACGCCGCATGTTGTGGCGGCCCCGCGCGGTTCATAGATATTCCGAAAGGCCCCGTTGCCCGTCGCTTAAGCGGGCATGGATGCTTGCGCCGAAGATTGGCCGGAGGCATGCATATGGGAAGCCATAAGCTCAAGGCGTTCGCGCAACAGCATACCAACAAAGAAATTGAACGCCGATTGGATCAAGAGCTGGAACAAACGTTTCCGGCGAGCGACGCGTTGCAGATCACGCGCGATCCTCCGCCGATGCCGAAGGACCAGCACCGACGGACAAAGACCCAATCCGAAAACTGACGCGCTGACCTTTAGTGGAGCATGATCTTTTCGGAAAACCGGCTACCACCCCGGATCAAGTCCGGGGCAGGCTTTTTTTCCGGATCATGCTCATCCTTCTTTCAGCGCAACAGCGGGTGCCCGTTCCAGCGCCGTGTTGTGGCCGAGCGCGAGCACGATCGCCATGGCGACGATCGCGAGGCCTGCGATCAGCAGGAGGCCGCCGCTGAAGCTGCCGGTCGCGTCCTTGATCCAGCCCATGGCATAAGGCCCGAAGAAGCCGGCGAGATTGCCGATCGAGTTGATCACGGCGATGCCGGCTGCCGCCGCGGTACCCGACAACGCGGCGGTCGGCAGCGTCCAGAATACCGGCAGTCCTCCGAACACGCCGCAGGCGCCGATGGTGAAGGCGACGATGGTCCAAGCGGGATTGCCGGTCAGCGTCGAAGCGGCGATGCCTATTGCGGTGATCAACAGCGCCGCGGCGGTGTGCCCCTTGCGTTCGGGCCCGGCGTCGGAATGGCGGCCGTACCACACCATGAAGGCCGCGCCGATCGCATAGGGAATGGCGGTCACCCAGCCGGTCGCGGCATTCGACAGGCCGAAGGCCTTGATGATTTGCGGCAGCCAAAAGCCGACACCGTAGACGCAAGCCACGAAGCCGAAATAGACGATTGCCAGTGCCCAGACGCGCGGATTGCGCATCGCCTCCCAAACCGAAAGATTGTGTGCCGCTTCGCGCTGCCGCCGCTCGGCCTCCAGACGTCCGGTGAGCCAGGCGCGCTCGTCCGGCTCGAGCCAGTGCGCGTCGGCCGGCCGATCGGTGAGATAGAAATAGGTGACAAAGGCGAGCAGCACTGCGGGCGCGGCTTCGATGATGAACAGCCACTGCCAGCCCTCCAGACCCGCGACCCCGTTCATCCCGAGGATCATGCCGGAAATCGGCGCGCCGATCGCCGAGGACAGCGGAATGGCGGCCATGAAAAACCCGACGATCCGGCCGCGATAGGCGGATGGAAACCAGAGCGTCAGATAAAAAATGATGCCGGGAAAGAAACCGGCTTCGGCGGCGCCGAGCAGCAGTCGCACCACGTAGAAGGTGGTCTCGTTGCCAATGCCCGTTCCGCGCGCAATCGCGGGAATGAACGCCATCAGGCCGGAAAGAATGCCCCAGCTGATCATGATGCGCGCGATCCAGCGGCGGGCGCCGAACCGGTCGAGCGCCAGATTGGACGGCACCTCAAACAAAAAATAGGTGAGGAAGAATATGCCGGAGCCGAAACCGAACATGGTCGCGGTCAAGCCGAGCGCCTTGTTCATGGTGAGCGCGGCGAAGCCGACATTCACCCGATCCAGATATGCGATGAAATAGCAGATCATCAGGAATGGGATCAGCCTCGCCGAGACCTTCCTGATTGTCCGGGCTTCCAGATTCTCCATGTGCTCCTCCGCGTCCGGGCCGGCCAGCCTGTCCTTATGCGCGACTGGCTTCTTCGTCCCCGCCCGTGACGGATACCTTATAGCACAACGCGGCGCGTGCCGGTTGGTGCTCGGTCGATCTCGCACGACATTCGGCGCGTCGTTGCAGTGCGGAATAAGCGGGCCTCGCTCGGCTTGTTCGCTGCCGCGCGTGGTTCTAGTTTAAAGCGCCATGCAGCCATGCCGAATGAGCGCCGCCGCGCTGCTGAACGCTTATCGCAGCCGCGTGCTGTCGCCGGTCGAGGCGATGCAGGATGTGCTGGCCCGCATCGCGGCGTTCGAGCCGCATATTCACGCCACCTATCTGCTTGCGCCGGAGCGCGCGCTCAGGGAGGCGCGCGCCTCGGAAGAACGCTGGCGGCGCGGCGAGCCGGTCGGGCCGCTGGATGGCGTGCCGGCAACCGTCAAAGACAATATCGCCACCAAGGGCGAGCCGGTGCCGCTTGGCACGGCGGCGAGCGCTCTGACGCCGGCGCCGGCGGATGCGCCGCCCGCCGCGCGGCTGCGCGAGGCCGGCGCTATCCTGTTTGCGAAAACGACCATGCCCGATTACGGCATGCTGTCGTCCGGCCTCTCCAGCTTCCATAAACTAACGTGCAATCCGTGGGACTTGACGCGCAATCCGGGCGGCTCGTCGGCGGGCGCCGCCGCCGCCGCGGCGGCTTGCTACGGCCCGCTCCATCTCGGCACCGACATCGGCGGCTCGGTGCGGCTGCCGGCCGGCTGGTGCGGATTGGTCGGACTTAAGCCGAGCGCCGGGCGGGTGCCGATCGATCCGCCCTATATCGGGCGCGTCGCGGGCCCGCTCACGCGCAGCGTCGCCGATGCGGCGCTGATGATGGCGACGCTCGTGCAACCCGACACCCGCGATTTCACGAGCTTGCCGCCGCAAAGCCTCGACTGGCGCATCGAACCGGCGAAGCTTGCCGGGCTGCGCATCGGGTTTCTTTTGGAAGTGGGCTGCGGCTATCCGACCTCGGGGCCGACGCGCGCGGCGGTCGAACATGCGGCACGCGAGTTCGCCGCCGCCGGCGCCATCGTCGAGCCGCTTGCGCCGTTTCTCACGCAGGAAATGCTGGATGGGCTTGATCGCTTCTGGCGCATGCGCGCGTTCATCGATTTTCGCGCGACGCCGCCGGAGCGGCGCCAAAAAATTCTACCTTTCATCCGCGCCTGGGGCGAATCCGCCGCCGGCTTTGACGGCGAAACGGTCTTCCACGGCTTCAGCCAGATGCTGGCGATGCGCCAGGCGGCAGTGGCCGCAACGCTGCCCTACGACTTCGTCATCTCGCCGACCGCGCCGATCATCGCCTTCGCCGCGGAGCTTGCTTCGCCAAGCAAGGATCCGCTCGATCCGTTTCCGCATATCGGCTTCACGGTCGCCTTCAACATGTCGGAGCAGCCGGCGGCATCGATCAATTGCGGCTATAGCGACGAGGGCTTGCCGATCGGCCTGCAGATCATCGGCCGCCGCTTCGACGATCTCGGCGTGCTTGCCGTCGCCGCGGCTTTCGAGGCGATGCGTGCCAGCGCGGCGCGGCCGTGGCCCGAACCGCCGCCAGTCACCGAACAACGATAACAATCCGCACGAGGAACGCTTATGGACGATTATTCCCGGATGTTCGATCTCACCGGCCGGCGCGCCTTGGTGATCGGCGGCGCGAGCGGTATCGGCCGCGCCAGTTGCTTCGGGCTTTCGAGCTTTGGCGCGCAGGTCATTTGCGGCGACCTCGCCATCGATCAGGCCAAGGAAACTGCGCAGGTGATCGCCGCCGGCGGCCGGTCCGCGGAGGCGTTGCCTATCGACCTCTGCGACGGCGCGAGTGTTGCGGCGGCCGCCGCAGCGGTCGGCGCGCCCGACGTGCTCGTGATTTCGCCCTCGATCAACGTGCGCAAGCCGGTTCTGGATTACACCGAAGACGAATTCGATCGCGTCGTGGGCCTCAATCTGAAAGGCATCTTCCGCGCGCTCAAGGCCTTCGCACCCGGCATGGTGAAACGGGGCAAGGGCAGCATCATTGTTTTCTCGAGCATCCGCGCGCAGGTTGTCGAGCCGGGGCAAGGCGTGTACGCCGCCACCAAGGCCGGCACGCTGCAGATGATCCGGGCGTTGGCCGCCGAGGTCGGTCCATCGGGCGTTCGCGCAAATGCTCTTGCGCCCGGCATCGTCGAGACGCCGCTCACCCAACAGATCAAGCAGAACGAGGCCTGGTATCGCGCCTATGCCGACAAGTCGGTCATGCGCCGCTGGGCACAGCCTTCGGAGCTTGTAGGCGCGGTCGTCTATCTCGCCTCGGATGCCAGCTCTTATGTCACCGGCTCTTATCTTCTGGTCGACGGCGGCTGGACGGCGGCGGACGGCCGCTTCACCCCACCTCTGCCGGCGGCGAGCCACGCATCAGTATCTTAAATCGTATGGTCTGCCGGGCGCCGCGGCACCATGGCGTTGGCCACGACCTCCTGCACGACTTCGCCGTTCTGATTCAACGTTTGCGTGCGCATTTTCAAAAGTCCCCGATCGGGGCGCGACTTGGACGGCCGTACCTCCAGCACCTCGCTAGCGATGCGAAGCTCGTCGCCAGGCAGCACCGGGATCGGCCAGCGCAGGTTCTCGAAGCCAAGCCCGATGGTGCCGCCGGCCGCCCGATAATCGCTGCGGGCGATGAGGCTCATGGTCAAGGCGGCCGTGTGCCAGCCGCTGGCGACCAGCCGGCCGAAAATCGACTGGCGCGCGGCTTCCTCGTCGAGATGAAAGGGCTGTGGATCGAACTTCTGCGCAAAGGCGATAATGTCCTCTTTCTCCACGCGAACGCGGACGCTCGGCTTGAACACCTCCCCGACCGTAAAATCCTCGAAATACCGTTCCCTCATGCGCTGCTCTCCTGCCAAGGCTTTCGCGCGCATGTTGGCACAGTCATCCCCGTGCGCGGAAATTCCCAGCCGCGTCTTTCCTTTTTCGCAGCGCCGCGGTTATCATCGCCCGTCGCAGCGGAGCGAGACATGACCAAAAGCCGGATCGCCTTGGCGTTGACTGTGCTTCTTCTCGCTGCCACGGCCTCGCCGGCAATGGCCTATGAATGGCTGCGCTACCCGCATAGTCCGCAGTGGCACGTCGTGCATCGCGGCATCTACGAGCTCAACAACAGGATCGCCTTTTTGGAGGCCAACCCGGATATCGACGAAGGCTACAAAGGCCCGATCATCAGACGGTCACGCGCCGATATCTTGAGGCTGCGCGCGGCGCTGTATCCGGCGGATTGGCGCTGGGCGACGCCGTGCTGCTACGGCCGGCGGCCCATTCATATTCGCTGAGCCAAACCTCATTCGGCAGGCTGCGGTCCCGCCTGCCGCGGGCCCCGGCGCAGCATCCGCCGCCGCATGCGGAGCGACCAGCCGCTCAGCCGGTCCAGATAAAGATAGAGCACCGGGGTGGTGTAAAGCGTCAGCAATTGGCTGATGATCAGCCCGCCCACGATCGCGATCCCGAGCGGGCGGCGAATTTCCCCGCCATTGCCGAAGCTCAACGCCAGCGGGATGGCGCCGAGAATGGCCGCCGATGTGGTCATCAGGATCGGACGGAAGCGCAGCAGGCTCGCCTCGAATATCGCCTCGTAGGAGTTCAAGTTGCGCGCGCGTTTCGCCTCGATGGCGAAATCGATCATCATGATCGCATTCTTTTTGACGATGCCGATCAGCAGGATGACGGCGATCAATCCGATGATGTCGAATTCGACGTGGAAGAGCATCAGCGCGAGCAGCGCGCCGACGCCCGCCGACGGCAAGGTCGAGAGAATGGTGATGGGATGAATATAGCTCTCGTACAGCACGCCGAGCAGGATATAGACGGCGGCGATCGCGGTGAGGATCAGGATCGGCTCTTTGGAAAGCGATTGCTGAAATAGCTGTGCGGTGCCGGCGAGCGTGCCGGAAATCGACGACGGCATATTGATGCGGGCAATGGCGGCGTCGATCTCTTCGGCCGCTTGGCCGAGCGATTT
>Ga0116217_10003166_pt1 | contig 15030 bp, 14 predicted proteins | sample Sb_taG_6_FD_89697 | JGI IMG/M metagenome (GOLD analysis project Ga0116217, IMG submission 89697) | Peat soil microbial communities from Weissenstadt, Germany - Sb_50d_4_PS metaG | ecosystem: Environmental > Terrestrial > Soil > Wetlands > Peat | place: Germany: Weissenstadt | collected 2010-09-21 | reverse complement strand
CGGCTCGCTGACGGTCGCCGGCGCGATGGCCTCGCTGCTGGTGTTCCCCGAGCGCTTCCTCTACTCGATGGGCGTGGGCGGGACGATCGTGGCGCTGATGGACGGCACCGTTGCGCTGGTGGTGCTGCCCGCGGTGCTGGTGGCCCTGGGACCGCGCATCAACGCGCTGGCTCCCAGATGGATGCAGCGGGGCACCGCTCGCGCCGCGAGCGCCGGCGAGGAGGGCGGATGGGCGCGCTGGGCGCGGGCCGTGATGCGCCGCCCGGGCACGGTGGCGCTGCTCACGGCGCTGGCGCTGCTGGCGATGGCCTCGCCCGCGCTGCGCCTGGCGCTGACCCCGGCCGACCCGCGCGTGCTGCCCCCCTCCTCGGAAACGCGCCAGGTCTCCGATGTGCTCGCCAGGGACTTCGCCGTGGACGGCTCGCAGACGATCACGATGGTGCTGCCGGGCGCGGGCGGCGGGGGCGGGCAGTCCGGCATGCAGGCGCTGGCCGCCCAGGCGCAGCGGATCGCCGGGACCCAGGCGCAGGCCACCGCGCCGCGCCACCTCGGCCGGGGCGAGTGGGAGATCGACCTGCTCCCCCGGGGCTCGGGCGCCAGCGCGGCCAACCAGGCGCTGGTGAAGCGCCTGCGCGCGTTCGTAAACCCGCGGGGCGGCCTGGTGGGCGGGTCCACGGCCGGCTTCCTCGACCAGAAGGCCTCGATCGCCGCGCACGTCCCCCTGGTGCTGGCGATCCTGGTCGCGGTCACCTGCGGCTTCCTCTTCCTGATGACGGGCTCGGCGCTGATGCCGCTGATGGCGCTGGCGATGAACCTGCTCACGGTCGCCGTCGGCGCGGGCCTTTTGGTGCTGATCTTTCAGGACGGCCACCTCTCATCGCCCCTGGGCTTCAGCCCGATCGGCGGCCTGGAGGAGGCCAACCTCGTGCTCCTGTTCGTGATCGCCTTTGCCCTCTCCACCGATTACGGCGTCTTCCTCTTCGCCCGCATCAAGGAGTCCCACGACCATGGTCTGCCAGCGCGCGAGGCGATCGTGCGCGGCCTGGAGCGCACCGGGCGCCTGATCACGGCCGCCGCGCTGCTCTTCTGCGTGGCCATCGGCGCCTTCGCCAGCTCGCATGTCCTCTTCGTGAAGCAGCTCGGCGTGGGCGCCGCGCTGGCGGTGGCGACCGACGCCACGATCGTGCGCGCCCTGCTGGTGCCCGCCCTCATGGGCCGCCTCGGCGAGCGGGCCTGGTGGGCGCCGCGGCCCCTGCGCAGACTGCACAGGCACATCGGCCTGCGCGAGGGAAGGCGGGAAGGATCCGCCCCCGTGGGCGTCTTGGATGGTTGAATAGGGATGGCCGCGCGGAGGGGATAGACCTGTGCGTGCCGGCCACACCGCACAGTGAATCCATGACGCGCGTGAAAGGCGGATCGAGATCGTGAGACTGCGAAATCTTCTTGTGGTGGGAGCGCTCGGCCTGATCGCCGCGACGCTGCCGGCGATGGCCAGCTCAGAAACCACGCCAACGGTCGAAGCCAAGACCAGCTCAGGGGCATACAGCGAATCGCACTCCTGGTCCCCCTCGCAGGTCACGATCGCCGCCGGGGGCTCCGTGGTGTTTGCCAACCACTCCTCCGAAGTGCCACACGGCGTGATCTGGACAAGCTCGGTCAAGCCGACCTGCGAAGAAGGCTCAGGCAAGGTACCGGTCGGCGCGGAACATTTCGGATACCAGTGGAGCGGAAGCTGCAAGTTCTCTCAGGCCGGTACGTACACCTTCGAATGCTCTGTACACCATCAGGAAATGACCGGCACCATCACGGTCACCGCCGCGGGGACGACGACCACATCCACGACGAGCACCCCGCCTCCGACCCCCACCCCGACCACGACGACCCCCACACCAACCCCCAAGCCGGTGGTCCACCCCGGCAACGCCAGGAAGCTCGCCAAGGCGCTGAGGGCCTGCCGGAAGAAGCCCAAGGGCAAGCGCGCCGCCTGCATCAAGCGCGCCCACAAGCGCTACGGGCCGAAGAAGAAGTAGGAGCCGGCCCTACGGGTTCAGCCGCACCGGCAGCGTCTTGAGCTGGTTGAGGAAGACGGATTCGGTCCGCAGCGGCTCGCCGTCGATCGCCATCGCGGGGAAGCGCTTGAGGGTCTCCTCGAAGAGGATGCGCAGCTCCAGGCGGGCCAGGGCGGTGCCCAGGCAGAAGTGCCTTCCGCCCGCGCCGAAGGCCTGGTGCTCCTCTTCGCGGCGCACATCGAAGCGGCTGGGATCCTTGTGGCGCGTCTCGTCGCGGTTGGATGAGACGTACCACATCACCACCTTCTCGCCCTCCTTGATCTGCTGGCCGTTCAGCACCGCGTCGCGGGTGGCAGTGCGGCGGAAGTGGGCGAAGGCGGGGAACATGCGCAGCGACTCCTCCACGGCGCCGGGGATCAGGCTGGGGTCATCCAGCAGCAGCTCGCGCTGATCGGGGTTTTCCATCAGCGCCCTCAGGCCGCTGCAGTAGGTGGCCTTGGTGGAGTCGTTGCCGGCGGCCACCAGCAGGAAGAAGCCCATCACGATCTCGTGCTCCTCGAGCTTCTGGCCATCCACCTCGGCGTGCACCAGCACGCTCGTGAGATCGTCCGTGGGGTTCTCGCGGCGCTCTGCGATCAGATGCTGGCAGTGCGCGAAGATCTCCGCGACGCTCTTTTCGACCCCTTCCTTGACGTCTTCGTGGGGGTTTAGATCGGGGTCGCCCGCGCCGAGGGTGGCGTTCATCAGCCGCGCCCACATCTCGTCGTCCTCCGGCGGGATGCCCATGAAGCTGCCGATCACGCGCGAGACCACGGGCTGGGCGACGTCGTTTACGAGGTCGCACCTCTCCCGCCCCTCCAGGCGCTCCAGCACCCCCACCGTGATCGCGCGGATCGCCTCCTCGTGCGCGGCGATGCGCTTGGGCGTGAAGCCCGCCTGAAAGAGCGCCTTCACGCGGTCGTGCTTGGGCGGGTCCATGCCGATGAACATCGCCCGCGCGAGCTCGATCGGGAAGCCGATGTTGGCGGCCGTCACGCCACCCAGTTCGGAGGAGTAGGTCTTGTAGTCGCGGCTCACCGTGTGCACGTCCTGCGCCGTGGTCACCGACCAATATCCCGCCTCCTCGGGGAATTCGGTGATCTGCGAGGTCCAGTGCACGGGGCACTCGCTGCGCATGCGCGCGAACAGCTCGTTCGGCACGCCCTCCTCCCACACCTCGCGCTCGGTCACGAGCACGTCCTTCAGGTCGCTGCCTACCGTCGCTGCCATCGTGAAACCTCCTGGTCGCTGCCGCGGGCGTTGAACTGCATCATACTGGCCAGACAGCCAGTTTGGGGGCGCTACCGTGCGGCCCCATGACATCCACCCGTACGGGCCTGCTCGGCCTCGGCTCCAACGTCGGCGATCGCCGCGCCCAACTGCAGGCGGCTGTGGACGCGCTGCCCTCCGCCGGGGTCAGCGTGCTCGCCTGCTCCTCGCTCTACGACACCGACCCCGTCGGCGAGATTCTCGACCAGGCCAGCTTCCTCAACGCCTGCCTTCGTGTCGAGACTGCCTTGGAGCCGCTGGGGCTGCTCGACGCCCTCAAGCGCCTGGAGGGGGAGCTGGGGCGCCCGGCGCGCTATGAGCGCCACAGCCCGCGCGCGATCGACATCGACGTCCTGCTGCTCGGCGATCTGGGGCTCCAGCACGAGCGCATGGCCCTTCCGCACGCACAGCTGCTAGCGCGCCGCTTCGTGCTCATCCCCGCGCTGGAGCTCGACTTCGAGCTCGCCACGCCCGACGGGCGGCGCCTCGCCGACGCGCTGGCCGTGCTCCCGCTCGACGAGGGCGTGCGCTGGGCAGGTCCGCCGCTCGCCGTCGGGGCATCCGCCTGAGAGACCGCCGCCCCTCAGTGGACGATGACTCTACCGCTCATGTGCGGGTGCACCGTGCACTTGTAGTTGTACGTGCCGCTGCGCGTGAAGCGCACCGAGAAGGTCCCGTGCGTCATGGTGCGCGAGCGGAATTCGTGGGCGATCACGTTGTGCAGCACGCCGCGGTCCGCCCACACCCACGTCACGCTTTCGCCGCGCCGGATCGAGACGGTCCCCGGTAGATACTGGTTGTGCCTCAGGATCACCGCATGGCTGCCCGCCGCGTGCGCGCCACCACCCAGCGCCGCCGCGGCCGGGATCGCCCCGCCGCCCACGGCTGCCACCGCCGCCAGCACGGCCACCGTCTTCCCGTTCATGCCATCTCCTCTGCTCGTATCGCGCTCATACCTGCAAGGACGCCCTCCGGCGGGCAACCTTCCCGCCGGTCTCTCGACGATAGCGCCGGGCCACCACCCGCGTATGCCGTTCCGCGCTCACACGGACGAATTGACTGAGTCACGGGAAGGATCGGCGCGCACCGGCGTCCTGGGTGGTTGAGGGGCGTGCTCACCGGCACGCCACGATCTGCGGAGAGACCAAGCACGAAAGGGGGTTCAGATCGTGAGATTGCGCAAGCGCCATCTTCTTCTCGTCGCCCTGCTCGGGGCGGCCGTCGCGGTCGTCCCCACGATCGCCAGCTCCGCGACGACGGCGACCGTCGAAGCGCTCAACGAAGGGGGCATCTATGGCGAACGGCACTTCTGGTCGCCCTCGGAAGTCGCGGTGATGCCCGCCGATACCGTGCAGTTCGTCAACAAGTCCACAACCGTCAACCACGGCATAATCTGGACCAGCTCGGTCAAGCCGTCGTGCGACAGTGGCGTCCCTGTCGCGGGCAATTTCGGCAAGAGCTGGTCCGGTTCCTGCACTTTCACCCAGGCCGGCGAATACACCTTCTACTGCTCAGTCCACGGGCCGACCATGCACGGCGTCATCTACGTCAACACCGCCGGCACGGTCCCGACGACCACCACATCCACGTCGACCACCAGCAGCAGCACCACCACCTACACCTACACCACGACCACCGCCACAACATCCACGCCAACGACGACGACAACCACGACCCAGACTCAGCCGTCGCCCTCGACGACCTCCACGCAGCCCCCCGGCGGCACAACGGCCACCACCACGACCCCCACCGGCGAAACCCCGGAAACCGCCCTTCCGCCTGTCCTCGCCCTATCCGGCAGCCAGCGCGGCGGCGCGCTGCACGGCTCAGCCGACATACCCCCCGCCGATCGCGGCGCGCGCCTGGAGGTGGACCTGTTCACCACCACCGCCTCGCTCGCACGCAAGCATTCAAAGCAGGTGCGCGTCGGGCGCTTTGTGCGGGGCTCCGTCACCGCCGGCAAGGTTTCCTTCACGGTCTCCCTCGACGCTCAGGCCAAGCGCGCTCTGCGCCGCCATCACCGCCTCTCCCTGATCGTCGAGGTCATCCTCACGCCTCCCCACGGCGCGCCCGTCACCACGACGCGCAGCGTCATCCTGCACGGCTGAGCACGCAGCTGCTGCCAGAGCGCTGACCTACGGGATCAGCGGGAGCCTCCGGACTCTGATTCGGTTGGGCTCAACGACTATGACGCTCCCCTCGGCAAGGTCGTGCTCGATCGTCGTGAGGTTCGCGAGCAGCAGCTCCGATTGCTGCTCGGGTCGTCGTTGCGTGCCGCGGCGAAACAGCACGACCGAGGGTGAGCGCTCCTGGCGCAATGCGAGCAGCGTCCCGAAGTCCGTGTCCGCGGACACGAGCACGCGTTGCTCTTGCTGTGCGCGAGCGAAGATCTCGTCGTCGCTGGCTGCCTGCATCTCGTAGTCACGAACGTGTGTGGCGTCGTGTCCGGCGGCTTCCAGGCGCTCGGAGACTACCGGCGAGAGCGCGTTGTCGATCAGGAATCTCACGCCGAGGCGGCGAGTGGCAGCTCGCGCTCGCGGACGGCCTCCGCGGCGTAGCGCATCGCCTCGCGAATGTCCTCAGTCTCGAGGTCAGGGTAGGCGGCGAGGATCTCTGGATCGCTCATACCATCGGCGACCATCCCGATCACGGTTGCGACCGGGATTCGCAGACCGCGGATGCTTGGAACGCCGCCCATCTGGTCTCCTCGCACCGTGATCCTTGTGAAGCTCATCTACTCCAGCTTACCGTGCGAGGACAGGGCCTCTGCGCGGAGATGGCAAACCTGGGACGGCAACCGATACCGGCGAATCTACCCCAGCCACTCGGCGGGCAGCGTGCCGGCCGGGACTTCGCCGGCGACCGGGGGGAAGTAGCGCGTCAGCTCCATCGCCCGGTGGCCCTCCAGCAACGGGCGCACGTCGGCGGCCGTATTCAAGAGACGCAGCGTCGAGCCGATCTGCAAATCGGCGGCGTTCGGCTGCTCGCTGCCCAGCAGCCCATCGGCGATCCAGGCGTCGATCTTCTCCAGCTGCGCGGGCAGGGCCTTGAGGTCGGCCACCACGTTCTCGTCCTTGGCCCGATTGCGCAGCGCCATCAGGCGGGCCGTCAGCGGCAGGGCGGGGCGCAGCAGCGGGCGCGGCACCGGCAGCTTCGCGTCGCCCGCGTAGCTCTCCATGCACGCCGCGTCGCGCAGCCAGGCGGCGTCGAGAACACGCCGGGGGACGCTCTGGAAGACCTCATCGCCCCAGCGCTCGGCCTCCAGCACCTGAGCGCGCCTATCCGCGTCGACGGGCAGCAGGGGGGGATCGGGGGCCAGCTCGTCGAGGCGGCGCATGATCGTGCGCGAGCCCACGAGGCGCTCGCCGTCGATGCGCGCGCCCGGCACCGTCATGCCCCCGTAGAGCACCGGTCCCGCGACCATCTGCGTCAGCGGCAGCATCAGGTTCACGCGGCGATAGGGGATCGACTTCAGCTCCAGCGCCGCCTCCACCGCGGCGCAGGGGTGCGAGCCTTCCAGCACGTACAGCTTCAGTTTCTTCGGGGTGGCCCCGTTCGCCGCCATTGCGCTCGTGAGCATATAGGAGGCCGTGCTCGGGGTCCATCGCTCCAATAGGCTCTCGTCCGCCCATGCTCCTCGTCGTCGACGTCGGAAACACGCAGACCCACTTCGGCGCCTACCGCGGCGAGGAGCTGCTCGAGCACTGGCGCTTCGCCACCGTGCGCGACTCCACCGCCGATCAGCTCGGCGCCGCGCTGCGCAACCTGCTCGAGCTGCGCGGGCTGGGGTTCGAGGATATCTCCTCCTCGATCCTCTCCTCCACCGTGCCCCAGCTGGAGCCCGAATGGACCGCCATGGCGCGGCGCTATCTGGGGCACGACATGCTCGTCGTCGGGCCCGGGCTGCGCACCGGCCTGGCCATCCGCTACGACAACCCCCGCGAGATCGGCGCCGATCGGCTCGTCAACGCCGTCGCCATGCGCGCGCGCTTCGGCGGCTCCGCCGTCTGCGTGGACTTCGGCACCGCCACCACCTTCGACGTCCTCTCGCGCGAGGGGGAGTACATCGGCGGGGCGCTCATGACGGGGATCGAGATATCGCTCGACGCGCTCACCGAGCGCGGGGCGCGTCTGCCCAAGGTCGAGCTCGCGCCGCCGCGCACCGTCGTGGGCAAGAACACCATCGACGCCATCCGCTCCGGGGTCGTCTTCGGCTACGCCGGCGCCGTCGACGCGATCCTGCGACGTCTCTACGACGAGCTGGGCGAACGCCTCTCCGTGGTGGCCACCGGCGGGCTCGGGCGCCTCGTCGTTCCCTTCACCGAGGAGATCGAAGAGGTCGATGACCTTCTGACGCTCACCGGCCTGCGGCTCCTGCACGACCTCAATTCCTGACGACGCGGCCATCTGGGCCGCCTGTGGCGGCCCTCTCCTCCTAAAGTGCCCTCTATATGACGCGCGCTCCAGATCTCTCGGACGCCTGGTCGCTGGGGCCGTTGCGCGTGCCCAACCGCGTGCTGCTCGCGCCGCTCGCCGGCATCGGCAACTGGTTCGTGCGCCTCCAGGCGCTGCGCCACGGGGCCGGCATGGCCGTCTCGGAGATGGTCTCCTCGCACGCCATCCACCATCGCAACGCGCGCACCCTCCAGGAGATGCTGCGCATCGATCCGCGCGAGCGCTCGCTCGGGCCGGTCTCGATTCAGCTCTTCGGGCAGGATCCGGATGTGATGCGCTCCGCCGCCGCCTCTGTGGCGCGGGCGGGTGCCGATGCCATCGACATCAACATGGGCTGCCCCGTGCCCAAGGTCCGCAGGACCGGCGCCGGCGCCTCGCTTTTGTCCGATCCGCAGCGGGCGGTTTCGCTTGCGCGGGCCGCCATCGAGGGGTCCGGGCTGCCCGTCACCGTCAAGCTGCGCTCGGGGCTGGGGCCCGGGGACGCCACCTCCGGCTTCGAGCTCGCGCACCGCCTCGCCGATGCCGGGGTCGCCGCCATCGCCTTTCATCCCCGCTCCGCCGCCACCCAGCACAGGGGCACGCCCGACTACGAGCTCGCCGCGCGCCTCTCCGCCTCGCTGCCCATTCCCGTCATCCTCAGCGGGGGGCTGAGCGGGGCCGAGCACATCCGGCGCGTCTTTCGCGACACCGGCGTCAGCGCGATCATGCTCGCCCGGGGCTCTCTGGGCAACCCCTGGCTGTTCGAGCGCCTGCTGGGGGGGCGCGAGCTCGATCCCACGCCGCACGAGGTTCTGGTCGAGCTTCACTGGGTCATCGAGCAGGCCGCCCTGCACCTCGGTCCCCACCGCGCCGCGCACTATCTGCGCAAGTTCTATCCCTGGTATCTGGCTCGCCTCGATCTCGATCGGGTGCAGCTGCGCCTGCTGCAGGATTCTCTGCACCGCGCCGAGACTCTCTCGCAGGCCAGGCGCCTCCTGGACCCCGAGCGCATGCTTGCGCCGCTGGCCGCCTGAAGCCCACGCGGCGGCGCTATACTGCTGCGCTCGCCACGGCCTTCAGGGTCGGCGAACCCCCGCTGACAGGCGGGTTTTGTTCTTCCCGGGTCACCCCGCAACGACCACAACGAAACGCTATCCAGGGTCGCCACATCATGCCCAAGGACGTCATCCTCACTCCCGAAGGCCTCGAGAAGCTCCGCGAAGAGCTTCAGACTCTCTCCACCGATCGCCGCCGCGAGGTCGCCGAGCGCATCAAGGAGGCGCGCGAGTTCGGCGACATCTCCGAGAACTCCGAGTACGACGACGCCAAGAACGAACAGGCCATGCTCGAGTCGCGCATCGCCCAGCTTCAGGAGAAGCTCAGGATGGCCACGGTCATCGAGACCAACAATCTCTCGACCGACGTCGTTCAGGTCGGCTCCATCGTCCACGTCAAGGACGAGAAGACCGGCAAGTCCGTCAAGTACACCATCGTCGGCTCCGCCGAGGCCAACCCCGAGGAGGCCAAGCTCTCCAACGAGTCCCCCGTCGGCCGCGCCCTGCTGGGACACAAGCGCAACGACACCGTCGCCGTGAAGGTGCCCCGCGGGCCCGCGCGCAAGCTCAAGATCACCAAGATCGACGTCGGGCTGAAATAGGAGGGGCCCCGCAGGGGCCCTAACATCCTTGGTGATGAGCAAGATCGAGCAGATCTCAGACGTCGACAGCGCCGCGGGCAACGGGGCCGCAGAACATCCTCTCTCCGAGCTGCTGGCCGTGCGCCGCGCCAAAGCGCAGGCGCTGCTCCCGCCCGGCGCCACGCACTTCCCCTACTCCTTTCCCGACGTGCAGCCGATCGAGGAGATCCACGCGCAATTCGCCAATCTCGACAAGGGGCAGGAAACCGAGGATGTACGGCGCGTCGCCGGGCGCCTCGGCGGGCGCCGCGACCTCGGCAGCGCCGCCTTCCTGGATATCGTCGACCGCAGCGGGCGCATCCAGCTGCACGCGCGCCGCGACGTCCTCGGCGATGGCGACTACGACCGCCTGCTCCAGATCGACCTCGGCGACCTGCTCGGGATCCAGGGCACGGTCATGCGCTCCAAGCGCGGCGAGCTCTCGCTGCGCCTGAACAGCTTCGAGATCCTCGCCAAGTCGCTGCGCCCTCCGCCGGACAAGCACCACGGCCTCGCCGACATCGAAACCCGCTACCGCCAGCGCGAGCTCGAGCTCATGTCCAGCGAGCAGGCGCGCAGGCTGTTCGTCGATCGCGCGCGCATCGTCTCGGCGGTCCGCTCCCACCTCGACGCGCACGGCTTCATCGAGGTCGAGACGCCCGTCCTGCAACCGCTCTACGGGGGGGCCCTGGCCCGCCCCTTCACCACGCACCACAACGCGCTGGATCGCACGCTGTATCTGCGCATCGCCACTGAGCTCTACCTCAAGCGCCTCATCGTCGGCGGGCTCGAGCGCGTGTACGAGCTCGGCAAGGACTTCCGCAACGAGGGCATCTCCGCCAAGCACAACCCCGAGTTCACGATGGTCGAGTGGTATGAGGCCTATGCCGACTACCTCGACGAGGCCGCCCGCACCGAAGCGCTCGTGGGGGATGTCGCGCGGGCCATCTCCTACGGCGGGGATCTGGATTTCTCGGCGCCCTGGCGGCGGGTGTCGTTCGTGCAGGCCATCCAGGAGGCGACGGGCATCGACGTCATGGCCCACCGCGACGCCGCGGGGCTGGCGGGCGCCATCGCCGAGAGTCCCCTCATCGCCGCCGGCGGCCTGAGGTTGGACACCGACGGCGCCTCCTGGCCCCAGCTCGCCGACGACCTCCTCTCCAAGTTCGTCGAGCCGCATCTGCAGGCTCCCACCTTCGTGCTCGACTACCCCATCGAGCTCTCGCCCTTCGCCCGCCCGCACCGCTCCCTGCCCGGTCTCGCCGAGCGCTGGGAGGCCTTCGCCGGCGGCATGGAGATCGCCAACGCCTTCTCCGAGCTCAACGACCCCGACATCCAGCGCCAGCGCTTCGAAGCGCAGCGGCGCCTGGCGGAGGCCGGCGACGAGGAGACCCAGCCGTGGGACGAGCTCTTCCTGGAGGCCCTCGAACACGGCATGCCTCCCACCGGGGGGGTCGGTTTGGGGATCGATCGCCTGGTCATGCTCCTCACGGGGCGCTCCACGATCCGCGAGGTCGTGCTCTTCCCCGCCATGCGCAGCTGAGCGGCGCAGCTGAGCGGCGCGCCTCCTCCTTCTCCAAGAGCCAGGTGGACATGGCCCGGTGGGGCCTTGGTAGACTGTCTCTCGGCGTCGGTTTACGGCCCGGCCTCATCTTTTGCGGGGATTCCGACGAAGATGTCCTACCGGGTAGTCGCACAGTCCCCGAGAACCCATACAACCTCGGAAAGAGGGCTCTCAAGCACCATGTTCGAGCGATTTACAGAACGGGCCAGACAGGTGGTGGTCCTCGCGCAGGAAGAGGCGCGCACGCTCAAGCACAACTACATCGGCACCGAGCACATCCTCTTGGGACTCCTGCGCGAGGAGGAGGGGCTGGCCGCGCGGGTGCTCGAGAGCCTCGACATCACCGTCGAGCGCGTGCGCGCGCAGGTCGTGCGCATCGTCGGCTCCGGCGAGGAGGTCACCTCCGGGCAGATCCCCTTCACGCCCCGCGCCAAGAAGGTGCTCGAGCTGGCGCTGCGCGAGGCGCTCTCGCTGGGGCACAACTACATCGGCACCGAGCACATCCTCCTGGGCCTCGTGCGCGAGAACGAGGGCGTGGCGGCGCGCATACTTTTGGACTTTGACGCCGATTCAGAAAAGATTCGCAACGAGGTCATAAGGATGCTCTCTGGCCCCGGCGGGCGCCGCCAGGGGCAGGGCCAGTCGGGCTCCGGCTCCGGTTCGGGCGCCGGCGGGCAGGCCGAAGGCAAGAAGAGCTCGAAGCTGCTCGACCAGTTCGGGCGCAACCTCACGCGGCTGGCGGCCGAAGGCAAACTGGATCCCGTCGTCGGGCGCGAGACCGAGATCGAGCGGATCATGCAGATCCTCTCGCGGCGCACCAAGAACAATCCCGTCCTCATCGGCGAGCCCGGGGTGGGCAAGACCGCCGTCGTCGAGGGCCTCGCGCAGCGCATCACCAACGCCGACGTGCCCGAGCTGCTCAAGAACAAGCAGATCTACACGCTCGACCTGGCCGCGCTCGTGGCCGGCTCCAAGTACCGCGGGGAGTTCGAGGAGCGCCTGAAGAAGGTCATGAAGGAGATCACCCAGCGCGGCGACATCATCCTCTTCATCGACGAGCTCCACAACCTCGTCGGGGCCGGCGCGGCCGAGGGGGCGATCGACGCCGCCTCCATCTTGAAGCCCGCGCTGGCGCGCGGGGAGCTGCAGACGATCGGCGCCACCACGCTGGATGAGTACCGCAAGTACCTCGAGCGCGACTCCGCCCTGGAGCGCCGCTTCCAGCAGATCCGCGTAGAGGAGCCCACGATCGACCAGACCGTCGAAATCCTCAAGGGCCTGCGCGACCGCTACGAGCAGCACCACAAGGTGCAGATCACCGACGAGGCGCTGCGCGCCGCCGGCGAGCTGGCAGACCGCTACATCTCCGACCGCTTCCTGCCCGACAAGGCCATCGACCTGATCGACGAGGCCGCCTCGCGCATGCGCATCAAGTCCATGACCTCCCCGCCCGCCAACCGCGAGCTCGAGGAGGAAATCGAGACCACGCGGCGCGAGAAGGAGAACGCCATCGAGGCCCAGGAGTTCGAGAAGGCCGCTGCCCTGCGCGACCAGGAGCGCAAGCTCACGCACCGCAAGCGCGAGCTCGAGGAAGAGTGGGAGGCGGGCGAGTCCACCGAGCGCCCCGCCATCGGCGAGGAGGAGATCGCCGACATCGTCTCGATGTGGACCGGCATCCCCGTCTTCAAGCTCACCGAGGCCGAGACGCAGAAGCTCATGCGCATGGAGGAGGAACTGCACAAGCGCGTCATCGGCCAGCACCCCGCGATCGAGGTCATCTCCAAGGCCATCCGCCGCTCGCGCGCGGGGCTCAAGGACCCCAAGCGGCCCACGGGCTCCTTCATCTTCCTCGGCCCCTCGGGTGTGGGCAAGACCGAGCTCGCGCGCACGCTCGCCGAGTTCCTCTTCGGCGACGACGACAACATGATCCGCATCGACATGTCCGAGTACATGGAGAAGCACGCCGTCTCGCGCCTGGTCGGCTCGCCTCCCGGCTATATCGGCTACGACGAGGGCGGGCAGCTGACCGAGGCCGTGCGGCGCAAGCCCTACTCCGTGCTCCTGCTCGACGAGATCGAGAAGGCGCACCCGGATGTCTTCAACATCCTCCTGCAGATCCTCGAGGACGGCCGCCTGACGGACGCCCAGGGGCGCACCGTGGACTTCCGCCACGCCATCGTCATCATGACCTCCAACATCGGCGCCGCCGAGATCGCGCGCAACACGCCGCTGGGCTTCGCCGTCTCCGACGACGAGACCGGCATCACCTACGACGACATGAAGAACCGCATCATGGGCGAGCTCAAGAAGGTCTTCCGGCCCGAGTTCCTCAACCGCATCGACGACGTGATCGTCTTCCACAAGCTCCAGAAGGACGAGATCAAGCAGATCGTCGAGCTGCTGCTGCTGCGCATCCGCGACACGATGGCCGACCGCGAGCTGCAGCTGGAGCTCACCGACCCCACCAAGGAAATGCTCGTCGAGAAGGGCTGGGACCCCTCGATGGGCGCGCGCCCGCTGCGCCGCGCGATCCAGCGCTACATCGAGGACCCCCTCGCCGACTTCGTCCTGCGCGAGAAGGTCATCCCCGGCGCCACCGTCGTCGTCAACCCCGCCAAGGAGGGCGAGGAGGGCGAGGTGCGTTTGACCGTCGTCAAGCCCAAGAAGCAGAAGACGCCCGTGGCCGTCGGGGCCGACGGCGCCGGCGGCGAGCTGCCCGAGGGCGAGGACCTGCACGACGGGGAGGACCTGCCGGATGGCGCGGATCTGCCCGACGCCTCCGATCTGGCAGATCTCCCGGAGCTCTCCGGCGGGGATGCTCCAGACAAGCCGCCCTCCGACGAGCAGTAGGCCACGCTGAGCGTCACGCCCGAGCCATCTGTGTCAGCTCCGCCTGTGGGCGTCGCCGCGCCCGCGGGGGCGGGGGATGAGGGGTTGGCGGGTGTCGCCGTGGAGGTGCTCACGGCTGAGGACTGGCCTGCCGTCGCGCGCATCTATGCCGCCGGGATAGCTGGTGGCAACGCCACCTTCGAGCACACGGTGCCCTCCTGGGAGGACTGGCTGGGGGCGCGCCTGCCCGAGCCTTGCCTGGTGGCCCGTGACCGCGGAGGCGATGTGATCGGTTGGGCCGCGCTGAGCCCCACCTCCAGCCGCTCCGTCTATCGGGGGGTGGGCTCCATCAGCATCTACGTGGACCCGGGCCTGGCCGGGCGCGGTATCGGCACGGCCCTGCTCACGGAGCTCATCGCGGCCTCCGAGCGCGCCGGGCTGTGGACTTTGGAGGCCGGCATCTTTCCCGAGAACGCCTCCTCCGTCGCCCTGCACGAGCGTTGCGGCTTTCAGCTGGTGGGAGTCCGCCGGCGGATCGGGCAGATGCAGGACGGGCGCTGGCGCGACGTGCTCCTGTATGAGCGCCGCAGCCAGGTCGTCGGGCCGGACTGAGCGGGCCGGACCGAGCCGTCGGGGGCGGGCCGTAGGCTGAGGGGGTGGCGCGCACCTCCGTTCACGTCTGCTCGCAATGCGGCTTGCAGTCGGCCCAGTGGCATGGTCAGTGCCCCGGGTGTGAGGCCTGGAACACGCTTGTCGAGGAGCGCCTGCCGGCGGGACGCGCTGAAGGGCGGGCGGCCAGGCGGGGCAGTGGAGGAGGCAGGGCCGGCGCTGGGCGGGGCGGTGGGGGAGAGGTCGCGGTTGCCCGCCCGCTCTCCGAGGTCGGCGCGGCGCCCGTTGCGCGGCTCTGCACCGGCATCGGCGAGCTCGATCGCGTGCTCGGCGGCGGGCTCGTGCCCGGGTCGCTGGTGCTGCTGGGGGGATCGCCGGGGATAGGCAAGTCCACGCTCACCAACATGGCCCTCGGGCACCTTGCGCAGGCGGGGCATCGCACGCTGTATGTCAGCGCCGAGGAGTCCGCCGAGCAGGTACGGCTGCGCGCCGAGCGGCTGGGACCCGGCGCATTGCAGGTGCCCGTCCTCGCGGAGACCGACCTGGAGGCCGTCCTGCGGACGATCGCCAGTGAGGCTCCCGCGGTGTGCGTGATCGACTCG
>Ga0116217_10003161_pt1 | contig 15048 bp, 13 predicted proteins | sample Sb_taG_6_FD_89697 | JGI IMG/M metagenome (GOLD analysis project Ga0116217, IMG submission 89697) | Peat soil microbial communities from Weissenstadt, Germany - Sb_50d_4_PS metaG | ecosystem: Environmental > Terrestrial > Soil > Wetlands > Peat | place: Germany: Weissenstadt | collected 2010-09-21 | reverse complement strand
CAAAGAAGTCTTTATGAATGTCGCCATGGCTAAGGTCTCAACCAGCGCCGAAGAAGGACGCAAGCTCGGTTACCTGTCCACGAAGGACTCAATCAGCATGAACCGCGACCGACAGATTCGAGACGCCAAGGAGTTGGCGCTCGACCTGGCGCGTCTGGGCTATCGACCCGGAAAGCCTCGCGAGGACGTTCGAGTGCTCGGCCAGGCGGCTTTCGTCAAAATGAAGCTGGGACTGCACTTGATGCGCCGCGCGGAGTACATCTCGGATTATGACGTGGTGGTCGCGACACAACTGGCGAAGGTGCTGTGCGGCGGAGGCGAGTTCACGTCGGCTCAACTCGTTTCCGAGCAGTACCTGCTGGATTTGGAGCGGGAGGCCTTTCTAAGTCTCTGCGGCCAGCGGCAGACCGTGGAGCGCATCCAATATATGTTGAAGAAGGGAAAGCCGCTGAGGAACTAGTGACGAGTGACAAGTGACGAGTAACGAGAAAAAGTGCAGAGCCGCGCGATCCGAATGGGCCGCAGAGAGTTGGACGGCCTGTACGGGCGTGTCCCGACATCCGGTCTGCCTCAACGTAATCCTGCTCGTCACTTGTCACTCGTCACTCATCACTTGGAGGTTTTATGAAGGAAGCCGTAATCGTATCTATTGCCCGGACGGCGGTGGGCAAGGCGCCGCGCGGCACGCTTCGTAATACACGGCCCGATGAGATGGCCTCGGCAGCCATTCGCGAGGTGCTGCGGCGGGCACCGGGCCTCGAGCCCAATGAGGTTGAAGACGTGGTCCTCGGCTGCGCGATGCCGGAGGCGGAACAGGGAAACAACGTGGCGCGCGTCGCTTCGCTGCGCGCCGGATTGCCGGTGAGCTGTTCGGCGATGACGATCAACCGCTTCTGCTCGTCAGGCCTTCAGGCCATCGCCATCGCTTCCGAGCGCATCATGGCGGGCTTCGCCGAGGTCGTGCTCGCCGGCGGAACCGAAACCATGAGCATGATTCCTATGGGCGGATTTCATTTTGCGCCCAACCCCTACCTGATCGAGCATTATCCCGATTCCTATCTGAGCATGGGCTTGACGGCTGAAAACCTGGCGCGAAAATACAACATCACGCGCGAGAGGCAGGATGAATTTGCGCTACGAAGCCACCAGCGGGCAATGGCGGCGATTGCGGAAGGGCGGTTTAAAGATGAAATCCTTCCGCTCGAAGTGCTCGAGGTCAGCCCAAACGGCAAGGACAAACCGCAGACGCGTCAAATCCGCTTCGACACTGACGAGGGACCGCGAGCTGACTCGTCCATGGACGCGCTCGCCAAGTTGAAGCCCGCCTTTCATGCCCGCGGCACGGTCACCGCGGGCAACGCCTCGCAGACGAGCGACGGCGCTGCTTTGGCCGTGGTAATGTCAGCGGAGAAGGCGAAGACGCTGGGACTCAAACCGCTCGCCCGGTTCGTGAGCTTTGCGACCGCGGGATGCCCGCCGGAGGAGATGGGCATCGGCCCGGTTTACGCGATCCCTAAGGCGCTGAAGTTAGCGGGCTTGAATCTCGCGGACATTGCGGTGATTGAATTGAATGAGGCGTTCGCAGCGCAGGCTCTCTCGGTGATCGACTTGGCGCAACTAGACATGGAGCGGGTAAACGTCAATGGCGGCGCCATCGCTCTGGGGCATCCTCTGGGCTGCACGGGCGCCAAGCTCACAGCTACCCTGCTCGGGGAGTTGAAGCGTCGAAACGCAAGGTACGGCATGGTCACCATGTGCGTGGGCGGCGGAATGGGAGCGGCCGGTATTTTCGAGAATTTGCGGAATTAGACCAGTCGCTCATGCCTGTCCGCTGACGGATACCCGTAAACCAGGAAACTTGACCCTCCTTTGCCCCTCATAGGGGGACGGCTTGCCGTCCCCACATTTCCGCTTGTCCCGACGAGGCTAGGGCAAGCCCTACCCCTACAAGTTTTCAAGATAGTCACAGTCCTTTCAAAGCCTTTGCGGCGCCCGCGAGATCGGAAACGGCGAGTACGATATCCGCCTTCTTGCCGTTTTCCGCGACGCTACCGTAACCATAATCCACGTTGATGTTCGCGGCGCCGAGACGCGTCCCGACCTCCCCTAAGGTTCCGGCCTCGTCAGCAAGAGTCACGCATAAAATCTCCTCCTCTGTGCAGCGGATGCCGAGGTTTCCCAAGACCTTTTTCGCCTTGGCCGGACTGCTAACGAGCAAGTGAAGGGGACTCTCCCCGGTAATGCTCCAGGCGGAGAATGCTGTGATGTTGACCTTCGCTTTTCCGAGGGCTCCAGTGATTCGGCCGAGTTCTCCGGGCTTACTTTCCAACCAAGCGGTGATTTGTTTTGCTTTGGGCATGGTAAAATCGCCTCCCTGAAGTTTGAATGAGTGATGATAAAATACTTCTTCCCGTTCAGCTTGTAAAGGAGCGATCGGATTGGGTAGTGTCCTAATTTGACTGGCAGCGCCGACCTTTAGAGCTTGCCTTGAGCAGCGCGAAGGGTCGGCAGGTGCCGGCCTAAAGGCCAGCGCTACGCCGAAACGAGGACACGACGTCGGAGGGAGCGCCGGAAGGGGGTCTTATGGCGCGTCGCGTGGAAGATCTTCAAGTTGTGGTTGTGGGCAGTACTAATTTCGACATGGTGGTCAAGTCGGAGCGGCTGCCTAAAGAGGGCGAGTCCTTGCTGGTGTCAAATCTCAGGTTTTTCCCGGGCGGCAAAGGCGCGAACCAGGCGGTAGCCGTAGCGCGAATGGGCGCGCGCACGTCGATGGTGGGCGCTGTGGGCGCCGACATCATCGGAGATTTCCTGCTTCAAGGGTTAGTGAAGGAGAAGATCGACACTACCTGGGTGCGGCGAGACCCCGCCCGCGCCACCGGCAGCGCTTTCATCATGCTTTTCCCCAACGGTAACAACTGCATTGCGGTTGACCCGGCGGCGAATTTCAGCTTGACCCCTGCGGACATCGAGCGGGCCAAGGATGTAATCGAGCGCGCCGATGCGCTATTGACCGTGCTCGAAATCCCCCTCGAAGCCGTAGAAGCAGCGTTGCGCCTGGCGCGGAAAGCCGGAAAACTGACGGTGCTCGATGCCGGTCCGCCTCGCTACTGCCCCGTGGAGGTTTTAACCCTCGCGGATGTTGTCTCTCCCAACGAAACGGAACTCGCGCAACTGACCGGAGAGGAAGTTCAGGGACGAGTCTCGGCGCGGGAGTCGGCCGAAAAGCTCCTTGCGATGGGTGTGAAGACAGTGGTTCTCAAGCTGGGAAGCGACGGATCAATGCTGGTGACTGCGAAGAAGTCAAAACACTTTCCTGCCTGCAAGGTTGCCGCGATTGATCCTACGGCGGCGGGCGATGCCTTTACAGGTGCTCTGGCCGTCGAGTTGGCCGCAGGCGGTGACATCGAATATGCCATCCGCTTCGCCAATTGTGCCGGCGCTTTGGCAGCCACAAGATTGGGCGCCCAACCTTCCCTGCCCACGCGTGCGGAGGTGGAGGCGCTGCTGGGACAAGAGAAGAAAGCATGATAGTGGCGCGGGCGCGCGACGCTCTCGCGACAGCTGGCGCGACGCTCGGGCTACGAGAGGCGGAGTATGAAATTTGTTCCCATGCTGCAATTGTTGCAGCAAGCCGTGTCGGATGGTTACGGCGTTCCATCATTCTGTGTCTGGAATGCCGAAAGCATCGAAGTGGTGTTGCGTGTGGCGGCGGAACTTAAGGCTCCGGTGATTCTGATGAACGGCCCGGGAGAGTTCGGGCTGCTCTCCCCGCGCGACCTGGGTGCGGTGGCGCACGCTCTGGCGGAACGGTTTGATGTGCCCGCGGCGTTGCACCTGGATCATGGCGATTCCATCGCGTTGGTCGAAGACTGCCTGGCCGCAAAGTACACGTCGGTGATGCTCGATTATTCGACCCGGCCGTGGGAAGAGAATGTCGAGGCGCTGTGCCGCGCCGTGGCACTCGCGCATCCCCGAGGCGTGACAGTGGAGGGCGAGTTGGGGGTGGTCGGCCAGGCCGATCAAGTCAGTGTGGAAGGCGGCAAGCAGTCCACCCTCACGGACCCGGAGATGGCCGCCGACTTTGTGCGAAAGACCGGCATTGACGCCTTGGCGGTATCCATCGGCAATGCCCACGGCCATTACACCAAGCTGCCGCAATTCGACTTCAAGCGCCTGGCAGAGCTCAAAGAAGCCACCCGCATTCCGCTGGTCCTGCACGGCGGCTCAGGAACGCCGGAATCTGATTTGCGCCGCGCCATCTCACTGGGGATTGCCAAGGTGAATGTCGCGACGGAAGCCATTACCGCGATGCGGCAGTCGCTGCTCGAGCAGTGGGGTGCAGGGAAGAATCTTTGGGCGCCGATGGCGCAGGCAGTAGCGATGGAGGCCATGGCAAAAGTCGTCGCGAAGTGGTTTCACCTAACGATGGCGGCGGGCCGAGCTTAGAGTCGGGCATAGTCAACTTCTGCAATCACCGACCCCCTCACCCGGAGCGCTTCCGGAGCCCGCCGGGGCGGGCGCAAGAATGTGGCCCATGGCGACAGCCGTGGGGAGAAAGCGGGGCCGATGCGCCCGAAAAGCCCCGGGAGGGGCGACAGAGCTGTCTTGATGATCGCACATCTTCTGTCGCCACTACGTGGCTCAGCGTGCTCTCTGTGTGCCGTGATCCCACGGCGGGCGCCGTGGGCCACATTCTTGCGCCGCTGATGCGGCTTGGCGTGGGGTGACGGGCTTATGCTAACGCCTTTGCGGGCCGGGGGTGAGGGGCGAAGAGAGCGATTTGGCAGAACGCGCCGAAGGAGAAGCGCTCATGACCAATCACAGCCTGCAGGCCGAGTTGTTCGACGAATTGTGTTCCATGCCGTTGCTGGACGTCCACACGCATCTTGTGGACGGGAAGCTGGGAGCGCGCGGCTTGCACGACGTGCTTCTCTACCACATGGGCGTGAGCGATCTCTATGCAGCTGGGTGTCCGAGCGGCGCGCGCCTGACGCAATTTCCCGGCTGGCCGTCTCGGGAAGAGGCGCATCAACGCGTTGCGGAAGCCCTGCCCTACCTGAAGTATGTTCGCAACACCAGCATCTCCTGGGGGATCCGGCTCATTCTCGAGGATCTGTACGGTTGGAAGGAACCGGTGCGGCCGGACAACTGGCAGCGGCTGGATGCGCAGATCCGCGAGCGGGCTGACGACAAGGCATGGCAACGCGAAATCATGCGTCGGGCCAATATTCAGCGCTATTGCACGGAATATGCGCGGCGAGAAAGCGGACGCGACCGTGACATTCTCCAATATTCGCTCGAGTGGGCCTTCTTCACGCGCTCCCAGTGGGGCGAGTTTGACACTGCGCTGTACGAACTCGAACGATGCTGGGGCAGGAAACCGGAGAGTCCCAGTCCCATCGGCGGAACACGTCCCCCCACCGAACGGGTGATCAGAACCCTCGCCGACGTGCACGCCGCCGTTGATCATTACGTTGCGAACATTCCCTACGACGAAATTCTTTCCGTGGCTACAGGCATCTCAACGGATCTTGACTTGCGCGTGGTGAGCGAACAGGAGATGGCGGAAGCCCTTGCACGCCGGACGAACGCCGGTCCACACGAGCGCGATGTGTATGCGTCTTACGTGAACGAAGCTTATCTGAAGGCGCTCGAACCCCACGCGGACAAGATCGTGTTCCAGTTCAGCATTGCGGCCGAGCCGTTGCCTTTCGAAACGGGCAGCCGGCTTTCGCAGCGCACGATCGGGCAGGTGGCGGAGATGATCGCGCGCTACCCGAAGATTCGATTCCAGTGCCATCTGGCTAGCCGCCACGCCAATCAATCGATGTGCACGATGTGCCGCGAGTTGCCCAACTTTTCGCTCTGCGGCATCTGGTGGCATAACTTCTTCCCCTCGGTCATGCGGCAAGTGATGGAAGAGCGGTTGGATATGGTGCCCGTCAATAAACAAGTCGGGTTCTTCTCCGACGCCTATTGCCTGGAATGGACCTACGCCAAGACGAAGATGATCCTCAACCAACTGTCCGTGGTCCTGGCCACGAAGATTGACTATGGCCAATACACTCGCAACGATGCTCTGGCGGTAGCGCGGGCGATACTCTACGACACTGCCCACGACCTGCTCGGTATGCGGCCGGCGGAGAGACAAGAGCATAAACAGTAGCCCTCTCCCTTGGGGAGAGGGTGGCTCGCGACGGCGCATTGACCAGCCGTCGCGAGTCGGGTGAGGGGTCGGTTCCACGGCCAGCAACGGACGCGACCGTTTCCCACACAAGAAGTGCGGCTAGGAGGAGTTGCGACGGACGAACGCATGAAACGAATTCACTGCGTCGGAGTGGTGGTGATGGACCTGTTGAACGGGCCTATCCAGCAGTATCCCGTGCCACGCCTGCAAAGCCAGGTGACCGCGGAATGGATCCGCATGATGCCGGGGGGCGGCGCCGCGAACATGCCGTCGGCGATAGCGCGCATGGGATTGCCTGTCGCTACCTTCGCCAAAGTGGGTGACGACATCAACGGCGAATTCATTGTCCGGGAACTTTTGAAGTTAGGTGTTGACACCTCGGGCATTCGCGTTTCGCCGGGCGAAGCCACGCCCTTCACCTTCGTAGGAGTCCGTGCCGACGGGGACCGGACGTTCATTCACACTCCCGGCGCTAACCTGAATTTCAAACTCGGCGACCTGGATTTCGACCGGGTGTTGGCCACCGATTTTCTCCTCTATCATGATTTGAACGTATTGCCGAAACTGGATGGAGAACCCGCGGCGAGCTTGCTGGCCGAGGCTCAGCGGCGTGGCGTTGTGACCTTCCTTGACGAGGACTTCGGCTATGGACCTAAGCTCGAGCCACTCGCCGCCATGCTTCCGTACTGCGACTACGTGATTCCCAGCTTCGACGACTTGCTGGCAATCTATCCGGGCGCCACGCCGGGAGAGGTGGCGAGCCAACTCCTCGAATCAGGCGCTCGCGCCGCGGTTTTGAAGATGGGGCGCGAAGGCTGTCTGATCGCGCGGGGAAGCGACCGTATACGAGTTCCTGCCCTGCCTGCCAACATCGTTGATACAACGGGCGCGGGCGATTGTTGGGATGCGGGTTTTATTGCCGGTTTGGCCAGCGGTGAAGACGTCGTCACCGCCGCGCGCCTGGGAAACGCCTGCGCGGCATTCTGTATCGAGGTCGTGGGGGGATCAACCGGCGTACCCGATTACGAGGTGGTGCAGCGACGGGCGTCGCAAATGGCGAGGAGACTTTGAGATACCGGCTTTCCAGTCACGCCCGAAAGAGGAGCCTTGAAAGCCTATCAATCCAAGCGAGACATCGGTGGTAAAATGTACCTTGTGCGGGTCATTGTGGATGAAGGTGTAAATCCGGCGCGGGTAGGGACCTTGTATAGGACAACAAAAATCGAGAAGTACTGCAATAAAACGTGAGAGTAATCTACGATCCCGAAGTGGACGTGTTACAAATCCTGCTGAACGATGCGCCCATCGAAGAATCCGACGAAGATAAGCCCGGGGTGATCCTCGACTACGACAAGGATGGCAACATCGTGGGCCTGGAAATCCTGGACGCCTCCAAACGAGTCTCCAATCCTCGCTCCGTCGAATACGCCGTGGCAGGTTAGATGTATGGCGACGAAGACCCTGCTTACCGTGCAAGAGTACGCGACCCTCGAGGAGCCCGAGGGAGTGCGTTACGAATTGAGCGAAGGGGAATTGATTGTGACTCCGTCTCCCAGCCTTTTCCACAACGATCTGCGCGATGAACTAAACAGTCGTTTGCGGGCGTTCGCGAAGCGTCACAATCTGGGCCGTGTGACGAGTGAAACCGACATGAAGTTAATCGGAGAGGTCGTCCGCAGGCCGGACGTGGCTTTTATCCGAGCTCAACGTCTCGAGAGCATTGACGTCGACCAGTCCCCCTTGCCTGTCTCGCCCGACTTGGCAGTCGAAATCGTGTCGAAGAACGACCGGGCTGACGACCTGCTGGTGAAGGTATCCCAGTACCTTGAAGCGGGCGCACAAGCCGTCTGGCTCATGTACCCCAACAAACGACTCGCCTATCGTTATGGTCCCGGCCAGCCTGCGCCCGAAGTACGCACGGCAGCGGCTGGCGGCCAATTTGAAGAGCCCGAATTACTGCCTGGATTTTCCCTTGCCTTGGCTGAAGTTTTCGGCTGAGCGCAGTAAGCGCGATACTTGCTAATTGGTCGCGTTCCTCCTTATCGCTGTAAACCAATCTGGCAAGACATACAATAGTAGCCAAGCCCTCCACGCCAGGCCGCTAAGACAGTTGGCCCAAGTGATCCGATCGCCGGCAAGGAAGAACACGACGAGCATCACGAATATCCCATGGTTTAATATCCGATAGGCACGATACGTAGCGTCAGCCACTTCTTTGCTCACCCTGCCCCGAGCGACCGCCATGACCCCGAGCGCCAACGTCGCGAGGACAAAGGCTAAACCGACATCCAGCGCTCCCCACCATTTTGGGAAAGACTCCGTATGTTTTGAGATGCCGGCGACCACAGGGAACGCTAAAGACACGAAGAACACCGCAGCAGTTGCCACGGCCAAGGGACGAGCCCAAGACGCCGGTGGACCGGCGGCAGGCGTTGTTGCTTGGCTTGCTCGCGGGTTCATTACACGAACTCGTAGTGCCCCGGCACCGGCACGGGCGGCACGGTCATGGCGAGTTTATAGTCCAGGGTCTTAGGCTGCAGGTCCTGCTTCGAGGCCATGATCATGTCCCAGGTGATTTCCGTGCCGGAGTAAGCAGCTTCCCGGGCCATAATGCAGGTCATGGTGCTCTCGGCGACCGTCATCCCGTCGTTGGTGTAAGGAATATCGCCGCGGATGCTTTTGACCAGCCGGACATGTTCCTGGACGTAGGGGTCGAGGCCCGGCGTGCCCATATCGAGCCCGTCGGTCTGCCCTTTTGAGCCTACAATTGTGTTCCACACCTTGCGATAAGAACCCTTGGGGTATTGCCGGCAGGCGCTGTAGAGGTGAACCCCGTTGGGATAAACGAAATCCGCAGTCAGGTGGTCGTAGATATTTCCGTAAAGTTCCTCCCTCGGCCGCCACGCCACTCCGCCCGATCCGACGACTCTTACCGGATGGGTGCCCATCACCCAGTTGCAGAAATCGATGGTGTGAATGTGCTGCTCCACCATCTGGTCGCCGCAAATCCAGACGAACGAATACCAGTCGCGATGCTGCCACTCCATGTCGCCCCACGACGGGTCGCGATGGTCCACGTGCAGGACGGGCCCGCTCAAGTAAGTTGCGCTGAGGCTCACTACCTCGCCCAGCGCGCCATCGTGGATCTTCTGAACCGTTTCGATGTAGTCCTTTTGCGATCGCCGCTGCGTCCCCGCCACCACCGTCAGTTTCGACTCCTCGGCTTTCTTCAGTGCGGCGATGAAGCGCCGTACCCCGGCAGGGTCGGTCGCGATGGGCTTTTCCGTGAAGATGTGCTTCCCGGCCTCGACCGCAGCCTCAAACTGCACTGGACGGTGGCCCGGGGGAGTGCAAAGCAACACCACGTCAATTTCGGAAGCAAGGACCTTTTTATAGGCGTCAAAGCCAACGAAGCAATGTTCGGGGTCGACGCTGACTCGTTTGCGAATCGAATCCACCAACTCGGCTAAGGGCTGGCCGGTGAATTGGGACGCCTTCTTCGGACTGGCCTCCATCAAGAAATTCGGATCGCGCAGGTTGGCTAGAGACTTTTGGAGCTTGTCTTCGAAGATGTCTCCCATGGCGACGAGCTCCACCGTCGGGTCGGACGTGAGGAAGTCAACGGCGGCCTCCGTGCCGCGTCCGCCACAGCCGACTAAACCCGCGCGCAAACGCTCTTTTCCAGCGCCTCGCACCAGTTCCGGCTTGACGAACGTAAACGCCGTCGCAGCCGCTCCGGCGCCTAACGACCGGCTGAGAAACGATCGACGAGTGTAAGTAGATGATTCGTTTTGCTCCATGTATCACCTCCGTAAATCGAGAGTCAGACGAGATTGGTGCGCCGAAAACGGCGTGAACACTCAAGGTTGCGCCGATTCGGAAGCGTGGAAAGCAACGACCTGCCATCGCCCTTCGCGGCGGACGTATAACTTGGTGAACCGCCAATCGTCGTTCACCGTCTTATCGTTCAGAGTGCGCGTTCGCTGCAACCGGCCGGACACGACTGCGGCATCGCCGTAAACGCGCACCTTGAGGTCAGAGGTTTGATATCGCTGGAATTTCATCCGTCCAGATCGAGCGAATCCCAAAACATCCGACTTTGACATTACAGGCATCCTGGGCACGGTGACCTCAAGATCGTCGGCCCATAGCTTTTCGAGAGCGCTTGCGTCGCCCTTTTCGTGAGCCTCGTTCCAGACCGACTCGAGCCGGATTAGTTCTTTGACTTCCGGCGTGTCCGGTTGCTGCTGGGCTTGGAGTCCGACGATAAGAATAACTAACGGGAGGCTCACGATTCCCATGATTCCACTCGCTTCCCCAGCACTCACGCCCTGGGCGAGTCTCTTTCGCCGCGACGGGGCTGAGCTCGGCAGCCTGACCTAATCAACGAATTTGCGCTACACGACGCTCGTGGTTAGTAATCAGTGCTAAGTGAACTGATCTCCGCGTCGTCATCCTGGATTCCGCCCGTCAGGCCCGCGGCAAGCAAGGCATCCCGAGCAAAAGCCGCCTGCCCGGACAAAACGAAGAACGCAGCTCCGGCATACACACCCGAGGAGAACAACGTTAATACCCTTAGCGCTGACTTCTGATACGGTTCGACGTCCACCGCGTAGTCGATGCCGCATCGCGTAAGGATAACCTCCACGCGCTTCGCCTCCGCCAACTCGCCGGCGATGTAGATGCGGGAGACCTCTTTGTCGAGAAACTTGTCAAAGTCTATTCGAGCCATAGCGGCGCTTCGCGCGAGCAACTGTCGTTTCTTGCTGCGCTCTTTCGAAGATTACGTCATTCCCGCGTAAGCGGGAATCCATCGTGCTCCCGACGAACAGTGGACCCCCGCGTTCGCGGGGGTGACGTCGCACGCGTCTTCATTCCTTTGGCCGCTTTGAAGACCCATGATCGCTCGGAACGGCAGGACCCCTTAACCATCATCCGGTTTGATCCATCACATGGCGGATGTAGCTCAGGTTCCGGCGCATATCCCCCTCGATCTGGTTCGGGTGCGCGTCGGTTTCCAGGTTTGCGTAGCCGCTGAATCCGGTGTCCCGAATCGCCTGCATGACAGCGGGAAATTGGATACTGCCTTCGCCGAGGTAGTGCGGATTATCCTTCAAATGGAACTGGCAAATCCGGTCTTTCCCCAGCCAGCGGATTTCCTTTACCACATCGAACCCCGCCTTCGTGGAGTTCCCCACGTCGTAATACACAAGGACGCTCTTAGACCGCGACCGCTCCATGATTCGAACGTTATCCGCAGCGGAAATCGTGTCCTCGAGCCCCAGAATCACGCCCGCGTGCTCCGCTTTCGGTCCGAGATCGCGTAAGACATCGCCGACGTGATCCATCTCGTCGCGAGTCTGGAGGGCCCGCCGGCCGAAGAACGGAAGCAGAAGCACTTTCGAGTTCAGGGCTTTGGTTAATCGAATGGAATCCTGCACCCATTTTATGGCCAGCTTATCGTCTTTCAGGCCATTGTCGTGCAGTCGGTCGACGCAGGTGCCGTCGATTGGAATGTTGTACTGCCTGGACAGATTGAGATAGCGGACCAGGATATCCGGGTTGTCGAGCGGCATCCTGTTGTCCACGACCTTTCTTCCAAACGACACTTGCACGCCGTCAAAACCGAGCCGCGCGGCCAGCGGAACCGCATCCGGATCGGCGCCCTTCTCCAAGTTCCAATCCGTCACACCAATCCGAAGTCTGGTTTCTTTGGCGAATCCCGTGCGGGAGAGGACACTCAGACCAACCGCGGTATAAAGGAACTCACGACGGGTGAATTCAAGCATCGAAGTCCTCCTTAGTATGGCGCTCCAGACAAGGGTCACATCATACAACAACGCATTGACCTTATCAAAACCCCTCCGAGTAACCACGGCAGAATCCGTTGCGACTGTCATCATGAGCGCAGACTTCATGATCCTTCGGCTCACCACTGTGCATGAAAATGGCTCTTTGGAGGTAACTCCTGTATTTTCAACAAAAGCTTCCGCCATTTTCATAGCAGCGAATGATCTCCGCAGTCGCTGCGCCTTACGCAGTCAAGCAACTGCAGAGATCCTACGTCGCCGCGACAAGATCGCGGCTCCTCAGGATGACAGGGCCCGGACCTTTAGTCAGCATCTTGTTAAACATCAACAACCCTCCGTCCGATAAGAGGATTGAGGACCTCGCGCCTGGCCGGGAGAGGTGCGTAAGGAGCCGTATGAACTTTTCATGGCGCTCGAGCAAAAAGGTTGAGCCGTCGGGGGGGACCGTTCATGAGACCGCGCCGGGAAAGCATGGGGAGGAGGCGCTGCGAGAAAGCGAGGCCCGCCTGCAAGTCATTTTCGATAGCGTTCAGACGGGCATCTTCATCATCGACCCGGAAACACATCGGATAGTGGACGCCAATCCCGTGGCTCTCGAAACCATTGGCCTGGGCCGCGATCAGGCGATCGGAGCGGAGTGCCACAAGTTCATATGCCCCGCCGAAAAGGGGGCCTGCCCTGTGACGGATCTCGGACAGACCGTGGACCATTCCGAACGCACTCTCCTGACGGCGAGCGGGGAGAAACGGGCAGTTCTTAAAACGGTTGTCAGCGTGGTGCTTAACGGCCGAAGGCACCTTCTCGAAAGCTTCATCGACATTACGGATCGCAAGCGCGCAGAGCAGCAACTGCGGGACGCCAAGGAGGCTGCCGAATCCGCCAGCCGGACCAAGAGCGAGTTTCTGGCCGTGATGAGTCATGAGATCCGGACCCCCATGAATGGGATTATTGGCATGACCCAATTGGCGTTGGATACGAACCTGTCACGGGAGCAGAGAGAGTGCCTCGGCGCCGTGAAGGAGTCGGCAGATACCCTCCTCACCCTGATCAATGACCTGCTGGATTTCTCCAAGATCGAGGCGGAGAAGCTTACGCTCGAACCCGAGGAATTCGATCTGCAAGATTCGTTGAGCAACACCCTGCGGGCGCTTGCTCCGCGCGCCGATGAAAAGGGCCTCGAGTTGACGTGGGAGGCTCCGCCCGACCTGCCGGCCCGTTTAATCGGAGACCCCGGACGGCTGCGGCAGGTCGTCGTGAATCTGGTGGGAAACGCCATCAAATTCACAGAACGCGGGGGCGTGGACTTGCGAGTCGAAACCGAATCCCGGGCAGAGGATTGGATTGTCCTGCATTTTTGCGTCAGCGATACGGGCATCGGCGTGCCGCGGGAAAAGCAAGCGCGGATTTTTGAAGTCTTCATGCAGGCGGACAGTTCCACCACAAGGAAATACGGAGGGACAGGCCTGGGCCTGGCTATCTCAGCCCGGTTGGTCGAGATGATGGGCGGCCGGATCTGGCTGGAAAGCGAGGTGAACCAGGGAAGCAGGTTCCACTGCAACGTGAAGCTCGGCCTGGTGAAAGGGCGGCAGCAGCCACCTCCACCCTTGATGAAAGTCAACCTCCGTGACACGCCGGTGCTGGTCATTGACGATAACGCGGCCAGCCGGCGTAATCTGGCGACGATGCTCGAGGGCTGGTCGATGCGGCCCAGGTTGGCGGAGAGCGGACAGGAAGGTCTGGCTGCGATGCGGCAGGCAAAAGCCATGGGCGAGCCGTTCCCATTAATCGTGCTGGACGCCCACATGCCGGTGATGGACGGTTTCTCGGTAGTCAGGAAGCTCAAGGAAGATGCAACCCTGGCCGAAAGCGCGATCATGATGTTGACCTCAGTCGGAGAGCGCGGCGACGGCGCGCGTTGCCGGGAGTTGGGCGTCTCCGCGTACCTGGTGAAACCGATCCAGCGCACGGAGTTCCTGGAGGCTCTGCTGCGCGTGCTCGGCCAGCCCGTTCAGACAGGTGAGCGCCCCGACCTTGTCACCCGCCACACGATCCGGGAAGCGCGTCGCAAGCTGCGCATCCTGGTAGTGGAAGACAACGCGATCAACCGCGAACTGGTGACGCGGCTACTTCAGAAACACGAACACACCATTATCGCAGTGACGACAGGCCGGGAAGCCGTTGACTTGCTTGAGAAGGAGCCTGCGTGCTGCGACATGATCCTCATGGATGTGGAGATGCCGGTGATGGACGGCCTGCAGGCCACGGCGCTCGTCCGCGAGCGGGAGAAGGCGAGCGGCAGGCATATTCCCATCATTGCCTTAACCGCCTACGCCATGAAAGGTGATCGCGAGCGGTGCCTTGCGTCGGGCATGGGTAGCTACTTGTCCAAACCCATTCGATACCAGGATCTGCTCGAAACCATCCAACGACTGGTCAGCGGGATGCCCGACGTACCCGCCCCCGCACCCGCGCCTGCCGAAAGGCCTCCGGCGGAGGTCTTAGATGAAGCCGCGCTGATGTCGCGTGTGGATAATGACCTGCAATTAATGCAAGACCTCATTGATTTGTACCTCGCCGACTACCCTCGCCTGGTCGATGAAATCCGGACGGCTCTCGAACGGAAAGACGCCCGGGCCCTGCAAAGAGGCGCGCATAGCCTGAAAGGCTGCACGAGTAACCTTGCCGCCAAACTAGCCTCGGAAGCCGCTTTCAAGCTCGAAGGACTCGCGCACACCGGCAATTGGGCGGAGGCGGCAGATGCGCTCGAGAGTCTGGAGAGAGAGTTGGCGCGTTTGAAGCCGGCTCTCGTTGCCGTGCGGACGGAAACTGAGCAAAAACCGCGGCCGGCGAGGAGCGAAACTTTGCAGTGAGAAAGGCTGGCTCCGAAGGCCCGATGGCGCGCGCTAGCGCCCGCGCTACAGCGACGGGTCGCAGGGTCGAAAAACCTGTCTCAGGCCGGCACCCCCGCTGCGAGTTTAAGCAGTTCGACGCGATAACCGAGGTCGCGGAGTTGGCGGATCATTCGTGCGGTGCGCTTTTGCTTTGACTTTT
>Ga0116217_10003156_pt1 | contig 15075 bp, 16 predicted proteins | sample Sb_taG_6_FD_89697 | JGI IMG/M metagenome (GOLD analysis project Ga0116217, IMG submission 89697) | Peat soil microbial communities from Weissenstadt, Germany - Sb_50d_4_PS metaG | ecosystem: Environmental > Terrestrial > Soil > Wetlands > Peat | place: Germany: Weissenstadt | collected 2010-09-21 | reverse complement strand
CCTCGCCGTCGGGGGTGGCGGCCATGCCCACGACGGGAGAATTGAGATGCTTGCCTCCCATGGAGCCGTGGAACGCGGCATCGCCGAAGGCGAACACACCCCCGTCCTTGGCCACCAGCCAGTAGCCCTTGCCGTCGGGCGTGGCGGCCATGCCCACGACCGGGGAATCGAGGTGCCTGCCTCCCATCGACCCGAGGAAGGGGGCGTCGCCGTAGGAGAAGACGCCGCCGTCCGAGGCCACCAGCCAGTACCCGTCGCCCGACGCGGTGTCGGCGGTGCCGACCACCGGCGCCCGGAGGGGAAGCGCACCGGCCGACCCGAAGTAGCCGTCGCCGAAGGCGAACACGCCTCCGTCCGAAGCCACCAACCGGTAGCCGGGGCCGGGCGCGTCGAGGACACCCGCTTGGCCGGAGTCGGGGCTGACCATGAGCGAGGACTCGTCGACCGCCTCGAAGGCACTGGCCGGGATGTTCTTGAGCTCGTCGACGAGGGACAGCGGCCAGGCCGGGTCGGCGGTGCCCCCGAAGTACCAGTTGCTCCCGTTGTCGGCCAGGATCAACCCGTAGTGCTGCATGGCGCGCAGGACGACCTGGGCCTGAGGTGAGTACCCGGAGATGTCGAAGCTCGCCTTGAGGCGGAAGCGCGCCCCCATGGGGGGGAGGTTGGGGTCGCTGCGGGCCCCGGCCTCGTGCCGGGCCGGCCAGAGATAGCTCGTGTCGGTGGTCTGCGCCGTCATCCGGATGGCGTGGGTGATCTGGCCCGACTGCACCTCGTCGTAGCGAAGGAGCCCGGGCAGGATGGGGAGGCCAGCCGCGTCGGCGGACGTCCACCCGGCCGGCCGCAGGGCGTTGGAGCGCAGGTTCCAGATCGCACCGGACCCCGCCGTCGATCCCGACGCGCCGTAGCGGGCGTCGTAGAGCTCGTACAAGGTGCACGTGGTGGGGTCGACCATGATGGCGTGGCGGTCGCCCGTCGCGTTCTGGCCTCCCTCGATGGGCGTGTCCGCGCCGAAGGGATACGGGCCCGGGTCGCTCTCGTCCGAGTAGGTGAACGTCACGTTCACGAACGGATGGCCCGGCGGCACCACCGTGTAGGGCATGCCGTAGGGGTTGGTCGGGTCTCCCGACGGCCCGAAGTCGGGATGCAGCGACGTCGACGAGGAATTCATGCTGGCGAGCCACTGGGAGCTGTGGATGTCGACGGGGAGCGACGAGATGTCGGTGTTCCAGATGTTGTCCGACGGGAACATCGGGCATCCAGGAGCGCCGGGAACCGGCGTCCCGGCCCGGGCGGGCGAGGCGTCGAGCGCCACGGTCACGGAGCCGAGCGCGGCGACAGAGAGGGCGAGGCAACCCAAGGCCGCCGCCGGTGTGCGCCGGCCCCAGCGCCTCGAGGACTTCCCCCCCATGGGCCATTCATCGGCACGTCGGTTGCGGGCATTGAAACAACACCGGGCCCATCAGGGCCTGGCGCCCCGCAGGTTGCCGCCCCCGTGATGAAGTTTTCGGCCGGCGCTGCCGACAACCGGGGTGGGGACGGGGAGGAAGACCGGCGGGCCGTTGTGACTCACCTTGTCAACTGATGCCACACCTACAACACTGGGTCGCCGACCCCCCACCCCGGAGCCCGTCGGGGCCAGGTCGGTGCCACCCCTGCGACACCAGCTGATCGAGACCCCATGACCCGACGAGCGCGACCGCACCCTCGGGCCCGCCGCGGCCTGCACTGCGCCCGGGCCCGGCCTGCCCCATGGTCCTCGTTGGACGCGCTGGGCTCGCGCTTCGGACGCGTCGTGCTCGGCGCAGGGCGGCGGCGGCCCCGGCACGCCGCCCCGGTCCGCCTCCGGATCAGCCCGGCCTTCGCCTGTGTGGTGGCGTTCTCCCTGGTGGTGGGCGGGGCTGCGCTGGGATCGCTGAGCACGGGCGGGGCTCTGGCCGCGGCGGTCCCGGTCCCGAGCGGGGGCCAGGGTCAGAGCGTGACGATCATGAACCCGACGGCGAGCCCCTTTGCCAACTCGACGAGCACGGTCGCGCTGCCGGCAGCGACGGCCCCGCCCGCGCCCGCACCGCCGTCACTCCAGGGCGAGCCCGCGTTGCGAGCCCACGAGCTGTTCGGGTTCGCGCCCTACTGGTCGCTCCCGACCTCGTCGGGGTTCAACCTGGTCGGCCTCACGACACTGGGGTACTTCAGCCTCGACGTGGCGGGAAACGGCACCGTCGAGGAGAGCGGGCCGGGGTGGGTGGGGTACCAGAGCCAGGCCCTCGCCGACCTCGTGACCCGTGCCCACGGTGTCGGTGACCGCGTGGTGCTGACGGCGTCGTGCTTCGACCAGTCCGCCCTGGACCAGATGGCCGCCGACCCCACCGCCGGTCCTCGCCTGGCGACCGCGTTGGTGGCGCTGGTGGCGGCCAAGAACCTCGACGGGGTCAACATCGACTTCGAAGGGAAGGGGAGCAAGGACCAACGCGGACTCGACACCCTCATGGCCGCGGTGTCGAGCGCCATGCACCAGGCCAACCCGCACTGGCAGGTGACCATGGACACCTACGCCTCCTCGGCGGGCGACCCGACGGGCTTCTACGACATCGCGGGTCTCGCCCCCAGCGTCGACGGGTTCTTCGTGATGGCCTACGACATGAACGACCGGTCGACGCCGTCGCCCACCGCTCCCCTGACGGGAGCTGGCTTCACCGACCTCGAGGCGGTGCAGCAATACTCAGCCCTGGTCCCACCCTCCAAGGTCATCCTCGGCGTCCCGTACTACGGCTACGACTGGCCCACGGTCGGGCCCGGCCTCGGCGACCCCGCCACCGGTCCGCCCACACCACTCAGCTACTCGCAGGTGGTGGCGACCGGGGGCCACGTCTACTGGGACCCGACGACCCAGACCCCCTGGACCTCGTACCAGGTGGGTGCGCAGTGGCACGAGACGTTCTTCGACGACCCCACCTCGTTGGCATTGAAGGCGCAACTGGCCAACACGTACCACATCGCCGGTGTGGGCATCTGGGCACTGGGCATGGAGGGCTCCGCCCCGGCCATGCAGGCCGCACTGCTGGGGAGCGCTCCGCCCGTGAAGGGCCTGAAGCCGGGCCCGGGGGCCACGGTGACCACCACCACCACGACGACGACGACCACCACCGCCGCCGCCGGCGCCCCCGCCGGCTACTCCTATTCGGGGACCTGGGACGGGGCCAGGGTGACGCTCAGTCCCGTCGACCCCGCGTCGTTGGCCGGCACCACCGAGGCCGCCCTCACGGGGAAGCTGACGGGCTTCACGACCGACGACCCGACACGACTGTGCCTGGAGTCGGAGCCGGGGTTGCCGGTCGCGGCGCTGTCGCCGGCGGCGGGCCTCTACGCGGTCCTGACGACGCCGCCGGCCGACTGCGTGGTCGGAGCCTGGGAGTTCACCGTCCCCACGGGATCGCCGGAGGGCGCACCACCGACTTCGACGACGACCACCGCCGCGACACCGCCCGATCCGACTTCGACCACCTCGACGTCGTCACCGGGTGGTGTCCACGGTTGACCACGGCGACCCCGGATCACACGACCCGCGTGTCGTGGCCCACCCAGTAGCGCTCCCTGAGCAGCCGTTTGTAGAGCTTTCCGTTCGGGTCACGCGGCAACTCGGTCACGAAGTCGACACTCCGAGGGCACTTGTAGCCGGCCAGCTGTTCGCGACACGCCGCGATCAGCTCGGCTTCGGTGTCGGGCCCCGCCGTTGAGGGGTCGACGAGTTCGACCACGGCCTTCACCGCTTCGCCCATCTCCGCGTCGGGCACACCGATGACGGCGACGTCGGCCACCCGCGGGTCGCCGGCGAGGACGTTCTCGGCTTCCTGGGGGTAGATGTTCACTCCCCCGGAGATGACCATGTGCGCCTGGCGGTCGGTGAGATACAGGTAGCCGTCCCCGTCGAGCAGGCCGATGTCTCCGAGAGTCCGCCACCCGTGCGCGTCGAGCATCGACGAGGAGGCCGAGGGGTCGTTGTGGTACTGGAAGGGCCGGCCGCCTTCGAAGTAGACAACCCCCTCCTGGCCGGGGCCCAGCTCCTCCCCGTCGGGCCCCACGATGTGCGCAGGCGACAGGGGGCGACCGACGGACCCCGGATGTGCCAGCCACTCGGCGGCGGTGATCCACGTCGAACCGATGTCCTCGGTGCCGGCGTAGTACTCGTCGATGATCGGACCCCACCACTCGAGCATCTGGCGCTTCACCGCCACGGGGCACGGCGCCGCGGCGTGCACCACCGACCGCAAGCTCGAGAGGTCGTAGCGGCGGCGCTCGCTCTCGGACAGGTGCAGCATGCGGACGAACATGGTGGGCACGAATTGGGCGTGTGTCACCCGATGTCGCTCGATGAGCTCCAGGCACCGTGCCGCGTCGAAGTGCTCCATCACCACCACCGTCGCCCCGAGGCGGAGCATCGACATGCAGTAGACGAGCGGCGCCGAGTGGTACAGCGGCGCCGGTGACAGGTAGACCGACCCGGCCCCGATGCCGCGTCGCGCCATGGCCAGGGCGATCTGCACCGGGGCCGCCGCCGCGTCTCCCATGGGGGTACGGGGAAGCTCCTTGCGGACCCCCTTGGGCCGCCCCGTCGTCCCCGACGAGTAGAGCATCTCGCGCCCTTCGCACTCGTCGGGGACCGGCAGGGCCTCGAACGCCGACACGGCAGCCTCGTACCGACTGAACTCCGCAAGGGGGCCCCCGACCGACAGCCGCACCGAGATTCGTGACAGGTCGAGGCCCGTGACGACATCGGCCATGTCCGGCGTCGTCACGAGTGCGGTGGCGCCACAGTCGTCCAGGATGTACTGGACCTCGGCGCTGCGCAGATGACTGTTGAGCGCCGTGTAGTACAGCCCGGAGCGCTGGGCGGCCCATGCCACCTCGAGGTAGGTGGCGCAATTCCCCATGAGGATGGCGATGTGGTCGCCGGTGGTGAGCCCTTGGCTTCGCAGCAACCGCGCCAGCCGGTTCGACCGCTCGTCGACGTCCCGGTAGGAGAGCTCGTCATTGCCCGAGCCCATGACGACGGCAGGCACATCGGGCTGCTCCGCCGCCCGCGTGGCCAGATCGAGCGGGAACGGGGGAAGGGGGATCTCGCTCATCGGGGCGACGCCGCCGCTGAGCCGGCGCTCTTTCTCGGGGTGGACACGACCCGATTCTTGCCCATCGCGTACATCGTCATGCACAGTTGCGACGGGAGGGCGCATGGGCGAGCTGGTCCGGGTGTCGGAGGTCGACGAGGGCGTCGTGACCGTCGTCATCGACCGGCCCCAGAAGAAGAACGCCCTGTCGATCGCCCTGCGCGACGAACTGAGCGACGTCTTGGACAGCCTCGCACCCGACGAGCGCATCCGCTGTGTGGTCCTGGCGGCGGCGGGAGACACGTTCTGCGCCGGGTTCGACCTGTCGGAATTCTCGGTGGACGAGCCCGGCTTCCAGGAACGCCTGTGGCGCTCGTCGGACCGCTTCCACCACACCGTCTTGCTGTTCCCGCTCCCGATAGTGGCCGCCGTGCAGGGCCCGGCGCTGGCCGGCGGCTTCGACCTCGCCGTGATGTGCGACATCCGGGTGGCGGCCACCGACGCACGCTTCGGCCACCCCGAACAGCGCTGGTCCGACGTCGTCTTCTCCCCCCTGGCCGACCTGGTGGGGTCGGGTCCCGCCCGCGACCTCTGCCTCACCGGCCGGACCATCGACGCCGCCACCGCGCTGCGGATCGGGCTCGTCTCCAGCGTGGTCGCGGTCCACGACCTCGCCGGGGAAGCCGCCCGGACCGCCGCCATGGTGGCGTGCGGGCCGCGCGACGCCCTGGTGCGCACCAAGGCCAAGGCATCGCGGCGCGCCGGACATCGACCCGAAGCCACCACGCTCGAACTGTGACGGGCCGGGAACGGCGTCAGGTCCGACCGTGTCGTCCGATTCCCGCCAGATCGCGACCCGGGGCTCGGGCACCATGGCGTCATGGACGAAGCGACGGCATTCCTCTCGACACTGGAGACCACCGCCCCCGACGCCCCCACCGCGTGCGCAGGGTGGCGCGCCCATGACCTCGTCGCGCACCTCGCGGCCGGGGCGGCCGAGATGGCGGAGCTCGCCGAGGCGGTGGCGAGGGGTCGAGACGTGCGCGCCACCCAGGACTTCGCCACCCGCGAGGCACCCTTCGTGGCGATGGCCGACGACGAACTGCGTGCCCGCCTCGTGGTCGAGGCGATCCGTCTCGGCGTCGCGGTCGACGCCCTCGTCGCCACACCCGGACTGACGGTCCCCTTCTCGGGACGCCGGCTGAGCGCCACCGATGTGACGATGCACGGTCGGAGCGAGGCCGCCCTCCACCGTTGGGATCTCGCCGGGGACGACGAGACCAGCGAGGAGCTCCTCCGACAACCCGATCTCACCTTGCACGCCGTGGGGGTGCTCAACACCATGCTCGAGGCATCGCAGGAGTCGGTCACGGTGCGCACGACGGCGGCTGCCATCACAGAGCTCCGGGCCAACTTCGCTGCCCCCGGGCACATGGACGTCGTGCTCGTGGTGGACGGCGCGGGAGCGCGCCTCGAGCTCGACGAGCCCCGGGCCCGATGCAGCGCCAGGGCCGAGCCCGCCACCCGGCTGCTCGCCCTGTGGGGTCGGCGGTCGCGGGCCCGACCGATCGCGTGGAACACCGAGGACCCTGCGGCTGGACCTCTGGCCGCGTTCTTGTGGGCGGGGGCCCCGGCCACCGGGACCGCCCTGTCCGAAACCCGCTAGCCTCTGGCCCCGCCGCCGGGCAGGATGACCGGGATGGTCGAGGACTTCGAACGCTGTTACCGGGCGGTCCTGGCGCGAGACGCCCGGTTCGACGGGTGGTTCGTGACCGCCGTGACCTCGACCCGGATCTACTGTCGGCCCAGCTGCCCGGCGCGCACGCCGGGGCGCAGCCACGTCCGCTTCTACCCCAGCGCCGCCGGGGCCCAACGGGCCGGGTTCCGCGCCTGCAAGCGCTGCCGTCCCGACGCCTCCCCCGGGTCGCCGGAGTGGAACGTCCGCCAAGACGCCGTGGCGCGCGCCATGCGCTTGATCGGGGAAGGGGTCGTCGACCGCGAGGGCGTGGCCGGTCTGGCGGCGCGCCTCGCCTACAGCCCGAGACAGCTCAACCGTCTGCTCCTGGGCGAGGTCGGCGCGGGCCCGTTGGCACTGGCGCGCGCCCAGCGGGCCCAGACGGCGAGGGTGTTGGTGGAGACCACGGAACTCCCGGTGTCGTCGGTGGCGTTCGCGGCCGGTTTCGCCAGCGTCCGGCAGTTCAACGACACGATCCGGCACATCTTCGCCTGCACCCCGACCGAGCTGCGCCGCAGATCCAAGAACGGCTCGAGCGGGTCACCGGACACGCTCAGCCTGCGCCTGGCCCACCGCCTCCCCTACGACGCCCCCGGCACCATGTCGTTCCTGGCGCACAGAGCCGTTCCTGGGGTCGAGGCCGGTACCGAGACCGGGTTCGCCCGGGCGCTCTCTCTTCCTCATGGAAGCGGCACCGTCGATCTCGTCCCCGCCGGAGACCATGTGCGGGCCCGGCTCCGGCTCGACGACCTGCGAGACCTGACTCCCGCGGTGCAGCGGTGCCGGCGGCTGCTCGACCTGGACGCCGATCCCGTCGCCGTCGGCGACCATCTGGAGGCGGACCCCGTGCTCGGACACCTGGCCCACCAGGTGCCGGGACTGCGGGTTCCGGGGTGCGTCGACCCCCACGAGCTGGCGGTGCGCGCCGTGGTCGGCCAACACGTGTCGGTGCCAAGCGCCTGCCGCGTCCTGGGCCGCCTGGTGGCCGAGTACGGCACCCCTGTATCCGTCCCGGCGTCACCGGCAACTGCCACCCTGACCCATGGCTTTCCCACCATGGCGACCCTCGCCGGCCTCGACCCCGACCGTCTTCCCCTCCCGCGTCGAAGGGCGCGCACGCTGGTGGTGTTGGCACAAGGACTGGTGAGCGGAGCGATCACCCTCGACATCGGTGCGGACGCCGAGGCGTCGAGAATCTCGCTGCGCGCCGTGGCCGGGATCGGCCCCTGGACGGCGGACTACATCGCGGTGCGGGGTCTCGGCCACCCGGACGTGATGTTGTCTGGTGATCTCGGCGTCCAGCGCGCCCTCGCCCGTCTCGGCCAGGCGTCCACCCCGGCGGCGGTCGACGCGTTGGCACGCCAATGGCGTCCGTGGCGGTCGTACGCAATGGTGCATCTGTGGAACACGCATCAAGTCGACCAGGCACGGGCGTCGTGACGGAGCTCTGTCGTCTCGTCTACAGCCCGGTGGGACCCATCGTCCTCAGCGCCGACGCGTCGGGTCGGCTCACCGGTGCGCACTTCGGGGCCGACCCGGGCTCGGCCGCGCCGCTTCACCACGACGGCACGGGAGACGCGGGGAGACGGGTCCTGGACGCCACCGAAGCACAACTCGACGAGTACTTCGAAGGACGCCGGACGTGCTTCGAGATCCCCTTGGCGATGCAGGGATCCCCGTTCCAGCGACGCGTGTGGACGCAGCTGCAGCAGATCCCTTTCGGTTCGACGACGAGCTACGGCCAATTGGCCATCGACGTCGGCCACCCCGGCGCGGCGCGGGCCGTGGGCCACGCCAATGCGCGCAACCCCATCGCCGTCATCGTGCCGTGCCATCGGGTCATCGGGTCATCGGGCGGCCTCACCGGATACGGCGGAGGACTCAGGACCAAGCAGCACCTGCTCGACCTCGAGGCCCGGACCGCGCCGCTGCTCAGAGAAGTCCGCGAATCGTCAGAGCTCTGAGAACCGCCCCGCCCGAGGAGGAGGCGAGGCGCCCGGCACGGTGATCACCGTGCCTCCCGGCGGCGTGGCCGAAACCTCAGTCCTCGGGCCGTGAGCCGAGCTCTTCGGTCTCTCGCACCGCCAACGCCGTTCCCCACAGGCCGACGGCGATCGCGGCGACCACCACGCACACCAGCGCGGTCAGCCCCGCGCCACCGGCGCCGTCCTCGAGTGCCATCGTGATCACCGCCATCACGAACACGGCGAGGATCACACAGCTGCTCAGGAGCACCTTCACCTTGCGTCGCTCGCCGTCGCGGCCCGCGCTCTTCGGCTGCGATTCCACCGTCTGCATCGACACTGGTATCGACAACGGGCCCGACGGGCTGAATAGCGCTGGGCGCGATGGTTCCCTTCGACCGTCGTCGAACCTCGCCAAACGCGCAAATTGTCGACGCTGAGTGCTTAGCCATCACGGAGAGAGAGCAAAGACCCCCGCGGGCCCACGTCGCACAGGGGGCCCGGGTCGGCCGTGATCGCAAACCGGGCGTGCGGGCAAAGTCCGCCGATGACAAGATGCCCGGCGGTGGAGTACTTGGCCGTGGCGCAGATGCCACACCGGTGGTCGCGGAGAATTCAGGGGACGCTGCGAAGGCGCAGCTACCGCCTGCCGAGAGCGTGGCACGCCGTGCCCGCCCCAGGGTCGGCTCCCGCCGCCCTGTGCGGGTTCCGCTACACGCGCGAGCCGCACCGCACCTGGATGCAGACGATGATCCCGAAGCGTTGCCCCCAGTGTCAGCGGCTGATCGACCAAGCCGAGGCCGGGGCCGGCGCGGCGCGCCGAACGACCTCGACCAGCCCATTGTGGGCCGTCCCCTCCGACAACACGGAGGAGCACGACGGCCGAGGGTCGCGCACGGGCCACCCGGCCCGGATCTCTGCGCACGGCGCGGCCACGGAGAAGCCTGGGGCGGTCGGAGCGACCTGAGCGGCACCGCGGATCGAGGGCCCGGGCCGCACGCACCCGGGTGACGCCCCCACCACGGCCTTGGGCCCAGAATTCGACCCATGTTCCGCCACACCGCCCACGTCTACGAACTCCTCTACGAGAGCTCGGGCAAGGGACTACGAGGCCGAGGCAGATGCCCTGCACGCCCTCATCCAACAGCGGGCACCCGGTGCGGCGGCCCTGCTCGACGTGGCCCGTGCGACCGGTGGCCATCTCGTCCATTTGCAACGGTGGTACGACGTCGCGGGGGACATCGACCCCAGGGATGCTCGACGAGGCGCGACGTCGACTGCCCGGGGTGACGTTCGTCCAAGGCGACATGCGCAGCTTCGGGTGGACGGGACCTTCGACGCCGTCACGTGCTTGTTCAGCTCCGTCGGCTATCTGCGCTCGGAGCGGGATCTGCACCTCCTGATCGGGTCCGCCGAGGGCATCAGGACGTCCCTCGACACCCATGAATTGACCCTGTTCGAATCCGGTCAGTACGAGGAATCGCTGCACCTTGCGGGCCTCGTCGACATCGAGATCGTCGCGAGCCCGATGCCGGGCCGGGACCGGTTCATGGGCGCGACAACGACGCGCTGACCAGGGAGAACCCTTCGCGCGCACCGATGCCTCCCGTGCTTCGCATCAGGCACCACGCCTGGAACCGTGTCGGGGTGCGGGTCAAGGAAAGGGCTGAATCCGCCGACGAGTCCTATATGGCGAATTCTCAGTTGAAGACAAGGCCCGGCATCGTCTACGGCGATCACCGGGACCGGGCCGGGACCGAGACACATCGCGGCGAGATCGCAGCCGTGGTCGTGGAGCGCACAGACGGGACATGCACCGTCCTGTGGGCGGGACTGTGGCGGACCTTCAACAGCAAGCCCGAGGAATGGTCGACGCGCCGCGAGGCGATGAGGGCGGTCGACACCGTCGTCGGCGACGTCCTCATCTGGAACGAGATGGCACCCCACACCTGGGCGGCCCGCGCGGCGTAGCATCGGGGTCGACGGGCACTCACCAATGACAGGCCCCGAGTGAGGTGGCAGTGCCGCTGGTCCGCGCCGTCGCGCGCACACGAGCATCGGCGGCCTCGTCGCCACGGCGTCGATCGGGTTGGCGGGATGTGGAGCTGGCTCGTTCCCTGAAGGGTCGGGCACGGCCACGTTCAGCTGGCGCTCGGTCGGACCGACCGATGGGACCACCCAGGGTCCCCCCCAGCCCTACTCGGGAACCGTGGCGGGCATTCCCGTCAGTGGCACCTCCAACCGCCTTCACCCCCAACTGACTCCCAACCCGGGCGACGAGGGGTCCCTCCCGTCGCAGTTGACCCTGGCGCGCTGGACGGGAACCTTCCAAGGACACGCCTTTTCGCTGAATGTGTCGTTCGCCTCGTCGGCTCTGGCCAACCCGAACTCGATCACGGTCGACATCGTCGGGACCCTCGGGTCCCAGGCCGTCCGCTTCAGCGCCACTCCCACCCCGAGGAACCCGGACGTGGTCATGTTCCAAGGCACTGTCGGCCCGCACCACGTCACCGGGTAGGTCCAACCGTTCCAGGCGCACGGGGTCGCGCACAAGGCCACGGCCACCTTCACCGTGACCGGGTAGCGGTCGCCCCCGGCGTCCCTGCCATGGAAGTTGCTCCGTCGACGCGGTCGTCGTATTGTTTGAGCGATTGCTCAATTCAATTACTCAATTGAATTGCTCAGCTAGACCAGCGGGGGTCGGAGGGCCATGGCACGGTCGGGAGTCAAGCGTCGGGCCGGACAGAGCGGGTCGCCGGGTTCCGTGGAGACCCGCCGGGCGCTGGTCGCGGGCGCCATCGAGGCCCTGCGTGAAGAGGGATTCTCCGGCGCCACGGCCCGCGAGATCGCGACGCGCTCGGGGTGCAACCAGGGCCTCGTCTTCTACCACTTCGGCTCGGTGACCAACCTGCTCCTCGCCGCGCTCGACGAGGTGAGCGCGCTGCGCCTGGGGCGTTATCAAGCCGCGGTGGAGAACGCCCACGGTCTCGACGATCTGGTCGCGACCGCCGAGTCCGTCTTCGAGGAGGACCTCGACGCGGGCTACATGTCGGTGCTGGCGGAGATGATCGCCGGTGCTTCGTCCACCCCTGGACTGGGAGCCGAGGTCGCTGCCCGCATCGCTCCTTGGAGGAGCTTCGCCGCCGCCGCGGTGCGCGACACGCTCTCGGGTACCCCGCTCTCGCAGCTTCTCGCCCCGGAGGAATTCGCCCACGGGATCGTGGCGCTCTATCTCGGCCTCGAGATGCTGGCCCACCTCGACGGCGACCGATCCGCCGCCGTGGCGCTCTTCGACAGGGCGAGACAGGTGACAGGTCTGCTGAGCGCCCTCGGAGCGGTTTCACCCATGAAGGAGGAACGATGAGCCAGGCGACGTCTTCGACGGCCAGGTCCACGGTGCCGTCCCAGGAGGGCTTCGACGTGGTCACCGGCGCGTTCAGCTACTCGGGTGCAGCCATCGCCAAAGAGCTCCAAGCGGCGGGCCGAATTGTCCGTACCCTGACGGGACATCCGGGACGGGCCCAAGGCGAGCACGCCATCGACGTTCGCCCGCTCGACTTCGACGACCCGGTGGGACTCGTCGAATCCCTCCGAGGGGCAACCGTGCTCTACAACACCTACTGGGTCCGCTTCCCCCACGGACGCGTCGACCACGAGGCAGCGGTGGCCAACTCGCGGACGCTGTTCTACGCCGCCCTGCACGCCGGGGTGCAACGCATCGTCCACATCTCGATCACGCATCCGAGCATCACGTCGCCCTATCCCTACTTCCGGGGGAAGGCCGAGGTCGAACGGATACTCGCCGAGGTGGGCATCTCCTACGGAGTGCTTCGTCCCGCCATCCTCTTCGGAGGGGACGGAGTCCTGCTCAACAACATCGCATGGCTGCTGCGACGGCTCCCGGTGTTCGCCGTGGGTGGGCGGGGCGACTACCGCATCCGCCCCATCCACGTCGAGGACCTGGCCCGCTTGAGCGTGGCGGTGGGAACGCAACGGACCACCATGGTGACCGACGCCGTGGGCCCCGAGCGACCGACGTTCCTCGAACTGGTCCGCCTCGTCCGCGACACCGTCGGAAGTCACGCCCGGATCGTCCACCTCCCGCACCGGGTCATGCCGGTGCTGTCCCGTGCCCTCGGGCTCGTGCTCCGGGACGTCCTTCTCACGGGCGAGGAGTACCGGGCCATGGCAGGTGGCCTCGCCGACACCCAAGGTGACGCGACCGGTGCCATCGCGCTCTCGCAGTGGCTCGCCGAGCATGCCGACTCCCTCGGCCGACGCTACGCCAACGAGATCGACCGCCACTTCCGTTGACAGCCTTCGCCCCTAGCCCGACAGCGTGTCGCCGCCCGGCTGCATCGCCTCCCACTCGGCTCTCGAGAGCCGGTACACGCGCAAGGCCAATCCGGTCTTGGGATGTCGGGTGTCGCGGTCGAACCGCATGCCCAACCGCGCCATGACGCGCCCCGACGCCGCGTTCTCGGGCTGGTAGATGCTGACCACCTCCTCGAGTCCGCAGGACGCGAACCCCTGGGTCAGCGACGCTCGGGCCCCCTCGGTCGCCAACCCTTGACCCCAGGCGGCGGGATCGAGCCGCCACCCGACCTCGACCGTCGGCATGAGCTCGGGGAGGAAGTGCGGCTCCGACAACCCGATGTAGCCGATGAGGCGACCGCTGGCCCGGTGTTCAGCCGCCCATACGACCCATGCCCCGCTCTCCTGTTCCTGGATTCTCCGAACGAGGAACCCTTCGGTCTCCTGGGCGGAGAAGCCTCGCCCAAAGGGAAACCGCCACACTTCGGGCTCGGCGAAGATCCGGGTCAGCTCCTCGAGGTCGTCGAGGCTCCACCGCCGAAGGCGCAAGCGCTCGGTCAGCAGTTCGCCGGCCATCCCGACACTCTGCCTGACCCCTCGATGTCGACACGGATACTCACCCCGCGGGCACCTCGAATTTCTCGACCACGGCCCACATCCCCCGCTGCTCCGCGGCGCTCATGTTGGGATCCCTGACCTTGAAGGCCACCACGTCGCGCAGCAGGCGCTTGACCTGGCCCAGGTCCGGCCCGAATCCGGCCAGGAAGCCGTTGACGAGCACGGCGCGCGCCCGTCCCTCGACAGAGCGGATCACCGGATTGCTGGGCACCTCGCCCGCCGCCATCAGGACCCACGCCAAGGCCACGTCGACAGCAGGGTCGCCGCGCGCCGCGTTGGGCCAGTCGATGACCACCGGGCCCGACGGACTGATCATGACGTTGAGCGGGTGCAGATCCATGTGGAGGAAACCGTTCCCCGGGCCCACGGGCGCCAGGGGAAGGAAGTCGGGCGGTGGGATCTCGTGCAAGGCGCGGTGCAGGTCGGCGAGGACCGTCCCCTGACGACGGATCGTCCAGGGTCGCCGGGTGAGCACGTTGACCATCGAGGAACCCATGATCCGCTCCATGACGAGGTCCGTTCCGTCCTCACTGATGTCCTCGACGGCAGGGACCGGGTAGCCGTGGTGCCGGAGATACTCCATGGTCCGGGCCTCGGCGGCCATCGACCGTCCCCGTCGGGAGCGCCGAAGGACGAGGCCGGGGCCGTACTCGAAGATGTCGGCGTCCCTTCCCGACGCAAGCAGAGGGCCGGGCGGCTGCACGGGGCAGACGGTAGCGGAGCGCCGGCGGCAGACCCCTGACACGCCCGGGGGCGCGTGGACGGGCCTCTCGACTCCGGTGGCGACCCGGGGGCGAGACCCGGAGGCGAGACCCGGAGGACCACCCGGAGGCGAGACCCGGAGGACCACCCGGAGGACCACTCAACGCAGCGGTCGGTACGCTGCTGGTTCGTTCGACGAGCCGGAGAGGAGGCGCGGTGGCGGTCACGGGGATGGCGAATCTCGCGGTGAAGGTGGCCGACCTCGATGCCGCAGTGTCGTTCTACGAGGCCGCGGGGGCCGAGGTGCGCGACCGCATGCACTGGAACAACGGAGAGCGTGTCGACGTGTTTCTCGGTCCGGTCATGATCACCCTGTTCACGCGTGCCATCTACGAGGACGCGGTGGAGCTCCCTGCCGAGGGCTTCCTCCATCCGGCCCTCTTCACCGACGACCTCGATGCCGAGCTCGCGGGACACCACGTGCTCTGGGGTCCTGCCGTCGTCGAGGGTGCCTTCGGGAAGCGGCGCATCGCCTTCGTCGACGCCCCGGGGGGCATCCGGCTCGAGTTCATGGAGCAGCTCGAGCCGCCGTCCTGAGTCAGCCGGCGGCGGCGAACAGCGCCGCGTAGTTGACGACGCCGGT
>Ga0116217_10003155_pt1 | contig 15079 bp, 17 predicted proteins | sample Sb_taG_6_FD_89697 | JGI IMG/M metagenome (GOLD analysis project Ga0116217, IMG submission 89697) | Peat soil microbial communities from Weissenstadt, Germany - Sb_50d_4_PS metaG | ecosystem: Environmental > Terrestrial > Soil > Wetlands > Peat | place: Germany: Weissenstadt | collected 2010-09-21 | reverse complement strand
CTGGCCGTTCACCTCCTGCTGCTCCCCACCCCGCCTTGCGGCGACGCAGTTGCAGTCGATTTCAAGTTACGTTGACTTGGAGAGGACTTTCACCTCTCTGGTCTATGGCGCTTTCAGGCGCACAAGCCCAGGCCAACGGCCTGGGTGGAAGCGATGAGAGAAGATTTCATTTCCTGCCTCAAGCCCTGAAGGGGCGTGATAGCTGCGCAGTCCGTAGGTCGCCCCTTCAGGGCTCGACCCGGAAAACCCCCTCCTCTCCCAGGCCGTTGGCCTGGGCTTTGCTAGGCCGCCCCTTCGGGGCTGTGAGTTGCAGGCGAACGCCGGATTCGAGCTTAAGACACCGGGCAACACACAATTAGGACGAACCGCCCCTACGTCCGCTGCACGAAATTCGGGGAACAAAGCGAGAATGTCTATGAAAACAAAGCACAAGGTCAAAAAGTCATACATTGTGAGGAGTAGACGCCGCTGGTCAGTGCCAGACTTCTCTGATAACGCAGTGGCAGGGGCGGGTCGCGAACCGCCTCTACGTCGGTTGCACAGAATTCAGGGAACAAAGCGAGAATGTCTATGAAAACAAAGGGAAATGACAAAATGTCCGCACATCTCGGCTGCGCTTGCTCCGCATTATCGCGCACGGTTTGACAACCTCCACGCCTTCAACGAAGATGGGGGCTGGGGAATTGGGGCACTTTCAAAACGAGGAGTGCGGAGGCGGTTTGCTCAGAGCTGACGGCTGAGAGCTGAAGGCTAGACCATGACACGCGAAGAGCAAAGGCTTGAAGAGTCCCGCCAGCGGACGTCCCACTGGAAGCGCTGGGGTCCGTACCTGAGCGAGCGCCAGTGGGGTACAGTTCGCGAGGACTACAGCCCTGACGGTAAGCCCTGGAAGTATTTCCCGCACGATCATGCGCGCTCGCGAGCCTATCGCTGGGGCGAGGACGGGATTGCCGGGCTTTGCGATCGGCATCAACTGATCTGCTTCGCCGTGGCGTTGTGGAACGGCCGCGACCCTTTTCTGAAGGAACGGCTCTTCGGACTCACCGGCGACGAAGGCAATCACGGCGAGGACGTGAAGGAGTACTACTTCTATCTGGATTCCACGCCTACCCATTCTTACATGAAGTTCCTCTACAAATATCCTCAGGCCGCTTTTCCCTACGAGCAACTGGTGGAAGAAAACCGCCGGCGGGGGAGGAAGGATTCAGAATTCGAACTGGCCGATACGGGCGTTTTCAACGAGAGCAGATACTTCGACGTTTTCGTTGCCTACGCCAAGGCCGCTCCTGAAGACATTCTGATTCGTATCACTGCCTATAATCGCGGTCCGGAAAGCGCGGAGCTGCACTTGTTGCCGACACTCTGGTTCCGCAACACCTGGACATGGCCTGGGGACACACCGCGCCCCGCACTGGCGCGTCAGAGTGGGCTTACGGAGGTGATGGCCATCCAGGCGGTTCACGATTACTACGGCAAGCGATGGCTGGTCTGCGAGGGCGCGCCGCAACTGCTTTTCACTGAGAATGAGACCAATTGCGAGCGGCTCTACGGCACGCCGAATCGAACGCCTTTTGTAAAGGACGGGATCAACGAATACCTGGTTAACGGCCAAGGCGGCGCGGTGAATCCGGCCGAGACGGGCACCAAGGCCGCCGCGTATTATCGGCTGAGTATTGCGCCCGGCGAGAGGGCGGTGCTTCGCCTGCGCTTCACACCGCAACAGCCCGCCGCGGATTTCTTGAACAAGCAGTTCGAGACGACCTTCAACCAGCGGATTGCGGAGGCCGACGAGTTCTTTGCGAAGATCATTCCCCAGCGCCTTTCCGCGGATGCGCGCAACGTGCAGCGCCAATCCCTGGCGGGGATGCTCTGGTCGAAGCAGTTTTATCACTACGATGTGCGCCTCTGGCTGAAAGGCGACCCGGCGCTTCCGCCGCCCGCCTGCGAGCGGTTTCGAGGCCGGAACCGCCAGTGGGACCACCTCTACAACGCCGACGTTATTTCCATGCCCGACAAGTGGGAGTATCCCTGGTACGCCTGCTGGGACCTGGCCTTCCACTGCGTAGCACTGGCGCTCATGGACCCTGACTACGCCAAGGAACAACTGATCCTCCTTTTGCGCGAGTGGTACATGCACCCGAACGGCCAGCTTCCCGCTTACGAGTGGGAGTTCAGTGACGTTAACCCGCCCGTGCACGCCTGGGCGGCCTGGCGTGTCTACAAGATTGAAAAACGCCGGCGGGGCAAGGCCGATCGCGAGTTCCTGGAGAAGGTCTTCCACAAGCTGCTGCTGAACTTCACCTGGTGGGTCAACCGCAAGGACCCGGACGGGATGAACGTCTTCGAAGGCGGATTCCTCGGCTTGGACAATATTGGCGTGTTCGATCGCTCCAAGCCCCTGCCGACCGGAGGCCACATCGAGCAATCGGACGGCACAAGCTGGATGGCTATGTATTGCCTGAACATGCTGGCCATGGCGATGGAATTGGCCCGCCAGGATCCCGCCTATGAAGACGTGGCCAGCAAGTTCTTCGAACACTTTGTGCACATCACCTCGGCGATGAATAACCTGGGCGGACACGGTTTTGCCTTGTGGGATGAGGAAGACGGGTTTTATTACGACGTGCTTCACCTGCCGGAGGGGAAGCATGATTTTCTGAAGGTGCGATCCATGGTCGGGCTGATTCCGTTGTTCGCGGTGGAAACACTGGAGCCGGAGGTGGTAGACAAGCTCCCCGGCTTTAAGCGGCGGATGCAATGGTTCCTGGAAAACGTCCCCGGCGTTCCCGCACACATTGCCGAAACGCAGCGGAACGGGCGCGGCGGCGTGCGGCGGTTGCTTTCCATTGTGAGTTGTGAGCAGACGGTTCGGGTTTTGCGCTACATGCTGGATGAAGAGGAGTTCCTGTCGCCATACGGTGTGCGCGGAGTGTCAAAGTTCCACTGCGATCATCCCTACGTGTTGAATTTTAACGGGCAGAGCTACCGCGTCGATTACGAGCCTGGCGAATCACAAACCGGCCTCTTCGGCGGGAACTCGAATTGGCGAGGGCCGGTGTGGTTCCCTCTGAACTTCCTGCTGATCGAGACACTGCAGAAGTTCCACTACTATTACCAGGAGGAATTGAAGGTCGAATGTCCGGCGGGCTCCGGCCGGGTGATGGCGCTTTGGGACGTCGCGGCGGAACTTTCCCGGCGACTCACCCGCATCTTCCTGCGGGGTCCGGAGGGACGGAGGCCCGTCTTCGGCGAAAACGAACTCTTCCAGACAGACCCGCACTGGCGGAACTTGCTCCTCTTCCACGAGTATTTTCACGGAGACAACGGAACTGGCCTAGGAGCCAGCCACCAAACCGGCTGGACGGGGCTGGTGGCGAAGCTCATCCAGCAGAGCGGGGAGTGACCCGCGTAGCCCGGGGAAAGTTTTTGGACAAAGGAAGAAGCGCGACAAGGACTGGCGGAAATCCATCGAGGTTGAGCACCTGAGTTCAGTCAGTGCAATTCAATCGTACCGCAGACGGCGGCCATTTCGTAGAGGTGCTATACTTGGCCTATGCGTTCCAGGGGTAAGACATCGGCACGGGGCAAGTGCGACACGAAGGAGTATGGGTACACCGTCATTTATCAGCCCGTGCCCGAAGGTGGTTACAACGTTGTAGTTCCTGCGATTCCGGAGATCTGCACGTTTGGTGAGACTCTCTCTGAGGCGCGGCGCATGGCGAAGGACGCTCTTCGCTGCTTCCTGGAGAGCGCGCTCAAGACTGGCGAGCCCATCCCCGAGGACTTAGAACCCGCTACCGAACACATAGCAGTCTCCGTAGCATAAGGTGCATGCCCGAGAAACTTCCAGTCCTCAAAGCCAAAGAGGTAGTTCGTGCTCTCGAGCGAGCAGGCTTCTATATTCACCATCAGGCTGGCAGCCATGCGCGGCTGCTTCGTCGCACAAAGACTGAACTCCGTGTGACCGTTCCGACTCACTCAAAAGACATCCCGCCTTCGCTCCTGCGCCGGATCCTCAAGCAGGCGGGCTTACGTGAGGACGAATTCGCGGAGTTGATTTGATCGCGCCAATTGCGCGTCCCAGGCCTTTCGCCTATAATGAAGTCTTACCTCCGGAGGCAGGGTTTTTCTTATGCCCACATCCATTGTGCAGAAGCTTCAGGAAGAAATTCTGGCGTTGGAGCATGAATTGAATCACGAACTCCCCAAGGAGTTGAAGCGCGCCCGCGCTCTCGGCGACTTGAGTGAGAACGCCGAATTCCACATGGCCAAGCAGCGCCAGGACTACGTTGGAGCGCGGCTCGCCCAGCTCAAGCGAAGGCTGGCGGAGCTCTCGATGGTCAATTACGGCAATATTCCAAAGGACAAGATCGCTTTTGGCTCGAAAGTGGTCCTCTTTGATATTGACCGGGGCGCTGAGATCGAGTACAAATTGGTGACGAGCGAAGAGGCAGATGTCAGCAAGGGTTTGATCTCCACTACCTCGCCCATTGGCCGTGGCTTGATGGGTAAGAAGACCGGCGATGCGGTCAGGATCGCAACGCCCAACGGCGCCCGGGAGTTCGAAATCCGGGCCGTTCAGACCATCCATGAACAGTCCGAAGCGTAGAAGGTTGGCGTGCCCTCGTGGTCAGTGAGAAAATAGGCGACACCCTAGGTCGTGTTCTCGACTCCGTTGTTCGCGGCTTTGCCGCCAGCGGCGTTAACCCAAATTTCCTCACTTTCATAGGGTTTGGCATTAATCTGCTGGCTGCGTATCTGTTTGCCTACGGCTATTTTCGCTGGGCCGGCCTTACCATCATTTTGGCCGGAGTCTTCGACATGACGGACGGCCGCGTGGCGCGCCTCGAGGGTCGCGTCACACCCTTCGGCGGCTTCTACGACTCCGTGATGGACCGTTATTCCGACTTGTGCTTGCTGATTGGTTTGTTGATCTACTACGGGCGCATCAATCGGTTCCTATATGTATCCCTCGTCGCGGTGTCCATGATCGGCTCGGTCATGGTGAGCTACAGCCGGGCGCGAGCCGAAAACGTCATTCCGTCTTGCAAAGTGGGCTTTCTGGAGCGGCCTGAACGGGTGGTGTTAATCATCATCGGCGCCTTGTTTGACCGTATGGCCCCTGTGCTCTGGCTGATTGCCGTGCTCTCCAACGTGACGGTGATTCACCGCATCATCTACACCCGCCAGGAAGCGCGGAAACGCGTCGCCTGAACGCACACAGCGCAGCGTCGGCCTTCAGAACCTGCCCTGCGCGTGGCGAAGGGTCGGCAGAGGCCGGCCTCGCGGTCAGCACTCCGGGTCGAACACTTGCCAACGACAGATCCTTGTGAAATAGGGTAGAATCGGACTGAACGACTCCGTTCTGAGTTCCGCCAAACGAAGAGGAACGACGCCCTTATGTCCAACGCGCGGAGCCGCAAGCATTTAAAGTCTGCCAGGTCCCTGGTCCGGCTAGCTGCCCTGCCCGCGCTCTGGCTATTGGTTGTCCATCCCCTGACGGCTTGGGGCCCGACGGGCCACGACCTTGTGAACAATTGGGCCGTCCAAACCTTGCCTTCCGAGATGCGCGCCTTCTTTGAATCGAACCGCCAGTATCTGGTTGAACACGCCAACGATCCCGACCTCTGGATGAAAAAGGACCGTTACGAACGCAAACGCCACTATGTTTATCTGGATAAGTACGGCATCTTTCCATTCCTGGAACTGCCGCATTCCTTCAAGCAGGCTGTCCAGAACTACGGGTCCGGGCGCATCAATCGAGATGGCGTGCTTCCCTGGCAGGTGGGAGAATCCAGCCTGCGGTTGACGGAGGCGTTCAGATCTCGCAACTGGGATCAGGTGAAACTGCAGGCGGCGGTACTGGCCCACTACGTCGCTGACGCCCACGATCCGCTGCACCTCACCAGGAACTTCGACGGGCAATTGACTCGACAGACCGGTTTAGATGACCGCTTTGAGGTGCGCCTCTTGGACCGCTACTCGAGGTTCTTTATCCTCCATCCCGGAGATGCGGTGAAGATCGATGATCCCACCGAATATGCTTTCCAGGCCTGCCTCGAGGCTTATACTTCGCTCGATTCCGTCATCCTCGCGGACATGCGCGCTCGCGGGGGCCAGCCCGATTATACCGACGAGTACTTCGATCGCTTTTATTCGCAGATTGGCGACACCGTGATGAGGGCCATCAACGAATCAGCGCACGATGCGGGGTCCTACTGGTACACGGCCTGGCTCAACGCGGGGAAGCCACCGCTGCCGGCACGGTGAAGAACGGTATGTGGTAGGTGGCAGGTCGTATGTGGGGCGGAGGGGAAAGCGATCTGAGCCGGACGGTAGTGGGGCATAAAACGCGGGAGGGCGCAGGACGTGTGAGGCGGTAGTAAGCGATTCCAGCCTCGGCACGCGTGATATACCCGCTAGCGAGGCCGTTTTTCCCCACCTACTACCTGCCACATACCAGAGCGACATGCAGGACCTGGTATCATTCATCCGACACCTTCCCAAGGCGGAATTGCACCTCCACCTGGAGGGAAGTGTCAGGCCTGAAACCCTGCAAGAGCTTTCGCGTTCCAAGGGACGTCTGGAGAAGGAAACGCAGGATTGGATCTCTGAACGCGCAGAGCATGGATACCGCTACAAGGACTTTCAGGATTTTCTCCAGGCCTTCAAGTTGGTGACCTTGCTCCTGGAAACTCCTCACGATTACGCTCTGGCCACAACCCGGCTGATTGAGAGACTGGCGAACCAGAATGTGAAGTATGCAGAGATCATCTTTGCCGCTGGAGTTGTGCTCTGGAAGAAACAGCCGCTCGAAGCTATTTTCGAGGCAGCATCTTCAGCGGCGCGGGCGGCGCAGCAAGTCTACGGCGTGCGGGTGCAGTGGATCTTTGATGCGATACGCCATTTCGGCGTGGAACACACGCGCGAGGTGTCGCACTGGGCCGAGCGTCTCCGGCCGCTGGGCGTAGTGGCGTTGGGAATCGGAGGCGATGAAGCGCGCGGTCCGGCAGGGCTTTTCCGGGAGGTTTTCAGTGAGGCGCGCGCCATGGGCCTGCATGTTGTTGCCCATGCGGGAGAAGCCTGTGGGCCGGAGAGCGTTCGCCAGGCGCTCGAGGCGCTAGGCGCCGAGCGCATCGGGCACGGGCTCACAGCGGCGCGCGACCCTGCCGTGCTGGCCTTGCTCCGCCAGCGCCAAGTTCCGCTCGAAGTCTGCCTCACCAGCAATGTCGCCACCGGCGTGCTGGAGCGCATCGAAGACCACCCTTTGCCGCAATTCCTGGACGCCGGCGTGGCGGTGACGTTGAACAGCGATGACCCGGCTATGTTCGGGACAGATTTGGTCAATGAATATCTGGTGGCGGCAAAAACCTTCCAACTGACGCGCGAGCAGATTCTTCATCTAGCGCAGAACGCCGTCCGCGCGTCCTTTCTCTCGGAAAAAGAAAAGCTGGATTTACTGAACCTTTTCTGAGTTGGCGCCCTGGGTGGTCATTGGCCTGCGTCCGACGCGTCGGCCCAGCACCGCTCAGGACGAGAGCGCGGAATGTTTGTGCGGATGAACGTGTGCATGCGAATGGACTTCGCCGGAGGCGTGAACGTGCCGATGGACGTGAATAAGGTTTGTCCGCTCCAGCAATGCCGTGTCGCGCAGGATCTCCGCGGGTGTGCCTTCCCCCACCACGCGGCCCGTCTCGAAAACATAACAATAGTCCGCTATATCCTCGACGATATCCAGTTGGTGTGTGGTCGTTATTACGGTCTTGGTTCCGCCGCGCCAGGCCACCAGGAAATCGACCATCTGGCTGGCGCTCTTCGGGTCCAGCGCCGCCGTGGGCTCGTCGAGGAGCAGCACCTCAGGGTCAAGCACCAGCACCGACGCCAGCGTGACCCGTTTCTTCTCGCCCGTCGACAACTGATGCGGCGCGCGATCCTTGAGTGGGGCTATGTTCATGACCTCGAGCATCCGGTCGACCTGCCGGCGGACATCCTCCTTGGGCCAGCCAAGCTGCAAGGGGCCAAAGGCCACCTCATCAAAAACCGTCGTGGAAAAGAGCTGGACATCGGGGTTTTGAAATACCATTCCCACGCGGCGGCGGAACTGGTAGCTGAACTCGAGGTTCTGTAAACGGTCTTCGGTGAGTGGTTCGCCATAGAACCGAACGCTGCCGCTCTCGGGATAAGCCAGCCCATCCAGGATTCGCAACAGAGTAGACTTGCCCGACCCGTTGGCGCCCAGCAGAGCCACCCGCCTGCCCGGATTGATGCTAAGGCTCAGACCGTTCAAGGCGGTCACCTTGTGATAGCGGAAAGTGACGTCTCGAACCTCGAAAACCCGTACCGACATTCAGTTCTCCCTGACGCCCTTCGTGTGTTCGTCCCTTGTCCGAGGGTGTCATTCCGAGCACAGCGAGGAATCTCGCTCTGATTATCTCCCCGACGCAGCAAGGCAAGACTCCTCGCTGTGCTCGGAATGACAGCATTCTGGTTCTACCGACCAAAATAGAATCCGCCTATGGCCAGCACCCCGAAGACGGCCAGCATCAACCAATCCAGAGCCGAGGTCCGGAAATCATCCAGGACGAAGACTTCTCCACGAAAACCTCGGGACAGCATGGCGCTGTAAACATCACCGCTGAGCTGCAGGCTCTTCGACATCAAAACTCCAGCGCTTGCGGCCGCCACCCGACGGCGGTCCGCCCCCTCGAGTCTCCCCACCATTCGACTCCGCCTCGACTCAAACATGTCATGGGCGGATTGAAGCAGCAAGAGAATGTAGCGGTACGTCATTCCCAGGATAACCACGAAGACCACCGGCACACGCAGGACGCGGAGTGCCTTGAGTACGTGGCTCCAGGGCGTGCAAAGGATGAGCAGGACAGAGAGCGTCGCGGCAGTTTCCACCCGCGCCATCAAATAGCACGCGCTGGCCAGCCCCTGCGCCGTGACGGGCCAACCCACTCCTGGAAGCCGCCAGATCTCGCGGCCGGGGATTATAAACGGCGCGGGCAGCGCGATGACTCCGGTGAACAAAAAGATGACAAGCCACACTCGCCTGGCCAGGATTCCCAAAGAAACGCCAGACATCAGGGCCACCGTCACCGCGATTGCGAACAGCGCGCCGATAACCCACAGCTTGTGAGCCATCGCGGAAGCCACCACCAAGGCCAGCACACCAACCACTTTGATGCGCGGATCCAGACGCTGCAGCAAGCCGTCGCCTTTGGCGAGTTCTTCCGCGTAAAGCGCCCGCTCCATGGCATTCACAAGACTCGAAAGTGTGCGTTCGATAAAACTCATGCCCGACCTTTACTGGTAGAGCAAACCTGCTTTCCAAGGTCTGCGGCTCTTGTCTGGTCAGGAATCCTCGAGGGCAACCTTTGTCGCGTCCGCTTCTCGCCGCCCGCGCTCCAATACCGCTCGGAGAATGAGGAACGCCAGGATGATGATACCGGATCCAAACATGGCGGATAGCAAGTAGCCGATAGCCGGCTGCCGGACAAACGCAGGAGCGTATTGAGGAAACGGCGCAGTCCATACGGAGCAAAGGCGCTCCAGGCCTTGAGGTGCACGGGAAGGCGGAGTCATGTTACTGGAAGCTGCCGCAATTCGCTGCCGCGCCTCTGACTGTGAGAAGTCGCGGACACCCCACTCGCCCCAGGCGGCGCCGCCCGCCAGGACGCCCAGAGGGGTCAAGGCCAACAGCAAGGCTAGAGCAGTCCAAAGTGGGCGCAGCGCGCCCCAAGCGCCTTGACTCGCAACTGGGCGGGATTCATCAATCCGGCGAACTGCGCCCGGGGCGGTGTGCTCCAGCAGGGAAGGATTGGAGCGCTGGAAATAGGCCACCACTCCGCCCGTCAAGACCAACTCCGCAAGGCCGGCAAAGGTCAGGTGCCCAATCATCATGGCGGGAATGGCGATCCGCAGGGGGTAGGGTGCATACAAGGGCGCGCCACTCGCATCCTTGAAGAGCAGAGGCTGAATGCCGAACTCGATCGCCGCACAAAACGCCGAAGCGTTGATCGCTGCGTAGCCCGCCAGAGCCGCTGCCACGACTCGCCGCGACGACGTGATGGCCGCCCGCCCGGCCAAGACCCGGTAAACAACGTACGCCACGAGGGAGCCGACAATCGCCATGTTAAAACAGTTGGCCCCCAACGTGGTGATGCCACCGTCTCCGAAGAAAAGAGCCTGGATCAGCAGCGCAATCGAAACAGCCAGAATGGAAGCCCACGGACCGAGGATTATGGCAGCAATGCTGACGCCCACTGCATGCCCAGTGGTGCCGCCGGGAAGCGGCAGATTGAACATCATCACCAGGAAAGAGAACGCCGCGAAGACGGACAGCAGCGGAATCAGCCGGGTGCTCAGCCAGCGCTTCAAGCGTCGCAGCGCCACGTACCAGAAAGGCGCCGAGCTCGCGTACAACACCGCGCACGTGCTCGGGCTTAGATAGCCATCGGGGATATGCATAAGATCCCGCTCGCCAGCATAACACACTCCTATTCTATCGTATGATATTTCCGGAAATCGTGTTACCTGCACACGCTCGCTGGAACTCCCGTACGTGGGCCGCTTCAATTGGTGGCTGAAACAACCAACAATCTCAAGTAAAATAGTTCCCGGAGGTTAGCATGCCAGACCTGGGTGAAATCCTGAAAGGCGCGCTGAGCCTGAAATTGGGCGACCGCGCGGCGCTGGCGGAGAAGCTTCTGGCCAGCCTTGATGAGTTGGACGAGGAAGAGGCTGATCGTCTCTGGGCGGAGGAGGCACAAAAGCGGCTGAAGGCCTACCGGGAAGGCCGGGCTGCGTCTGTGACCGCTCAAGAACTCGCGCAGAAGGCAGAACGACTCTTCCGATGAATGCGATCAGGTACCATCGGGCCGCTGAAGACGAACTGCTCAGTGAAATTGGCTATCTCGAACTCCGCGTCCCTGGACTGGGAAGACGTTTCTATAGAGAGGTCCAACGGGCTGAGCGTCTCATCGCGCAGTTTCCTCAGTCCTCTCCTGAGACCATGCCAGGAATTAGGAAACATACCCTGCGCAAGTTCCGATTCTCTCTCATCTATTCAATCGAAAATGACTGCGTGCTCATCCCGGCCGTTGCACACCATAGGCGTAGGCCCCAGTATTGGCTGCCTCGTATCAGTTAGAGAGCGCCCCTGAGATCGAACGGCGGTGGCGGGGTCGCCCTAACGCGCAGGCCGACGATTAAACGACGATGGTTCAAGGCTTAGGTGTTCAAGTTGTGCAGGTACTCGTAACTCATCTTGGCGCTTTCGAGTGAGTCGCGGTCCCACTCATCCTGCTCGACGTAAAAGTGCTTCAGCCCGCCTGCCTTTGCAGCTTGGAAAATCTTCTTCCAGTCGATGGTTCCCTGGCCGACTTCCGTGAAGGCGGCGGGGCCTTCGCCGGTGGGGGGGGGGAAGCCGGGCTTCAAGTCCTTGATGTGAAGCTGCGGGAAGCGCCCCGGGAAGCGGTGGAAGTAATCTACCGGGTCTTTCCCCGCGCGCACGCACCAGTAGCAATCCAGCTCGAAATTGACGAACTTGGAGTCCGTCCGGCGGATCAGTTCGTCGTAGATGACGGCGCCATCCACGTTGGCGTAATCGAAGTTGTGGCCGTGATAAAAGAAATGGCAGCCCGCCTCGCTGATGTTCTTGCCGACTTGGTTGAACCATTCCGCGTCCCGCTTGATGGCCTCGAGCGTTTTCCGGTCACGATCTTCCAGACTTGCCAGCCCAATGTAACTGACGCCGCATTCCTTGGCGCCCGCAATGTTCTTCTCGACGTCATGCTTAAGCTGATACTCCTCGAAATGCGTGCTCACGGCTTTAAGGCCGTTGTCAGAGAGAATTCGACGCAGCTCCGCGGGCTTCTTCCCATAGTAGTTGAAACCGCCCACTTCAATTTCTTTGTAGCCGATTTCCGCCACCCGCTTGATGGTTCCCTCGAGGTCTTTCTCGATGTGGTCGCGAACGGTGTAAAGCTGCAAGCCGATGGGCATGCCGTAGGGACTCGCCAGAATTTGCGCGTTCCGGCTCAAGGCGAGAGCCGCCAGCCCCACTCCGGCGTTTTGCAGGAATTTTCTTCTCGGGATCGAATTTGTCATTTCGTTTCACTCCTCTCATCGTTGGCGTGGTGCGGGCGTCTCGCCCGCTGTCGCGGGAGCGTCTCGCTCACGCAACCGGTGCGGGCAGAGCCCGTCCTGAGCACTGCGAAGGAATGCCCGCGCTACAGCGGGCGAGACGCCCGCACCACAAGTCTCTCTCCCAGCACCAAAAGGTCGTTCGATTTGGCCGGATCAAATAGAGCCTTAGCGTAATCGCCCCAAAACTGCAACTTCCCAATGCCGGCGTCCGTCAGAAGCTCGGCAAGCCGGTCTCGTAAAAGAGGGATCTGCCGCGAGCTTCTGACCTCGGATTGCCACTTTCCTCCCGCTTTTTGGCGCGTCAGGAACATGGCATGAAAGTTGATCGCGTGCGGTTCATAGTCGGCGAACTTCACCAGCAAGACTTCTTCTTTGGCGGTCTCTCCGGAGAGTAGCGGGAACCAATGGGCCTTTTCTTTCCAGCGCAGATCGTAGTTGAGGTTTTGTGTCAAGAATAAGCCTCCGGTGCGCAAGGCTCCGGCGACTCCCTTAAGCGCCAGCGCCAACTGCCCCTCGCCGGAGATTCCGGGCAGGGCGTTTCCCAAGCAATAGGCAACATCGTGGGTGGGGCCGAGTTGCCCTGCGTCCTCCATCCTGAGGAGGCAGGCCTTACCCTCGCCGCCGGCGGCGGAGATAGCAGTCGCCTCACGGTCGATGCGTTGCCGCGTCAATGCCACCATCTCTTCGTCCGCGTCGAAGCCCAGCACACTGAAACCCTGTCGGGCCAGCGCCACGACGTGCGCTCCCGTCCCGCAAGCTGGAATCAAAACCCGCCGCCCGGCGCTGCGGGCGAGTTCCACCAGCAGCGGGAGTTCGCGCGCCAAGCGCTTCTCCCAATTGATTACCGCGTCGTAATATTCCGCGAAGTTCGGGGGCATAGATTACAATTCAGAGCCTAGTTGCCGTGCGGGGGCGCGTTCCTGCGCCCAGTTAGTGCGCATCCTTCCCCGCCGGCCCCGCATTCCGGTCCTGAGGCGACTGCGCAGCCGGCTTAAATATCACCTCGGCCGGGTACTTGGGCTTGATTGCAAGGTCGCGCGAGTTATTATCGTGCACATTGACGGGCGCGAGAAAAGCCACAATGTTGCCGGTATCGAGTTCCCGGGCGATGAATTGAAGCCCTGCATCACGACGATAAGACACCGTCACGGCATCCTTGTTGAAATTCGGAAGCTCGACGTGGAATGCCCCGCCTTCGTCCGGTTGCACTCGCGCCAGGATAAAACTCGTCACCGGCCCGTCGGCGATGCGGAAGAAACGGTGCGCCCAGTAAGCCAGGTAGATGATTTCGACCTCGTAAGGCCGGCTGCGAAGGGCTTCCGGCAAGTCGACTCTTCCGCTGAAAGTCATCGGGGGGAGGTCTTCGCAGTTGACGTCCGCGCCCTTCTCGGCCTCCGATATTGGATCAATTGGAACGGTCACGATTTGGCATCCGGGCGCATACAGTATCACTCGGAGAGAGTCCGCGGCTTGATGATTGACGGATGTTTCGATCAGATACGAGTTCCTCTCCGGCTCGGCTTTCAGAAACCCACCATTGGCCCCAAAAGGCCCCGTTAGATAATAACGGACCTGGACCTGCTCCGAGCGCACTTCTGAAGGAAGGCGGATTTCGAAGGGTGCCGGTTCGTCCTGCCCCAGGCCCGCAGGAGCAGAAAAGAACAGCAGGCCCATCAAAGTGGAAACGGAGAGGGCAGGAATTGCGAAGTGCCGCATAGGATGATTTTACCTTACACAGGCTACGCAAGAACCCCGAAGACCTGTCATCCTGAGGAGCCGCGGGCGGTCCTGAGTGGAGCGAAGGAAGGATCTCTGAAGTGGGTTGATTCCACGAGCCCGTGCGAACTGCAGAGATCCTTCGCTGCGCTCAGGATGACACCCGCGAGGGGTCTTTCCGCACCCTGTTACACGCCGCTACTTGATATCGTCAGGCACGGGGATTGTCACTTGCCCTGTGGCAGCCCATTCCGTGCCGCGTTGCAGGGTCAAGATGAAGCCGGGGCTATACATCGCCTTCACGTCATGTCCCAGCGCGGTTTGGAACACACGGCCTGCGCCATAGGAAAGCGTCCAGATCAGCGGTTCATCCTTTCCTGTGCCACACCCCTCGCCGGGCTTGCGGCAATTGTTAGGGTCATCGAACGCCGAAGCCAGGACGTGGATGTTGGGCTGGAGTGTAAGCTGGTGATAAAGTTCGTCGTTCTCTGCAAAGCTAGCAGGCATTCCCTTGGTGATGGGATGTTCGCGGTCAACGATGGTCACGGTGTAGGGGTGGTACGGGCCGTGCCCGGCGGTCTCACGCCAGGTTCCTCCCACCAGCTTGTCGAAGTCCGGCCAGCCCGCGAAAGCGCTCATTGAAAAGTGGTAGGACACAAGGCCCTTCCCATCCCTTACAAAATCCAGCAGCGCCTGGCGCGCACCGTTGTCCCACCAGGGGCCGGCATTTCTCCAGTCACTGTAATTCAGCAGCAGGACGTCATAGGGCGAGAACGTCACGAGCGTATTTCCGCGGACCTCTTCATTGACATGAACGTCAAACTTCCCCGTGCGCTCCAGAATCTCGCGCAGCAGCGGCGTGGTGGCGCGCCAGTCGTGACCATTAACGCCTGTCAAGATCAGCACTTTGATCTTAGGGGGCGTTTGAGCGGGCAATGAAGCCAGGCTTGCACAGAGCATCAGAAATGCCATTAGGATTCGAGACATGATGGTGAAACCTCCGGGCAGCCATTATACAGTCGTTCTCGCCTCCGGCACTTCGATCTTTCCACTGCTCGGCGCTGTCATCCTGAGCGCAGCGAAGGATCTCCGCAGTTCGTCGCAAGTGGCGAGAAAGAAAAACAACTGCAGAGATCCTTCGCTGCGCTCTGCAGAAACTCATCGGGCAACTCCGGTGTTTGGAAGGAGTTGCATATTCAGCTGAGCGGCT
>Ga0116217_10003154_pt1 | contig 15084 bp, 14 predicted proteins | sample Sb_taG_6_FD_89697 | JGI IMG/M metagenome (GOLD analysis project Ga0116217, IMG submission 89697) | Peat soil microbial communities from Weissenstadt, Germany - Sb_50d_4_PS metaG | ecosystem: Environmental > Terrestrial > Soil > Wetlands > Peat | place: Germany: Weissenstadt | collected 2010-09-21 | reverse complement strand
GTCGAATACGAGCATGGTCGGCCGCTGGACGGCGTGGGCGCGCGCGAGCGGCGTGTGCAGCTCGATGGCGGCGAGGTTGGCGAGCCAGACGAGCGTGGCGAGGTCGTTGCAGAGCGTGTAGTCGATCGTCTTGCTCCCCGCGGGGATCGCGGCGGTGGCGACCCACTCGGGCCGGTGAGCGGGCGCTTGCTTTTGGAAGAAGGACTTGCCATCGACGCCGTCGGGCCAGCGCGTGACGGTGAGCGCGCGTCCCTGCAGGTGGGGCAGCAGCACGGGCGCGATGGCGGCGTAGTACTCGATCAGGCCGCGCTTGGTGAGGCGGGCGTGCGGATACATGAGCTTGTCGAGGTTGGAGAGCTTCACCTCGCGGCCGGCGACCTCGGGCACGACGTCTTGCGGGCGCTTGTCCTCGCGCAGCCCCTTGTAGACGGGTGCGCGCAGGCTCCCGCCGTCGGTCCAGCTGGCGAACTCGACCTCGACGACCAGGCGCGGCTGGCAGAAGACGGCCTCGCGCGGGGGGCGCTCGCCGGCAGAGAATGGCGAGCTCTTGCGTGCCAGCGGCGCGAGTAGCCGCTTCAGGCGCGTGAGCTCGCGCTCGCTGAAGCCGCTGCCGACGCGCCCGACATAGCGCAGCGCGCCGTTGGGCTCGTGCACGCCCAGCAGCAGAGCGCCGATCGTGTCCGTGCGCTTGCCCTTGCCGGGTATCCAGCCGCCGACGACGAGCTCCTGGCGCCCGACGCGCTTGACCTTCACCCACGCGCCCGAGCGCATACCCGGCTCATATGTGGAGTCCAGGCGCTTGGCGACGATGCCCTCCAGGCCCTGCTCGGCGCTGGCGGCCAGCAGCGCGGCGCCATCTGCGACGACGTGCTCGGGCGTCTGCCAGCGCTCGCCGTTGAGATCGAGCGCGGCGAGCAGCTCGCGGCGCTGCTCGTAGGTCAGGCCCATCACCGAGTGGCCGTCGAGCCACAGCAGATCGAAGATCACATAGGTGACGGGCGTGGCGGTGGCGAGCCTTTTAGCCTGCGTGCGCGAGGCGACGTGCATGCGCTGCGCGAGCGCGGAGAAGCTCGGCCGCGCGTGGGCGTCGAAGGCGACGATCTCGCCGTCGAGCACCGCGCTGTGCGAGCCCAGAGCCCGTCCCAGGCGGGCGAGCTCGGGGTAACTGTCAGTGATGTCGTTGAGGTTTCGGCTGTGTAGGTGCAGCTCGCCGGGCTGGGAGTAGACGATCGCGCGAATGCCGTCCCACTTGATCTCATACGCCCAGCTGGGGTCGTCGGCCGGCAGCTGTCCGGCGCGCGCGAGCATCGGCACGATCCGCGTGGGCATCGGCTCGCGGGCGGGGTCCGCGGGCGGATCCATGCGGTGGATCATCCAGTCCTTGGGCTGCTCGCCCGAGTCGATCGGGAAGAGGGCGTAGCGTCCGTCCACGCGCTGCCCGTGCAGCGCGACCTCGACCTTGCGCGGCTCCCACTTCAGGCACTCGTAGGTGCCGTGGTCCCAGATTCCCATCCTGCCGGCGCCGTAGTTGCCCTTGGGAATCACTCCATGGAACTCGAGGTACTCGAGCGGGTGATCCTCGGTGTGCGCGGCGAAGCGGTTCTCGCCAGGCGCATCCGGCAATCCCTTGGGTAGCGCCCAGGATGCGAGCGCGCCATCGCGCTCCAGGCGCAGGTCCCAGTGCAGGCGGCTGGCGTCGTGTTCGTGGATGACGAAGCGCGGCTGACGCGCGCCGATTGTGTCGCCGTCCTGCCCGGTCTGCGCCGTGGGGGCTGCGGCGGGTGGCTCGGGTGTGGCAGCGAAGTCGCGTTTGCCGCGGTAGGGATTCAACCTGGCGGCGGCGCCCGGCGTACTGTCACCGCGCGACTTGTGTACTGCCATGGTTATACGCAGTTCGCAGCGACGAACATCTCTACCGCAGCGCCTGGCCGCCCGCCTACCGTTTGGCGGTCGCCCGCGAGCCGCCGGGCTTCTTGGCCGCGGGTTTCTTGGCGGCCGGTTTCTTGACGGCGGCTTTGGCGCCGGTGGTCTTCGCGCCGGCAGCCTTCGTGCCCGCGGCCTTGGCGCCGGCGGCCTTCTTGCGCGGTTTGGCCGCTCCGTCCTCGCTCTGGCGTGCGCGCACGGCGTCGAGGCTGGCCTTCAGCGCGCTCATCAGGTCGGGTGCGGGCGCGGCGACCTCCTCGGGCTCGGGCTGGACGGCGATCTGCTTGCCTTCGGCCTTGCGCTCGATCAGCGCGAGCACCTGCTGGCGGTAGGTGTCGCTGTACTTGTCCGGTTGAAAGTCGCCGGCGAGCGAGTCGATCAGCTGCTCGGCGACGTCGAGCTCGCGCCTGGTCGTCTTGACCTGCGCGGCCTCGGCGATCTCGTCGACGCGCTCGGGCGGGAGCACTTCGTCGGCGAACAGCATCGTGGCCATGCCGAGCGCGTCGCCGATCGGGCGCAGCGCGACGAGCTGCTCCTTGGAGCGGATGACCACGCGGGCGATGGCCACCCTGCCGGTCTCGTGCATCGCTTCCAGCAGCAGCCGGTAGGGCTTGGCGCCGCCGGGCCCGGGGGCGAGGTAGTAGGGATGGTCATAAAAGACGGGGTCGATCTGGGAGAGCTCGACGAAATCCTCGATCTCGATCGTCTTGGTCTTCTTGGGCTCGAGCGCGTCGAGCTCGCCGGGCTCGATCACGACATAGCGGTCGGGGGCGATCTCATAGCCCTTGACGATGTCCGCGTAGGGGACCTCGTCGCCCGACTGCGGGTCGACGCGCTTCTGGGCGACCCGCACTCCGCTCTTGCCGGAGAGCTGGTGAAAGCGCACGCTCTTGCGGTCGAGCGCGCTATACAGCTTGACGGGCACGGTGACCAGGCCAAAGCTGATCGCGCCTGTCCAGATTGCGCGGGCCATTTGTCAAGTGTTACCACCTCCGGGCAAGCCGAACCAGCTTTGCAAGTCATCATCCTCGGTGATCGCGACGGCCTCCTCGGGCGCAGCGGCCAGCCGGGCGGAGTAGATCGAGGGCGCGCGCAGCACCCGCGCGAGCACGGTGGCCTCGACGGTGGCCAGCAAAGTTGGCACCATCAGTGCGTCTGCGTGGTGGGTGAGCTCGAGCACGAGCACGACGGCGGCGAGCGGTCCCTGCATGGAGGCGCCGAGCACGGCGGCGCCGCCGATGATCGCGTAGCTGCCGAGCGGGGCTCCGGGCCATATCTCTGACCAGGCCTTACCGAGCAGGCCGCCCAGCAGCACGCCGTAGGCGAGCGTGGGCGTGAACAGCCCGCCGGAGGCGCCGCTGCCCAGGCAGGCGGCGGTGGCGAGCGGCTTGAGCACGAGCAGGACGGCGATCAGCCCGACCCCGAGCTGGGCGACGAACGCGAGCTGCACGATGTTCTTGCCGTTGCCAAGGATCTGCGGGTAGGCGACGGACACGCCGCCGAGCGCGGCGAACACGACGATCGGCGCGACCAGACGCATCGCGCCGGTGGGACGCATGGCATGGGCGTGGCCGATCAGGCGTATCCAGGCGATCGCGGCGAGCCCGGCGATCGGGCCGACGAGCAGCGCCCAGACGACCTGCGAGGCGTGGATGTTGTAGCTGGTGATCGCGTAGGTGGGCCCGGTGGGCAGGGCGATCCAGGAGACAGCGGTGGCGATCAGCGAGGTGGCAAGCGCGGGCAGCACGAGCGGCAGCGCGAGCGTCCCGAGCAGCACCTCCAGCGCGAACAGGGCGCCGCCGAGCGGCACGTTGTAGACGGCGGCCATCCCGGCGCCGGCGCCGCAAGCGACGAGCAGGCGCCGCTGCCAGCGCGGCAGCTTGGCCCAGTCGCACAGGGCGCTTGCGACGGCGGCGCCGAAGCGCTGGGGCGCGGCCTCGCGCCCGAGCGAGGCGCCGAGGGCGACGATGACCATCGAGTAGGCCGATCGCACCACACTTGTCAGGAACGGCAGCCGCGCTTCGCGCAGCCAGATCGCCTCGGACACCTCACCACCCCCGCCGCGCCCCGCGAGCGCCAGCCCCATCACCCCGGCGACCACGCCGCCGATGACCAACACGAGCACCCGCCTGCGGGCAGACGCGCCCTGGACCCCTTCCAGGAAGGTGCCGATGTGGTAGGACCAGGCGAGGTGCTGCACGGCGTGCAGCAGTTCCATCAGCGCCGCCCCGCCGAGCCCCGCACCGAGGCCGATCAGCACGACGAGAACCCAGAAGCGCAGGCCGTAGGAGGCGGTTATCCCGCGGCCGGGCACATTGGGCTGGGGGGACGATCGTGTGGGTGCGGTCGTCACGCAGCCTGCAGTCTGACGATGCGCGCGTACGTAGCCTTCGCAGACGCGTGTCGCGCAGGTAGTGCTAGTAAGCTAGAGTGCTAGCATCGATGTGTGGCGAGCGGTGGACAGCCCAACGAGAAGCAGCAGTTCAACGTGTATCTGCCGCCCGCGCTCATCCGCCGCGCCAAGCACGCGGCGGTGGATCATGTGATGTCGCTGTCGCGCCTGGTCGAGGATGCGCTCGTGGCCCATCTGGAGCGCCTCGAGGAAGAGCAGGCGCTGTGAAGGTCAGGCCCGTGCATTTCGTCCCCGACGTCGATGAGGCCTTGCGCTTCTATCAGGCGCTCGGACTCGAGCAGGATGCCCGTTCGCGCTCGGGTCACTGGATCGAGTTGACGGCAAGCGGCGGCGAGCTCGGCCTGCACGACGCGGCGATCGCCGCTGACGGGGAGGGCAGGGAGGGAGTGGCCCTCAACTTCATCGCAGACGAGCGCCTGGAGGCGATCGAGCAGCGGCTGCGGTCGGCCGGCTTTGCGCCGGAGGGCACGATTGTCGACCACGAGTGGGGACGGGCCCTGCAGGTGCGTGCGCCCGACGGGACCGTGGTGCAGATCGACGAGCGCGATCGCGAGCTGTACACGTGACATGACAACCGTGAGCGTCCGCTACATAGTCGACGACGTAGACGCGGCGATCGCCTTCTACACGCGCCACCTCGGCTTCGCGGAGGTGATGCACCCAGCGCCCACGTTCGCGATGCTCGCGCGCGGTGAGTTTCGCCTGCTGCTCAGCGCTCCCAGCGGCGTGGGCGGCGGCGGACAGGCGATGCCGGACGGCACGATGCCGGCGCCGGGGGGCTGGAACAGGTTCTCGCTGGAAGTGTCCGACCTGGCGACGATGGTGCAGACGCTGCGCGGGGAAGGGGTGCGCATGCGCAACGACATCGTGACGGGCGTGGGCGGCAAGCAAGTGCTGCTCGACGATCCGTCGGGCAACCCGGTGGAGCTGTTCGAGCCCACGCCGCGCTAGATCCGCGGCGCCAGCCCGTCGAGCAGCCGCGCGAGCGCGGCGCCGACCTCCTCGCGCAGCTGTGGCTGGCGCGCGATCATCAGCGCGGCCTCGTCGAGCGCGCCCATCAGCAGGTGTGCGAGCGGGCGCACGGGCAGCGCGTCGATTTCGCCGGCGTCGATGGCGGCGGCGAGCGCGGCCTCGGTCAGCCCGAGCCCGTAGCGCTCGGCGACCTCGCGCCAGCGCTCCCAGCCGAGCACGGCGGGGGCGTCGAGCAGCACGATGCGCTGCACCTCGGGCGTCTGGCAGGCGTCGAGGAACAGCGCGGTGGCGCGGCGCATCGCGTCGAACGGGCCGCTGGCGTCGACGAGCGGGGCGGCGACGCGCTCGGTGAGCTCGCGCTCGACGTCTTCGTAGACGGCCAGGAACAGGGCCTGCTTGTCGGCGAAGTGGTGGTAGAGCGCGCCGCGGGTGACCCCGGCGCGGCGCACGATCTGCTCGGTGGCGACGCCCGCGAAGCCGTGCTTGGCGAATAGCTGCCGGGCGGCGCGGACGAGCTTTGACCGGGTGGCCTCGGAGCGGGCGGCTTGAGATTTGACATGCATACAGTGTGTATGTAACGTACGTGCAGTCTGTATGACAACGATAGAGGGAGGCCCGGATGGAGCCCAATGCAAGCGTGGACCTTCAACAGGGCACTGTGCGCTACCGCGACACGGGCGGCGATGGCGAGCCGATCGTGTTCGTGCACGGGCTGCTGGTCAACGGCTCGCTGTGGCGCAAGGTGATCCCGGCGCTGCGGTCGGCCGGCTACCGCTGCATCGCGCCGGACTGGCCGCTGGGCTCCCACCGGCCGGCGATGAAGCAGGACGCGGACAACACGCCGCGCGGGGTGGCACACCTGATCGCGGACTTCCTGGCGGCGCTGGACCTGTGGGGCGTGACGATTGTGGCCAACGACACGGGCGGGGCGATCGCTCAGCTGCTGGTGACCGAGCGCTCAGAGCGCGTGGGGCGCCTGGTGCTGACGCCGTGCGACTGCTATGAGAACTTCCTGCCGCCGGCGTTCAGGCCGCTGCAGTGGCTGGCGCGCGTGCCGGGCGCGCTGATGCTGCTGATGCAGCCGATGCGCGTGGAGGCGATACGACGTTCGCCGCGGGTCGGCTTTGGCATGCTCACGCGCGAGCCGATCGAGGACGATGTGACGGACGGTTGGGTGCGCCCGTTCCTGGCCGACGGCGGCGTGCGGCGTGACACGATACGCCTGCTGCGGGCGATCGACGCGCGCGACACGCTGGCGGCGGCCGAGAAGCTGCGCTCGTTGCAGGCGCCGACACTGCTGGCCTGGTCGCCCAAAGATCGCTTCTTCAAGATCGCGTTTGCACAGCGCCTGGCGGATGCGATTCCCAACGCGCGCCTGGTACGGATGGAGGACTCCTACACGTTTGTGCCCGAGGACGAGCCGCAGCGGTTGGCGCAACAGATCGAGGAGTTCATCCAGGCGACGCCCATCGCGGGGCAGGTCGCTGGCACGACGCTTGTCGCGGACTGAGGCCTCGAACGCGACGCCGGCAGCGGCTTAGGCGGCGGAACCGACGCCGGCCGGCCGGGCGTAGCGCGCGAGCGTGGCGGCGTCGTGCGAGCAGATCAGCTCGACCTCGTCAGAGTGGGCGTGCGCGAGCTCGCGCAGCCGTTCGTGGTTGCGCAGCCGCGCGGCGCGGTCAGCCTCGTCGAAGGCTTCAAACAGGCGCAGGCCGGGCGGGCAGTACGGGGGCGTGTGCAGGCAGCCGTGGTGGAAGTAGGCGTCGCCGCAGTGCAGCAGCCAGCGGTCGTCGCGCTTGACGGCGACGCCGGTGTGCCCGAACGTGTGGCCGGGCAGCGGCACGAGCAGTATCTCGGCGTCGCTGCCGGGCAGGGGGCGAACGCTGTCAAAGCCGAACCACTGCTCGCCGCTCGGCTCGTGCTGGACCCAGCGCGGGCCGTGACTCCAGTGGGCGACGACGTAGCGGGGCCGTTCCCTCCACCTCGGCTTGGTGGCGGCGGCGAGCTCGCGCTCGAGCAGGTGGACCTCGGCGCGGGGGAAGTCGGGCAGGCCACCGGCGTGGTCGAGGTCGAGGTGCGTGACGAGGATGTGGCGCACGTCGCCGGGATCGAGCCCGAGCGCGCGGATCTGGGAGATGGCGGTTTCGGCGGCGTCGAGTTGCGGGCGGACGATGGCGTTGAACGGGCGGCCGAGCTGGCGGGGCTTGCGCGTGTCGTCGAGGCCGAAGCCGGTGTCGACGAGGACGAGCTCTCCGGCGCCCTCGATGAGCAGGCAGTGGCAGACCAGCCGGGCGGTCTCCAACAGGCCGCCCTGGCCGGCGATCATGCGTGCCCCGCGCGGGCACATGGTGCCGCAGTTGAGGTGATGGATGGCGCGCGGAGAGGTTTCCATTTATATGAAAGCGTATCGACGGCGGGTGGCCGGCGCGGCGCTACCCAGGCGATCGGGCGGGATGGTCGCCCTTTGATCAGACCGAGCGCTATGGTGCGGCGCATGCCGGTACCCGAGCCCGAGTTGCCCCTGCGCGGCGGCTGCGGCTGTGGCGCGGTGCGCTTTGAGGTGACGGCGCCACTGGAGTCGGCGAACTACTGCCACTGCACGCGCTGTCAGCGTCGCAGCGGCACGGCTGCGTCGGCCAACGCGCGTGCGCAGCGGGGATCGTTTCGCGTGGTCAGCGGCGAGCAGAGCCTGCGCGCGTGGAAACCGCAGGGCGGCTTTGAGAAGTGGTTTTGTGGGGAGTGCGGCTCGGCGCTGTACAGCTGCGCTGCGGACGATCCCCAGCGCGTGTCGGTCCGCCTCGGCGCGATCGACGGCGACCCGGGGATCAGGCCGAGCTTGCGCCAGTTCGTGGCGTATGCGGCCGCGTGGGAGGCGATCCCCCACGACGGCCTGCCGCGCCACGCGGAGAGCTCAAACACGCATTAGGAGACGACGCGCACGGTCGGGCGGCAGCACGCCCGGACAAGACGCCGAGCATGGACATTCCTAGGAGCTTTTTATGCATCGCGTATAGACCCATTAGGTGGCCGACCGATTATCCCTATGTGACCTTGCGCAAGGGCATCGCTGCGGCTGTGAGGCTCGGCGGGCTGACCCTGTTGACGTCGCTGGCCGGCGCCACGACGACGTGTTTGGCCGCCGGCATAGCCGTGGCTGCGCCGGCGGGCGCGGCCAGCGGGAGCGCCAACTGGGCTGGCTATGTGGCATCGCCGTCTTCAACGGTGGGTTCGCGTTTCAGCAGCGTGTCGGGTTCGTGGACGGTTCCCAGCGTGACGTGCGCGGCGGGCCGGGAAACCCACTCTGCGGCGTGGGTGGGCCTGGGCGGCGACAGCGAAGGTGCAACCGCGCTTGAGCAAGTGGGCACAGATGCGGACTGCTCGCGTTCGGGGGCTTCGGCGTATGCGGCCTGGTATGAGCTGATACCCGCGGGGCCGGTCGACCTGCCGCTCAGGCTGCATACGGGCGACAGGATGTCTGCGTCGGTGACGGTGCGCTCGCACGACGTGACGCTGCGCATCCGCGATCTGAGCACGGGCGCGCGCTTTGGCATCACGCGCCACGTGTCGAGCGTGGACGTGTCGTCGGCCGAGTGGATCGTTGAGGCTCCCTCGGTGTGCGTGGCGGCGAACGCGTGCGCGACGCTTGCCCTGGCTGACTTCGGCAGCGTGGGGTTCTCGAGCGCGACAGCGACAGCGGGTGGGCATACGGGCACGGTTGCAGATCAGGGCTGGGCGGCCACCGCGTTGGAACTTCGCCAGGGCGCCGGGCAGGATTTCGGCCACAGGCCGGGCCGGCATTTTGGACGCCCGAGCGCGTTGGTGAGCGCGGCTCCTTCGCCGGTGGCAGGTCCACTGGGGGCCTTCTCGGTGAGCTGGCAGGAACAGTCGATCCAGTTCGAACCGCCGCGGGCGCCGGTGATGCCGGGCTTCGCCGGCGGCGGCAGTCCCCCTTGACAGCCTCGACGCTTATTGGCGCTGACAGTAAATCGCCGGATTACGGGGGCCGCTCGACTAACCTCTTCGACGAGCGTTACCTGGAGGGTTTGTCGTGAGACAGGTCAGAGTCCAACGCAGCTCCCGCGATGGCTTCGGCTACGGCTAGCCTCAGAGCGCGCGGCGGGCGCCGTACAGGCGTGTTGATCGCGGTGGCAATGGCGGTGCTCACCCTCGTGGTGTTGGCGTTCGCGGCGCTGGCATTTGCGGGCTCGCGCCCGTCGATCGCGGCGGACGCGGCGGCGCTTGCCCGCGTGGACCTGCCGCTGACCAAAGGCACGATCGAAAGCGTGACCGTGACCGCCAGCAATGGGCGACGGATCCCGATGTCGGTGCGCGCTGGGCGGTTGTGGCCGCAGGTGGCGCTGTCACCTGGCGAGCGGCTGTCGGTCGAGGTGGTCCTTCGCCGTCCGGGCTGGATCGCGTGGCTGGCGGGCAGCCGCGACACCGAGCGCCTGCAGATGCGCACGCCGAGCTCCCCGGTGCCCGAACGCTACGTGCTGCTCGCGGCCGGCTCGCCGCTGCGTCTGGCGTTTGCGCAGCCGGTGAGCAGGCTCGAGTACGGTCCGCCCGAACATCTTCAGCGCCGCACGCTCACGCGTCCGAGCAGCCAGGTCACGCTGCCGCGCGAAGGCGAAGCGGGCTCGATCGAAGTGGCGGCGGCCCCACGCACCTGGGAGAAGCTGCCGGCGCGATCACTGGTCAGCTGGTTCCCGGCAGGGACGGGGGCGAGCGCGGTGCTGAGCCCGCATCCGGGCAGGCACATCTCACCGACGACTCCCATCTACGTGACGTTCTCCCAGACGGTGGCGTCGGCGCTCGGAGGCAGAACGCCCCGAGTGGAGCCGGCCAGCCCGGGCAGCTGGCACGCGATCGACAGCCACACGCTGGAGTACGTGCCGAGCGGCTATGGCTTCGGTCTGGACACCGGGGTGGCGATCGTGCTGCCCGACAGCGTGCGGCTGATCGACGGTCAGCGCGAGGGGTCTGCGAGCGTGGCCACGTGGACGGTGCCGCCGGGCTCGAGCCTACGCGCCCAGCAGATCCTGGCCCAACTGGGATACCTGCCGCTGCGCTTCACCCCCGCGAGCGACGTGGCGCGCACGGCCGCTGCGCAGGAGCGCGCGGCGGTTGACCCGCCTGTGGGCAGCTTCTCCTGGCGTTACGGCAACGTGCCGGGGGCCCTGCGCGCGCTGTGGCAGCCGGGAACGAGCAACGTGGTGATGAAGGGCGCTGTGATGGCGTTCGAGAACGCTCATGAAATGACCACCGACGGGATCGTCGGCCCGGCGGTGTGGCGCGCATTGATCGGCGCGGCGATCGCCGACCAGAAGACCAGCGCGGGCTACACGTTCGTGATGGTCAACGAGGGCTCACAGAGCCTTGCCCTGTGGAACGATGGCTCGATCCGCCTGACCACGCCGGTCAACACGGGCATCGCGTCGGCGCCCACCGAGCTGGGCACGTTCGCGGTGTACGAGCACATCGCGTCGGGGACCATGAGCGGCACCAACCCCGACGGCAGCCACTACAAAGACCCGGGCGTTCCCTGGATCAGCTACTTCAACGGCGGCGACGCCCTGCACGGGTTCGAACGCGCCCAATATGGCTTCCCCCAAAGCCTTGGCTGTGTGGAGATGCTGCCGGCGACCGCGGGCAGAGTGTGGCCGTACACGCCGATCGGCACGCTGGTGCACGTCGACTAGGCGCCTCGGGTGGGCATCGGGCGGACGGACAGCGAGCGAGCAAAGCGCGCTCTGACGGTGGCGACATTTGTCTTGATGATGCTGATCTTCTTCGTCGGCCTGTTGAGCACGGGGTTCCTGAGTGCGCTTTGCGGCGTCGAACCAACCGAAGGCTCCTACTGCGCTCGCATCTCGCAAGGGAGATTCCCGATCGAAGAGCTGTGCTTGGTCCTCGCGCCTGTGGTCCTCGGAGCCTGGCCAGGGCTCCTCAGCATTCGGCGTCGCAGCGCTCGTCCGCTGCTCGGTGCGAGCGTTCCGCTGCTTCTCTTCACGGTGCTTCTGCCATTCGTCGTAGAGATCGTCTGGAGTTAGCATGCGACGGGGGTGCTAGCTCCCTTGTTGGATGGGCGCGGCGGGTTTCGAACCTGCGACCTCTCGCGTGTGAAGCGAGCGCTCTCCCACTGAGCTACGCGCCCTGGGCAGGCGATTCTATTGGGCTTGCGCGGCGCCGGCGGCCTCGGCAGGAGCCCACTCGGTGCCGCTGCTGCCCACTTAGGACGTCCTGCGCACCTGCCTTCGGGTCCGAACCGCCGACCTCAGGTCCGCTGGTTGCCTGTCCTCAGCATGTTGGCGACCCGATCGGCGTCGGGGAACGCCCCTCCGCCGGGAAGGCGGCGGCATCACCGCGCATGGAAGCCAGGCGCGGCACCTGACGACTGGCGATACTGATCCTGCCGGCTACGCGTGCGCCAGCTCGCGCATCTGGCGCACGGGATGGCGTCCCAGCCGGCTCGCGGTCGCGTAGGGCGCGGGGTGTCCGTGGACACGCTGTGTGACGTTGACGCCGACGCGGCCGCGTAGTCGGTCGATCAGGCCTCTTGGCTGTGGGATCAGCAGCAGCTCGTTCTCATCGCTGACGAGCACGGTGGTGCGACCCTCCGTGAGATTGCGCCAGAGCGCATCGTCGGCCCACTCCTGATCGCCGGGAATGAATGCAACCCGGTCCGGGTAGCCGAGATCATCGTCGCTGAGCGACGCAGCCATGAAAAGCTCACGTGTCTTGTCTACGGTCTTGCTCATCGGGTGTTCTCCCAGCTACGAACGATATTGCTCCACCACGAGCACATCGGGAGCGAGGAGCAGTTCTCGTATCCGATTCTTGGGCATGGGCCGGCTGATGTTAGGCCGCGCCCCTGAGGCAACGAGAGGCTGCGCTCAGGGGGGTGGGCTAGTTTCTATTGAGCGTGTGGGGTGGCGCTCGCCCTAGGTAGTTCCCCACCCGCGACATCGGCTTTCCTCGGCTGACGAGACCATCCCGTGGGCCTACTGTCAGACCATGGCCTTCCCTGCAGCGCGTCCCTGGCAGCGAACACGAATCTGACGATGGCCCCACGGCGCGGATCGCGCAGTCCGAGTCAGGTGGTCATCTGCGGCGGCGGCGTGGCGGCGATCGAGGCGCTGCTGGCTCTGCACGCGCTTGTGGAGGTGGGGGTGGAGCTTCACCTGGTTGCTCCCAACCGCCAGTTCGTCTACCAGCCGCTTGCTGTGGCGGCGCCGTTTGGGCTTGCCCAGACCCATCTCTTCGACCTCTCCGAGATCGCGGCTGAGAAGAACGCGACGCTGCACGCGGACTCGCTGGCGAGCGTCGATGCGCAGGGCCGGCGCGTACGCCTTGCGATTGGCGGCGACCTTCCCTACGACGCCTTGCTTGTCGCGGTGGGCGCTCGGCGCCACGGCTGGCTGGAGGGCGCGCTGCATTTCGCCGGCGCGGCGGACGTGGCCGCGTTCAGGGATCTGCTCGAGCGACTGGTCAGCGGCGCGGACAGGCGGCTGTGCTTCGCCACTCCAGCGCAGGCCAGCTGGACGCTGCCGTTGTATGAGCTGGCGCTGCTGACCGCCTCGCACCTGGCCGACCTGGGTGTCATCGGCGCAGAGCTAACCGTGGTCACGCCTGAGGCCGAACCACTGGCGCTGTTCGGGCCGGCGGCCAGCCGCATGTTGCGCAACCTGCTGGCCGACCGCGGGATAACGCTCAAGGCGGGGGCCTGCGCGGAGAAGATGCAGGGTGGCAGGCTTCAGCTCGATTCGGGCGCCACGCTGGAGGTCGACCAGGTGGTCACCCTCGCTCAGCTGGACGGGCCCGCCGTACCGGGGCTGCCGGCGGATGAGGCCGGCTTTATCCTCGTGGACGAGCACAGTCGGGTGGCGGGCCTCCAAGACGTGTATGCGGCGGGCGACGGAACGAGCTTCCCGATCAAGCAGGGAGGCATCGCCACTCAGCAGGCCGATGCGGCCGCGGATGGCATAGCGGCAGGGATGGGGGCCGCGGTCACGCCATCTGCCATCCGACCGACGCTCCGGGCGGTGCTGCTTACGGGCATCGCCCCGACCTACCTGCGAGCGCAGATCGCGGGATCTCCGGGCGACGAGTTCGAGATCGCGGCCACCCCGCTGTGGTGGCCTCCGGGCAAGGTCGCCGGCCGCCACCTGGCCCCCTACCTGGCCGGCCATGAGCCGCTCAGCCGCGACGAGACGCTCGAGGATCGCAGGCCTTCGCTTGAGGATCCCGCCAGGCTGCGGGAGTCACATGAAGAAGCTCGTGAGCTGGCGCTGACGTTTGCCGAGCGCGACGCCGCCGACGGCCACTTCGAGTCCGCGCTCGAGTGGCTGGATGTGCTCGAGCGGATCGACGGCATGCTCCCGCCCGGCTTTCTGCAAAAGAGAGCCGACTGGCAAGATCGCGCGAGCAGGTAGGAGCCGTCGCGCTTACGAGCCGAGCTTGACCCCCACGTGGGGATGCAGCCGGACGCTGGCTTCGGAGTAGGCCCCGGCCAGGTCGTCGACTTCATCGGGCGTGAGCGCGTGGCCGAAGGCGACCGGCCCGCCGAGCTTGCGATAGGCGGCGAGCAGCTGCTTGTCGATCTGCGCGAGGCTGAAATGGCCGTCGTAGACGCTCTCGATGTACAGCGCGACGTTTGCGCGGGCGAAGCGGGCTGCGGCGACCGAGCCGTGTTCGACCTGCGCGATCGCCCCGTCGATCAGCTGCCAGCCGCGTTTGCTCAGCTCATAGAAGCCGTGGAACAGGCCGCTGATGCTTGCGGCGGGGCCGGTGAGGACGCCTGCCTCGTCTTCCTGTAGGAGAGCGGGCACGGCGACACCAGCAGCGGCGGCTGCAGCCGCACGGACGGGTTGCCGGGCGAGCGCGCCGTGGGCGGGCAGGCCGTTTACGACGAGTGGCCAGGCGGCCTTGCTGGCGAGCACCTCGGTGTGAACCGAGGGTTGTGCGCTTTGCAGCGCGCGCACGAGAGCGATCAGGTCTTCGCGCTCGAGCCGCAGGGCGGTCGGGCTCGGCGCGGGGCCGGCGCAGCCGCCGGCGAGCACGAGCCCGATCAGGAGGGCGGGCGCCGCGCGTTTGAAGATGGTCGGCACGCCCGACGGCACCCGCCTGTTCGAAGGGGCTGGAGAGCTGTTAGACGCCGAGCATGTCGACCACGAACACCAGCGGAGCGTTCGCCGGGATCGTGGGCGGCGAGCCAGCCGCGCCGTAGGCCAGCGCGGAAGGGATGATCAGCTCGCGCCTGCCGCCGACCTTCATACCGGCTATGCCCTGGTCCCAGCCCTTGATGACCTGGCCCTTGCCGAGCGAGAAGGAAAACGGTTCGTTGCGTTTCCATGACGCGTCGAACTCCTTGCCGCCCTTGTAGAGCACGCCGACGTAGTTGACCGTGACGGTGTCGCCGGCTTTGGCTTCGGCGCCTGTGCCGGCGATCAGTTCCTTGGTCACGAGCCCTGTGGGGGCTGGGCCGGACGGCGGCGTGACCTTGGGTTCTTTGGAGAGCGGTCCGCTGGTGGGAGTCTTGGCTGTGGTGCTGGTGGGCGAGGTCGAGGTCTTGCTTTCGCCGGCTTTGATCAGGGAGCTGTCGGCGCTGTTCTCGTTGCCGATGGTGATGGTGCTCGAGCCGCCTGAGCCGCAGCCGGCGACGAGGACAGCCGCGCCGAGCGTCGCCAGGAGCAGGCCGGCGCGGGGGCGCAGAATCGTGCGGGGGTCTTTGGTGGAGTAGATCACGGTGGCGCAGCCTACCTGAACTCGACTGATGG
>Ga0116217_10003150_pt1 | contig 15093 bp, 11 predicted proteins | sample Sb_taG_6_FD_89697 | JGI IMG/M metagenome (GOLD analysis project Ga0116217, IMG submission 89697) | Peat soil microbial communities from Weissenstadt, Germany - Sb_50d_4_PS metaG | ecosystem: Environmental > Terrestrial > Soil > Wetlands > Peat | place: Germany: Weissenstadt | collected 2010-09-21 | reverse complement strand
TGGCGTCTTCCGCCGTCCACCAGTCGCGGAGGTTGCCCTGGGCATCGAACTGGCGGCCTTCATCGTCGAAGGCGTGGGTCAGCTCGTGCCCCATGGTGCCGCCGGTGTTGCCATAGTTGGGGGCATCGTCGGAGCGGGTATCGTAGAGCGGCGGCTGCAGCACGCCGGCGGGAAAATTGATATCGTTCATTTGCGGGTTGTAGTACGCATTGACGGTAGGCGGGGTCATCAGCCACTCGCCGCGGTCCACCGGCTTGCCGATCTTGTTCAGCTCGCGCCGGAACTCGAACGCCGTGCCGCGTTCTCCGTTCCCCAGGGCATCGCCGCGCACCACTTCGAGCGCGCTGTAGTCGCGCCAGTGGTCGGGATAGCCGATCTTGTTCGCGACCGCATGCAGCTTGATCTGCGCCTGCTCCTTGGTGGCGGGCGACATCCAGGGCAACTGCTGGATCTCCTTCCCCATCTCGGTTTCGATCTGCTGCACCATGACCAGGGCGCGCTGCTTGGTCTCAGGGCTGAAAGTCTTCTGGACGTACACCTTGCCCAGCGCCTCACCCAACTGGCGGTCGACAAAGCGCACGCAGCGCTTCCAACGCGGCTGGATCTCCTTGGTGCCGGACAGGATGTGGTCGTAAAAGTCGAAATCCTCGTTCACGAACGCCGAGGAGAGATAGCGCGCCTGGGCATGGACCAGGTGCCAGCGGAGATAGGCCTTCCAGTTCGCCAGGTCTTCGGACTTCAGCTCCGCGTCCATGCCTTTCACGAAATCGGGCACGGCGACGTTGAGCGACTTCGTACCCGGCAGGCCGACCTCGGCGAAGTAGTGATCCCAAGAGAAAGACGGGCTGAGCGCCTGCAGCTCCTCGCGCGTCATCTTGTGGTACACCTTGTTGGGATCGCGCCGCTCCACTAGGGTGAGTGATGCCCTGGCCAAGGCAGTCTCGATGCGCATCACCGTCTGCGCTTCAGCGGCGGCCTGCTCCGGCTTGTCGCCCACGAGTTCCAACATCTTCTGCACGTGCGCCAGGTACTGCTTGCGGATCTCCTGCGACTTGGCATCGTCCTTGAAGTAGTAGTCGCGGTCGGGCAGCCCGATGCCGCCCTGGTCCACCTCGGCGATGATCTCGGCAGAATTCTTGAAGTCCTGGTCGGAGCCGAAGGAAAACAGCGCCGCCCGGCCCAGGAAACTCCCAACGTCGTTGGGGTGGAGATGCGCCAACTCGGCGGGAAGATCGGCCTTGGACTTGAGCCGCGCGATGCGGTCGAGGTCCGCTTTCAGGGGCGTGGCGCCGAGTTTCTCGATCGCCGCCTCGTCCATGCAGGAAGCATAGTAGTCGCCGATCTTCTGCTCTTCCGCCGTGCGCTTCGGGCTAGGAACAGCGGCTGCCTCCAGGATCTGGCGCAGCACTTGCCGGTTCTCCTCCTGCAGCTTGCCATAGGCGTCCCACGAGGCCTGGTCGGCAGGGATGGGATTATTCTTGAGCCAGCCGCCACAGGCGTAGGTGAAGAAGTCCACGCACGGATCCACCGTCTTGTCCATGGACGCAACATCCAGCACTGGGGTGAGAGGAGCTAGGGCCGGCTTGGCGGATTGCCCCGCAGCCACCGCCGCCATCACCACTACCGTTACCAGCAGGACGAAGCAGATTTTCATCGGCATCCAGTTCTTCTCCTTCATTTCGACATTCCAAAATCTTGTCAGATCACAGCCTTGGACGGGCCATCCACCGGGACGAAAGCAACGGCTCAGCCGGCATCTCCCAGCGCGCGCATGGTTTCCGGCGGCGGAGGCTCGGTCTGGTCACTGCCGCGGCGATGCATGGCCGACAATTGCAACAAGGCATTTTCAACCACCTTCAGCCCGATGCCCCAGCGGCGGCGCGCTTCGTCTTCGTCGTCGCCATATCCAAAAAGGTAGAACGTCAGATAGAAGCCCTCGGCCGCATCGGAGTTGCTGCCGGGCTCCCCCGAAGCGTAGCGGCAGCGGCGGACGATGAACTCGGCAGCCGAGGGGATATCGGGAGCGCGCCGCAACAGCCGCGCGATGCGCTTGGCGAAGTTCTCGTGGCCGGCACAACCCAAGCGCGCCCTGGGATCGGTGAAGATCAGGTCCACGTAGGAGCAGAACTTCCAGCTCGCGGCGTAAATCGCCTCCTGCTCCTCCATCTGGTCGCTAATCCAGGTGTCACATTTCGCGGTTTCCAGCATGGACAGCGCCGAGTTCATGGCGGTAAGGAACTCGGACATCTCGCGATTGTGGGACTCGGGCAATTCGAGCAGCAGCTCCGGATGGCGCTTCAGGTCGTAATAGCGCACGTCTCCCGCCTGCCATGGGATCTCGAGGTGCGCGTCCTCGGCTCCCAACTCGACGGAAACGGTCGCATCCATAGGCGAAGGTAGACGCCTATGAAACCACGTTCGCTGCGGGAAAACGAGAAAAAAACACCCCGAGGCACAGCCACTTTCCTTCCGGCGTATTGTCCAGCGAGATTGCTATTTGTTCCAACTTCAGAACATGAAAGGTTTTTTCGCCGCGTATAAGCGGTCCTCACTCTCCTGTAAAATCAAACGTTTGGGGGACTTCGTTCCATTTTCCGAACATGCCCGAAATTTCCGTTGACTTCCCCTCCATCAGCAGTAAAGTCCGCCCCTCGCAATAGCGCAATAGTTACCGGCGGACGGGGAGGTTAAAATGCAAATTCCGGCTAAGACGGTGGGCGCACGCCGAGCAGAGTGTGTAGTGTTGCGCGTGCCAGCTACTCTGCTGCTATTTTGCCTGGCACTTACCGGAACTGCGATCGCACAGCAAACCAAGAGCAGGCCAGCCCCCTCAGGGGCGGCCGCTGCCATGGACTCGAAGATCGTTCTGGGCAGGACGTACCTGAGGCTCGGAGACCTGGAGAAGGCCCGATCGAATTGTGAAGCCGCCCTTCCGACTCAAGCAACCGAAGCGCAGAATTGCCTCTCGGAAGTGGTCCAGGCTCAATCCGAAGCTAAGCTGCGCGACTTCGAAGGCAAGGTCGAGTTGGGCAAGCGCGAGGATGCTTTAACAGCCGCCTTGGCGGTGCCCGTGGCAGCTTTAAACAGTGAGCAGAAGAAGCGGTTCGACGATACGCGGGACAAGCTTCGCAACCTGACGCTAGCAGAGGCGCAGGCCAAGCTTCCAGGAAAGAAAGATGAAGCCGCCATTCTGGCAACCGGCGTCAAGTTCCTTTCTCCCGGCCCGGCGCAGATCAAGAAGGCAAATGACATCCTGGCGCAAGCGCAACCCGGATTCTTGGCGCAGTTGGTCGACCTCCTGAAAGGGACCTGGCTGTCCGATCTTCTTGCCGTTCTTGTCGTGATTCTGGCTGGTTTGCTGATTCTGTATCTGTTGAGGGCTTTCTTGAGATGGAAGGACAGGTATAACGCCAAAGGGTGGCGAAAGTATGATCCGCGAAGGTTTGCGGGCGGAACAAAAACCAGATGGACATTGGTACCGCTGGCGGACGAGAAGAAGCTGGGCGCCACGGAGCTGGTTATGGATGCCGTCGCCCGGCTTCCCCTCGAACTGAAACAGCCCCTCTGGACACCAGCCAGCCTGCTGCTGCGCCCAAAAGCTCCAGAAACTTCCCAAACCGACCTGCTGATCGATTTTACGATTCCACCTTCCGAGGGGGTAACACTCGCGGAGTTTGATGTAAATAAACTGCGGGACGAGGTTGACTTCCAGGATGTGAGCTTGACTGACGCCGTGCAGCAATTACAGCTCACGTTGGGAACCTACAAGTCGAGGGTGTTGCCAAGTTCCTATCCGGTGTAGGGAAGTGGTTGAAAGCCGGCTCTCCGACGATCACCGGCACGGCCGAGCTGTGCAAAACGAAAGCTGCTGACGACACGGTCATGATCCGGCTGAACTGTTCTGGAGGGCCACCTCCTGATTCCGATGTGACCACCAGCGCCAGGGATTACCTCTCCGTCACCGCCTCCAGTCCTCAAGAAGACGGCACCGACATCCGAGCGCTGTGCGCGGATCGGGTGGTCTTCAAACTGCTGTACATGCTGGCGAATCCGAACGCAACGCAATCCGAGACGGATGCCCAGGCGGCCCTTCGGCAAGGGGTGATGTTGCTACAGCGGTGCTCGAAGCAGAGCCATGCGGAGGCGACGAACGAGGAGCGCAAAGCGCTCTTAGAAAAGGCCGCATACAATTTCGAATTTGCCCGTAACTACCTGGCGGATTACCCGCAACTGTTATGGTTGGAAGGCACGGCACTGGCACTGGTGGGAGAACAGGAAAAAGACGATGCGGCCATCGCCCGATTCCAGGAACTTGAAGTTGCTCCATTCTCCGACCAGCATCAAGGGTACATCCATTCCTTACGCACACAAGCTAAGTTTAATCGTGCAGCGCTACTCGCGCGCAAGCGCAAGGGCTATCTCACCAGAGCCATGTCTGTTTATGACGGGTTGCTGCAAGAGCCGAATCTCCCGGCCTCACTTGGATGGTTAGCTGGTCTAGGCAAACTGACTGTGATCGCGGACTACGAACAGAATGCTTGGAAGCACTTCGACCAACAAACGGCAGCCGGCTGGCTGGACAAGGGAGAAGAGCTACTTGAGCAGGTGGCCGGTGCGAAAGCCAATCAGCAGCTGCAGCCGTCGCTGCAGCTTACGCTCGACTTCATCGCTTTGGAAGCCAACCGTGCATTGGCGAAATGCTGTTTGCGGTTCGCCGAGACGTTTCTGGCGGAGGACGTGCTGAAAAATGGACGTCCCGTCAGAAGAACCAACAAGAATGATCAATTGGTGGGTCCGGAAGTCAGCTCGGCGCTTAGAGAGAGACTTCGCGCTGCTTGGGGCTACCTTGAGGGGTGTGGGGATGACGCGGATGTGCGTGCCGATCGCGCCTATATCGCGTTGCTCCTCGGCCTATACAAGGAAGCTGAGGACTATGCCTGCCAAGCAACGCTCTGGGACCCGGACTCGGAACGCGGATACTACTTAGCGGCAGAAGCGTGCTATTGCCACGCCGGGGCCGCCCAAGAGGAGAGGGCCAAACGCTATGCATCGGATTATTACAAAAAGATGCAGGAGAGGCTCCCGCCGCCCGCCACCCCAGCGCCTGAGATAGCCGCGTTTAGGGCTCTATGGGCAGACCTGAACATGAAGAATTACTTGGCTAGCACACGAGCCCAATCAGTTGCCGCCTAGTTCACATCGGAGGAACTACTGCGCCGGTCGCACCGGCCGCAGCCGTTGTGGTCGCATCCATATAGGCGTTGGTAGACGCAGCCGCCTATGAAACCACGCCTGCCGCTGGAAAACGAGAGAAAAACGCAGGCGAGCTTCTCAGTAGCGCTCGAGGAATTCGACGAGCTGCCGCTCCGCCCAGCGCCCGTCGTAGCCGTGAGGCTCGGCGAGGAAGCCGCAGTGGCCGCCGTGCCTGGTCTCGATGAGCCGCACGTTGTGACTGGCCAGCAGCCGGGTGCGGGTCGCGGGCGTGATGGGGACGAAGGGATCGTCCTGGGCGTGGATCACCAGGGTGGGCACCGCGATGCGCTCGATGAGCGGAGAGGCGCTGGCGCGGGCGTAGTAATCGTCGGCGCCGGTGAATCCCCAATGCGGAGCAGTGACGGCGTCATCGAAATCCCGCACGCTGCGCACGCCTCGAAGGCACGCCAGATCGTAGCACTCGGGAAACAGGCGCGCCTTGCGGCGAAGGCTGCGCTTCAGGTAGTGGAGAAAGTTCCACTCATAAATGCGGTTGCGCCAAAGGTGGAGGGCGTCCGCCGCCGCGGCCAGGTCCATGCCGGGACAGACCGCGGCCACCGCCACCAGCTCGCGCGGCGCATCGCTTCCCCACTCCCCTGCCAGCTTCAGCGCCATGTTCCCGCCCATGGAAAATCCAGCGAGCGCGATGCGCGGCAGTTGGTCGGCTGAGATCAGTTCGCGAACCACCACGCCCACATCCTGCGACAGGCCGGAATGGTAGAGGGTCGGCGACAACGCTTCACTGCTGCCGCAGTTGCGCACGTTCATGCGCACCACGCTCATGCCCGCGGCCCAGGCCTTGTTGGCGGTTCCGACCACATATTGTGATTCGCTCGAACCTTCGAGGCCGTGGATGATGACGGCCGTCAGCTTGCTTTGCCGATCGCTCTGCCAGTTGCACCAGGCGAGGACGCGGGCGCCGGGCTCGACCTCGAACAGCCGTTTCTCGGCCGCGGGCAGCAGGTTTCGCCGCGGCAGCAATGCCGCCGCCAGCGTCTGCCGATGCCCGCCGCGCAGCCACCGCCGCGGGCTGAAGGTGTCTCCGCCGCTATGGTCATCAAGCATCTATAATCGTTGTGGCGCCGGACCCCGGCGCATGCAATGGCGCGCGCAGTCCGCGTGCTGGGAGAAGAAGTCTATGCCGATCTTCGAGTATCTGTGTGCAGGTTGCGGAAAGCAATTCGAAGTCCTCATACGCGGTTCGGAGAAGCCGCATTGTCCCAAGTGCAACGGCACACGGCTGGAACAGCAGTTGTCGGCCTTCGCCGTCGCAGCCGGCCACACCAGCGACGGCACCACTGAGTTCGCTTCCGGACCCGCCCCCGGCTGCGGGCAATGCGGCATGGGCGGCGGCTCCTGCGCTTTGGACGACGACTAGGTTGAGGCGTCTTCCGCGGTAAGGACCGTGGGATTCGAACTTGGGGCGCCGAAAGCACCTGGGTGTACAATGCGTTCGCTTGGCGGTCCCAGAAGTGAGTGCCAGGCAAAGTCCTTGCTTCACGACGTTGCGCTTCCGCGAGCCATTCTCCGAATCCCTGCCAAAGGTCAGGAGCACATCGAGTGAGCGAGTTGTTGTCCAACGCTCCTCCGACGACCAAGAGCGAGCCGTTGCAGGGCGAGCCGTCTCCCATCGCACACCCAAGCGCCGGTTTGGGAGGCTGGTTGCGCCGTATTGACTTGGCCTTGCTGCCGATCCTTGCCCTTCCCCTCGTGATTCTCAAACTGGATGACAGTTGGCTCTTTGCCTATAGCGGGCAAGGGTTCATCGATCCGTGGGTCTATTTCGGATACTTTCTTGATCTGCCCCGCCATCTGCAGACCTTCCGCGGCGGCTACTTCGCTGGCCGCCTGCCCTGGATCGTGCCCGGATTCCTGGCCTATCGTTTCTTTCCGCCGGCGCGTGCCGCGTACGGGCTGCACGTGGTTTTTTACTGGGTCGCGGTGGTTTCCCTGTATCTGATCCTGAAGAACACGGTCAGCCGGCGAGCCGCTTTGTTGACGGCTCTCCTCATGGGCTGTCACTCCTATTTCCTGTGGGCGATCGGCTGGGATTACGTGGATGGAGCGGCCATAACCTATGTTCTTTCGACTCTCTGTGTGCTGACCTACGCCGCCAAAGCCGAGCGCCCGCGGCGTTGGTTGTTGTTGAGCGGCGCCGTCTTTGGAGCGGCGATCTATTGCCAATTCTTCCTGATCACCTTCGCCCCGTTGTTCGCTCTTTATTATCACTTTGCCAAAGGTGAATACGGACGCAACCCGCTTGCTTCCGGCATACGGGCTTTCGCGCAAGGGTTTCTGGCGCTTACCCTGGTCTTCGTCGTTGTGAATCTCGTTTTCAAAGCGGCGCCGCTGTTCTTTATCGTTCCCGCGCTGAGCCGTGCTGCGAAATTCGTAGGATTCGGAAATCGCTGGCTGGACCCATCTTACAAGTGGGTGGCGAGCGCCACCTGGCTGCTGTTCCCCGCCCTGGTGCTGCTGGGCGCCTTCCTGTTTGTGAACTGGCGGCCCCCCCGGCCAACTCGGCACGGCGGCTTCCGGTTGTTTTGGCAGCTTTACTTCATGCTGAGTGCACTGATCATGCTGCTGTGGCAGGTTTTGGGTCAGCCCGTCTTGCAGTTGCCCTTTTACACCAGCTTGCTCATTCCGGGGATGTTCCTGGCGCTAGGGGCGCAGTTTGCCGCTATCCTGGAGGGTTTCAGCCGCCGGCAATTTGCCGTGCTCTGCGGTGGCGCCGCGATCATCCTCCTTCTGCCGTTCGTGGTGCCGCTGCAATCCAGATTCATCGCGGCCGCGCAGCAGCATCGTTGGTTATGGCCGGCGGTCCTGGGGACGGCGGGCGTGGCCCTGATCGTCCGGCGGGTGCGTTATACACGCGCGATCGCCGTCCTGCTCCTCTGTGCGGCTGGCGCTGCTCTGAGCGCGACCACGGGCACTAGAACCTGGGCTCACCCGGGCAAAGTCGATGATCCCACGCTGCGGAAGCAGGCTTTTCTCGCGATCGTGGACAGCGTGCGCGCGGTCCAGGAGATCGATCCCACCGATCACCTCTTCTTCTGGTACGACCTGCAGGCACGCTTGGGCCCTCTGCATCGCTCGGTGGCTTCCAGCTTTATGTGGTCGCACCGGCTGGTGAGCGAGCGCTTCCCCTTGCTCGGAGCCCAGGCCGAAACCTCTGATCTGAAGCCTAAAGTCCCACTCCCCCACACGCGCATCGCTATCCTTACCCTGGATGAGGACGCCCTTCGGAAGGCGGAACAGTCCTTGCGCCAGGTGGGCCTCACCGCGCGCTTCATCGGTCAAAGAGGGATCCGCGAGGGGCCCATCTCCTGGAACATGATTCTGATCGAGACCGAGAAGGCCGACTGAGCCGCCACCAGGCCCTTTGGCTGCGGCCTTCTCTTTTCGATCCAGGTGGAAAACAGTGTAGACTGCGGGATCCGAGTCTCGGGAGGAAGGATGAGAGGGGTTGTGCTGGCAGGTGGCATCGGGTCGCGTCTGTTCCCGCTAACCCATGTAACCAACAAGCACCTGCTGCCGGTGTACGACAAACCCATGATCTTCTATCCGCTGCAAACGCTGGTGGCGGCGGGGATCCGCGACGTCCTGATAGTCACGGGCAGCGCCAGCGTTGGCGACTTCTTGCGCCTGTTGCGCAACGGGGAGGATTTCGGCTTCGAGCGGCTCACCTTCGCCAGCCAGGAAGGCGAAGGCGGGATCGCCGACGCCCTGCGCCTGGCGGAGGAATTCGCCGCCGGGGAGAGAATCTGCGTGATCCTGGGTGACAACATCATCGAAGGCGGGATTGGGGCGGCGCGCGAGCGCTTCGAGCGCCAGCAGGGCGCCAAGGTCCTGCTCAAGGAAGTTCCCGACCCGGAGCGGTTCGGAGTCCCGGTATTCGAGGATGGCCGCATCGTCCGCATTGAAGAGAAGCCGAAGCATCCCCAGTCCCGTTACGCCGTGGTCGGAATCTATTTCTACGACCGCACGGTTTTCGACCACATCCGCAAGCTCAAGCCTTCCGGGCGCGGCGAGTACGAGATCACCGACGTCAATAACTCCTACCTGGCAGAGGGCAACCTGCACTACGAGTTGTTGGCAGGATGGTGGACCGACGCCGGCACGTTTGAATCGCTTTGGCAGGCCAGTTCGCTGGTGCGGGAAAAGGCAGCCAGCCAGGCTGCAACCCCGGCGACGGCCGGGATGGGGAGGCGGTAGGTGAAGATCCTGATCGCGGGCGGGGCGGGATTCATCGGGTCACACTTTGTCCGTCACATGCTGGCACAGCATCCTGCCTATCAGATCGTGGTGGTGGACAAGCTGACCTATGCCGGCAGTCTTGCCAACCTGAAGGATGCGCAAGCGAATCCCCGCTTCCGTTTCTGGCAACTGGATATCTGTGACCCGGAGGTGAACGAAGCGGTGCGCGGCGCCGACGTGGTGCTGAACCTGGCCGCCGAGAGCCACGTGGACCGCAGCATCGAAGACGCCAGCGCGTTCGTGAGCAGCAACGTGGTCGGCACCTTTCGCCTGCTGGATGCATGCCGGCGGGGACGCGTCGGGCGCTTCGTGCAGGTCAGCACGGATGAGGTGTATGGAAGTCTGGGTCCGGAGGGAAAATTCCACGAGAACTCGCCGCTGTTGCCCAACAGTCCCTATGCCGCCACCAAGGCGGCGGCCGACCTGCTGGTGCGGGCGGCGGTGCACACTCACACCGTGCCGGCCATCGTCGCCCGCTCCAGCAACAATTACGGGCCTTTCCAGTTCCCCGAGAAATTCATCCCCTTGATGATCGCGCAGGCCATGGCGGGCGAGCCGCTGCCGCTCTACGGCGATGGCAGGAACGTGCGCGATTGGCTCCACGTCGAAGACCATTGCCGGGCGCTGGATGCCGTTCTGCACCACGGCAGGGAAGGCGAGATCTACAACATCGGCGGCGAGTTTGAGATCGAGAACGTGGAGGTAGCCCGGCGCATCCTAGACTTGCTAGGGCAGCCCCCAACGCTCCTACGATTCGTCAGCGATCGTCCCGGCCACGACCGCCGCTATGCCATGACCTGCGACAAGATCAAATCGGAGCTGGGCTGGCGGCAGCAGTGGACCTTCGAAGCCGGCCTGCCCGAAACCGTCCGCTGGTACCGCGAAAACCGCGAGTGGCTGGACGAGATGCGAAGCCCAGCCTATCGCGAATACTTCGCCCGCCACTACCACGACCGCGAGCGCACCCTAGCTCGCAAACATTCGGCACGCTGATTCCGGCGGCAGTCCCGAGAGGCCTGCGGCTAAGCCTCGGGGCGCGTGGCCACCGCCAGCAGCGAAGTCCCAAAAGGCAGCACCCGGCCGGAAGCGATCAGGGTTGCTTCCCTTTCGGCGAGCCAGCGCAGGATGCCGTTCACGATCGGCACGGGACGCAGTTCGGCGAGGAAGAGGTCGCGGGCTTGCGCGGGCGAATGGGTCTGGTGCGTCCAAGAAGTGGCGCGACGCTTCAGCCACATGATGGGATACGTCGTTGCCATGAAGTAGCTGAGGTAATCGACTCTGAACCCCGCGGCCAGGAGCTTCTCTCGAAGTTGGCTCCGGTCGTAGCGGCGCTGGTGGCCGGCGAACTCGTCGGCATAGCTCCACAGGCTCATGTCTGCGGGCACGGTGAGCAGGAGCTTGCCGCCGGGCGCGAGCAGGGCGCGCGCATCCAGCAGGGCGCGGCTTTCGTCCGCCAAGTGTTCGATGACGTCGAACATGCCGATCAGGTGGAACTGTGTCCGGAAAGGCGGCGCGTGCATGTCGCCCTGCACCAGAGCGCATTGCGTACGCTGCCGGGCGTAGCGCAATCCACCCGCGAACATGTCCATGCCGACAACGTTCTCCGCCCCGCCGATCTTTTCGAGCAGGCGCAGCACGTTGCCGGTGCCGCAACCGATCTCCAGCGTTCGGAAGCCTGCCGGGAGTGACCTGGTGGCGCGGCGCAGCGCGGCGGCAATCACCTTATTGCGTGCGATGAACCAGAAGTGCCGGTCCTCGGCTGCCACCAGTTCTCGGAAGAGGAGGTCGTCGTCCGGGTAGAAGGATTGTGCCGCGGCCGGACCTGGATGGGAAGCGGTCATGCCGAGCGCACGCACTCCATGATGAGGTGGGTGTAGGGAATACGTAACAGATCGTGGCGGACCGTCGCCTGCACGGCGGGGAAGACCCGCGACGCGATCTGCACGTAGCCTTCCTCGCTGCGCACGAACTTGCCGCGGTCGCGGCGAACCAGATAGCGCGCTACCGCCGACTGGTGCGGAGCAAAAACCCCGTCCAGGGTGACCAGCTTGCCTCCCGGGCGGAGCGCATCATGCGCCATCTGGAAGAGCTGCCGCGCCTCGGCGTCGTCCAGGTGGTGGACCACCCCCAGCGCCAGCGCCACGTCGAAGTACGACCGCTGCGGGGGCTGGTATTCGCTCACGCGGGCGCAAACGAACGTGAGGCGCGGAAATTGCCGGCGCGCCGCCTCGATGTATTGCGGGCTGGAGTCAAATCCGACGTACTCGGTATCGGGGAAGTAGGGCACCACCGTTCCCGGGCCGCAGCCGATATCCAGAATGCGGCAGCCAGGCTGCGGTCTCACATATTCCTCGACGTACCGCTTGATGTAGGCAGGCCCGCCAATCGCCTTCCAGAACAGCCGGTAGGCCCCCGGCAGCGACAGGACGGAGCGCACCGCAGGCATCATCGCCATGCCGCGCTTCTCACCCGTGGAATTCAAGCACCGCCTCGATGACCCGGCCCTGATCCGCCGCGGACAGGCCATTGTAGAAGGGCAGGCGAAGCAGTCGCTCGCTGACCGTCTCGGTAACGGGACAATCCCCGGGTTTCCCGCCGAAGCGCTTTCCCATGGCCGAAAGGTGCAGCGGCAGATAGTGAAACACGGCGAGGATCTGCCGCGCCTGCAAGTGGGCGATGAGCCCGTCGCGCAACTCCGGGGAGGGCATCACCAGGTAAAACATGTGATAGGGCTGCTCGCAGCTCTCAGGTACGAAGGGCAGTTGCACGCCCTGCTGTTGCGCCCACGCCTGCAGCCGTTCGCGGTAACACTCCCATATCTGGCGCCGCCTGGACTGGATCTGCTCCCGGGCTTCCAGTTGCGCGTAGAGAAATGCTGCCAGCAGATCGGAGGGCAGGTAACTGGAGCCCACATCCACCCAGGTGTACTTGTCCACGTGGCCGCGGTGGAACTGGCTGCGGTTGGTTCCCTTTTCCCGGATGATCTCGGCGCGCGCGATGTAGCGGGGATCGTTGATGAACAGCGCGCCCCCTTCGCCGCAGGTAAAGTTCTTGGTCTCGTGAAAACTCTGCGCCGCCATGCACCCGAATGTGCCCAGATGCTTGCCACGGTACTTGCCGAAGAGCCCGTGAGCATTGTCCTCGACCACGGGAATGTTGCGCCGTCCGGCCAGGTCGAGGATCGCGTCCATCTCACATCCCACGCCGGCGTAGTGAACGGGGACGATGGCCCGCGTGCGCGGCGAAACCAGGCGCTCCAGCCGGCGCTCGTCCAGGTTGAGCGTGTCCGGCCGGATATCGATGAACACCGGATGCGCGCCGCGCAGGACAAAGGCGTTGGCGGTGGAGACGAAGGTGAACGACGGCAGGATCACCTCGTCGCCGGGCTGGAGGTCGAGCAGCAAAGCCGACATCTCCAGCGCGTGCGTGCAGGACGTGGTCAGCAGGGCGCGGGCCAGTCCCAGTCCCTGCTCGAACAGCCGGCTGCACTTCTTGGTGAACTCGCCATCGCCGGCGATGTGTCCGCTCTCGAAGGCGGCGGCGAGGTAGCGGAGTTCATTGCCCGCCAGTCCGGCCTTGTTGAAAGGGATGCGATGGCTCATGCGCCGCTCTGCCTGCGCGAACAGGGCCAACCGTGGCACCTTAGGTGGACGTAGCTGGGCGCGAAGCCACAACAGGGCCGTTTGTGCTCGCCTCGAATTTGTCCCCCGCTGAGACCAGGCCAGTTAAAGGGAATGGAATAAGTCATAATCTGCGGAATATAAACAGCTTCTGTGTGCCGTAATCGCCCGCCGCCGGCAATTGAGAACACCATCGGTTCCATTCCGCGTCTGGGTCCGCAACTTCAACGGGAGCATGGGTCGCCTTGATCAGCACGGGCTTGAGAAGGCGGGTGCCAACGTAATAGGTGCTGGCAAAATTTGAAATTTCGACTAATTCCATTTGCCCGGCGGCCGCCGCTATCACCTGGTCCTCATCCAGATACCGATTGAACGGAGGCATGGGAATGCCGTCAAAACCCCATTCGGCTCGAAGCCGGTTGAGTCTTTGCCAGCCTTGCACAGTCGCTTCGGAAAGAAGCAGCATCCCTCCCTTCTTCAGCACGCGCGCGCACTCCCGCAGTGCTTGCAATTGCCGTTCCCAGCTACCCAGGTTTATAAGCACGCGAACCACCACGACCTTGTCATAGGTCTCCGAGGGTTCCTGGAGTTGCGTGATGTCGCCGAGGCCGAACTCGACGGTACCCACCAGGTGACCCGCCAGGTCACGCTGGCGCAACTGCGCGGCCTCGATCATTTTTGGGATGTAATCCAATCCGCGCAAACGAATGCGCTTCGCGCCAGCGAACTGGACCGAGGAGTAGCCGTTGGCGCAGCCAGCATCGAGGACGCGGTCGCCATCCTCCAAACGCCGCACGATCTCCCGAATCTCCATCTCGATGACTCGGTGGTCGGACCATGAGGCTGCAGGCTGCTGCTCATGCTCCTCAGCCTGCCGGCTCCAGTACTCGTAGATTTCACGATCAGTGAACTTGGCGTTCATCCCTGCGACACCTCACGGTTTCCGAATCCCATTCCTAAGTTTGGCACAGGGCCTTGCCCTCGATGTGTTCTGACCTCAGATTCACCGCACCCGGAGAGGCGCCTCCCCATCGCCGGCCAAAGCGGCGGAGTTCCCAGCCAACTTGAGCTCTTCTCCGACCACTTGCTGGACCGCGTAGCTGGGCCGGTCCATCATGCGGAAATGCATGCGCGCCAGGTATTCTCCCATGATGCCCAGGGCAAACAGTTGCGCTCCGGCAAAGATGACGATGACGGATGCGAGGAAGGGAAAACCGGGCACACTGCCCCCGTGGATCCAGTAGCTGGCCAGCACGAACAGCAGGATAGCGAATCCGAACAGGGTGAACACGAACCCCATGGCGCTGGCCAGTTGCAACGGCAGGGTGCTGAACCCCGTCATCATGGTGAGCGCGTGCGTCACCAGCCGGCGGAAGCTGTATCCGGAGGCGCCCATCCGGCGCGCTTCATGGCGGACCGGAATGGCGGCGAAACGGCTGGTGCCCCAGGTCAACAAAACGTCAATGCAGACCGTGGGAGCGCTGTAAGAGGCAAAGGCTTCCCGTATCGGCCGGCGGAAAACGCGAAACGCCGACACCTGGCGCGCCACTTGCGCTCCCATCGTCCCCTGCAACACCCACTTCGTGACTTGGGATGCCAGATTGCGCCATAACCCGTGATGCCGCTCGTCGGGCGTCCCATAGACCACGTCGTATCCCTCCGCCAGTTTCTCCAACAGCTTGGGGATCTCCTCGGGAGGGTTTTGCAGATCGTCGTCCAGGGTGACCACCAGGTCATAACGGGCGGCCCGGATGCCGCACAGCAGCGCGTTGTGCTGGCCGTAGTTACGCATCAGGTTAATGGCGCGCACCGACGGGTGCGCTTGCGCCAGCTCCTGGAGCGCCGCCCAACTGCCATCGGCGCTGCCATCGTTCACCAGCACCAGCTCGAACCGCGGGGCCACTCCGGACAACACGTGTTCCAGACGCGACACCAGTTCCCCCAGAGTGGCGGCGCTGTTGTA
>Ga0116217_10003147_pt1 | contig 15097 bp, 16 predicted proteins | sample Sb_taG_6_FD_89697 | JGI IMG/M metagenome (GOLD analysis project Ga0116217, IMG submission 89697) | Peat soil microbial communities from Weissenstadt, Germany - Sb_50d_4_PS metaG | ecosystem: Environmental > Terrestrial > Soil > Wetlands > Peat | place: Germany: Weissenstadt | collected 2010-09-21 | reverse complement strand
CGGACGGCTGGAAAATCAAGCCCGACATCGTGGTGGAGATGCCGAAACCATTCGCCCTGCCAGCGACCGGCACGATCAATTACAAGTACATTCTGGTCAAGACTAATTTCCCGCAGGACATGTGGATTCAGGCCGCCGAAATGCGTCCGGGCAATCCCAAGGTTTTGCATCATGGCAAGGTTTGGGTGCGGCCGCCCGGCTCGGATTGGATGAAGAACGCCGTGCCCGGTGAGGCGTACGAGGGTGAAACCCAACGGGAGATCATGGGCCGGAACGACGTTGCGGAAGGCAACGATATCCTGGGCAAGTTCAACCCCGGTTTGGGCGCGCAGAGTTTCGATGTGGAAGGCGCGGCCAAGTTTGTTCCCAAGGGATCGGATCTCGTCTTCGAACTGCACTACACCGCCATGGGCCAAGCGACCACGGATGTTTCTAAACTCGGACTGGTTCTGGCCAAAAAGCCTCCGGCCCAGCGCTATTTCCTGACGGCCTCGCCCGCTTCCCAGAATCTGGTGATTCTTCCAGGCGATCCCAACGGCGAAGTTGTGGGTGAAGCCACCATCGGAGCGGATGTGAAGTTGGCGTACGTGCAGCCGCACATGCACCTTCGCGGCAAGGATTACGAACTACGTGTCATCTATCCGACGGGTGAATCCGAGACCGTGTTCCGGGGCAAGTTCGACTTCAACTGGCAACAAGGATTCACCTTCGCGAAGCCGCTGACACTGCCCAAGGGTACCCGACTGGTGGGGATTGCCCATTTCGACAACTCGCCCAACAACCCCTACAATCCCGATCCGACAAAAGAGGTTCGTTGGGGCCCCCAGAACTGGGATGAGATGAGCGGTCCGTTCATCGGCTTGATCTTCGATGTAAAGACGCCGCCAGAGACGCTGCTAAAACGATCCGGCCCAAGCCTCCTAAAGCCGGTTGCGGGCCAAGCCGGCCCGACCCTAGCAACGCTGAGGTAGGCGAATGCTAATGCTAATGTGGAGCACGCACTCGTGCGTGCCACATCGGCACTCGTGCCGATGCCCGGCGGGCTAGCGCAAGGTTGCCATGCGTCGAGACGAGTGGGAAGTGGCACGCAAAAGTGCGTACTCCACACCAGAAAGGAGCCCAAAACCGATGCACAGCCACACTCACGCGGGACATTCGCACGCTCCCCTTCCTCACGCGGCACATGGCCACGCCTCACGCCGCGACTTCTTACACCGCGTCCTAGGCGGCGCGATGGCCGGAGCATCGGTGCTGGAAATGGGATTCTTCCGCGCCGCGGTCGCTCGTGCGCAGGCTCCTTCCTCCACCGGCGCGCTATTCGATATTCAGAAAGTAGCCGACGGCGTTTACTGTGCCGTAGCCCATCCCCAAGCATTGACCAACTGCAACGCGGCGATCTTCGTGAATTCCCAGGACGTGCTGGTCGTAGACGCGCACTCCAAGCCCTCGGCCGCCGCCTCGCTAATCGCGCAGATCAAGAAGGAAGTGACGCCCAAGCCGGTGCGCTATCTGGTCAACACTCATTTTCATTGGGACCACAGCCAGGGTGATGCGGCGTACAAAGCGACCGGCAACAAAGTCGACATCATCGCCAGCTCGATGACCAAGCAAATCCTGGCGCAGAGCGGGCGCAATCGCCTGAAGGAGTCTCTGGATGGAGTTCCTCAGATCATCGACGGCCTGAAGGCGCGGCTGGCCAAGGCGTCCTCCGCGGCTGACCGCAATTTCTTCACGGAGCAAATCCGGCTGGCGCAGGCGTATCAAGTAGAGATGCAGAACTATACGCCCGAGCTTCCGGACATCACCTTCGACAAATCGTACGTCGTCAAAGACAAAGCCCACGACCTCCACATCGAGTTTCACGGACGCGCACATACGGCCGGCGACATCGTTGTGTTTTGCCCCCAGCAGCGCGCCGTGGCGAGCGGAGACTCGATCATCGGATTCCTGCCGAATATCGCCGACGGCTACCCGCGGGAGTGGCCGGCGACCATCAACTCGATCGCGCAGCTCACGTTCGACAACCTCCTGCCGGGTCACGGCCCGGTGCAGCCCAACCACCAGCGGCTGACGCAGATGCGGAATTACATCGAAGAGCTGACGGGTCTGGTGGGAGCCGGCAAGAAGGCGGGCAAACCGCTGGCCGAATTGCAGAAGACCATCACGATGGCCTCGCTCAAGACACTGTCGGCGAACGGCTACGGAAGCTACGTAGCGGACAATCTGAACAAGCTCACCGTCTACCTCGGTTCGCGGACAGTGGTCGAGGACCGCCTTAGCGCCAACATCGACGCGATCTACAAGAACCTCGATCGAGCTTAGCCGGGGGACTTCCCCGGCGCCGCGATGTTGCCGGCAAGCCCGCGGCTGCTTCTTGAAGCTTTAGCAATGCTATTCTGTTAGATAAATCCGGCTGATTGAATCCGCGTGATGACTTCGGGAAAGATTACGTTTCTGTTCGCGATGGCTCTGATCCTCGGCCAGTTGCAATGCGCGGCGTGGTGCGCCGTGAACACGTGCGACCTCACGGCCGGAAATACCGCGGGCGCCCAGAACGTGCCGCCGTGCCATCGACACCAGAATGATTCCAGCCAACAGAGTCCTGCCGGCCGGTGCGCGCACGGAGTTGGGATCGCCAGTCCGGCGGATTTCTCGGCAGCGCGTGGTACTGCGGCGCCGCCACCGGTTGCCATTCTGGCGATCCAGCCTGAAGCGAACCCGGACTCTCTCATTTCCAGCAATGAATCCGCGGTACCGGGCATTTCGGCGCCCAGTTCGATCGGCCGGCCTTCCGCTGTCCTCAGGATCTGACCTCCTCCCGTAGCATTTCACCGCTTCCCTTCTAGAAAAGTATTTCGCTGCCCGGTCCATGGCAGCGATTGAGGTCGATCATTGGTCTTATTCCGTTTACTCGGGTTGTTCCTGATGCTTGCAGCCGCGGTCTGTGCCCAGGATGCTGAGCCTGCAACGCAGCACGCGGGCATGGCCGATATGAACCCGGCGGGCATGTTCCTGATGAATCTTGCGTCGGGTACGTCCGCAAACCCGGCAGCTTCGCCCATGCCGATGGTGATGCTGCATTTCGGAAAGTGGAACACCGCGTTCATGGGCGAAGGTTTCCTGGTCGATACGCAGCAGTCCGGTCCCCGCGGCGGCGACAAGCTCTACGGACCGAACTGGTTCATGGCGTCTGCACAACATCGCGCCGGATCGAACGCCAGCGTCCAGTTCGATCTGATGCTCAGCCTGGACCCAGCGACCGTCACAGGCCGCCGCTATCCCTTGCTGTTTCAGACCGGCGAAACGGCGTTTGGAACCCCTATTGTGGACGGCCAGCACCCGCACAACTTCATCATGGCCTTGGGATTCCACTACACCCGGCAACTCGCCGAAGATACCTTCGTGGACCTCTACTTTGCTCCGGTCGGCGACCCGGCGCTCGGACCAGTCGCGTTTCCGCACCGCGCCTCGGCGATGGAACTGCCGCAGGCGACGATATCGCATCACTGGCAGGATTCAACCCATGTCGCCGACGAAGTCCTGACGCTGGGGATCTCGCACAAGAAAATCAAACTCGAGGCCAGCGGCTTCTACGGTTCCGAGCCGGGCGAGAACCGTTGGATCGTCGAATCCGGACCGATCAACTCGTGGTCGGCTCGTCTGTGGTGGTTCCCGTCGAAGAACTGGGCGGCACAGGTATCGGCGGGACGAATCGCGCATCCCGAAGCGCTGCAGCCCGGTGATCAGGTACGCGCCACGGCTTCCCTTCAATACTCCAAGCCGATGCCGGGCGGGAGCTGGTCATCGAGTCTGATCTGGGGACGGAACCACGACACGGCGACTCACCGGAACCTGAATTCCTACCTTGCGGAATCCGTGCTGCCGGTTCGTAGCGGCAATTTCATCACCGGCCGCTTCGAGCTAGTCGACAAGGACGAACTGTTTAGCGGACAGCCCGACGTCGAGGTGCTTCTGGATCGCAACTACGGAAGCACCTTCCGGATCGGCGCTTACACGTTTGGGTACACGCGCGATATTCACCTGTTCCGAAGCATCGAGACCGGCGTAGGAGCGAACTTCAGCGCTTATTCGTTACCAACTGCAATTAAGCCCTACTACGGGGAACACCCAGTGGGAGGCAACATCTTCATTCGTTTCCGGCTCAGGTCTTCCTCATGAAATTCCTGCCCGGTTTGACCATCAGAAGGAGAACAACAATGAAAGCGGTCTGCTTATTCGCTATCGCAACCCTGACGCTGCTCGGGGCTGAAGCGCCCAAAACATTCACCGGAGTCATCACCGATACGATGTGCGGAGCGAAACCGCACAGCGCGATGATGAAAGACAAGTCCGAAGCCGAATGCGTCCGGCTTTGCGCCAAGGGGCCGCACGGCTATGCGCTGTATGACGGTACAAACGTCATGAAGCTGAGCGATCAGAAGACGCCAGCGAAATACGCCGCTCAGAAAGTGAAAGTGACGGGAACCTACGACGAAAAGTCCAAGACGTTAAAGGTCGTCTCGATCGAACCGGCGCAGTAGCGGGTCCAGAGTCGGACTCCTCAGTGCGGGCGTCCCGGCTTAGCAGCCTTCTGCGCCGCCGCCCAGACGCGCAGGAAATTGCCGCCCCACAACTTGGCGATGTCGCGCTCTGCGTATCCCCGCCGCAGCAGTTCCGCCGTGACGTTGGGCCCTTCTCCTTCGTTCTGCCACCCCGCAACACCGCCGCCGTGATTGAAATCGGACGCGATGCCCACGTGGTCGACGCCAATTTTCTTCACCGCGTAATCGATGGCATTCACGAATTGCGCGACGGTGGCCGGAGGAGCCGGCGGCGCGCCCTCGGGAGCCGCCGGACGCAAGTAGTTGCTGAACGCGACGATCTGCACGACGCCGTTGTTTTTCTTAATCGACTCCAGCTCTTCGTCACTCAAATTCCGCGAGACGTCCACAATCGCTTTCACCCCCGAGTGCGTCGCGGCCACCGGCGTCCTGGTCAAGCTCAGCACCTGCTTAAACGCGGGCGACGAGAGCTGCGACACGTCGATCAAAACTCCGAGGTCATTGAGCCGCGCGATACCCTGCTTGCCGATGCTCGATAGCCCGCCGTGCTCCTCCAGCCCGTTCCCCAGATTCTTATTGGGCCGCGACGAATCCGCCCAGTCGTTGTGGCCGGCGTGCACGTAGCCGAAGATCCTGACGCCGCGCTTGTACCAATCGTCGATTTGAGAAAGATCGTTGCCCAGCGGGTACGCGTTCAACAGGCTGATCGCCACCGCGAACTTGCCTTGCGCGGCGATGCGCCGCACGTCGTCCGGAGAATACGCCAGCGCCGCCCGCTGCGGATTCTGCTCGGCGAACGCTTTGATCAGGTTGTATTTCTTGTCCGCATCCTGCCGCGCCTGTGCGTAGCCTTCGGGAGTCCGCGGCCCCTGCGGAACGAACACCGCGAGAGCCGCGCCCTTCAATTGTCCTCGAGCCACTTTGGGGAGATCGATCGCCGTCTTCCCATCCTCCGCGGCGCCGGGGTAGTCGAAAGGAAGATCCACATGGCTATCGAAGGCCAGGATGCGCTTCTGGACTTCCCGGGCTTTCTCCGCGAGCGCATTCGCGTCCTGCGCGTGCGCGACCCCGTTCGCCGCCGCGATGAGCATGAAGATGACTTGTGTCCGTCGCATGAGACCTCCTGGTTTCGCAAAGACGCAGCGCCGATGTCGGGCACTTCGGTGGCTTCAGCAACGCGCAAGTCGAAACTACTGCTGCGTCGCCTCGCCCGGGCCGCCATCCCCCGCCGAACCGCCCGATACGATCCGCCCATCCGGCAGCGTCACCCGCCGCGCGTCGATCAAATGAGAACCATCCTTGGCGAGATAGCCGTCCACCACGATCATATCCCCCAATTTGATGTCGCCCTTCTTAAACCCGCGCCGCGAGAGCGCACCCGGAGCTCCGGCTTCGCATCCCCAGCTGACGACGTTGCCCTGCTCGTCCTTCACATTGATGTAGAAGTACGAATGCGGATTGGTCCACTCGATCTTGATCAGCGTCCCCTGCAGCCGGGTGGCCCTGCTAGCGTCGAACTCAGCGGCAAACGAGTGATGCCCCAGCGCCGGCCAGGCAGCGGTGACGGCGAATCCCACAGCCAGGAAGATGGTTTGCAATTTCATGATCGCTCCTACTAGACGACTATACCCGAATATAATACCGACAGAGGGAAGCCGCCGGAAGCGCTTCCGTTCAGGAGATTTCAAAATGAAGACCCAATTTTCTGTGAGCCTCGTCGCGGCCGCGCTGGCCCTCGTCGCCGGGCTTCCGTCGCGCGCGCTGGCCCAGGTCGATCCCAGCCTCACCGCGGTGGACAAGGGCGGGAAACGGAGTCCGGCGCCACGCATCGGCGGTCATCCCGACCTAAGCGGCTATTGGAAGGGCACGCGCGACACGGTGCCCGGAGGCAACATCGCTAAGGATCTCCCCGGATTGAAGCTGCCGCTCACGCCGGCCGGCGAGGCCGCGCTGCAGCACAACCTGACGGCCACCATCGACCCCGAGAGCTTGTGCATCCTCGGCGGCATCCCCCGCCACAACGCCAGCGGCCTGCCGTTTGAAGTCCTGCAGGGCGCGAACAAGCTGGCGTTCCTCTACTTCTACAGCTACTATCGCCTGATCCCGATCGACGCCAAACGCAAGCATACCGAGGATCCCGATCCTTCGTTCTTCGGAGATGAGATCGGCCGCTGGGAGGGCGACACGCTGGTCATCGACTCGACCGGGTTCAAAGACGAAAAGGTCTGGATCGACGAGAACGCGAATCCCCACAGCGATGCGTTGCACGTGGTCGAACGCTGGACCCGGCCGGACGCGGATCACATCCACGTCGAAACGTTGATCGAAGATCCGAAGTTTTACACCAAGCCCTTTACCTACTCAAGAACCTGGGTCTCCGGTCAGCCCGGTGAAGAGCTCCACGAGTATGCGTGCAGCGAGAACAATGTGGACGCGACGCATCTGGGCTTCGGGCCGGGTCCGATTCGCAAGGACGGCACGCGCGGCTACGACAACCCCGCTCCGCTGCCTCCGCCCATTCCTAAGCCAGCCAAGTAGATTTCACGAAGAAGTGGGGCAGCCAATCCTGGCTGCAGCCGCCTATCGAGGCGGCATCTCGTCGAGCCGGCTCACCGTGAAATCCGGCTGAAACCCCAGGTCGTCGCGCGATTCGCCCGCCCGGTTGCACCAACAGACGCGGTACCCAAAGGCTTTGGCGCCGGCCGCATCCCAGGAGTTCGAGGAAACGAAGAGGGCCTCTTCCGCGGCAACGTCCAGAGCCTCCAGCCCCAGCGCGTAAACCGCAGGAGCAGGTTTGTAAGTCTTCACTCGATCCACCGAAAGCACATGCGTGAAATAAGACTCCAAGGCATTGAATCGGAGTGCGGCGTCGAGCATGCCTGGAGAACCGTTGGAGAGAATCGCGAGCGGGCATGCCTTCAAGGCGCCCAGCGCCGGAGCGACATCCGCGAAAGCCAGCGGCGAAAGGTAGGCCTGCATCAGCCGCGCGAGTTGCGGCGCGTCTGCAGGGATCCGAAGTTGCTCGACAGCGGCCTGCAGGGCTTCCTCGGTGACGTGCCAAAAATCCTCGTAACGCTGCATGAGCGCGCGCCGCCAGGTGTATTCAATCTGCTTCTGCCGCCACAGTCGCGATAGAGCCTGTAGATCGCCCAGTATGTCGTGACCTTCGCGCTGCACCACGGAATGAACGTCGAATAGAGTTCCGTAGGCATCAAAGACGCAGGCTCGCCACTTCATGGATCTCTTCGCCCCCTCGGCGGACTAAACGGTAACTACAATCTTTCCGACGAAATCCCCCGCCGCGAGACATCGGAAAGCGTCGGCGGCAGCCTCGAAGGGGAATACCCTATCGACGACCGGCTTGATCCCGCTAACTTCGATGGCCCGAAGCATTTCTTCAAACGACTTCGTGTTGCCCACACCGACACCATGCAAGCTGCCGCCCTTCATCATCAGAGGATACGGATTGGGGTCGCCGCCGGGAGCCGAAAGGAAACCGATGAGAGCGATCTTCCCTCCGAATCCCAGCGCCTGGTAGGATCGCGCCAGCGATCCAGCGCCGCCAATTTCGACGATGTGATCCACGCCTCGCCCGCCGGTAATCCGTTGCACTTCCTTTTCCCAGTCCGGATGGGTCCTGTAGTTGATTCCATCCGAGGCCCCCAACTCCACGGCGCGCCGCAGCTTTTCGTCGCTCGAAGAGGTGACCAACACGCGCGCCCCCGCCGCCTTGGCGAATTGCAGCGCCAGCATGGACACGCCACCCGTGCCCTGGCACAGGACCGTGTCACCCGGCTTGACGCGGTTGCCGATCACCATCAGGGCATTCCAGGCGGTGACGCCGGCGCACGGCAGCGCCGCGGCTTCTGCAAAGGACAGCTTCGTCGGAATCGCCACCGCTCCGTCTTCGTGAAACACAGCATATTCCGCCAGGACGCCATCCAGCGGAACCCCCAAAGCCGGCGGAAGGAATGATCGCGGACCGTCTTTCCACACTTGGAAAAACGTGCCCGCAACCCGGTCGCCCGGCCGGGCGCGAGTCACTCCGGAGCCAATCGCGACAACTTCGCCGGCGCCATCCGACAGCGGGATGGTATCGCGGTCCACGGCTCCGCCGATGTACTTGCCCACGACGACCAGATGGTCCCGATAGTTAAGCGAAGTGGCCCGGATTCGGACCAGAATCTCGTGCGGCCCGGGTTCCGGATCCGGCCGCGCAGCCCGGCGAAGGCCGTCCAGGCCCGTACTGCCCTTCTGCACTTCGTAGACCTGCATCTCTTTTTCACCCCGGCGCACAACAGCGTCTCGCGTCTTCAGCGAGCCAGTCTCTTGACGCGCCGCTATCCGCAAACGTATTGTAAAAAGGGAGCCTGGCCGGACGCCCTCGGAATCCTTTGTGACCACATCACTTCACCCTTGTTGCAAACGGATTTATGCGCTAAAAAGGATTGGCCGGGGAAAGTTTTCAGGGAACATTTAAATCCGGGAAGCGTCTCAGACAGAAAGACGCATCCTTTCATGAACGATGCGACGACAGCCCTTGGGACCATGCTTCATGACACCGGCAAGGGTGCTTTCAAGAGTGCCGCGGGCAACTGGTGAATTTCCGAGCCGCGGCCAGCGGGGAATTGTTGTGCCGACCAAAGGAGGGGTCCTGTGAAGAATTCCTACAAGCTTGCCATAACCACGACGGCGGCCGCGCTGTGCGCCGCCTTACTCCTGGCGCAGAACCCGGAGCCGCAGGACGAAAAAGCCAAAGCCAAGGCCGCGCGAAAGGCCCAGGACAATGCCCGCGCGTTCGAACAAAACGCCCGCACGCTCACGCTCTTCGATCGCCAGGGCAAGCAGTTGAACATCATTGGAACCCGCGGCATGTATGGTGGACCGGTCCTGTCGCCGGATGGCAAGCGCGTCGCGGTATCCAAAGTGGACCTGGATAAAGAGTCCCAGGACCTGTGGGTGTTCGACGTGGCCACCGGCAACGGGATTCAGCTCACTTTCGGCAAAGCGCGCGAGGGAACTTCACCCGCGGTGTGGTCCCCCGACGGCAGCCAGATCGCCTATACCGCCGTGCGCGACGGCACCTTTTCGGTGTATCGAAAGGCCGCCAACGGGCAAGGTGCCGAGGAGCTCCTCTACAAGCTTCCGGGCGTTGCCGCGCCCACCGACTGGTCGGCGGACGGGCGCTTCCTGAGCCTGTCCCAGGGCGATCTCGGCGGTAGCACCCTGTCCGCGCTGCCGCTCGATGCATCCGGCGGAGAGCGCAAACCGATTGAGCTGTTCCGGCATCCCAAGCAGGTACAGGGCGGCCGTCTCTCTCCCGATGGCCGCTGGATCGCCTACCTTTCGAACGAAACCGGCAAGAACGAAGTGTACGTGCGCGCCTTCAACCCCACCGGCGGCTCGAACGCCGCATCGCCGGGCCCCTGGAAGATCTCCGAGGAGGGCGGCCTCGGGATGACCTCCTGGCGCAAGGACGGCAAGGAGTTCTACTTCATGGCCCCGGATCGCAACATAATGTCTGTTACGGTCACCACCACGGCCGCGATCGAATTCGGAAAGCCGAGGGTGCTGTACCGTCCCGCACCGGAAATCGCGGCGCAGCCCGGCATTGCAACAATCAGCAGCGACGGCGAGCGAATTCTGATCGCCGTCCCGCCCCCGCAGTTGCGCCAGCTTACGATTTACGACCGGCAAGGCAAGCCCGTCAGGACTGTGGGCGAGCCCAGTCCCTTCGTCGTGCAAACGCACTTCTCGCCCGACGGAAGCAAGTTGGTGTACATGAAGCAGGATCCGAAAACAGCGGACACCGACATCTGGACTTTCGACCTGGAGACCGGCAAAGAGTACCCGGTAACCAGGGACAATTGGCCGGAGAGCGCGCCCATCTGGTCGCCGGACGGCAAGCGCGTGATGTACGCCTCCACGCGCGACAGCTACGCGGGCATCTATCGGAAGAATTGGGACGGTACCGGCGAGGAAGAGCTCCTGTTCCGCTACACGCCGGGAGCGGGAATCGTGCTCACGGATTCGTCGCCCGACGGAAAGTTTCTGACCTTCTATACCGGCGTGCTGGTGATGGTGCCGCTGACGGGAACGGACCCTCTGGCGCGCCAGCCCATCGACTGGCTCCGCGACGAAAACGATAACTTTGGGGCGAAGTTTTCTCCCGACGGGCGGTATGTCGCCCACGTGGCGGATATGGACGATCCCCGGTCGCTGGACGTGTACGTCCGTCCGTTCGACGCGAGCAAACCCGATGCGCCGCCCGGCGCGCCGGTTCAGGTCTCCAAAAACGGTGTGGCCTCAGGCATGGTCAACTGGCGCGAGGACGGTAAGGAGTTGTATTTCTTGACCCGTGACTGGGAGGTGATGGCGGTGGAGGTGACGACAACTCCCACCTTCCAGGCCGGGACGCCGAAGCCTCTTTTTAAGCTTCCGGTTCAACCCATGGGAAACGCGCTGCAGTGGAAGAACGTCAGTCATGACGGCCAGCGATTTGTATTCACGATGCCGGCCCGCTAAGCTGCTCCCGGGATCGGCGGCAGTGCAAAGTTCCGCTGATCCCCTTTCCCGGTGGATTGCGCGTTTCTAAATGATGAGGAAGCGAACCAGCGATCGGCGAGTTTCAGGCCAGGGCAAGCGGCCTTCGGGTAGCTTGACGCCGCATAGAGTAGAGCTGCACCGCCAACTCCTGGAGCAGTTCTATGAGGATTCAGTGGGCCGCTACGGTTTCGACAACGAGCAGGTTCGCAGGTTGTCGCGGCTCCTGGTCCCGTCAGATCCTCCGCGAGCTCACAAAGCCAGCTCCTGAGTTGCCGCGGGCCGCCGTCACCACTTCGGGCTTATGGCCAGCCCCGCGCTGACGATCAGCCCAATCGACAGCAGACAGTCAATCAGCTTCTGCACTGAGAATGCGCTCCAGAAAAGTGTACCCATTTGCTCTTTTGTATCGGTGGTTTAGACGCAGCTTATAGGGAAGAAACCACTTAGCCCCTCGGCACATCGCCCTATCCCCTGAGGCTTACTGCGGCGCGAACACACCCCACACCGCCCCGGCGTGGGAGTTGGGCTTCACCGCGTGTCCGCTGAACTGATGGCGCATCGCGGCCAGCATCAGCGCGCCAAAGGAGTTGTCCTGGCGCGAGCGAAACCGCATCAATAGACACAGGGTGATGACGCCGGCGGGTACCGCGGAATCAAGGATTCTTCCACCGTCCAGCGCCCCTCGCCGGAATCTTCCGCCCAGGTTTGCAGATGCGCCAGGCCCGGGTCTTGTTCCAGCGCCAGCGCGGTTAACTCCAGCAGCCAGCTCCGCACCACGCTACCGCGGTTCCAAAGATCGGCGGTTTTGGGCAGATCCAGCGAGTAGCGCGAGGCCTGCATGATCTCGAACCCTTCGGCGTAAAGCTTGCATCACGCCGCATCGATCCCGTTGAGGACCATCTTCTCGAAGTGGCCCGACCGGTCGGTCCGCAATAAAGGTAACCATTGGGCGGCGCCAGCGTTTTGAGGATCGGCTCGACGCGTGCAAAATCCGCCGGATCGCCGCCCAGCATCGGGCAATAGCCCTCTTTTGAGCCCCAGATTCCGCCGCTGGTTCCGGCATCCATATAATGGATGCCGCAGGGCGCAAGCGCTTCGGCTCGGGCGATGTCGTCGGTGATTGCCGCCGTGGATGATTAAGTCACCTGGAAACAGCAAATTGGCGAGGTACTCGGACGGTTTCCTGAGTGGGCTTCCCAGTCGGGACCATGATCCAAACGGTGCGGGGCGGGGCCAGCGCGGCCACCAGCTCAGCAGAGTCCGCGGCCATGGAAATGCCCATTTCCTCAACGCGTTCCACCGGAATCAAATCTCTGTTCAAGCCAATGACGACGTGGCCGCCTTGGGTTAAGCGCTGGGCCATATTGCCGCCCATGCGGCCTAAACCGATCATTCCAAGTTGCATGCCAACAGTGTAGCGGAGGGGGGGAATCTCGGTGAAAATTTCCTGTGGAATACTTGACATGTTAGATAGAAGATTATATACTATTACCGAGAGTAGTTACTATGAGGATTAAACAATATGTCGATTGTCAGGTATTCGCCCTTCGCAGGTCTCGATCCGTTCCGCGGATTCGAAGAGACCATGAACAGATTCTTCGCCGAGCCCAATGGCCGGCCGTGGGTTCCTCCCGTGGACATCCGGGAAACCGACCACGAACTGGTGCTGAAAGCCGACGTGCCGGATATGAAGTTCGAAGACTTCAACGTGCGCATCGAGAATGGCACACTCACGATTTCGGGTGAGCGGAAGTTCGAACAGAAGAAGGAAGAAGGGGGCTGGCATCGCGTGGAACGCTCCTATGGTTCCTTTGAAAGGGCCTTCGCACTTCCCGAGACGGTCGATCCGGAAGGGGTCAAGGCGGAGTACAAGAACGGCACGCTGACGGTGATGCTGCCTAAGAAGGAGATCGCCAAGCCGCGCCAGATCAAGGTTCAGGTGACCAATTAACTTCACCCCGACCTGGGGTGAGAGGTCGCCGCGTGACAAAGAATAGGGCCTGAATGGTCCGTGCGCACCTGAAGGTGCGCGGTAGAGAGCGGGATGGGAGTATGCGCCGGAGCCGCATATCCGTCCCGCTCTCTTTTTGCGCCGGGAATCAGTTGGCTTGGAACAAGGTTTGGAACAAGCGGAGACGGGCTTCGTCATTACAATAGAAGAGAGAACGCTATGAACGCAGTTAAAACCGCCGTATTGCTGGGACTGTTGAGCTGCGTGCTGGTGGTGGGCGGCGGCGCAGCCGCCGGACGCACTGGCTTGATGATCGGGCTGGTGCTGGCCGTGGGGATGAATTTCTTCAGCTACTTCTTCTCCGACAAGCTGGCGCTGGCCAGCTACTCGGCGCAACCGGTCACGCCGGAAGAAAACGGGGACGTTTATCAGCGCGTCTATCCGCTGGTGTGGAATTTGGTTCAGAAGATGGGTCTGCCCATGCCCAAGCTGTGGCTGCTGCCGGACTCCTCGCCTAACGCGTTCGCCACTGGACGCAATCCGCAAAACGCTTCGGTGGCGTTCACCGAGGGCATTCTGCAATTGATGAGCGACCGCGAACTGGAAGGCGTGGTGGCGCACGAACTGGGTCACGTGCTGCACCGCGACATCCTGATCAGCTCGGTGGCGGCGACGCTGGCGGGGGCCATCACGTATCTTTCGCAGATCATGTGGTGGTTTGGTGGGAGCCGCGACGACGAGCGGGAAGGCGGAGGTTTGGCCGGGATCGTGATGATGATTCTGGGTCCGATCGCGGCGGGACTGATTCAGATGGCCATTTCGCGCACGCGCGAGTTCAGCGCCGATGAAGCCTCGGCCAAATACACGGGCTCGCCTGACGAGTTGATCCAGGCGCTGGGGAAACTCGAAAATGGCGTGGCGCGCGTGCCCATGACAGACGCCTCGCCGGCCAGCGCGCACCTGTTCATTCTGAATCCCTTCGGCGCGGGCGGTATGTCGCGCATGTTTTCGACGCATCCTTCCACCGAGGAGCGGATCGCGCGCCTGCAGGCGATGCGCGGGGATGCTTTCGGGAACCGCCCGGTGCGCTGATGAGCGCGCAGGCGTCAGCCCGTTGTGCGCGAGCGGCAAATTGACCACGGTCGAAGTCAATCGCAAGGGCGCCGATCGCGTGGCCAGCGGCCATCCCTGGATTTTTTCCAGCGACATTACCGAACGCGGGAAGGCTCAGCCGGGTGAGGCCGTTCGCGTGATGGGTCCTCGCGGGCGTCTCCTGGGCGTGGCGCACCACAGCTCGACTTCACAGATCGCGCTGCGGATGCTCTCGGATCGCACGGAAGAGATCGGGCGAGAGTTCTACCTGAGCCGTCTGAAGCAGGCCCTGGCGCATCGGGAGCGCGTAGTCACGAACACCAATGCTTACCGCTGGGTGTCGTCGGAAGCGGACCTTTTGCCGGGACTGATTGTGGACCGCTATGGCGACTTCGTGGTGTTGCAGACGCTCGATCAGGGCATGGACCAGTCGCGCGATTTGATCGCCGGGTGCCTGGACGAAATCGCACGACCGATTGCCATCGTGGCGCGCAACGATGCCAGCGTCCGCAAGCTGGAGAGCTTGCCGCTGGAAACCCGGGTGCTCAAGGGCGAAGTTCCCGAGCGGGTCGCGGTGGAGATGAACGGGATCGCGATGCAGGCGGATCTGCTGCGCGGGCACAAGACCGGGATTTATCTCGATCAGCGCGAGAACTACGTGGCGGCTGCGCGGTATGCTCGCGGGCGGGTGCTGGATTGTTTTAGTTCGACCGGCGGGTTCGCGTTGCATTTGGCCCGCTGCGCGGATGTGGAGGCCGTCGAGGCGGTGGAGAGTTCCGCCGCGGCCATCGAGCTGGCGTGTTCCAACGCAGCGGCCAACGGGCTGGAGCGGATTCAGTTTCAGCAGGCCGATGCGTTCGAGTTTCTGGCCGCCAAAGGGTCAAACAATGCCGCGCGCGGTTACGGGATGGTGGTGCTGGATCCGCCGGCGTTCGCCAAGTCGCGG
>Ga0116217_10003145_pt1 | contig 15101 bp, 10 predicted proteins | sample Sb_taG_6_FD_89697 | JGI IMG/M metagenome (GOLD analysis project Ga0116217, IMG submission 89697) | Peat soil microbial communities from Weissenstadt, Germany - Sb_50d_4_PS metaG | ecosystem: Environmental > Terrestrial > Soil > Wetlands > Peat | place: Germany: Weissenstadt | collected 2010-09-21 | reverse complement strand
CTTTTAGCTTTTAGCTTTTAGCTCTTGGCTGGGCGAGTGGAGTGAGTTGCAGGACGAGGCCAGCGGCGACTGTCTGGGCACTGACGCCGGTGAGGTCGCGGACGATGTAGTGAGCCGCTACGAGCGACTCTGCGCGATGCGCTCGGTGGCGCTGGTGACCACTGCCCAGCGTTCGAGAGGCAGCGCGGCGAGGAGTTCGCGCACGCCGGGCAGAACGGTGAGGCCTTCATTGTCCTCGACTTCGATGTCTTCGATGCTCTTGAGCTCGGCTTCGGGGTCGAGATCGGGGCGGAGCAGGGCGATGGTTTCGACCGCGCGGCGCCCATGAGCGGTTTTGCGCGTCAACACCGGATCGACGCCGCGGAGCTCTGCCCATTTTGTCCAGCTCCGTTCGACTGAGCCGATGGAGGAGATGAGAATGCCATCCATGTCAAAGAGGATGGCTTTGCAATGAACGAGAACGGAGGAGGGCACAAGTCGATTTTAGCGAGTGAGTGAGAGTAGCGCCGGCCTCCGGGCCGGCTGTACTGGCGGCGTTCACGCCGCCAGAAAGAATCGGGCCGTTGAACTCAGAACAACAGCCGAACAGTAAAGCGACCCGACGATGAGACTACTGGCCTAGTGTTTTTGAGCGCGAGCTTCTTTGGGTGCGGGGAAGGCGAGCGTCGGCGGGTCGCCGAAGGTGATGATGGCTTGGACCGATCGCTTGCGCGCGCCGAATGTGACCTGATCCTGGCTGATCGTGATCGCGCCGTTGGCGATGGTGGCGTCGGCTGTGAAGCCGCTGAAGCGAGTGAGTGCGGCAGGGAACGCGGCAGCTTTGGGTGCGTCGCCGGCGCTCACGGCATCGACGGGGCTCGCGGCATCGAGGGCTGACGGCGGTTTGAGCGCAGCGATCATTCCCTGCCGAGTTTCGAAATGAAGCATGCCCTTGGCCGAGGACGCAAGGTCCTTGTCGGTGTAACCGGTGAGTTCGACTTTGCCATTGCCGTCGAGAGAGTCGCCGGTCCAGCGCAGCCCCACGAGGCTACCCACATCCGCGGCGTTGAGCTTCTGGAAATCGCCCTCGAATGTGTAGTCGGGCTTGTCCTGATCGGTGGCGGGTTTTTGGAGCGACCCCGTAGCGTGCACAGTTCCACCGAGAAGTCCGGCATCGAAGCTGGTGATCTCGGCCGAGGCAGGAAGGATGCGCAAGATCGCCGCAACCTGCTGGAGCGTAACCGGCCCGAGAACGAGCGAATCCGCGGCCACCGTGCCCTCAAGCTGCGGCCAGGGCGGCGCTGTCGCGGGATGGAAACGCTCAATGAGATCGGAGAGCAGCGTGCCTTTTTCGCGGGCGCCGAGCAGCGCAGTTTCCAGAGCCGCAACATCAAGATCGTCGAAGTGTATCTGGAACTGCGCGGGGCAAGGCCGTGCAGGCTGCTGGTCTGAAGGGCAGCTCAGCGGCACGATCATGCTCGCAGTTCCATTCAGAGGGCCGTAAGAGAACGCCACGGGGTCCCAGCGAAGATCGACGCTATCAAGGCGCAGCGTGGCTTCAGAGATTTCGAGGTGGTTGGCGAGATAATCGGCCTTCCAGTTGGCGTTATGCACAATGACGGTCCCGGCAAGCGTGTCGAAGGCCGGAGTGATAGATGCGGCGATGGCGGGCGCTTCAGTGGATTGCGGCGGCAGAGGTGGTATTGGCTGGGGTTCAGGCGAGACGCCGTTGGTCGAGGAAAACTGTTCAGGCGGCAGCCATGGGCCCGCCGCAGAGAGATCGACGGCAATGGGATCGCCGGCGAGAGAGGCAATGGCGTCGGTGCCAGGGATGCCAGCGGCCTGGGCCATCTCTCTGGCTCGCGCAAAGCTGGTTTGGCCGTGCACGCCGACGCGGTAGCCGGTGAGCGAAAGCCGCACATTGAATGCGAGCGGAACAGCGCCGCCGGCGGGAATGGCCACGGTTCCAGCCAAGGCTTGTGGGGAGCCTTGCGCGGCCACGACCGGTTCAAGGGTGATCTTCGGCGCCGCGAGAGGCCGGGTGAGGCCGCCGCCGCTGAGGGTAAAGTTCGAGACGGTGAGGGTGCCGGTAAGCGGGCCGGTTTCCTGAGGCACGGGCTTTGCCGGATGCTTGCCAGGCGGCTTGGCGGGCTGTTCGGGTTGCGTGCTTTTGACTGCAGCGCCCGCATAGACGATTTTTCCGCTGACGGTCCCTTTGGCGTCCAGGTCAGATGCGAGGCCGCTGCGAAGAGTGCGCAGCGCGTCGAGCCCGGCAGTCACGGGAATGCGGTCGAGTGCAACAGAGAACTGCGGCGGGGCGCCCAGCCCAGGCATTTCTCCCGTAAGGTGCACGCTGCCATCGCCGAGTGGCGAGGCGCAAGCGAGATTCTGCAGGCTGCGCTGCGCGTAGTCGTAAACAAACGCGCAGTTGGCGTCGAAGTCGAGAGGCGAGGCGGGCGTGAATTCGGCACGATGCACGCCCGCGGCGCGCAGCCTCATGGTGACTTTCGCCGCGTCGGCAGTGCCGTTCAGGTGGAGCTCACCGGTAAGTGCGCCGCGCCAGCCGGGATCGGAGCCGGTGATGATGCGGGCAAGCTGGCCAAACTGCGCCTCACGCCAATCGAGATCGAGTTGCAGGGGCATTTGGCTCAGCGTCGGCGCGCGGCGAACGCTGGCCTCCATGCGAACGATGCCGGTTTCTTCCTGGTGCAGGCTCACATCGGTGCGGGCGGGCTGCGCACGCAGCCGGATGCGCCATTCGCCGGAGCTCTCTTGCCAGAACGAGAGATCGGCGTTGACGAGAGAGAACGGGAGCTTCTCCGCTCCATTCTTGAAATCGATGCGCGAGTCGGTTGCCTCAAGGTATGGCCAGCTCGGTACGCGGCGCGCGCCGGAAGAGGACCCGGCTTTTTCCGCGGCGGTGCGGAAGAGCGGGTCGAGATTCCATTGGCCGGGGCGGACGCGGACGAGGTTGAGGCTGGCATCCTCCACACTGATTTTGCCGATCTCAACATGGCCGCGCACCAGCGCGAGCAGGCGGATGGAAGCGACGACTTTGCCGGCGTGGAGAACCGGTTCGGCGCCGTAGGCCGGATCCTCGGCAACACTCAAATCGGAGATCTCGAATCCTGGCCAGGGCAAGAGCCGCACCTGGACCGACGACATGTGGACCGGACGAGCCAGTGTCTGGGAGATGAGCTGGGTGATGCGGGCCTTGAAATGGTTGACATTGATCAACGGAGGCACAACCAGCAGAAGTACGAGGATAGCGAGGGCCGCGAGGGCCATCCGCAGCCGCCCACGCACTCGTTCTTTGCCTTCAGCGTCGTTGGTCATTGTCTGTTTGAATTCTAGCTTCTAGCTCTTCGCTTTTAGCCATTAGTCGTTCCGTGAGAAAGCGCAGAACTCTGTCCACGTCATCGAACTTGCGTTATGTATGGCATGATGGACGGTTCTTCCACAACCGTGCTTAGAGCTAAAAGCTAATGGCTAACGGCTGCTTTTTCACCGCGTGCGGTGAAAGGTGCGGCTCCAGCGTGTATCTGTGAAGAAGTGCAGCGCGACGTGGCCCATCCAGGCGATATGCGCGCCGAGGCCGGGCTGCTCTAGATCGGATTCAGAGGATTTAAACGACCAGTAGTTGAACAAAGGCCGGCCCATGATATTGGCTCGTGGCACGAGGCCCCAATAGCGCGAGTCGTAGCTGCCATGACGATTGTCGCCCATCATGAAGTACATGCCGGGCGGCACAACGAGATCGCCGTCTTGAACCAGGCTGGGAAGCTGGATGACCCAGGTATCGACGGCGCCGCGGTCGTTGGCCAGCGTGGGCAGAAGGGATGGGAAGTTGTCGACGTATGCGGGATCGCTGCTCATGGAGATTCGACCCTCGCGCGGCGCGGCCTGGGCGACGCCGTTCACGTAGAGAACGCCATTGGTGAGGTGAATGCGGTCGCCGGGAACGCCGATGAGGCGCTTCACGAGCGTGAGGTATTGCGGATTGCCGGCAGCGTCCGGTTCGGGTTCGGGCGCGGGCCGGATAAAAATCACGATGTCGCCGCGCTTCGGCTCGCGATAGTGAACCAGCGGCATCCATTTTGCGGGCGGAGCAAAAGTGATGCGATCCGCTGCGAGGTGGTCACCGACCAGAAGTGTGTTCTCCATGGAACCCGACGGGATGACGTAGTTCTGCGCCAGCAATGTGAGGATGAAGAGCGCGACTACGAGAACCGAACAGATGCTTGCGAGGGCCTCAAACGGCGTCTCGCTTGGCGGACCTTCTGCCGCGCGGGGAGGATTCGATGCAACTGCGGAGGTTCGAGCCATGTTTAGCGCGTCAGGTGGAAGGTGCGGCTCCAGCGAGTGCCGCCGAAGAAGTGGAGGACCACGTGGCCCATCCATGCGATGCGCGCCGCCACGCCGGTTTGTTCGTAGACCGATTCCGGCGTGTCGTACGACCAGTAGTTGAAGAGCGGGCGGCCGACGATGTTTTGCCGGGGAACGAAGCCCCAGAAGCGCGAGTCGAGGCTGTTGTGCCGGTTATCGCCCATCATGAAATACATGCTGGGCGGCACGACGAGGTCGCCGTTGACAACATGGTTGGGAAAATCGACGGCCCAACCCTCGGTAGCGCCGCCAGTTTGCGGGTAAGGCGGGACAGATGGAAATTCGTCAAGAAACTCCTGGTAGTTGTCGGACGTGGTGGGCTGGGCGTGAGGTTGGGCTTGCGCCACGCCATTGAGAATAACGATGCCATCGCGGAGATGGATGTGATCACCGGGAACTCCGATGAGCCGCTTGACCAGGAAAAAGTATTGCGGCTTGCCCTCGGCGTCCGGCTCGGGCTCGGCAACGGGCTTGATGAAGACCACGATGTCGTTGTGCCTGGGCTCGCGGTAGTGCACCAGCGGCATCCACTTTGCGGGAGGCGCGAGCGTGATGCGATCGACGACGAGGTGATCGCCGACCAGCAGCGTCTTCTCCATTGAGCCGGAAGGAATGACGAAATTCTGCGCAATAAAGGTGAGGATGAACAGTCCCACTACCAGCACCGAGCAGATGCTGGCTACGGCCTCAAACGGGGTCTCCTCCGCCCTTGCGGGAGAGAGTTCAGGCTGTATTTTTGAGGGTTCTCTGGGTGCTCGCGAGTTCTTCTTTGACATTCTTTTGCTCTTCAAGAAATGATTCAAGGTCGAATCAACTTCCAAAGTCGAATCAACAAAAACTTCAGTGGACCACGCGGAAGATGCGGCCCCACCGCACAAATCCCGTGAGACGTTCGGCGAGTTCCCGTTCGTGTCCGAGTCTATCATCCGAGGCTTGCGGGGCATCCAGTTGCGCGTCGGTGGAAGAGTGGCGCACCAGGGAAAAGTAGATGACCAGCGGACGCGCGACGATGGCTCTTCGCGGAACGAACCCCCAGTAGCGCGAGTCGAGGCTGTGATTGCGATTGTCGCCGAGGACAAAGTACTCGCCGGCGGGCACCACCAGTTCTCCATCGCGGGTAAGGCTTTCCATCTGGCGCCACCACTCGGGATCGACTTCGGGGTCGGTATAAATGTTCGCGGGAAAGTTTTCGCGGGCGGGATCGGGCGGGGCGGGCTCGAAGACGGCGTACGGCTGACGAAGCGCGACCCCGTTCACGAACACCTGGCCGTTGACGATGCGGAGATGGTCACCGGGAATGCCCACCACTCTCTTGATCAGCATGGGGGGCTGCGGGTGATGGAAAACGATGATGTCGCCGCGCGCGACTGAACGATAAGGCAGAAGCCATTTTGCCAGCCGATCGGCGGGCGCGAACACCTGCTTGTTGAAGAGAAGAAAATCTCCAACCAGGAGCGTGCGCTCCATGCTTTCAGAGGGAATGAGAAGGGGTTGCAGCAGAAACGTAAGCACGAACAGCGCGACCACCACGGTTTGCAGCAAAGAGACAAACGCGTGTGGCAATGAGGGCAGGTGCATGCGCAGATGCGCCCACCGGTTCAGGTGTGGCTGCGGCGCGGCCGCCGGAGTACTCATTGCGCGGACGGCTCCTCTTCATTCGCTCGAATCACCGAGCCTGCATCGGCGGCAGCGACGCGACCGGGATTCGCCAGCCTTTCCAGTGCGCGACGCGCGGCATCCTGTTCTGCCAGTTTTTTGGTGCGCCCCATGCCTCGAGCCAGGGGCTTGCCCTGTGCTCCGGCTTCGCCTTTGAGCCGTACCTCCACAAGAAAGCGCTTGTGGTGGTCGGGACCGCTTTCACTTTTGACGCGATAGACCGGCGTGCCCGCGCGCGCTGCCTGCAAACGTTCCTGGAGCGCGGATTTATAGTTGCCGAGAGCAGCGCCGGAACTCAGTTCGAGCGCGAGCCGGTTTGCGGCCTCGCCCATCACCTGGCTGCGCACGAAGGCCCGCACCGGCTCAAGCCCGCCATCAAGGAACAGCGCGCCCATCACAGCTTCCATGGTATTGGAAAGCACGGTGCTTCTGTTGCGCAGCCCGCTGCGCTCTTCGCCACGGCTCAGGCGCAGATGCCTGCCGAGGCCAACCGCCTCAGCAACCTGCGCCATGTGCTGCCGGCTGACCAGGCCGGAACGCACTCGCGTCAACTCTCCCTCCTGCCATTCAGGATGTAATGCAAAGAGCGCTTCGGCGACCACGAGGTTGAGCACAGCGTCTCCGAGAAACTCAAGGCGCTCATTGTCGCCCACCGAAGCATGATTTGCCTCAGCTTGCGCAAGCTCGTGAGCCAATGAGCGGTGGGTGAGCGCGCACACCAGCAGCTCAGGGTTTGCGAATTCATGCCCCATCGCAGCTTCAAGCGGTTTGAGATCGGCTTCCACGTGCTTCGTCAGATTTCGACCTTCCCTTTATGCGTTTTTGAATCTTCATCCCGCGCATTTGCAACGCCCAATGACTGGAAACCGTTCCGCTTACGCGGTGCTCCTCTCGCGGCCGGCTCACGTCAAATGATGAGATGCGCTGTATCCATTCTGACCGATTGCGATCCCCCATCGACTGATGGGGAACCTTCTCCATCACATGCATTGGACGCATTCGGTTGTTTCAAAGCAGCAGATTTGGGGATTATTGCGGTTTTGACGCGCCTTGCTGAGTTTGCTGGCCCGATGGGGGCGCGGGCGGACCGGCCGAGTTGTCACCAGTCTCGTCGTCGCAATCGTGTTCGTGACCGGGGGCGACGTAGGCCGCCTTGACGCCGCGCTCTGCGGCGATCCTGGTATCGAGTTGGCCATCGCGCACAGTAAGAGCGTCGTTGTACTCGGTCAGCGCCTGATCACGCTTGCACTCCAGGTCGAGCATGCGGCCGAGATAGATATGCGACCAGGCGAGAAGGCGAAGCTCCTTGCTGGTGGCGATGGTTTTCTGAAAGTCGTCGACCGCCTCATCGGGATGGCCGGTCATGAGATCGACGCGCGCCAGGATGAAATGCGCCCGTGCCGCGTCGGTTGTGGATGCGATGGTGTCTGACTGGTTGGCGATCGCTTTTTTCGCCATCGCTGCCGCGGAATTCACGTCGCCCGAGGCCAGCTTCGCCTCAGCCAGATCCAATCCCGTCAACTGGCGCGGCTTGCTGCGCTGCAATACGTCTTCGTCGGCCTCCTTGTCGAACTCGATCTGGCGTGCCCGGTGCACCTGCTGATCCACATCCATGCTGTAGACCATCTCGCCCATCGCGTCCTTCAAGCTGGAAGGATCTTTTTCGAACTGAATCATCTGCTCATAAAAGTATTGCGTGAGCACATATCCCTGCGTCATATCGTGCTGCACTTTGGCCCACTTCGCGGCATCCACCTTCTGCTGATTAAGCTCGCGTTGATGCTCGTAGATCGGCAGCTGCGAGCGATCGACGCCGGCCGGAATTTTATATTCGGGGATGCCTGTATCCATGGTCCGCGCTTCGATGGCCTTGATTAGGCACTCGATGGTCAGAGCTACGGTATCGGAGCGAAAACGAAAGTCGAGCGGCGCATCATGAATCTCCTTGAGGAGCGGCTGCCCGCGATCGAGAGCGTTGGTGCGCGCATAGAGCATGGGGTCGATGATGTAGTGCAGGTATGTGTGCCGCACATCGGCCATGGGAATCTTGCCGTTGACCGGCGAGACGACTACCACGTAATCCGTGCCGTAGATACGGGCATTCACCATGCTGGGCGAAAGCTGCGGCTCAATGACCACGATGAATCTGCGCCCGTCGTAAGTCGGGGGCGGCATCTTGAGGTAGACGTTGGTGGAGAGCATCATCTGCGTCAGCGGATTGTGCAGTTGGTCGATTTCCTCGTCATAACTGTGGTGCGCTGTAAGCCAGATGCCGTGAAGGTCGACCGCGGCTGAAAACTCGCGCAGAAGGGGCAGGATCTCGGCCACCTGCGTGGAGTCCGGCGGCATTTCCGTCACGTCCGCCGTGAGATCCAACTCAGGAGGCGCCGTAAGGTAAAGAGCAAGCGAGATGTACTGCGAGACGTCGTGCTCGGTGCCGGTCATGCGGTGCTGGGCGATATACAGGCAGAGAGCGTCACGCTTGGCGCGGGCCGTTTCGCTTTGCGCGAAGGCCTGGTTCATCTCATCACGGATGTGCTTGCGGATGGGAGAGCTGTCGTCGAGGCCTTCGTCGTAGCCGCAGGCGTTGAGCGCGGCCGCCATCACGAAGACCGGCTCAGAGGGGATGAGCGAGATGGTGGGGCCGGCCGCCTCAACCAGCGTTGGCGTCTTTTCCTGCGCGTACATCTGCGAGGAGGACGAGCTCTGGCTGGAGGAGCTCTGTCTGGACGAGGAGCTGCCGGAGGACTGGGCCACGCCGTCGGCTGAGGTAAGGCCAGCGAATAGAAAGAAAAGGGCGGCAACGAAAAGTGCCGAAGACTGCAATGGACGCGGCGTCATGAAAGAGACCCTGTCTGCAAGTCTATTTAGACGCAGAGGTGGGGTCAAACGACAGCTGGGATAGGAGACAGGGGCCGGGAAAAGTGCACCCCCTCACGTATACCCACTTGGTTATTAACGGAAGAGTAATTTACGAGTGACCGGACACTCGGGAGTATGCGGGAAAACTGAAATGTTCTCTACTTGCCAGCCTTCCTCCGGGATTAAATGAGGAGTCAGTTTGCGGGAGACACCTTGTAATAGAGGACCGAATCGTGCTCTCGCCGCGCATAAATTGAAACGGTGTCAGAATCGGCAACTGCTTGGTAGGTCCACGATGCCTATGAACTGAGTCCGGTCAAAGAAAGTGAGTATCCAGAGAGAACTCAGTTCCTTCTCGTCATCGTGGTCAAATGTCTTGTACCAATACCGAAAGATGTCAGACCCGCGTCTGTGAAATGTGCCAGTACTCCACAAATCATCTGGAACAGCGTACCTGAGAACATCTACCCGTATTCTGGCATCGTCAATTCCATCTTCAACCCGATGGTGATAAGAGAGGCCGCGAACGATCTTCTTAATAATCCGAATTACCCGTTGGTCCTGTCCGGGGTAGATCATTTGTCGCTCCTGACCATCCACGGTCACGGGCACAAATTGTCTCATTAAGTCAACGGTGCGTCGAAGACCATCTTTCTCATACAAGCTAGGCTTAATCTTCGTTTCCCAAAGTTCTTTGACCGGCGCATTTGATTCCCCAGAGAGTAAAAGAACGCCGCGAAAGTATGTCTCATCGTCCGACCATGCCTGATTACACATGTGGCACTCTGGAACTGTGATGAGTTGAAGGTCTGGAGTTCTTCGAGAATCTGGGTAAAAACCCCTGGGAACAACATGGCCGCGCGTGAGCGGAATGCCTACCGCACCGCAATTCGTACATTTTCCTTTTGGCTTTCTCACGAGTCATTTCCCGCGCTTCGTAAACCAGACACACCGCTCCTCTATACCTGAACAAATACGCTCTTCCTTGCGGGCACAGATGGATACTCAATCCCATTTGTTTCTAAATCCCCTATGAATTCACGCAGCGTACTGTGCCCCTTCAAGTACATTGTTATGTGGCGCTCAGCTTCCGCGCGCGCCTCTGCGGTTTGCAAAATCGGCAGAATAACATTCAGTGCGTCGGCCTCAATAATTTCGGCTAAGCCATCAGAGCCAGTTGCAAACCCCCGCATCTGTGTCTTGTATGCCTCGGAACACAGTCCTGCAATGACGTCCGGGATTCGCACTTCTTCACCCGGCTTGACTTCCAATCGGTAAAACCCGTTGGTTACAACCAGATCATCAACCTTGCCTCCCGCCATAAACCATTTGTTGACCGAATTCCAAATCTTTCCTATGAAAATGTTCCCCTCAGTAGCAGTATGTCGGGCTCGCGAGGGAAGCTGCCAGCCTCGAAGCATTGTACCCGTATAGCCACCGTCCCACACATCTCCGATTTCAACATAGCGATATGATTCACTCGGCTCGAAAGATTCTGTATTTTCCGGAACAATATCCATAACATCCCCGAGCCGGAAATGAGGCCTTGATTCTATTGTTGAGCGTACCTCTACAAACTTCCTGTTGAGCCTCTTCGGATCGAGCACTAAATCTGGATTTGCTAGGATTTCGGAGATGGGTACTGACCAGCCACCAGGTCCAGCCGGAGCAACGCGGTTCTCAAGTAACCATTTAAACGACGCTGTCGCATCTGAACGAAGCAAATCGGCTATGACGTCCTTAAAGTCGGCGTCCGTAATCGGTTCATTGTTATCGTCATGCAATAGAGCGCCAGTGTCGGGGTCCTTCGCGTAAATTCGAGTGGGGTACTTTACAATCGACCACCCGACGGACGTCACTAAGCCGACATGGAATCTGTATTTTTCAGATGCTACAAGCTTCTTGAGACCCTTTTTCCGCTTTTCCAAAAACAGCAGCGATGCGCTAACATCAGCCCCTGACTTTTTGAATGTAAATCTGGGTAGGCTGATGATCGAAACAACTCTAACATTCAGCAGCAACCATTTCCGAAAAGCTGCGTAGCGAGGGCTGCGATTCCCAAGATATCCATTGGGCACCACAATGCCAATACGGCCTCCATGAATCGCTTGTCGCACACATAGTTCTGTAAAAAGAATTCCGGTCTCTTGACCGTCAAGAACATCGCTTGTCTTTTCCCATCCGGAAGCTCCCTTAATCCATTCGTGCCCGAGATCGAACTTTCGCAGGATCTCAGGTCTTTCTTCCTTGATGCGTGTTCCAAAAGGTGGATTGCAGAGCATAATATCAAACTCGTTTACATGTTTATCGACTCTTTGTAATGAGTCCTCGGTCGCGATGTTGCTCTTTCCATCTCCATGAAGCACCATATTAAGGACACTAACCTGCGCAGCTTGGCTACTATTGTCCGCTCCGAAGATTGAATCAGATGCATCCCAGTCGCGGTCAACAGCCCAGCGCAGTGTACTGATCAAAAAGTCAGCACTACCGCAAGCGGGGTCCTTGACCTGTTCCCCCGGCTGTGGGTTGATTACTTCAACGACACAATCAACCACTTCGGTCGGAGTAAAGTACTGGGCCAATTCCCACTTGTATAGGCCTTTTGCAAAATACATGTAGAAATCTTGAATTACATCACGTCGCGACCCTAAGATTCTTATCGGCGCTAATAACTTGCACACGCGTCGCAACAGGGAACCATCAACGGAGAATGTGTTGGGAACTTTCTCAGGCAGATATTTACGGTAATAGCGAACCGCTTTCTCAAGAATCTTATCCATCTCACGTCGCACGCTTGCATCTTTCAGTTTCGAGATGGAGAAGTCCTGAATGTTTAGCGCATTCGTTGACTGCTCATGCGTGTGCTCATCGTAAATCTTGGCGAGAAGGAGTTGGAGGAGAATATTAAATCGCTTACTTTTATCAACAACCTGGGAATGTAGCACATCCTCTAATTGTCTGAATGTCTTCAGGAGATTCTTTGCAGGTTGGAGATCGGGATAGGTTAGGAGTGTGGATTCAAGATGTCCGCCCCACTCGGGAATCTTGTTGATCGGAACCTCTTCTATCGTTCTCTTCTTACCAGCTTCAACAAAATAGAACAGCCTTTGCTCCACATCGTCCGAGTACACGCCCAGTGCAGATGCATCGGGAATAAAGGCCATCGCAGGTTTTACCTGCATCGCTTTGGCTTCGACCGCGTCAATGTTGTCTCGTTTGATCTCCGCAATGAGAACGATGTGCTCTTTTTCTTCATCAATTGATAAGCCTTCTACTTCCTTCGCGGGACAATCGAATACCACAAAATCAGTGCGAAACGAATTGCGCCCCTTATTACCGAAACGCAATAGGGTTGTCTCTACCTTGAAATTGTCCTTGGGATAATTCTTTTTGAGCAAGAAACGAATGCAATCGATCCGCAACTTCTCTTCTGTTGGGGTTAGCTGGTCCTTCGCCTTTGCGGCCACTTTGAGTTGCCCGCGAATCGGACAATATAATTTGCTGCCGACGGTGTCAGCCTTCTTCTTTTTTGATTTTTCGTCGGCTTGTCCTGGCTGTTCAGCCTCAGTCTCCAACGTCACGCCTTCGGTTTGCTCTTCGATTGCGATATCGTCTTCTGTTTCATCGGTCACGGCTATACCCTCGGCCCAATGTGGCAAAAAGCCCAGAGCCTGTTATTAACCCTGAAGTAATGCATGTAGAATCAGCGATATGCAGCGATTCTCCCAACTTTTGACTCCGCCTTCGCTTCCGAATCAGCAACTTGCAGGAAAGTCGCTGGTTCTAGATGGATACAAAAAAGAACTGCTAGCTGCTCCTCACATTTAAGGACGGTCCCGCGCAGGCAGTCAAGGAAAGATTCTGGAACTTGGTTCTTCCCAACCGACATCGTGACGTGCGCTCCGCGCAAAGCAACGCAGACGTGGAAGCAACTTGAATTCGACATTGCTTGATGTTTTTCGGAACAGGTATTTAAAAGCACTGTCCAAAATCATTGGACAAGTTCGACGCCAGCTAATGCTTCAGCGGAGTCTTTACGCTTAACGGTGACTGACCCATTAGCCGCAAGGAATCCACCAACAGTCTTTGATTGTTCGGATGTGGCCGGGACTTTCCCGTTCGCCAGTTGATTAGCGCCCGGCGCGAAAACCCCGTCTCCTCGCACAATTTCGACAGGGAAATCTGTTTCAATACTGGCCTGATCTTGCGTTCCCATTCATCACGGCTGGGGTCAACGAACTCCGTGTACGCATCGGCTGCGGAGTGAATCAAGCCAGCATCGATTTCCTCAAGCTCATTCGATTCCTTTCCGATGAATAAGATTCGGTCGATAGCGACGTGTCGGCGCTGGAGCAATCCACGTGTGTCTTTTTCGCAAATATTTCCTTCCGAATCGGTGCATTTGGGTTCTGCATGAAATTCATACTCGGAAATCACATCTCCAAACGTTTTGACGCTCGCTGTTTGTCTGCTCGAAAAATGCTGCGAGGCGGAAATTCGAAACGATTTCCCTGAATACTGATCGATCCATTTCATTTGAGACCACTTTGTAGGGTTTGTTTCATAGGGCGCGATCAGATGGAAGTGTGTTGGATCAGTACCGACAGGATGGCCCATCGGTCCCACGTGGCAACTCAGCAAGAAATTGAAGGGCTTGATTTGCTGCGAGTAGTCCTTTTTTGAATTCAGATTTTCCAGTGCACGAAGAATTGCCGGATTGCTCACGGTAACGCGCCCGACCGCTGGAGTGTTTTGAAATGGAATTGGGCGCGTTCGCTTGGCGGTCGCTGGATTTAATATTCTTTGCCACACATGCGCGATCCACTCTCTGTCTTCGTGCTCCGGATCGACGGGATTCAGTAGATGACCGAGTCCGTGTTCAGACCAGTGGTTTTCGCTGCTGTTCTTTCCTTTCCTAAGTAGTTCCGATGCACCTCGATTGTTGCGGAGAAAAAGCGCATAGCGCTTTGCTGAAATTGCGTAGCACCAAAGTTGCCGCTGATCTCCAGTCTCAGGGTTAAAGTTGTCCTCTTCAATCTTGAGAATTGACCCCAGCACAGCAGATTTGTCGTACGGGTTTAGTAATTTGAACCGATTGGCAATTCCTTCTACTTGTATCCAGGAAAGAGCCTTGACAGCTTTAGTTCCATCTCTCTTGCGGCGGTACCCTCCCGGACAATCGACAAGCCCACCGCGTTCGGTGGCAACGATTGCCATTGAATCGGTATCTTCCATCGCATATGTGCCGCCCAGATCGGTGACACATTTTTCGAGTAGTGCGAGCATCAGCCGTGCCGCGCCAGTGATCAGAGAGGCAAACGGCGAAAAGCAGAATTCCCCTGGAATTTCGGGATTCTGCACGCGACACGAGAAGGGCTTTGTATCCAAACCGTGACAATGAACCAACACTCTGTCACTTGAGTCCTGGCGATTCATTTCGGCGTAAATGCCATAGCTCGCCGAATTCGCCAGCACCTTCAGAGCTTTATCAAGCCGTTCCTTTTCCAAGCCTGAAAGGTCCGTTCTGCGAGAGAGTCGTTTCCGTTCTTCAATTACAACTCGAAAGAAATCTTGTTCTCGCGGATCAACTTCGATCTTCCCGCGCAGTTTAGTTGGTCGCAAATTCGGTATTGTCCCATGAGGCTCAAGAATGAACGAATCAACAATTTGCGGAAGCCGCCCGGTCAGAATGACAGATGCAACAACATCCGGCAGGGAAAACCAGAGGGCATCTTTCGAATCGTTGGCATAAAGGTAATTGATGCCGACTTGCCAATCGTTTGTTGCAGGGTTGTATTTGCAGCGCGACGGCAGAATATCGCCTTGCGGCATGACCCGAACAAAGGCTGTCAATCGCTCCCATGTGCTTTGCTTGAATAAGCCATCGACCGTTATCCGTTTCAGAAGCGATTCAATCTCGTTGTTGCAACCTGTTCGTATTTTGATTTCATTTGAAACTACGAATTGCCAGAGATTTAGAAGACCATTGACGGTGGAGTACATTGATAGAAAATCTGTGTAGACAACGGGCATAGCGAACTTTCTGATGTGAGCACTCGTTCTGCCGCCGAAGAATGCCGATTGCGCGTAGCCGATGAATGGCTGCAAATTTTGCTGTCTGTCCAGAACTGGAGAAATGCCCATTGCGCGCAAATATGCTTTGCCGTTTGAAGCGGGTGAAAACGCGCTCGTTGCCCGGAGTTGAATGGGATGCCGAT
>Ga0116217_10003144_pt1 | contig 15104 bp, 12 predicted proteins | sample Sb_taG_6_FD_89697 | JGI IMG/M metagenome (GOLD analysis project Ga0116217, IMG submission 89697) | Peat soil microbial communities from Weissenstadt, Germany - Sb_50d_4_PS metaG | ecosystem: Environmental > Terrestrial > Soil > Wetlands > Peat | place: Germany: Weissenstadt | collected 2010-09-21 | reverse complement strand
GTCGTCGAAGACAAGATCCGCCGCCGGGCGCTTACCACCCAACGATGGTGACGTACTCTCCGACCATCGTCCCCACTCCGCGCTCCTCAAAATACATTTTTTCACACGTTCCTGACACCCTTTTGCCCTTTGTGCGATCGTCTTCTTCTTTGAACAGTAAAGGAACACGACACGGGTTACTTCCGGGCGATGTCCAAGAGAGCAGGCATCACAAGCTGGACATAGGCCACGGCCGCGATCACGAATACTGCAAGAGGAGTCACGATTCCCAGGACGATGGGCCGCGGTCCCTCCGGGGCGGCATCGGGTGCGGTTTGAGCGCCGCGAGCTTTCACGAGGCCAACGACCGTGCCAACGAACATCCCGGCGCTGATTCCGAACACGGCCGCGAACGCCGCCACCCCGAACCACATTCCCCAGAGCATCATGAAATTGGCGCCCGCGTTAAAAGCAAGGAAAAGGGCGGCGCCAAACAGTTGCAGTTTCCATTTGGGGCTGAACATGGCCGCCCCCCACAGCAGCCAGAGGAACGCCGCCCCAGGGTTGACGGACCCAAGCGCCACCAGGGTGTCGATGGATTTCAGGATGCCGACCGCGATGAAGCCGATCAGCGCGCCCTTCAGCGAAAGCGACCAGATCGGAGCGTAGACAGACCGGAGCTTGGGTTGAGATTTCGCCCAGCCCTCCACCGCCACGGGCGTGCCGCCGGCAGCTTGAACCACGGTGCGAATCGGCGCGAACTTTGGAATAACTCCCGCAAGGATGGCAGATCGCACCGCCTCCGCGGTTTCGTAATGGCGAGTCTCCCCGCCCGCAAGGATGATTTCGAACCCTACCTTGGGGATTGTTTTTGCAGCCGGAGCCGCGACAGTTTGGACGTTTGTCGTCTCGCTGAGAGCAATCGTTGTGTTTTCCATGTCACACCTCCTGAGTTGGTGGCCGGATGGTGTTGGACATCGTGGCCCGGCCAACGATGCAGCCCAACCCCCCGGGTCCTTCGCCGCGAACGGGTCCGAGTGATCGCTTCTATCCAGGAACGTTGGGATGCGGGAAAATCCCGAATTGCCCCGCACTTCCCTGGCGCTCCCCGACGACGCCGGGCCGCCGCGACTACCCCACCCTCGCAAAGGCCTTCAGTATCTTGAGTCACTCAGCCTTCGATGTGTCTTCCTGGAGGCGCTCGAGCAGAATTCCGACAAGCGCCTCCTCAAAATTCCAATCGGAACATGTTGGCGGACTTTCCAAGCTCACGCTCCTAAACACCCTACCTGCCGTGCAATGCCGAACCAACGAAAGACGCGCCGATGAACGCGATCATTCCGGGCCAGCCCTTCAGCTTCGTGGAGATTCCAATAAACGGAGAGCCAAACATCAAGCCGGCCGTCAGCCCGAACACACCCAACACCAACACATCCCATGCAATGTAGTGAGTCTTGGCCACCGATTCCCAATCTTCCGGGACGGGCTGTGCTGCACCTGTTGCTACAAGCCCCTCGCGCCGGCGCCGCGCATTCACTGAAAGTTTCGTCAGTGGCGTCACAACCAACGCCGAAATGATCCAAAGTCCCAACGTGGGTAATATGAAATCCATGACATCCTCCCTCGTTTAATCTGCCGGTTTTGAACCGGCGGTCACTGACCGCCGTCTTTAGTTGAGGGCTCTTCGTTCTTATCGCCCTCACCCAGTAGTGCGGAAACGGCGCGGATAAGGGGCCATAGGGTACAATTTTTTCCGGCGGCATTCCGTTCTTGGGGTAGAATTCCGTGCTATTGAGTTCGAGGGAGGGCCAACAGCATGGATTCCTCGCCCAGGGACGTCACGGAACTGCTTATTGAGCTGAGAGTCGGCAATCGTGATGCCGAGGCCAAACTGATACCTCTGGTTTACGATGAACTCCGGCGGCTGGCGGCGCATTACATGCGGCAGGAACGGCCGGACCACACTTTACAACCCACCGGCTTGGTGAACGAGGCGTATTTGCGCTTGGGAGAAAAGGGTGGGGAGAAAAGGGTGTCAGGTGAAAAGGGTGTCAGTTCTCCTGGGCTGGCTGTACTGCATTCCTTTCTTAGGGATGCGCGGACTGATGTCCTGTGGCGCGGCCGCGGCTGGGGGCAGGGTGCAAAAGCGCGCGGCGCACGGCGTCCGGCTCCCGGTCGATCACGGTCAGGAACGCGCGCGCAGCTCCAGAGGGCACGACGCGACCTTGCTCCCATTCCTGGATCGTGCGGACGCTGACGCCGATGTACGCCGCAAAGTGGCTTTGGCTCATGTGTATCTTTTTCCGAATCCGGGCCATGTCAATCTCGTCGGGGATGTGGGCAACGCCGGCTTGGGTCCCGCCCTTGGCAAAGGCCAGAGCCTGTTTGGCGCTCGCGATCACGCGTTGTCCCGCGGTCAGTTTTTTCTTCGCCATGGTTACGTCCTCCTTCGATAGGCATCGGGACTCGCCGCTACAAAATCCACGATCCGTTTGCGTTCCTCCTCGGACAGCCCGGCGGCCCTTGCGTCGCGAAGATATATTCGTGTTTCGACGACGGTTTGCATGGCTCACTATACGTTAACAACGTAGGGCGGTCAATAGTTCGAATCGAGACATGTTAGCCTGCGCCGGTTCGGGATCGACTGCGTCGGGTGGCGCAGACAGCACGACAAAACGGGTCGTGACGTGTGCGCCACCCGCGGAGAAACCAGTTTCTCGCAAAGCCGCAAAGTACGCAAAGTTCGCAAAGGAAAGCAAGGACTACTCTTTCGCGCTTCTTTGCGCCTTTGTCCGTCAACCGACGGATGAGCTGTTTCGATTTTTCCACGCCTTCAAACCGTCGAGACGTATGATGCGCCACCCGCGCTCCAACGATCCCCCACCGGGTACGGTTTTTCTTTCAGCCCGACATGCGCAATTTGATATAGTAGAGATAGGGTGTAAACAAATCTCATGGACTACGATCAGCTCGCCAGCTTTCTGGAAGTCTCCAAGCTGCAGAGTTTTTCGCGCGCGGCCGAGAAGCTCTTCCGCACGCAGCCTGCCATCAGCGCCCAAGTGCGGCTTTTGGAACAAGAGTGTGGGGAGAAGCTGTTTGACCGCAGCGGCAAGAAAGTCCTCCTGACCCCGGCGGGGGAGATCCTGCGGCGGTACGCGGAGAAGATGTTGGAACTCCATAAAGAGGCCCTGCAAGCCATTGCGGAGCTGAACCAGACGCCCCGCGGGAAGCTTTATATGGGGGCCAACGAGGCCACCTGCCTCTACGTTCTGCCCAAGACTTTCGCCAAATTCAAACAGCTCTACCCCTTGGTGCAGATCAGCATCTACCGCAATTTCAGCCACAAGATTTTGCAAAAGGTGCAGGAAGGCGTGCTGGACCTGGGCATTGTGACGCTGCCGCACTCGGCCAACAACACCGAGGTTATTCCGCTATTTCGCGACGAAGTGCAGCTTGTGGTGCCTCGGAATCACCCCCTGAGCAAGAACAAGACTGTCACGCCGGAGGAGATTTCGCACCACCCGCTGATTCTGCCCAAGACCGGCCACACGCGGGTGGTGATTGACCGGCTGCTGCGCGAATTCCGCGGCCACATCCAGATCTCCATGGAGTTGGCCAGCGTTGAAACGATCAAGAAATTTGTGGGTGCGGGCCTGGGAATCTCCCTGATCAGCAGGACCTACGCGCAACCGGAGGTTCAGGCCGGCGTGTTGAAGCTGATTCCACTCGAGGGCGAAAAGATTTACCGGGAACTCGGTTTGGTGTATCGCCGGGACCGGTACCTGTCGCTTCCCGCAAAGGTCTTCATCGACGTGGTTCGCGAGTCGACTAAGAAGCCCGAAGCTGCCCCTTAATCCCTGGCAGGTAGGCAGATGGGCAGCTCGGCAGATGGGCGGATCGGCGGCTCCGGGACGACCGGCGAAGAGGACGGAGATGTGAGTGGATCGGCCGGTGAAGGCCGAACCAACTCCCCATCTGCCCACCTGCCTATCGGCCCACCTGCCCACCTCCCTAGCTGCCCCTGAAAGAGGCGACTTTGAATCGGCTCTCACGAAATTCCCCGTCGATTGCCGCCATCGGCCTTGCGCAGAAGGGGTTACACGTGCATCGAATCTGACGTGTCGCTGCACGAGTGGGCTGGAGCGAATCGATCCGGGAAGGTCCTTCCATCTCCCGCGCGCACCCCGTCCTGCCGGAGGTACGAGTAGCGATCAGTCCGCCAGGCACAGGGGCAATTTCCATGGCGGCTAAGGAATGATTCATGGTTAAAGAAGGGATGCCTCCTGCAAAGAGCAAGAAACCGCTCGTGGTTATGAAATTCGGCGGGACCTCGGTGGGAAACGCCGAGCGCATGCAAAACGTCGGCAACCTGTTGGCCGAGCACGCGCAACAGGCGGAGCTGGCGGTGGTGGTGTCGGCGATGGGCGGCGTCACGGATATGCTGATTCGCGCCGCCACGGAAGCCAGCGCCGGCGATGGCGAACACTGGAAGAACGTGCGGCGAGAGTTGGCGCGCCGTCACCGCGAAGTCGCCGACCAGCTTCTCTCCGCTGCCGAGCAGTCATTTGTGCTGCCGCGGCTTGCCGCGCAAGTCGGAAACTTCGAAAACCTCTGTTCCGGTTTCTCCCTGGTTCGAGAAGTTACTCCCCGCGCCATGGATACGCTCTCCAGCTTGGGCGAAGTGATGTCTGCGAACCTCATGGCGGCTATCCTTCGCTCTTTAGGGACGGCAGCGGAAGCCGTGGATGCCACCGAACTCATCGTTACGGACGACAACTTCGGCAACGCCTCTCCCCTGTTTGAGGAGACCGCCGTCAAGACCCGCCAGCGCCTGGCCCTGCTTCGCCGGCGCGGTGTTATCCCTGTGATTACCGGATTCCGGGGCGCGACCCCCGAGGGCGTGTGCACGACGCTGGGCCGTGGCGGATCAGATTTCAGCGGCACGATCATTGGGGCGGCACTAGATGCCGACGAAGTCTGGATCTGGACCGACGTGGACGGGGTGCTGACGGCTGACCCGCGGCTGGTCCCGGAGGCGCGCATTATTCCCGGCATCTCCTACCGGGAAGCCATCGAGCTTTCCTTCTTCGGCGCCAAGGTGCTCCACCCCAAGACCATTCAGCCGGTGATGAAGAAGAAGATCCCGGTCTGGATCAAGAATAGCTTCAACCCTTCCTTCCCGGGAACCCGCATCGTCCCTTCCGCCGCCGACGGCCCGCCCGGCGTGAAAGCCATCACCTCGCTGAGCAAAGCCAGCCTCATCATGTTGAGCGGAGGAGATCGGTTGAGCTTCGCTCAACTGGCAAGCCGGGTCTTCACTTGCCTCAGTGTGGAAGACATCACGTCTCTGATGGTGACCCAATCGTCCGCGGAGAATGTGCTTTGCCTGGCCGTGCACGATGCAGACTTGAAACGGGCAAAGGCCAAGCTTGAGAAAGCATTCGAACTGGAAATCATTCACGACCGCTCTGCGTCGGTGGAAGTTATGCCGCATGTGGCAATAGTCGTCGCCGTCGGTGAAAACATGAAAGGCACACCGGGCGTGGCCGGGCGCGCCTTCGGCGCGCTGGGCCGGCGCGCGATCAACATCATCGCCATTGCCCAGGGGTCTTCCGAATTGAGCATTTCGTTCGCCGTGAAGTCCAGCGACGTGAAGGAAGCGGTGAAGACGATTCACGAGGAGTTTAAACTTTAGAACGACGCTGAAAAGCGCGCGGGGCTGTCATCCTGAGGAGCCGCAGGCGACGAAGGATCTCTGTAGTTCTTTGAAAGTACAACTACTGAGATTCTTCGCTTCGCTCAGAATGACAGCCCTCCCGCGTCCTTACTGACAACTGACGACTGACAACTACCGATGTCCGCCTACCTCCAATGCATCGAAGACGCTTGCCGACGCAAGCAAGACGTGAAGAGGGACGCGCACGCGTGTGCTTACTGCGGCGGACTTCTGGAGGTGAAATACGAATTTGAGAACTTCGATCCCGAATGCCAGCGGCGGACATGGCATCAGCGCCGTTTAAGCGGCGAGCCGATCGATCGCAGCGGCGTGTGGCGCTTTCGGGAGTTGATTCCTTTCACCGGACCGGGCGACCGGATTATCTCGCTCTCGGAGGGCTCGACGCCCTTAGTGGGCACGCGGCGCACAGGATGGTGGGCGGGCCCCGTGCACCTGACCATCAAGCACCAGGGCAACAATCCTACCGGCTCGTTTAAAGATCTGGGTATGACCGCCTGCATAACGCGCGCCGCCTCGCGAGGAATACGCCGGGTGGCCTGCGCCTCCACCGGCAATACGTCTTCCTCGATGGCCGCCTACGCGGCTCGCGCCGGCATGAGAGCGCTGCTGTTTGTGCCTTACCGGCAAATCTCCGCGGCCAAGCTGGCGCAAGCCTTGGATTTTGGCTCGCTGGTGGTGGAAGTGGGCGACACTTTTGATGAGGCATTCAGGCTGCTGCGAGAGATCGCCTGCGAACTCGATCTTTACCTGGTGAATTCCGTGAACCCTTTCCGCATCGAGGGCCAGAAAACCATCGTGGCGGAGATGCTCGAGCAACGGGCCTGGCGTCCGCCCGATTACATCGTGGTTCCAGGCGGGAACCTTGGCAACGTCTCCGCCATCGGCAAGGGGCTGCGCGAGTTGAAAGAACTGGGATTCATCGAAAAGGTGCCGCAACTGGTCGTGGTGCAGGCGGCAGGCGCGAGTCCCTTCCATCAGATGCTGGCGGGCAGCTTGAACGAACTGGTCCCCGTCGATAAACCGGAGACCGAGGCCACGGCGATTCGCATTGGCCATCCAGCCAATTGGAAGAAGGCTCAACGAGTGCTGGAGTGGTCCGGGGGATTCACGGAGTCCGTCACCGACACCGAGATCTTTGAGGCCAAGGCTGTGTTGGCGCAAGACGGCGTGGGATGTGAGCCCGCCTCCGCAGCCACCGTCGCCGGGGTTCGAAAGTTGGTGCGTGCCGGGAAAATTCCCTGGCACGCCGACATCGTCTGCGTTCTTACGGGCAACCAACTGAAAGATACCGAGTACGTCATGCGCCACCGCTCGGATGTTCAGGAAAGCCGTCAGAGACTTCGCGTCGAGCCGAGTCTCGAGGCGCTACGGAAAGCACTGGAACCGGTGGTTGGTAAGAGTCGACACTAAAAAGCGTGTCATTCCGAGCGAAGCGAGGTCTGGAGTGCGGCAGCTCGCTGCCGCTTTTCCCGGGCGCGAGCTTGCTCGCGCCCTTTCGGTACAGGTGGCCAATCCCGGCCAGCAAGCTGCCGCACTCCAAAGCGCCGGCGGCGCAGTATGGCGTCTGAAATCTCATGGATGAAACTCTACGCCAGGAAGTTCGATTCCTCACCACCCGCCTCGGGGCGATTGTGCAGGAGCAGTGTGGAGCAAAGACGTTCCAGGCGATCGAGCGTCTGCGCAGTCTGGCCAAGCAGATCCGAAAGAACCCTGATCCGAAGCTTCTGGAATCCAAGGAGTCGGCCGTCCGCGAACTTTCCAGCCGCCAGGCCACCGAGGTCGCGCACGCTTTCAGCCTCTTTTTTCACCTCGTCAACCTTTGCGAGGAACGCGAGCGGGTACGCCGCCTGAATGCCTATGCCTCGCAGGAAGCGGGCGCGCCCATGTCCTTGCGCCGGACCTTCAGCGAGTTGCGGCGCCAGGAAATTCCGGTCATCCAGCTCAAGCGGCTGCTTCGATCCATGCACATCGAACCGGTTCTCACCGCCCACCCGACGGAAGCCAAGCGGCGCAGCGTGCTCAACCACATTCTGCGGATCGGGAGAACCCTGGAAGTTTTGCAGGGAGGCCCGCGCGCCGCCGCCGAGCAGGCGATCGACCCCTCCATCGAGGCTTTGTGGCTCACCGACGAGGTCCGTGAGTCCCCGGTCACACCACAGATCGAGAGTGAGAATGCGCGCTTCTACCTGGAGCGCACCATCTATGATCTGGCCGGAACTTTTTGGGAGAAATTCTGCGACGAGTTGTTTCGATACGATCCCCGCCTTCCCGAACCACAGCCCTTCCTGAGTTTCGGTTCCTGGGTCGGCACTGACCGCGATGGCAATCCCTACGTTACGCCGGCCACCAGTAAAGAAGCCGCCGAAGAAGTGCGCAAGAGCATTCTGCGCTACTACCACGCGAGTTGCCGGCGCTTGTTAGGCCTCGCATCGTTTCCGTGCCGCCACGTACCGGAAATCCAGCGCGACCTCGAGCGGCTGATGCGCCGCTTTCCGGAAACACGCACTTTCCGGGAAGTGGACCAGCCCAGCGAGCTCTACCGGCGCAAACTCCGCATCATGATGTGGAGGCTTGACCAGACAGCGAATCGTGAGCGAGGTTCATACGAGACTCCCGGCGAATTCACCTGCGATCTGCGTCAATTGGAGCGCCTCCTGGCTCGCCATGGCAGTCCTCGAATCTCGAAACTGGGCGCCCGCAGGCTGCGCGTGGCCTCACAGGTCTTTGGCTTTCATGGCGCGAGCCTCGATTTTCGCACCCACTCCTATGCTACCCGCGCTGCCGCCAGCGAGGTTCTCCAGATTCAAGGGCTTCCTTCCGAACCCTGCGAGGCGCGCATTCTTTCCATCCAAAGACTTCTCGAGAAGCCGAGGATCCTGAAGTCACAGGTCCGCGCCCCAGAGCCTCTGCAGACGAACACATTCTCGGAATCCACCAGCGCATTCTGGAAGAGCTTCGAGCTCTGAAGGAAATTCAGACGCGTGACGGAGAAGCGGCGTCACATCGTTACATCCTGAGCATGACGGCCAGCGCGGCGGACGTTTGGGATATTCTCCTGCTGGGGCAGCAAGCCGGCTTGGTGGAACTCCGCAAGGGCCAGCCGCACTCATGCTTCGACGTCATTCCCCTGTTTGAGACCTTGGACGATCTGGAAGCGGGTCCGGTGATCATGCAGGAGCTTTTCAGGGACCCGCTCTACCGGCGCATGCTGAAGTCCCGTGGCAATTTTCAGGAAGTCATGCTGGGGTATTCGGACTCGGTCAAGGATGGCGGTTATGTGGCCGCCAACTGGGCGCTGTTCCGCGCCCAGAAGCGATTGGCATCCGTGGCGGAAGAATGCGGCGTGAACCTGAGCCTGTTTCACGGCAAAGGAGGAACGATCGACCGGGGAGGCGGGCAATCCCACCGCAGCATCGAGGCACAACCCTTCGCGGCTCCCGGCGGAAGACTTCGGATCACCGAACAAGGCGAGGTCATCTCTCTCAAATATGCCAATCCGGCCATCGCCGAGCGGAACCTCGAACAGCTCGTTACCGCCGTATTGCACGCCCACCTGCTGCACTTCCGTGGGTTCGAGGTGGAGCAGATTCCAGAGTGGGAAAAGTACGCCCAGGAACTCGCCGCCAGCAGCCGCGCCTTCTATCGCGAGCTCGTTTACGAAACTCCTGGATTCGTTATCTACTTTCGCCAGGCCACACCCATCGACCTCATTGAGCGAATCCGCCTCGGGTCACGCCCCAGCCGGCGGTTTCAAACCGGCAACCTGGGCGACTTGCGCGCCATTCCCTGGGTCTTTGCCTGGACGCAGTCTCGGCACCTCCTCCCGGCCTGGTACGGCCTCGGCTACGCGCTCGAAAAGTTCATCGCCGATCACGGCGACAACGGGCTGCAAGTGCTGCGCCGCATGTACAAGGGCTGGCCTTTCTTCGGGATTCTGATCGGCAACGCGGAAGCCTCTCTGGCCAAGACCGACCTCTATATCGCCAGCCGCTACGCCGACTTGGTTCGGCCCCCATCTCTCGGCTCGAGCATCTTCGAGCGCATCCGGGAAGAATATGAGCGCAGCGTTCGGGGCGTGCTCGCGGTGTCAGGCTCGAATCACCTGCTTGAGCGCCAACCCGTGCTCGAGGAATCCATCCGCCTGCGTAATCCTTACGTCGACCCTCTCAACTTCCTTCAGACCCGCTTCCTTGAGAAATGGCGCCGCGCACCCGACCGGCAGCCGGATATCCTCCACCTTTTGCAAATTACCGTTGGAGGTATTGCCTTTGGTATGAAGAGCACCGGCTAGGTGGTGCGCAATTTTGGATTTTAGATTTCTGATTGGGGACCAATGTGAACAAACAACCCTCTCCCCAAGGGAGAGGGCAGACTCCTCGACTCTAAACTCTCGACTTCTCGACTTGCTACGTATTCTGGCTTTCCACCAGTTCCCGCGCGCGCTGGCCGGCGCGGACCACGGCTTTGATCAAAGTGACTCGCAGGCCGCCTTCCTCGAGCTCGAGCAGACCGTCGATCGTACAACCCGCCGGCGTGGTGACAATGTCTTTCAACTTGGCAGGGTGCTCGCCGGTGTGGAGCACCATGGCGGACGCTCCCAGCAAGGTTTGGGCGGAGAGTTCGGTGGAAAGATCGCGAGGCAATCCCATCTTCACTCCCGCCTCGGCGAGCGACTCGATGATCAAGTAGACATAGGCGGGGCCGGAGGCCGAAAGGCCGGTGATGGCGTCCATATGTTCTTCATTCACGACGACGATCCGGCCCATGGAACTGAAAATCTCGCGTGCCATCAGGACGTCGTCTTGGGTGGCGTGTCGCCCTGCTGCCAGCGCCGTCATGCCCTGGCGGATGAGGCAAGGTGTGTTCGGCATGGCCCGTACCACGCGCACGGCCCGTCCCAGCTCACGCTCGATCAAGGCGGTGGTGACCGAGGCTGCAACCGAAATGAGCACGGCATCGTGCCTCAGAACTTTCTTGATTTCGTGCAAGACGCCTTTCACCTGCTGGGGTTTCAAGCAAACCAGCACCAGGTCGGCTCCGGAGACCGCCTGACGGTTGTTCGTATGGGCTTTGACGCCGTAGATCTCTTTCAGGTAATCAGCCCGCGGCCGGTCGGCTTCCGCTACCGTCGCTTCGACACTCGCCACAGGTATAAGCTGCGAGCCTAAGACTCCTGAGAGCAATGCTTCACCCAGCTTTCCGGCGCCGATGAGAGCAAGTTTCTTGACCCGGAAGTGAAAAGGCTTGGCGGCTCGAGCGGTCTTCTGAGAGACGTCAGTTCCTGGTTTCATATCGCTCCTCCGAACTTGCAGCTTGCTGAAAAACCCATTGGCCTGTCATCCTGAGGAGCCGAAGGCGACGAAGGATCTCCGTAGTTCGTTGGAATTGCCACTGCCGAGATTCTTCGCTTCGCTCAGAATGACAGGGCGCGGGCTTTTTCACCAGGCTGTCGGGGCAATCCAAGGGGCTGCCGTGGCAGTTAGCGTCTTGCCTCGGCTTGGGCAGCGGTGACTTCCTGCTTCGAGCCCTGGATCCAAGGCATCATTTTCCGCAACTCGCTTCCGACCTTTTCGATCAGATGATTTGCGGCTTGGGCGCGCATTTCGAGGAACTTCTTGCGGCCCTGGGCGTTCTCATCCATCCACTCTTTCGCGAAGCTCCCATTCTGAACGTCGGCGAGGATCTTCTTCATGGCCTCGCGCACGTGCGCGTCAATCACCTTGGGCCCGCGCGTGTAGTCGCCGTATTCAGCCGTGTCGCTGACTGAATAGCGCATGTACTTGATGCCGCCCTGATAGATCAAGTCCACGATAAGCTTCAGTTCGTGCAGGCACTCGAAATAGGCGATCTCCGGCTGGTACCCTGCCTCGACCAGAGTTTCAAATCCCGCCGTGATCAGCGACGATACGCCGCCGCACAGCACGGTTTGCTCGCCGAACAAATCCGTTTCGGTCTCCTCTTTGAAGGTCGTGCGGATGACGCCTGCCTTGAGGCTCCCGAGCCCTCGAGCGTAGGCCAGCGCGGTCTCGACGGCGTGGCCGGAGGCGTCCTGCTGGACGGCGAGCAGGGCCGGGACTCCGATGCCTTCCTGGAACAATTCGCGCAAGCGGTGGCCGGGACACTTGGGCGCGATCATGATGACATCCACCGTGGGAGGGGGAGTGATGAACTTGAAATGAATATTGAACCCGTGGGCAAACAATAACGCCTTCCCTTCGCCAAGATGGGGCTCGACCTGTTCCTTGTAGGCTTTGGACTGCACATGGTCAGGAATGAGTAAGGCAATAAGGTCGCCGCGCCGGGCGGCTTCGGCGGCATCCACGACTTCAAAACCCGCCTCCTTGGCCTTCGCTTGAGGGGTGGAGGGACGCACCTCGCCCACAATTACTTTTAACCCGCTGTCGCGCAGATTAAGCGCATGCGCATGGCCCTGGCTTCCGTAGCCGATCACCGCCACCGTCTTGCCCGTTAAGGCTTTCAAATCTCCATCATTTTCGTAATAGACTTTTGCCATTTCGTTTCCCCATGAATTGAAATATCCACTCCCGTTGTCACACTAATCGGAGCGATGAATCTTGCCCCGGCTCTTTCTCTCCACACCCGAATCACAGCGAGATTCCTCGCTGCGCTCGGAATGACAAACCAGCAGGACTCTTCGCAGAATACCAGTTCTTTAACTTGCCGTCATGTGATAGAGCGAATCCCTAATCGTCGATAACGCGCGGGCTGGCGGCAAAGAAGTAGGGGCGAGGCGCCGCCTCGCCCCTACTTCAATTGCTGCCGAATCGTCTGTGAAATTCAGGCTTGAACTGCCGCAAGCTCCGCCTGTGGGGCGCCGCGCGTCGTCCTGACGCAAGCAAAGGGACGAAACGCCGTCTCTTGAGAGCCTACCGAAGCCGAGTTCCGCCGTCTCTCCGCCGGAATCTCCAGTAAATACTTTCCGTGACTGGCGAAGATCAGCTTCGATTCTGGAAATGCCTCGAGCACTCGAGAGACGCCCGAGTTGTCGTCCTCCGAGTCGATAAAAACGAACGAAGCGTTGGGGAAGGGTTCATGCCGGTAGCAAGTGACGTGCCGTACTCCCTCTGTCCGCCGCAGGAAGTTGAAAAGGTAATCGATATCGGCTTCCGCGGATTCCACAACGCCCATCAGGGAGAAACCCAGCGAACGGGCCGTCATGGTAAGGGTAGTGATCTTCAGGCTCTTGCGGCGGAAAATATTCATCAGCCGGCAGATGGATATCATGTCGTTGTTCGTTTCAAGCGTCAGTAGCCACTGCATAACCCGCTCCCTTTTCGATCTCAACAGCATTCGGAAGTAGGGGTAGGGCTTGCCCTACCCTCGGAAGGGGACGGCAAGCCGTCCCCCTACATGGGCTCGTTATACGGCCCACAGATCGTCGAGCGCTTCCTCTTCCACCAAGACGCGCGGCGGCTCCACGACCATTTCCGCCAGTGAGGCTCCCGGCGGAACAATGGGATAAACGTTCTCGGCCGGATCAACCCAGAAGTCGATCAGGCGCGGCTCGCGGTCGCTCAAGAAATCTTGAACCGCGTCCGCGACGTCCGTACGGTGTTCGACCCGCGCCCCACGGATTCCGTAGGCATCGGCCAACTTCACAAAGTCCGGGGCGAAGTCCAGGTCGATGTCGCAATAGCGCTTCTCGAAGAAAATCTCCTGCCACTGGCGGACCATCCCCAAGGCGCGATTATTAATGATGGCGATCTTCACCGGAACCCGGTATTGCACTACGGTAGCCAGATCGTTCAAGGTCATCTGGAATCCGCCGTCGCCCACGATGGCGATCACCTGCCGGTCGGGGAATGCCATCTGCGCACCCATGGCCGCCGGGAATCCGTAGCCCATCGAGCCGAGCCCGCTCGAGGAGAGCCAGGTTCGCGGGCGCGTGAAATTCCAGAACTGCGCCCCCCACATCTGGTGCTGCCCCACGTCGACCGACACGATGGCATCCTCGCTGGCATATTGCGCGAGGGTCTCGATCACGAATTGCGGCTTGACGTTGTTCGCGTACTTGTCGTAGGTCAGCGGGTGCTCAGAACGCCAGGATTCAATGCGTTGCAGCCACTGCTGCCTTTCCATCCGGGGCGGGATGTTCCGGCGCCTTAACACAGCAAGAAGCGCGCGCAGGCTTTCCTTGGCGTCGCCCACCAACCCTACATCCACGCGCACGTTCTTGTTGACCTCGGAGGGGTCCACGTCCAGGTGGATCTTCTTAGCGTTGGGTGCAAAGCCGTTCAAGCGTCCCGTGACGCGGTCATCAAACCGCGCGCCGACCGCGATGAGCAAGTCGCACTGGCAGATGGCCGAATTGGTGGCATAGGAACCATGCATTCCTAACATGCCCAAGGAGAGAGGGTGGCGCGACGGAAAGCAGCCCAAGCCCATGAGCGTGGTGGTGAGGGGAATGTGAGTTAACTCGGCAAGCTCGCGCAACTCCTCGGAGGCGTTGGCCGTAATCACGCCCCCGCCTGCATAGAGCACGGCCCGTTTGCTCTCAAGGATCAAGTCGGCGGCGCGCTCCATGTCGTCGTCCGTCCACTCGTGCGGGGACTCCGCAGGCACTTTGCCCGTAGCGGGAGGGAAGTTGGCCTCGGCGGTTTCCATCAGCACGCTCTTGGGAAGGTCTACCAGCACCGGGCCCGGCCGTCCCGAAACCGCGGCTTTGAAGGCAGCCTGAATCACGCCGGGAACCTCGGCCGCCGACCTTACCAGGAAGGATTGCTTGGTGCTGGGAAGGCTGATGCCGATGGTATCGGCCTCCTGGAAGGCATCCTTGCCGATCAGCGCCAGAGGCACCTGGCCGGTCAACGCCACCACCGGGATGGAATCCATCATCGCCGAGGTCAGGCCCGTGATCAAATTTGTTGCTCCAGGCCCCGAAGTGCCAAGGCAAACCCCGGGCTTGCCGGTGACGCGCGCATAGCCATCGGCGGCAAACGCAGCCGCCTGCTCGTGGCGGACCAGGAGGTGGCGAATATTGGCGCTGTAGAGAGCATCGTAAAGAGGCAATACGGCGCCGCCAGGAAGCCCGAAAAACACCTCCACCTGCTGACGACGGAGGCTTTCCAATAAGAGTTCCGAACCCGAAAAGAGTTTAGGCATCTTCTCTCCCGCTCCGACGGCGGAGGGTGCGTGCTACCGACCAGTCGGTAGGTAGAATACCATTCTACCCTACCCCCGTCAATCTTTTATTTCGGCGCTCTCGCTGACCGAGTCGCCGATTGCATTTTCAGGGGTTCGCCGCTCAGCTCTCAGGCTGGCGGCCCCATAATCGCGATGGATTCTTCTGTGGGTACGCCGCACAGCGCTATGGCCGGCGGCGCCGTAAGGATGAGACGGATGACGTTCCTGTTGAAGAGCGAGTAAT
>Ga0116217_10003142_pt1 | contig 15109 bp, 12 predicted proteins | sample Sb_taG_6_FD_89697 | JGI IMG/M metagenome (GOLD analysis project Ga0116217, IMG submission 89697) | Peat soil microbial communities from Weissenstadt, Germany - Sb_50d_4_PS metaG | ecosystem: Environmental > Terrestrial > Soil > Wetlands > Peat | place: Germany: Weissenstadt | collected 2010-09-21 | reverse complement strand
CGCCCACGGGAATAGGGGCCAGCAACGATCCGGTCGCCGTTTCTGATTGACCGCCGTTGACGGGCGCCGCACTTATCTTCGCTGAAGCATCAAAGAGATCGACCTGCACTCCGATTCCAAGGTGTCCGCGCTTTCGCCGGATTATGTCGTATTGGTATCCGGGAGCATAGAGATATGACTTCAGGCTGCTCTGGATCGTTGCGCCACCGACGAAGGTTTGCCCTTGGAAGTTGATCGTGCGATCGAGTATCGTTTGCCGGGATGAGTTGAACGGCGTGGCAACAAAATACAAATGGTTCTTGCGGGTAAACTTCCAGTCAATCTTGCCGACAAATGTCGAATAGCTGTTGAACCCGAGATCTTGTTGCAGATTGATCGTCCCGCTGTCAGAGGACCCCTGCAGGCTTCCTGAAGGAGTCGAGTAAGCCCAGAACCCGCTAAGACGGACTTTGTAGGAGTCGAAGTCCTGAGCATGGGCAGGAACGCTCAGCACGAAGGCTAGCGCCGCTAGTCCTAACAACAGCAGCCTGACTAGGCTGAGGACAGTCACTTTCGCCAAGAATTCTTTCTTCCGACTGAGCAATTTCATACGTGTTGGTCCCTTTAAGCGACACTCAGTCTACACCAGACCGCGCAATGGCTCTGAATCTGGCTAACCGAGCGGAGCCCGAACTGCCCCAACTTTGGTGCCACACGCATAGCACGTTCTGGCGTTGACCGGCGGGGATACGGTTGGTTACTGTTGAGACCATTCGACTCCCCCAAGGTAATCTTGATGGGGATTCTCGAAAAAATTCCGACATTTCTGACCGTAGGCGTGCTGGTAGTTATTTTTGTGTGTCTGAAGCGCCAAGCACGTAGCGCCCGCCTGACCCTCTGGACGTTCGGATGGGCACTCGTGTTCACGCATTTCCTGGCACAACTGCTGGAACCAGAGCGGGGCCACGTCAGTTCCCTTCTGCTGGCCGTCGACTCCGGATCGCTGCAGGCGGCTGCAGTCTGTTTTCTAGTCTCGGTCTCCTTCGCAGTGAAAAATTCCGCGAAGCGAACATTTCTCCTATTTATCCTCGGTATGCCTTCTGTCGCGTACGTGGCATGTACGGCCTATGATGTCCACGCACGTTGGCCTTACGTCTTGTGCCTGGTAGCTTGCTTCGGTGGTGCAGCATGCTTCTTCCTCCGGCTAAACAGGAAGACGTTGTACCTCGTGGCCGCAACCTTCCTGTGTTCGCTTGCAGGGGCGTAGGCGATTGGTGCCGCTCTCCGCGGCTCGTTCGATGAAGGGACGATCACACTCCTCGGAATTGGGTTTGCTTTGCCGGGCGTGTTCATTTGTGGGAACCAACGGCGAAGGTCGCCTGCCATGTTGACGATTGCTGGCGGATTCTTCTGCTGGGGTGCAGTGTTTCCCATCGGCTTGCTGATCGATCGAATCGCTCCGAACTTGATCATTCCTGGAGAGCTATGGAACACACCCAAGTTCTTCGTCGCTTTTGGAATGATTCTGGCCGTGGTGGAGGACAAGTCAAAATCGATCTCAGGCATGCAACACAAGGCACAAGTGCTCAACTGCCAACTGGAACGCTTCTCGGCGATCACTTCCCGGCTGTTGAGCGGCGCCAGACCGGATACCATGTGTCCCGCAATCGCGGCGGCAATCACCGAAGTCAGCAACTTCCGTGTGGCCGTAGTCCAACTCCAAGATGCGGAGCGTAGGCTGCGAGTGGCTGGCTCCAGTGGGCTGTCGTCGGAGTCTCTGCGGAACCTGGAAGTTCACGCACTGAATTGGACGCTCGATCACGTTAAGAACTTGTGTTCCCATGCCCAGCTCATGGGGAAGAATTTGTACCTGCTGATCCCGCCTGGAGCGATCCCGTTTGCATTGCGCGGAAACTCGAATGCGCGCTGGGAAAACGGCGAAGAACTTTTGATACCGCTCTGCTCAGCTCGAGGCGCAACCGTGGGTTGCATCCGATTGTCTTCGCCCCGAGACCCGAATGCGATCGATGCACTTGAATTGTCCCGCATCGAAATGCTCGCAGCCGATCTTGCGGTCGCCGTCGAATTGAAAGCCCTGCACACACAACTGGTCTGGTCGGAAAAACTGGCTGCCCTGGGCGAACTGCTGGCTGGAGTCGCGCATGAGCTGAACAATCCTCCGACCGTGATCATGGGATACGGCGAACTAATAGGCGACGCGATCGTGGCGCCGCCGGTTCGCGATCAGCTCACGAAGTTGGTAAACGAAGCACGTCGCATGAAACGGATTATTGGCAACCTGCTCCGGTTTTCGCGTCAAGGTGCGGGCGATACACAGTCTGTGGAGCTTTCTCCGCTAGTGCAGGACGTGCTGGCTCTTCGCGAATACTACACGCGCACGCGGAATGTTCGAGTTGAGCTCGACATCGCACCGGACCTGCCGTTCCTCGCAGTCAATGAAGACGAACTCAAGCAGATCCTGTTGAACCTGGTCAACAATTCCAGCGATGCTCTAGAAGGAATGCCCGGCACCAAGCAGTTGAGCATTCGCGGCTACCAGAGCGGACTGCGGGCAGTGATCGAAGTGGAAGACACCGGGCCAGGGTTTGGCAATCTAAACCGGGCGCTGGATCCGTTCTACACCACGAAACCCGTCGGCAAAGGAACCGGACTGGGGTTGAGCGTCTGTTACGGGATCGTCAAGGAACGCGGCGGAGATCTCAGAATAGAAAACGTGGAGCCACACGGCGCGCGCGTAACCATCGAGTTACCACTTGCAGAAACGGCGGCACAACCACTTGTAGCTGTCGTGGCCCACGCCTAAGTCAATAGAAGCAGTCGAACAACGAAGGTTTCTAATCGAACCCTCAAAAGTGCTGGCTGAGACGATTCCTCCGTCGTCAGCCGCACTCCCTTTAGCAAAGTAATCTCGTTCTTCCTGCCAATTCACCCTGTGTTAGCATCCGGAGGACTTCAGCCTCGCTGAATTGCATCTCGTCGACGCAACAATGGAATTTCTCGGCCATTTTCGCAGGCTGTCCTCAGTGCAGCGAAATACATTCATTGCCTGTTTTCTTGGCTGGTCGCTCGACGCCTTCGATTTCTTTATCCTCATTTTCTGTGTGAATGCCCTTGCCACCCAGTTTCAAACAAAAGTTTCGGCCATTACGGAAGCAATTTTTCTTACCCTCGCCATGCGTCCGTTGGGTGCCTTCCTGTTCGGATTAATGGCCGACCGTTTTGGCCGCCGTCCCACGCTGATGGTGGACATCGTCGCGTATTCAGTGTTCGAGTTGGCCTCGGCCTTTGCGCCTTCGCTGAAGTTCTTTCTGATCATGCGGGCATTGTTTGGAATCGCGATGGGCGGCGAATGGGGAGTCGGCGCAGCGTTGGCTTTCGAAACGCTGCCCGCTGAAGGACGCGGGTTCTTCTCCGGCTTATTACAGGAAGGCTACGTCGTCGGCTATCTGATTGCTGCTTTGGTCTACGGCACATTGTTCCCCGTCGTCGGGTGGCGCGGCATGTTCGTGATCGGGGCCGTGCCCGCGTTCCTGGTAATCTACATTCGCACCAAGGTCGATGAATCGCCGGCATGGTTGCAAGGACGCGTGTCGCGCCAAGCGGAGAGCCGTTTGGGAAAAGATATTCTTTCTCACCTTGGCGGTTTTCTTTTCCTGGTTGTCCTGATGTTCGCCTTTAACTCCTTCAGCCATGGCACGCAAGATCTCTATCCCACATTTCTTCAGAAGAACCATCAGTTTTCGCCCCAAACCGTGGGGCTGATTGCCATCGTCTACAACATTGGCGCACTGCTGGGTGGGATTTTGTTCGGCACGTGGTCGGAACGAATCGGCCGCCGCCGGGCAATCGTAATCGCCGCGATTCTCGCGATTCCAGTGATCCCACTCTGGGCTTATTCCAAAACCGTTCCGATGCTGGCGCTGGGCGGCTTCCTGATGCAATTCATGGTGCAGGGCGCGTGGGGCGTGATTCCGGCCCATTTGAATGAGCTTTCTCCACCCGCTGTACGTGGCACCTTTCCCGGCTTCGCCTATCAGTTGGGCAATTTTCTCTCGTCGCGCAACGCAGTGATTCAGGCCAAGCTGGTCGAACATCGCTACGGCGGCAGCTATCCCCCGGTGCTGGCATGGACGGTCGTGATTGTCGCGTCGCTGGTTGCGATAGTGACGTGGAGCGGGCGCGAGAAAAAAGGCGTGGACCTCTCAAATATGAGGTAGGAGATCTTACGAGTTTACCGCACAAGTTATCCCGAGTATCCGGGTTCAGCAGGGGGATCTGCTGCTAGTCGGCATGGAGGTTCACAGCACTCCCGGCTCGACATCAGCTCAAGAAATCGCGGTGGCCTCGAACCGAATCCGGTATACGGAACCGTGGGTACTTCACACCGCAACCGGATTTTCCACTAAAACTTTCGGCTCAAGTTCAACGGTGCAGGTAAGAGAACGTGCCACCAGACATACGCTTTCTGCCTTGTACAGAAGGCGCTGGGTGCGCTCGCGCTCTTGTTCTGCGAAGATGATCGCTACCGGCTTCAAGTTGATTCTTGTAAAGCGCAGCACGCCACGGTCTTTTTCGATCACACCGTCAATTGCCACTTCGATTCCCTGGAATTCCAATTTCGATGCGGTCGCTACCCCTCGGAATGTCGCGACAAAACAGCTGGCGACAGCAGCCAGCAAAAAGTGCTCTGGCGTCCAGAAACCTGGCTCTCCACCGAACTCAGGTGGAACGGAAAAATTGATAAAGCGGGGCGCGCCGTGCTCCAACTCCACGAAACCGCGATCGTTCTGATGCCACTGTGCGCTGGCGTGATAGTTGTATTGCGTTTCCATGTTCGTCTCCTTTTTTGCCAGCCTAACAATCTCTGAGCGCGGAAGATGTGAAGCCCATCACGTGGTTCAGTGACTTGGTGCGCCCCAAAATACTGTTGCGCCAAAATGACCCCTACGGCGACTCTCAGATGGAGTAGCATTATTTATAGGGTTTTGCTTAGGCAGACCCTGGCGGGGGTGAACGCCAATGACAAGAACCACCTTTTTAAGACTTCTTTGCGCAGTAGTCGCGTCCGTCGCGATCGTCTGTCCGCCGATGCCGGTTTTTGCCCAACATGGTGGCCGCGGTGGTGGAGGAGGCTTCCACGGCGGAGGAGGGTTCCACGCTGGCGGAGGAGGTGGAGGCCACTCTGTCTATGGTGGGGGATACTACGGCGGCTATCACGGCGGTGGCTACGGTTGGCACGGAGGTTATGGCTGGAACGGAGGCTATGGCTGGCGGGGCGGCTATTGGGGCCACCCTCGTTACGGCTACGGATGGGGACTTGGTATTGGCTTTGGCTGGGGACCCTATTGGCCTACCTACCCGTATGCCTACGGGTATGGCCCGTGGTGGGGCGCTCCTTACAATGATCCTTGCGCTTACAATCCTTATTATCCACCGTCTGGCTGCGCGTATCCTTATTCCTATAACGGCAGCGGCAGTGGTTCCGCGCAAGATCCTGGCCCGAACGGTTACGACAACTCCCCGGACGAATCATCGAGGCTTTCCGTACCGGTGAACTCTTCTAACGCGGCCTCTGTGATCAACGGCGCAGCTTCTACGCGGACGGCTTCGACTTACAAGACCGATGCGGACATCGGCGCGGCGCATTACCGACTCGCCTTCACGATGCAGGAACTTCCACCGGCTCGCAAAGAAGTGCAGAATGTGATTCTAGCTCTGCGTGCGATGCCGCCGGATGCTCGCCAGCGGCAAATCGACTCTGGTCGCTACACGAACTTCTCCCCCGAGGAGATCAACCTTCTGCGTTCCAGCTCACACCTTCCAATAAACTGGTAAGAGCAACGAGGGGGGCGCCGAGATTGCACCGAACAGGGATGGGCCACGCTTATCACGAACAGTGACAGTTAGCCTTCACAACAATAAAGCCTACATCCACGGATTCGCGGCCGAGTCAATCTACATCTCTCAAATGTAAAGATGCAGCGCGAGCGACAGAAGCTTCATCCAATCCTCTAACAGTCTGGTTGTGCGAGCAATCGGAAACGATGGAGGAGAGTCGTGAAGGTCAGTGTCCGCTCTTATTTTCTTGCAGCGACAATATGTTCTATTCCACGGATCTTTCCCGCTTCGAAGCTGGCGGCACAGGACGCGCACTTTCATAACGCGCCGACGTCTAGCAATCAATTGAAGAACCCGTACGTTGCTTACGATCACGCTTTCTGCACCAAGCTGTGCGCCGCCGCCGGTAGCCCTTTATTATTTATTTCCGACCGGGGAGGACAGGTCTATCTTGTCCTCACTGAGCGCAACGGTGTACGGCTCCCCGAAGAGGTTCTCGATCGCATTGGCGTTCCCGGGGTGGTGGTCAAGGGCAAAGCGTTTGAGGCGGACGGACTGCGGGCGCTGGCGGTTGAAGGATTTGCGCAGTAAATTTCCACGTGAAATAAAAACTTAGGAGGGCAATTATGAGCAAGAAGGAAGTCTCTGCAAGTCTGGCAGGAAGTGTTTCGCTTGGCGGTAAAGTGTCTGTCCATCGCCTCGGGTACGGGGCAATGCGCCTAACTGGCGACGGTATTTGGGGCCCGCCTAAAGATCGGAAGGCAGCCCTAGCGGTTCTTCGCCGAGCCGTGGAGCTTGGCGTCAACTTCATCGATACCGCTGATTCGTATGGGCCGGGTATCAGCGAAGAGCTGATCGCCGAGGCGTTGTTTCCTTATCCGAAGGATCTCGTCATTGCCACCAAGGGCGGATGGAATCGCCCGGGACCGAATCAGTGGACGCACGACGCAAGTCCCGAGCACCTTCGCAAGGCGATTGAAGGCAGTCTCAAGAGACTGCGTCTGGATCGCGTCGAGGTTTATCAATTGCACGCACCCGATCCCGTGGTGCCTTTCGAGGCGTCGGTCGAAACGCTAGCTGAGTTGCAAAAAGAAGGAAAGATTCATTTCGTGGGTTTATCGAACGTCACACGGGAACACATTGAGCGAGCACGCAAGATTGTTCCCATCGTCTCGGTGCAGAACCGTTACAGTTTCGCCGACCGTGAATGGGATTATGTGGTCGATCATTGTGAGCGAAACGGAATCGCCTTCATTCCATGGTTTCCGCTCGGGGCAGGCAAGGTAGCCGGCGAGATTCTCAATCGGGTCGCGAAAGCACACCAGAGCACTCCCCTGCAGGTTGCGCTGGCTTGGCTGCTCCAGCGCTCGCCAATCATGCTGCCCATTCCGGGGACTTCTTCGGTTGAGCACCTGGAGGAAAACATTCAAGCGGCTACGTTGCGGTTAACGCAGGAGGAATACCAGGAACTCGGGGCAGTCGTTGAGTTGGCCAAGGCCGGGTGATTCCGGAAACCACGGTAGCTTCTGGAGGCTGCCGCACCAACTCACGTTTTCGAGCCGGAAGAATGCGAGACTCGCGCTCGTCTGGTGGACGATTCGCCAGAAGAGTTGCACCCAAGTTAAAACTCTGCCGGCGGCTTCCACCGCTGCGACAGTGGGTTGTACCGCACCCGCGCTAAGCCCTAATCGACAAGAACAGCTTCGTTGACTTGGTTCGCACTGCGACCTAAGATGTCCGCGACATGCCGGATTCCAATCCATCCGTCGGCAACAAGCCGTCCCAGAGCATCATCGAGAAGATGGATGGTGGCAATGGGCGCACCACACCGCTGGTCGCAGGACTCCAGAACGAAAATCCTGCTGGAGTGACGACGTCATCCGTACCACAGATACGAGAACTGGTAGTGACCTTCTTTCCTCCCGGAAGGCGAGCACTGCGCGCGGCAGACTGGTTGGCTTCCATCCTCGAGAATTTCATCCGTGCCACGGACCTGGCTGCGCGTCTGGACGCTTTTGCAGAGCTGAAAGACTGGATCAGCCAACCCCCGCTCACCAGCGACGGTATGACGCGGTTGGAAGCGCTCCTGGCGCTCATGGAGTCGCACAGCGACCTGCGTTTCTGGTTCCAGCGACGAGTGCGGGAGATCCTCAGCGAGATTCGTTCGGTCGACCTGTTCGCGGAGGCCGGCCTGCACCCGCGGGCAGGCCTGTTATCGGAAGCGTGGCGGCGGTTGATCGAACGGGTTCTGCCATCGGCGCGTGAGGATACAGACCTTTCCAAATTAGTGCTCCGGCTTTACCCCACAAGCGAATCCATTGACCGCCTGATAGGTCTTCCCGACGAAGACTTCGAGCGCATGGCCCGCTTGCTGTCGCCTGTGAGTGACGCAAACGCGTGGGCGCAGCAGCGTGATGACCTGACCCAAGCCTTCTATCTTCTTGGCGTGCATGTGGCGGGGATCGGCCTGTCACCTGAATTGCGCCACCGCAGTCACGCGGGGAGCATCGAAGACTCTCCTTTCTACCAACTTCAGCAAACCGCCGTGGAACTCGTGCGCCAGGGTGGCGCCGCAACCGCATTCGAAAACTGGCGCGGGCATGTCGAGCGCTGCCGCGTGGAAATGCAGTACGTGCACCTCCGCCTGGAAGACACCGGAGTCAGTACTTCCCTGGTGTTTGACATGGGGACGATTGAGATGGCCATCTCGCGGATGGAGAGCATCGCCAACGTTTTGTTTGTCGCGGAGAGGCACGAGTCGGTCGAGGCGGTGAAGCGCCTGCTTGACGATGTAATGAGAGCCCTTCGCAGGGACATGAGCCTGCGCGCACTGTTTCGTGAAAATTCCGCGCTCATGGCTCGTAAAGTGGTCGAGCGAACGGGCAAGGCCGGAGAACCTTACATCGCCGACTCGCGCAGTGAATACCGGGGAATCTGGAGGGCGTCGTTGGGCGGTGGGTTGCTCACCGTGCTGACCGCCGCCATCAAAATGCGAGTCGTGGAAGCGCACCTGCCGTTGTTCCTCGAGGGGATGGCCTCGGGAACAAACTACGCAGTCAGCTTCCTGGTGCTGCAACACTTTCATCTCGCACTCGCCACCAAGCAGCCCTCGGTCACTGCCGCAACTTTTGCGGGGATCGTGCGCGTCACCCGCGGGCGGACCAGGCTGGAGAAACTGGCGGAGTTCATCAGCCGGATTACGCGCAGCCAGCTCGCATCTGCGGCCGGAAATCTTCTGGCGGTCGGCGTCGGATGTGTGCTGTTTGCCCGATTGTGGGTCTGGGCTTTTTCGCGGCCTTTCCTGGGAGCTCCAAGCGCGGAATACGTTTATCACACTTTGAATCCCCTGGCTTCCGGCACCATGATTTATGCCGCACTCACCGGCGTGATCCTGTGGGTTTCAGCGCTGGCTGGAGGCTGGTTCGAGAACTTTGCCACCTACAATCACCTTCCCGCGGCTATTGCCCAACATCCCTTGGGCCGGAAACTGGGGCATGAACGGATGAAGCGGCTGGCAGACACCGTGGACGCCAATCTGTCAGGCTGGACCACCAGCATTGTGCTCGGCTACTTGCTGGGATTTACTCCGGTCGTGGGAGCGTTTTTCGGCATACCGCTTGACGTTCGCCACGTGACGCTTTCAACCGGCACGCTGGCACTCGCGGCCGCCAGTTTCGGAAGAGAGTGGATGTACAAAGGCTGGTTCATCCACACACTGTTCGGAATCGCGGTGACATTTGTTCTAAATCTGGGCGTCAGTTTTTCGATTGGAGCTGCGGTCGCCATGAAGGCCTACGGAGTGCCGCGGCGGGACCAACTCAGGTTAATGAAATATACGGCGATGAGTTTCCTGAAATCTCCGGGCCGCTTTATTTTCCCCCCGCCGGAAGCGACAAGCAAAGAGACCGTCTAACTTCTGCGAATTGCGCCTACAGAGTTGCGCCTTCAGAGTCGCCCAACCGAGCAGCCGGGGCCAGTGTCGATCTTGCCCTTAAAAGAATTCTCATCAAAAACCTCGCCCCACCCCCGTCGAACAGCTCGGCAAAGGTGGGGCGAACGCGAAAGGACGAACAGAAACAAACTTAACTGCGCCAGCGGGTCAATTCAACTGCCAAAACTACCAGCCTGCGCTTGTATTCTGTACCGTTCTGCTAGCTTTGTAGTTCGCTTCGCAACTCCGCGAAGTCGAAACTTGCTTACTGTCCAGCCAGACCCTTATTGACGAGGACCTTGACTTCGACGCGTCGGTTTTCGGCTCGGCCCGATGAAGTCTCGTTACTCGCTGCAGGATCAGCCGTGCCCATCGCTCCAGGCGCAATGATGTGCCGCACGGGCACCTTGCCGACCTGGATCAAGTAGGCAATAACCGCCTGGGCGCGGTCCATGCTCAACTGTTGGTTCATGGCAGCCTGGCCCGAGGAGTCGGCAAACCCCTTCACCGAAATGATGTAGCCAGTCGTACCCACGGCATCTTTCGCCAACTTCGCGAGGGCAGCTTTGTCGTCCGCCGAGATTACGGATTTTCCAACTGCGAAGTTGACACTGATATCGGCCTTGGTATCGTACTCGCTGAGTTCGGAGAAACGCTTGGTGGTTGCCTCGATCTGCTGCTGATTAGCTGAAATCGCCTGCTGATTGGCCGAAGTGGCCGCCTGATTCGCAGCGATGTCTTGCGAGTTGGTTTGAATGCCTTGCGCATTGGCTTGGGTAGCTTTTTTGTTCGCCGCAATGTTTTGCTGGTTGGTCGCGACCGCCTGCTTGGTCGGCGTCAAGCCCGCTTGAATGGCTTCGGCCATTTGCAGATCGTCCGCGTCGAAGGTAATCGACTTGGCCACCACCCTGCTCTGCGCATCGCCGACACCTTCGGCGGTGACCCTAAGTCCAGGCACCAGAATCGTGACTGACATCTGCTTCTTGCGCAGACCGAGGCCTTTTGGCTGCTGCACCTTGGTGTCATCGTTAAGAACAACGGTGACGTTTCCGGAATCAGTGGCCAAGACCAGAGTCTCGCCCGTTCGGGTAGCAATCACGCCCTTAACCTTAGCCTTCTCGCCGTTCGATACGCCGTACGCCAACCCCACCAACAAACAGCACAGCACTGCACTGCATACCGCCATCGACTTCGATGTTCGCATCATATGTGTTGTTCATCCTTTCCATCGGTTGTGCGCGACTCGCCGGAGCAAAGCGAGCCTGCGCGTTTGTGCCCTTGTAACGGGCCAAGCACTCCTACCACCAATATTTAGGCGTCAGGTTCGAGAACCTGTTCTTACCCTCTATTGTCTAGTCCAAATATGGAAGAGGCACAACTAGGAGAATTAACAGTCCGGCGGCTCCAGACAACGAGTCACTTCAAGCCTTCCACGAGGTAGAGATCGGAGAGCGTTCGGATATAACCGTAGACATAACCCTTGGCATCCAGAGTTATTGTGATGCGACGGATATTATCGATTCCGGCCGCGTCCGCCGGCGCCAGTTCCTTCCATAACTTCCTTTTTCCGGTGGCCAGCTCGAGCTCAAACACAGCAAGTCAACGAATTGCGGGGATAGTGTACAGAGACTGAAAAAGTGCTACACCCCTGCCTCAGGCGAAACGATCCATCGGGAGGGGTTTGAGGAGATTGGGTTGCCCCGTTCGTCCAGAGCTTTCCCGAAAAGTTCACCAGTCTCGGTATACGGTTGACGACGCTACCGACGCGTCGTCTGCTGGGCACTTCAGAAGAACCAAAGCACAGAGATTGTTAGCCACACAAAAAGCGAGCATCTCGTAAACCACATGGCGCACACCTTATCCTTATCATTCTCCGTCGCGGAAAATGAATGCTGGAAGAACTCCAGCGTGCTAACTGCAGTGTGAAAATGGTGGACGCGCATCGAGCCAGCGCGTCCAGTGGGCTAATTCCGCGGAACCCGAATCGGGCATAGCCGCCACCCGCCCGCTACAACTACCGTTGTTCTTTGCCGCGCCGAACTACGCCGGGGAGAGGCTCGGTTCCAAAATGGGTTGAGCCCGGCGTGCCGAAAATCAATGCGACATTGGAAAATTTGACGGTAGTGCCACCCGTAATGTCTACTTCCAAGGGTGTAGGTGAAATGGGCGCGGGGCTTCCATTGAGGGTAACCGTGGCCGTACCGTTTACCCGAAATCCGCCCGTAATCGCCGTAACATCGGCATTGAGCATGGTTATGTGGTGAGTATGAGCGCCCCTGCCGTTCGGATCGAAGTTCCCATCTCCTAACGTTAACACCCAACCGTCAGACAGTACCATGTTCAGCGCCGCGGAAAAATCCGCCTTGCCCGAGTTTCCCTTTAACTGCAAGTTCCATGGACCTCGAACCTCATAGGGACCTGTGGTGGTGCTTTGGGGCGAATAGGCATTGATTACCCCGCTAAACTTAAGTCTTTGATTCGTCGGTTGTTGTGCCAGCGCGCCGATGCTTGCCATCAGCACGAGAACTCCAATCTGTGTCGCACACCGCAAATGCTTGCTCTTCATAACAGACCTCCAAGTCTGAGTTAATGCAGGCCCGCTTATCGCTCAAAGACTGTCCGCTATGCAATGCAGGCGAGGTGAAGAAGAGGTAAAGGTTAGATAACCCCCTAAGTTGCTGGTGCAGTTGCTTCTTGTCTTATTATGGCGCATGATTTCCAGCGACGCCCGAAAGGATTCGTCCGGAGGATTTACGTCCCAAGAGTTCCATTTCGGGGATTTCACCCTCGATCAGTCGCGTTATCGGCTGCAACGAGGTACACGTTTGCTGCGCCTGGAAAAGCTCCCCATGGAATTACTGATCTTGTTGGTTCAACGTCGCGGGGAGCTAGTGTCACGCGACGACATTGCCGGTTGCCTTTGGGGCAAGGACGTCTTCCTTGATGTCGATCACAGCATCAACACTGCTATCCGCAAGATCCGCGTGGTGCTGCGGGATGATCCTGAGAAGCCTCGATTTGTAGAAACCGTAGTCGGGAAGGGATACCGCTTTGCCGCCCCGGTGACCTGCAACAATGGGGGTTCGAATCCGCAAGTGGAGCCGCCGCCACCACCGCCATTTCAGGTGCTTTCGGAGCCGGCAGTTTTATCTACCCAAAAGAGAGTTCTTTCTATCCGTCTGTGGGTGCTGCTCATGGTAGCAGCCATAGTGGTGATAGGCGCAGGCCTGTGGCTTAAGAGGACGGAGTATTTTTGGCGAGACCCGATCGCAGCTGCGCGATTCCAGACGGTCACGGAGTTCGAGGGAGTAGAGCAGGCTGCTGCGGTATCACGCGACGGACAGTTTGTGGCATTTCTGTCGGATCGGGATGGACAGATGGACGTGTGGGTCACGCAGGTGGGTTCGGGGCGGTTCCACAACTTGACCCACGGGAGCCAATCGGAACTGGTCAATCCATCAGTCCGCACGCTGGGGTTCTCACCCGATGGCTCTCAGGTTACATTTTGGGTTCGCAAGAAAGACGCTTCGAGCGAAAGTGACATCAGCATTTGGGCCGTCCCGACGCTGGGAGGACAGCCGATGCCGTACCTTGAAGGTGCGGCAGAGCTCGACTGGTCGCACGATGGCTCGCGACTGGCGTACCACACGCCAGGATCCGGGGATCCGTTGTTCGTGTCAGACGGCGGCCGGCAAGCCAAGGCGCGGCTCATCTTCACCGCACCGGCCGGGATCCACGCGCACTTTCCGTTGTGGTCGCCCGACGATCGGTTTATCTACTTCGTCCAGGGCGCTCTCCCCGACAAATTGGATATTTGGCGAATCCCTCCATCCGGCGGAAACCCGGAACGGATCACGTCCCACGCCGGAGGCGTGAGCCATCCGGTGTTCCTGGACCGACACATTCTGATGTACCTGGTGAGCGATCCTGACGGTAGAGGGCCGTGGCTTTATAGCATGGATGTCGAACGCCGCATTCCTCACCGGCTGAGTTCTGGCCTTGACCGGTACACGTCCTTGGCAGCGAGCGCTAACGGTCGCCGTCTGGTGGTCACGCTCGCAAGTCCGATGGATACCCTTTGGCGCTCGCGGATCGCTGATTCACCCGCTCAAACGTTGGCGCCTGCTCGAATCTCGCTGACGACCGGCAAAGGATTCTCTCCACGACTCGGTGCAAATTTCTTTCTGTATGTTTCTGCGACGAGTACGAGCGAGAGCATCTGGAAGCTCGCGGACGGGACCGCCACGGAGTTGTGGAGGGGCCAGGGAGCGCAAGTATTTGGCGGCCCGGCAATCGCTCCGGATGGAAATCACATCGCATTCTCGGTCCGCGAACACGGGCAAACATTCTTGTACGTAATGCAGGGTGACGGCACGAACGCGCGGATGGTGGCCAATTCGCTCAACCTGCAGGGCGATCCCGCATGGACACCCGACGGCCAGTCGATAACGTCTGCGGCAGAAGATCGCGGCGTCCCACACCTCTTCCGCGTGCCCGTCGATGGTCGGTCGCCGACGGCATTTGTGCAGGAGTACTCGGTCGATCCCGCCTGGTCGCCCGACGGCCGCTTCGTTGTGTACTCGGGAGCTGACATCGGTACCGCATATCCGGTTAAAGCTGCTGGTGCCGACGCCGCGGCGTATCCCTTACCTGCCTTAACTCTGACGCGTGGCGCGCGGCGTTTGGCCTTCCTGCACGAAGGACGGGAACTCGTCTTCGTGCGTGGAGATATTCGACATAAGGATCTCTGGTCAATGGATGTGGGGACGGGCGCGGAACGGCAGTTGACTTACCTCCCTGAGGACTTTGATATTCGCGATTTCGACATTTCCGCAAACGGCCCTGAAGTTGTCCTCGAACGAGTGCAGGAGCATTCGGAGGTGGTGCTAGTGGATCTCCATCGACCATAATCCAGAATGGAAAAACCGCTCCCAATCTGGTCAGGTCCGGCGGGTGGCCCACGCCATGCGCTCACTTTTTGCCCTGAAGGGTGTCCCATCCAAGCTTCGCTTGGGCGGGGATTTCCTCGACTCACGGATGGTCCATCCCTTACAACGAAAAAAAGATGATAGAGGGTATGGAACGGCGCGTGGAACAGGTCGCTCACCCGGCTCAGTCACTCTTCTCCCCGCATAGCTATGGGTGCCCTATCCTTTTCCGCGTCCTTGCGGAAAGGGTGGGCGCGGGCCTCCTGGCCCGGCCCCAATCGCTTTCTTGTGTTGTTGCAACCAGAAAATGTCGTATTAACTGCCACGAGACTCTGTCACCCCTCTTTCTGATTAAGTCACGGCGGCCAGGGCGGGGCGACCGCCGAGGTTGTAGATACGGGGCGTCGGTTTT
>Ga0116217_10003136_pt1 | contig 15116 bp, 19 predicted proteins | sample Sb_taG_6_FD_89697 | JGI IMG/M metagenome (GOLD analysis project Ga0116217, IMG submission 89697) | Peat soil microbial communities from Weissenstadt, Germany - Sb_50d_4_PS metaG | ecosystem: Environmental > Terrestrial > Soil > Wetlands > Peat | place: Germany: Weissenstadt | collected 2010-09-21 | reverse complement strand
TTGGAAATTTACCAAGGCAGAGGGGCTTCCAGTCGAGTACTGGCGAATCGAGACGGACGGACCGCGCGGCGGTCTCTTGAAGCGTCCTGCCAAAACCCCGCCGTACGAATGCGGGACCAATGCCTTCGTGTGTTCCATGGAGGTCAAGGATTTTGATGAGACCGCTGCCAAGATCCAAAACCTTGGCGGTATCCTCGCGCTCCCCAAGTTTGCGGTGCCGAGCACTTGCTGGCAAGGGTATTTCCTGGACACCGAGGGGAATACCCTTGGCATCTTTGAGGTCGATCCAGAAGCAAAATAGCGCGGAGTTGCCGATGTCCCACGCGAACAACCCGAACGCTGCTCTTCGCACCGAGGGTCGAGCGCGCGCTGGTACGTGGGGCTGCGACCAGTGAAGTTGGAAATCGACCACGAGGTCTTAATCGAGTTGGCACGTGGGTAAGAGCGCCGCCGCTTCGGCACGCCCTTCGGAGTACCTCAGGGCGTGCCACCCGCCGAGGGACAGCACTACTTGCGCGCGGCCTCCTGGACCCCGGGACCGGCCACTCTCCTGAGCAAATTTCTTATGCCGCCGTCACTTGCCGTCGTTTCCAGCCGTAGCCGGCCATGCCCACGATACCTATGCCCAGAAGAGTCAGAGTAGCCGGCTCTGGGGTAGCGAGCGTAAATTCTCCCCCAAGGATGAACGTAGTCGGCACTGGACCGCCATTTTCATAATTGGTTGGCGGCTCGTCGAAAGCGCCTAAACTTAGAGTCATGAAGTGCACAATCCTCGGTGTGTTGCTGGCTTGAATTTCAGCAACGAGTTGGGTCGGATCAGTCGGGTTGGGCACGATGGCGTAACCTGCGAAAGGGTACGGCGTGGAAATGCCGTTAGCATCCACGAAGGTGAAATAGAAAGGGCCCATCAATGACCCCAGCCCGTTCGTTTGAAAACCGCTGATAGACGTTGACCAGAAACCGGAGGGATTACCGGCGAGCGGCGTGGGCGCTGTGACACCCGTGGTAGTGAGGGTGAATTGAATGATAGCGCTGGTAGGGCTGATCGGCGTGATCGCCTCGGTGACGCTCAGCAGGCCACCATCGATAAGCGTCGGCCCGCCGTTCAGGGGGGCGAGGTTTACAGGCGAGTTATTCCCCAAGGGATCGTTAGTGACATTCACGTTGAACGGAACACTCGTGTTGAACACAGGACCCGCCTTCGCTCGCCCGGCACCCCACAAGAGCAGCAACGAAGCTGCCATCAACAAAGGCAAACGCCTCACGATGCACCTCCTTCGGTTGAAGAATAGACTGCTGGGCACCGTTTCATGAGCTTAAGGCAGAAGCAAGTGCCCGTCAACAAAAATGCGTCGAATGTGCATTCCCGTTCCTGCGCCCGGCAGCCGGAGCACGCAGGATAGATTCCAGTTGGACCAAATCGAGGGCCCATCGGCACTGGCGGAGAGTAGGTTACGTGTCGTTCTTTGTCAAAGGTTTTAGCACTGACGGCAGAATCCTGGCCACGGGAGGATCGGATAGCACTGTGCGGGCGGGTGGCACGCCCTTCGGAGTACCTCAGGGCGTGCCACCCGCCCGCATACAATGCTTGACGTTATAGGAAATTTCCTATATGATGGAGGAGCAAGGAGTTGGCTAGTACGGAGAATGACAGCGAGCAAGAAACGCCGGTGTTGCGGCCGTTGATCTGGATGGGGAACTCGAAACGCAACATCCAGGCCTTTCCCAAAGGCGCGCAAAAGATTATCGGCGACGAGTTGCAACTCATCCAGTTTGGCGGCATGCCGAAGGACGCCAAGCCGTTTAAAGGCGTCGGCAGCGGCGTGATCGAGATCGCCGTGCGGTTTAAAGGCGATGCTTTTCGCACACTGGTCGCGGTGCAACTCGGCGAGAGCATCTATGTACTGCACGCCTTTCAAAAGAAATCGAAGAAAGGCACTGCGACGCCGAGGCAGGATGTGGAATTGATTAGACGACGCTATGCCGAAGCAAAGGAGCGAGCGAAACATGAGAAATAAAAACCACCCCGAAGCGGAATTCGAGGAAGGTTCCGGCAACGTCTTTGCCGACCTTGGCCTTGAGGACGGCGACGAGCTGTTCACTCGCTCCAAAATCGGATTTCATGTCTACAAGATTCTCAAGGCCAAGAAACTGCCGCAGCGGGAGATCGCGGCGTTGCTGGGGATTAAACAGCCGGAAGCATCGCATCTCATGAACGGGCATTTCAGCCGGTTCACCACCGACAAGCTGCTGGACTTCCTCAAACGCCTCGAGCGTAAAGTCACCATCCGGATCAGCCGGCACAAGCCGGGCGAGCCTTATCAGGAAATCGGCGTCGAGAAGAAAAAGGGGTCAGGTTAGGTTTTTGTCGTTCCCCCCGTTCTCCTTTCGCGGTCGGCCAGGGCGGCGCAACGCCGATTCCAGCCCCAGAGCTTGGGCCGTAAGCGCTTGCCACTCGTCAGCGCCATAAGGTGCGCCGCGCACGACGGATCGGCGCAGCGCGGCCAGTTCGCCTTCCGTCTCCGCTTTATTGACATGGTGCAGCCAACGTTCTGGCAGAGGCAAAGGCCAGTCGTGTAACCACGGGACGCCGGTCGCATGGCAACGGTGCCATAAGCTCGACCAACGCCAGTGCTCGGCTCGCGTTACCAGGTTGGCGCGCAGAGCATTGCGCTCGACGTAGCGACAGAGCGTGAAAAAGTGGTCATCGGCCTGAACGGGAAACGATCGGAAGCGACCTTGGTATACAGGTCCGGTGCCCTCCGTGTGATGGTGCGCATGCCAGCGGCGGACGTGGGTGACCGTAAGCCACTGCGCGTACACACTCAAGTCACCCTCGTGTTCCGGCCAAACCACGAGGTGCCAGTGGTTGGGCAGGATTACGTAGGCCAACAGGCGCATGTGCGTGCGCTCCCAGGCCTGCCGCAATACCTTCTCAAACGCCGCGTAATCCGGCGACTTTTCAAAAATCTGTGCGCGCCCAACCGCGCGGTTGAGAACGTGATAGACGTAGCCTCCATCCGAGCATCGCGTCCGCCTGGCCATGGGGATGAAAGTAACAGAGCCCTGTGGCCAACGCCAATGGAAAACCTAACCTGACCCCTTTTCTTTCCAGCGAGGCGTAAAGACTCCCGACCCCTTTTTGTTTCGTCACGCCCTTCGGAGTACCTCAGGGCGTGGCCGCCCGACTTATGGGCTGGCCCGAGGAGATCCACTCTCTGATTTGCCCAAGCTGCCCTTGATCTTGGCAATGGCATTACGGCTCTCTGTGAGCTTTGTGGCACGTTCCCTCCGCTGCCGTTCCTCGTCAAGAATCAGCTCAATGCTCAATCTTAAAGGGGTGAAGATCTCCAAACACTGTTCTTCACTCAGCTCGTGAATCCCTTTGCCCAGGATAGGATAAATAGCCTTGAATTCAATTAAGGGCCCAGGTAGCTTGTCTTTCAGGAGAACGATTTTATCCTCCATGCGGGCATGAGCATATCCGTTCTCATCCCAACCGCTTTCCTTGCGAGCCTCAGCATGTGATTTCTCGACGAGGTCCTCGAAGATTCGTCTCAGATAGACGAAGGCCCCGATACCGACACCATGAGCGTTCAGCCCTATTCCTTTAGTAAACTCTCGGTACTTATCGTCACCAAGGACCTTGCGGTACTTACTTGTGCCAGCTTCATGAAGATCAGCTAATGACGGGGACTGACCGATCTTCGTGATAGTTTTGTTCTGTACTCTGAAGATGAAATAGAGCGAGTGGTTCGGGTTACGGGCACAGGTAAATTCAACGTTGAATACCCGCTCCTTAAGTGCTTCTTCCTCCATTGCAGATAGACTAACTGGTACCCTTGTGCCCTGCCTATCCTGATATACCCTAGGCCAGAGGCCTTTGATAAGTTCATCGACGCTGACCTCAATCCAAGTCTCTGTCCGAGTCACTGGCCCCTCTGGCCTACAGAACCCGAGGACTTTGCTCCTGAACACGCTTCGTTCTTGGCACTCCATGCAATGGGCATCCAGGGTACCTGTGTAAAACTTCACGCGCAGCACTTCGGCACACGCCCTTGTGTCAAACTGGAACCCTGCGTAAGGAGGTATTTCAAGAAAGAAGCTCTTTGGATCGGGTATTCCCATGTGACTCGTCGCTCACTTTCCCAAGATGACGAAACCGAACGAGAAGAAAGCCGCCAACCTTGCAACCAGAACATACCCATTCTCGCAATCTATCTCGATCTTCTGCGATTTCCAGCTTTCTTACTAGACGGGCGGGTGGCACGCCCTGAGGTACTCCGAAGGGCGTGCTGAAGGGTCACAGATTGGTTGCAGCCGATGGCGTAGGAAAGTAATCTGGCGTGCATGCGAATTGTCGATTCTCAGACCGGCAGAAGCCATGTGGAAAAACGCCCCTTGCGTTACAACGAGCCAGGCCAGCCGCGCGAGCTGACTTTTCCCTGCTATCGTCACTATGCGCTTCTAAGCCGGGAGCGCACGCGCCAGTGGCTTTGCGAGTCGCTTCAAGAGGCGCACACGAAATTCGGGTTTCAGCTCTGGGCGTACGTCTTGATGCCCGAACACGTGCATGTTGTTGTCTATCCGGGAGAAGTTCCGCAGCGGATGTCCCGTTTTCTGCAAGCGGTGAAGGAGCCCGTTGCTCGCAAGGCGATCCATTACATGATATGTAGCGCCCCGGAGTGGCTGCCCCGGGTGACGGTACGGGAGCGGCAGCGCCTGCGGCACCGTTTCTGGCAGCCGGGCGGTGGGTACGATCAGAATATCACGAGGATTCCATCCCTGCGTGCGCTGATTGACTACTTGCATGCCAACCTGGTGCGGCGCGGGCTCGTGGCCAGCGTGGAAGATCGGGAATGGTCCAGCACGCGCTGGTACGCGGGGCTGCGACCAGTGAAGTTGGAAATGGACCAGGACGTCTTAATCGAGTTGGCACGTGGTTAAGAGCGCCGCAGGTTCGTCACGCCCTTCGGAGTACGTCAGGGTGTGCCACCCGCCGATAATGCGCGGCAGGTGCTCGCTGGAGAGTTGACTGGCATGCCCGCACGCAAAAGTGTCAGCCTGCCACTAGGCCGGGCGCTCAACCTTCAGACTTACTTGCCTTCCGCTTCTTGTTTCTCCAGGCGAGGCGATCCAGGAACTCCTCATATCGATCCGCCAAGTCGTAGGTGTATTCCGTGATCGCGTAAACAAAAGTCTGGAGGTCCGCTGAGTCCTCTCGCGAAATGGTGAAGTCTTCATCGGGATGGGCCGCCAGATTTCTGAAGGCTTGCAGTTGCTGGCTCCAATCGAATAGCCGCTTGTCAATGATCCCCTTCTCTTTTAGTTTCTTGATGCCTTCGCCCAACATGATTTTCTTTTTCGCAGTTTTCCCTGTCCCTTCTGAGGCACTTGGCTCGTTAAGCTGAAGTAGATGTCGACAGATAGCTTCAAGTGCGCGTCCGAGCATGACACAAGCGGCGGTGTTGGCGTTGGCTTGTATTGCTCTGTCTGCCTCTGCAAGCGAGTCCCTTACCACCTTCGGAATACGAGTGCTAGCAAATATTCTTGGCGGTTTTGGATAGACTCGAACGCAATCTGACCACGAATCATAGTCTGCCCCCATCTCGACAAAAGCCCGTTGCTCCGACTCTCCGGCAAGAATGGAATCGCAATTGGGGCATTTTCCTATGTGCACTCGTTTACCAAATGGCTCCGATGGGCCGTCGGGCTCACCAAAGTAACCTTCGCTTACAGCCCTTCCAGTTTCGATCGCAGCTACTTTTGCCTTACACCAGGGACAATCTACTATGAAAGTTAAGGGTTTCTCCTTGCTCATCGCCGGAATTGCCTCCTCTGAAACGGAGAACAGTAGCACTTGAGAATTGTCGGGCCACCCAGAGCGGCGGGCCCACCGTTCAAGCAAGGAAACTAAGCTCAGGACGGCGTGACGTCGCTTTCTCTCAGACGCTCGGCAATTTGCATAACATCTCGGGGGGACGGCCCTCTTCCCAACTCTCCAAGGTCCTTCGTAGTAAATACCTCGTGAACCGCGCGGAGAAGGTGCTCGGCCACCAGTCCGCCGACACGCTCAGATCCGTAAACCGCGAAATCACCCTGATCAAATTCGTTGACGTGATCGGAAAGATAGTTCATGATGAGGTAGAACCGTCCCATTTTGTACATCATCTCTTTACTGTCCGCGTACAACGGTTTGAAATATTGAGAAACTCGTATGACCGTTCGTTCAAAGGGCCAAGGATATCCTGGTTTTCTCTCCCGGTCCAGAATGCCATGAATGTCGTCGAAATGACCCAGAAATTCGCTGAAAGGGTAAGGCGGCGGTCGCATAGCGCATCCTTGTTGCGGAATAGTTATCTTTCCAATTTACCTGTGCCCGCCGGGCGCGCAGGAAGCCTTCGTGACTGCCGTACTGGTCCGGATGATGGCGCTTGACAAGGAACAGGAAGGCACGCCCCGCGGCCCTGGCGTTTTCTTCCGTCGCGTATCAGTGGAGCCACTCGATGAGTAGGGACAAGGATGCGGTCGCTCCCGCGGTAATTAACCGTGTAATGCGACTATAATTCTATTCGAGCGTCCCGCTCGGTTCAATGCAAGCCTGGCTAAACTGACGCTCCACCCGAGCGACTGCCGGGCGCGCCATGTCAGGGATTTTGGGTAGATTCACCGATGATTGTGCTTGGCAAAGACGGCGACGACAAGGGAACGCAGCTTGAGAGGTTGACGAGAACCCTTTTGTCGCACCGAGGATACCGCAACCTGCAGACCAACGTCGTTGGCACAGGCTCAGAGGAAATTGACGTTGAAGGGGAATTCCCGCTCCCCGCGGGGATACACGACACCCGCGTTTATCGCCTCATCGCCGAATGTAAGGCATACCGCAAGCCCGTCTCACTTCCCGAATGGCATAAATTCTGCGGAAAGCTCTATTCTGTCGAGAAGCTCCAGACCGAGGACGTTCAAGGTTGCTTTGTGGCATTATCTGGAGTTAACGGCCCCGTGCGCGGTCATTACGACTCACTCAAAGCCCGTCGAGCCAAGGTCGAACTGGTGACCGCGGACGACTTACTCACCGAACTGTCCAAAGTCTATCCCCTGGTCGACTTCAAGATTCTCCGTGAAAAACTCAACAAGGCAACCGACCGCGTTTATCAGCTGGAGGAAGTGGCCTACTATGCCGATCAGCTATATCGTGTCATCTTCTTTGAACACGGTGCCTACACGATTATTAAAGCTAATGGTGAGGAACCAACCCAGGAAGAAGTCGCAGAGTTGCGCCCGATGATTGAAGAAGCCTATGCAGTCATGGACTACATCGACTTGAAAGAGGAGGCTCGGGCAAAAAAGCGAGCAGTCGAGGTTGAGATTGCACTGATTGGTTGGCTTATGCTCGCGGGTGGAAAAGCAACCATCGCTGACCTGAAACCACTTGAACGTGCCGGCGTTTCCGAGCAGGAGTTGGCTGAGGCAGTGGACAGCCTCACCACTGAAGGACTTCTCGACAGCCCGGGTAGCGGCGTCGCCTCCTTGCCGACGGCCACCAGCAAGGAAGACTATAAGCGTATTGCCCAAGTTTACATCGCCTTCTTTCGGATACAGCCCGACGTTCTGCCTAGAGTGCTTGATTGCCCATGGTATCGCGACCATATCGACACTGAACTTCTAGACGTCGTAAAGGGATTCCAAGGACCAATGCAGTTATCGCCCGCCGACGATAAAGCTGCCATCACAATAATGCGGCTCTCTCCGCGCGCTCTTGTTAACGTCCTGCAGCCTGTGGTGATGATTAGACATCCCTTTGGGGGAGTGGACGAGGCCATTACCCGGCAAACCAACCGGGACTTGTTCATGAGCCTACTCTTTAACTGCTTACACGACGAGTTTATCCATTCACCTGTCCTGCACGAACACTACTGGGCAGCAGGAGTACGCGAACTCGATATTACGCGAAAGTACGTCGTAAAATCAGTGACCGGAATACTCGTTCAGGACGACATCAGACACCGCCACGCCTTGGGGCTAGGCTTGGACTTGGAAGGCGCCCCCGCCGTTTTTGGCGGCATTAAGCAACGCAATGCTCCTGAACCCTGGGAGGAACAGCCCCGACCTGCCAGCGCGTAACCCGAAGCTCAACGTCATGCTCGACCGCACTTAAGAAGCAAAAGGGGTCGGGAGTCTTTTCCAGAAAAGACTCCCAACTCCCGACCCCTTTTTGTTTTCGCGCGGCGGGCCGGAGGCTACGGGAGCGAAGCGTAAAGACTCCCGACCCCTTTTTGTTTTTTCGGAGCTCAAGGGCTGGCCCGCGTGTTCCCTTGCCAACGCTTCGCCCACGACCTTGCGGCCATCGGCGCATGACTGAGGGCCAAGATGGTTCGCTATTCCTTTCTTGTGCGGCTCTTGCATCCGCTACTCCAGGCCGGTTTTTATCCCGGCGCTTTCCCTGACACCTTTTTCGGGCCTCCGTCTGAAACGGTGGTTAACGGTGCCGGTAGTGTCCTGCTGCTGCCGTTGCGCCTAGCAGATTGGCGATGACGGCCGTTGTTCGGCCGACCGTCTGAAACGGTGGCTAACGGTGCACGTGAAACAGGTCGCGCACCTCTGGTAGAATGCCTTGGTGCAAGGAGGAAGCTAGATTTATTCGGTTTTTGGCTATCTCACGGGGAGCAAGGATCATGACCGCCATCAAAGGGGTCGTCAAGAACGGCCGCATCGAGTTGGCAACTCCACCGGATTGGCCGGAAGGATGCGAGGTTATTATCGAGCCTGTTCGAATTCCCACCGAGAAGATCGGACTGGACGAGTCGGAATGGCGTGACGATGCCGAGAGCTTGGCCGACTGGGACGCGTGGATTCAGACACTTCAACCGCTGGAACTGACGCCAGCAGAAGAAGCTGCCTTCGCTCGCTTTGACGACCGGATTCTCGGCCAGTTCGAGAACAAGCCCGGAACTTTGCGTGCCGCCGTTCGACGATCCGCGTCACCACCCGCGCCGAGTGCCCCGGTCCCAAGCGCTTCTCAAGCCGCACCGACAAAGGCGCCTGAGCAGGTTCCGGGTATGACCTCGTAGTCCTATTCCCCGACCCATCCCAACCACCGGCAACTCATCATACGTCCGCCCATTCAGCGGGTTGCCTCTCGCGGCCTTGTGCATCATGGCCGTTGTTCGCCGGACCGTCTGAAACGGTGGCTAACGGTACCGGTTTCTCCTGGTCTTCTGGGCCAGCCCAACGTGCCGCTTGGGTTCAATAGTACTATCATGAAGACATCCACGGCCGCAGGACAGGAGGTCAATCCCATGGCTCGACGCGACGAGGCAAAAAAGCAACGGCGGCAGAAACGACTCCAGAAGCGCCGCCCCACGCAAGCATCTCTGGATCATTCCCATGACCTGCCCGAACCGCGGAATCCGTTTGCATTCCTCAAAGGCTTGAAAGGCATTCTCGGCATGCCCGAGCCGGCGCGCTGGCCGGGCGGCTGTGATGCCAGCCTGGCCCGGCCCGACATGGTAAAGCTCGATTTCGCGGAATGGGTTTCCAGAGGGGAACCCGGCAAATCCAAGCTCCGGAGACTGGAGGAGGATTTCCGCAAGGGCGTTTTGGGTTACCTCCCCGAGATGGATCATTGGGCCATGGAGGAGTTTTTCTGGCACGGCTTTCCCGGCGATCCCTGGCACCCGCTCGATGCCTACCTGGCCGCTCATGTCGGCCGCTATCCGCCGCCGGCATGTGCGCAGTTGCGACTGTGGAAAGAAGCCAGGCTTTCTCTGCTGGAGGTTGGCGAAGTCCGCGACGACCTGGCTGAACTGCGCGCCTGGGACCCGCTCCGCGGCGAGCCTTGCGGCCCGTGGCTGCCTACGATTGCTCTCAACATTGGCGGGGTCCATTTCTATCGAAAGGTGCGCGGGTACATCTCGGTTACCTACCTGGCGCCCTGGGCGCCCCAGGATCAGATCTTTTGTGCCATGGGCTACGGCACGACCGCGCCCAAGGTAGAGGCGAGTCGGCTGCTGCCTCTACTGGGCTTACAGCATCCGGAAATCATCTGCCGGCCGCTGCCCTGGAAGGTCAGTCGCAACGCCGAGCAGGAATTCCTGCGGATTTGGCGCATGCGCGAATGGCACTCCTGGCTTCTGGAACGGTTACAGTTTCCCTTCCGGGCGCTCATTGGCTTGCCGCCACCCCATGCCCCGATCGTGCGGGAGGCGATCCGCCTTATACCCTCTACACCCCAGCAGGCACATGACTTCGGCATCTATTTTGACATCCCCCTGGAGGACGACGAGGCGAGCGCCATCGGCGCGACGGCCGTTACGCCGCTGGATGTCGCGTCACCTAACTTGGCGGCGCTGCGCGAGTATAGCGCCTACCGCGAGCGCGTCGGTCCGCCGCCTGGCACCATTGGGCAAAGTAGCTTCCAAAGGCTTCGATGAGTCGGCGGGATCACTTTCGCGGGCGTGGGGCACTGCCAGGCCGAGCAACCGCTGCCGCACTCGTTCCGAGTAGACAACTCGATATGGGACAAGCCCCGGCGCGGCGCTACTCACTTGGACTTTGCCCGCGTTTCCAGCTCGGCGATGAAGTCTTCCAGCTGGATTCCCCCCGTCGCCCCAATTTCGCGGATGCGCGTCAGGAATTCTTCTTCCTCGAGTGTTTGCCGCGCCCATTCGAGGATCTCGGGCGAGATCCTCTCGCGAGGAAAAGGTTCAGATTGATTGGACGGACCGGGATTCATCGGTTGCTTCCTCACGGACAAACTCATTACCAATATAAGCCTACCACGCGGCAGGCGCGCGAAAGAAGCGGACGTCAATACAACGCTAATGCGGAGTAGCTGGCAAGAGGCAGCCACCCCTGAAAGTCCGAAACCCCAGCTGAGTGAAATTGCCCGGTGTGATACGATTGGATCGTTCGCCCATTACCAACTCTCAGGAGCTTCCCCATGAGTGACGCCGCTTCGCCACTCTCTCCCGAACCGCTGCCGTCGGATGAGAAACCGAGTTCTGTCGTCCCGAATACGGCGCCGCCGTCTTCGCCCGCGCAAGGGACGCAATGGCGGCTGCGCCTTTGGCCGGCGGTCGTGATCATCATCCTGCAATGGCTGGTGATGAAGATTCCGGGATGGGTCCAACCGGCGTCGCTGTGGATGTTCTTTGGGCTGCTGGCGGGATCGCTGCTGGGCGCCGTGGGCATCGCGGCCTGGTGGCTATTTGCCAGCCGGATCCGTTGGAAAACCCGCCTCTGGGTCCTGGTCTCCTGCCTTGCCATGGGGGTTGCTTCCTATGCAGCATCCCACAAATCCATTAGTGTCATTGGGTATTTACTCTATTTCCTGCCCGTCTTGACCACGGCGGCGGTTGTCTGGTTGGTCCTTACTCCATTCTTGCGTGGGTCGATCCGCTGGGCAGGGCTCATGGTCGTTTTCCTGGCTGCCTGGGGCTATCCGATCCTGGTGCGCATGGACGGCATCGATGGCAACTTTGCGGCGGAAATGCACTACCGCTGGGAAGCCACTCCCGAGGAGAAGCTCCTTCAAGAGTTCGCCGCACGCCCGAACCATTCGAAGACGCTGCCCACCTCCGAGGCGAGCAGTACGCCGGCGCTCGGGCCTGGGGATTGGCCTGCCTTTCGCGGTCCCAACCGGGACAACGTCTTGAAGCGGGTTCGCCTGGCCATGAACTGGAAGGAGCATCCCCCCAAGCAGCTCTGGCGGCATCGCATCGGGCCCGGCTGGTGCTCCTTCGCGGTGGTCGGCAACCGGATTTTCACGCAGGAACAGCGCGGCAAGGACGAGCTGGTGGTTTGCTACCAAGCCGACTCCGGTGAGGAGCTGTGGACCCACGGCGATGAAAACCGCTTTGAGGAGTTGATGTCCGGTGCAGGGCCTCGGGCGACGCCGGCGTTCCATGAGGGCAGGCTTTACGCCCTGGGTGGCAAAGGCCGGCTCAACTGCCTGGACCCGGAGACAGGCAAGGTGATTTGGGAGCACGACATCGTTGCCGACTCGGGCGCCAAGGTGCCCATGTGGGGGTTCTCCGCCTCGCCGCTGGTCGTCCACGGCATCGTCACCGTCTTTGCGGGCGGAAACGATGGGAAGGCCGTCCTCGGCTACGATGCCGTCACCGGCAAGCTGGCCTGGTCCGCGGGTACGGCAATAAACAGCTACTGCTCGCTCCACCCGGCCCGTTTGGACAACGTGGAGCAACTCATCATCTCCACGGATGTCGGACTCACCGCCTTCGAGCCTGCAACCGGCCGGATTATCTGGGAGTATAGCGCGCCCGAGCCAAGCGTGGTGCGCTGCATCCAGCCGACCGTGCTCGGCAATTCGGAGCTGCTACTGGGAACCGGGCTGACCAAGGGCGCTGAAAAAGTTCGCGTTCGTCACGACGGAGACAACTGGACGCGCGAAAAAGTCTGGAGCACGAACGCCATCAGTCCCTACTTCAACGACGTCGTGGTCCAGCGCGGCCAGCTCTACGGCTTCGATGCCATGTTCTTCACCTGCATCAATCTCGAGGACGGAAAACGAAAATGGCGCGAGCGCGGCTACGCGAACGGCCAGGTCTTGCTGCTGGCCGATCAAGAGCTGCTGCTCATCCTGACCGAAAAGGGCGATGTGGCGCTGGTCGACGCCAGCCCGGACGGGTGTAAGGAGCGGGCTCGTTTCCACGCTATCGACGGCAAGACCTGGAATCATCCGGTCCTGGTTCGCGGCAAACTGTTCGTTCGCAATGGGGAGGAGGCGGCCTGCTACCAGCTCGACGAGCTTGGCGGCCCGCTTGCCCAACATTGATATTTATTGGCTGCTGCGCAGCCAATGCATCATGTTTCGCATGCCCCTCGCCCCCGTACTCGGGGGAGAGGGGTTGGGGTGAGGGGGTGAGCGAACCTTCCATAGCCTAAAACCCTCACCCCCGGCCCCTCTCCCTTGAGTACAAGGAGGCTGCTGAAAAAGGGGTCAGACCCCTTTCCCGAAGTGCGGTAGATCCTCAAGAAAGCGGGAAATGAGTGAAGCTTCGTAGGGGGTCTGACCCCTTTTTCAGCAGCCTCACAAGGGAGAGGGAAGAAGATGGGTTCGCTGCATTGGTTGCGCAGTCCGCAATAAGGTGCCCATGTGGGGGTTCTCCGCCTCGCCGCTGGTCGTCCACGGCATCGGGTAGTGGGCTAACTTTGTGTTGACGTGGGCGGTCTCTTCACTCGGAGCCGCCCTCTCACAGCGGTCACGATAAAGCACCCGACTAACCCGAAGATTCCGATGTAACTTCGGGCATCCGAGCTGAATTCTTCAACAAAACTCATCGCGAGGAAGATCCCGAACAACATGCCGGCAAGAAGACCGCACACCCAGTCAGGGGTATTCCATTTCATCGCATTATCTCCCTTAGCGCATGACTATGCGCAGGGCGCATGACTATGCGGAGTTCTCTTCGCAGCCATCACGGGGTCTCCAATCCAACATGGGGTTTCCCTTTCGGCATGGGGTTTCCCTCCGTGCTCCACCGGTGCATGCGTTCGCTCCCACTCCTGGAGGAACCATTCGGCCGCATGCAGCGTGATGCCATCGAAGTCGGTCAAGGCGACGTTGAGGTAAGGGTCCCTGATGTGCCACAGCCCGCGGCTCTTCTGGGCGTGCAAGTCCAAGCGCTTCGCCAGCCTCCGAACCCTGGCCTCGTCCGCTGTCCGCATGATCTCGAACTCCTGTGCTACCACCCTAAACGGTCCTGATTTGCCCGCCGGATCGCATTAAACGGTCGAATTCGCGTTTCAGGAAGATTTTACCCCACCTGCCAGCCAGGGCCCGGCTTGGGGGCAAATATTTCGGCGGGAAAACGATCCTGGCGGCCTGTCTGGAAGGCAATTCGTGCATGGCCCGACCCTGGGTCACATGACGACACCTCCAACACATGGCCATAGCCCCGCAAGTGCGTCGGCGTGTCGGACCTCCGCGCGCTGTTGACTTCCGTTTGTGCCCATCGGTCGCTGTGACCGGAGCGCGCAACATCGCGAGCCAGATTGCATGCGGTGGGACGGACCTCCGCGCGCTGGGGGACATTGGCTTGCGCGCGTCGGTGACCTCCAGCGAGTTATCCAGCGTCGGCGAACTGTCGCCGCCAGCGCGGCGTTTGACGCGAAAATCCGGACGGTTCGTGTGGGCCGACTCGAAGGCCGCCGGGAGACTGAGTGCGACTTCGCGAAAATCATCGGGGTCATGCCGCTCGTGCCGAAAGAATTGCGGTTCCGAGAGCATATCCCTTTTGAGAGGCGAAACCCTATTCTACCGCATAACTCAAAGAGACAATTCCCGTCTTGTAGATCTTGTGCTCCCTCAGTTTCAGGTTGGTTCGCTGCGCTGGCGCCGGTAACAAGGATATGCCGCCACCGAGCAGGACGGGTTCGACCATGACCTCCACCGTATCCACCAATCCGGCATTCAGCAAACTGCGGAACAGCTCGCCGCCGCCGAATAACCAGATGTCCTTGCCCGGTTCCGCTTTCAAGCCGGCCACTGTCTCGGCGATGTGGTCCGCCACAATGGTCACGTCCGGGTAGTCGCTGGGCCGCAGCGTTCGGGAAAACACAAACGTTTTCACGCCTGGGATCGTGCCTCGACCGGCTTTCACCATGACCTCAAAGGTTTTTCTGCCGATGAGAAACGTATCAAACTGGCTAAAGAGATTCGCGATGTCGATTTCAGGATCCGCGATGAGCCAGTCGTATTCGCCTTGCGGCCCGGCGATGAATCCGTCAAGGCTCATGGCCACGTGGTAGCGAACTCGGCGCATGGCCCGCTCCGCCCTGGGATTGGAGATTGGCGAGAGACCCGGCACACGCTGCCGTATTCCGTCCCCCCCGGCTATCTTCTCCTGGCTCTCTCCTTTAGACAAGAGGTGCTTCCGAGTGGGTTGGTATGGACTCTACTGCGCCCCTAAGACTGGACCACCAAAACGTGTTTCTTATTCCCGGAGAAATGGCGCAGGGCGCGCCCAACCAGCCCGAAGCGTGAGTTTTGAAGTTGCGCTTTTTCGGACCTCTGTGCGCAACAGTAGAAAGGAGGCTCCTCCGCAGCTGTGAATTTGGGTAGAGTACGGTTTCTACCAACAATCGTATTCTCC